>Ga0172382_10002651_pt1 | contig 29495 bp, 29 predicted proteins | sample Leawel138RmetaG_FD_122245 | JGI IMG/M metagenome (GOLD analysis project Ga0172382, IMG submission 122245) | Leachate microbial communities from a municipal landfill in Southern Ontario, Canada - Leachate well 138R metaG | ecosystem: Engineered > Solid waste > Landfill > Unclassified | place...
ATCAGCGCCGAGATGGGCGTGGGGCCTTCCATGGAGTCGGGCAGCCATACGTGCAGCGGAAACTGTGCCGACTTGCCCATGGCGCCTATGAACAGGAAGATGCATATCGCGGTGATCAGCATCCAGCTGGTGCCGGGCAGGATGACGCCCGCCAACCCTTCCACCTGGGCAAAGACCTCGCCGTAGTTGACCGTGCCGGCGTAGGCATAGATCAAGGCAATGCCGATGATGAAGCCGAAGTCACCCACGCGGTTCACCATGAATGCCTTGAAGTTGGCAAACACTGCAGCCTCGCGGTCAAACCAGAAGCCAATCAGCAGGTACGACACCAGCCCCACCGCCTCCCAGCCAAAGAAAAGCTGCAGGAAGTTGTTGCTCATGCACAGCATGAGCATGGAAAAGGTGAACAGCGAGATGTACGAGAAAAACCGGTTGTAGCCCGGGTCGCCGTCCATGTAGCCTATGGTGTAGACGTGCACCAGCAAGGACACCGATGTGACCACCACCATCATCAGCGCGGTCAGCCCGTCGACCAGGAAGCCCACTTCCATCCTGAAGTCGCCCACCACCATCCACTCGTAGATGGTGGCGTCGAAGCGGGCGCCGTTGGTCACCTGCAGCAGCACGTAGCACGAGAGCAGGAACGACAGGAACACGCCCAGGATGGTGACCCAATGGCTGGCGCGGCGGCCAATGCGGTTGCCGACCAGCGCGGTGCCGGGGAAGCCGGCGATGAGGCAGCCCAGCAGCGGCAGCAGCGGCACGGCCAGCAGGGTGGCGGGAGATAGCGTCGGTGTCATGTTGTTTCCCGATTGGCAAGCATCGTCAGCTCACCGGACGACAGATGACCTTGACCCATGAAGGTTTGGCGTCAGGCGTTGCGCGTTGCGCGTGGTGGGCATGCGCTGGACGCTGGACGCAATTCGCTCGACCTCATCGATCATCAAAGCGACAGCGGGGTCATCGGTCATGCGCTTGGGTGTGCTGAGCATCGTTTCCAATCAGATGTTTGTTTTCTTCGATTCAGGCGCTCTGCTAGCCGCGCAGCGTGTTGAGTTCGTCCACGTTGATGTTCGACTGGTTGCGGAACAGCAGCATCAGGATGGCCAGGCCTATGGCCGCCTCGGCGGCGGCCACCGTCAGGATGAAGAACACGAACACCTGTCCGTGCAAGTCGCCCAGGTAAGCCGAGAACGCCACGAAATTGATGTTCACCGCCAGCAGGATGAGCTCGATCGCCATGAGCAGGACGATCAGGTTCTTGCGGTTCATGAAGATGCCGACCATGGCAATGGCAAACAGGATGCCCGCCACGGTCAGGTAATGCGCCAGGCTGACGGTCATGATGCACCCTCCTGCGCCGTGCTGTCGGCATCGCCAGCTGGCGCCGCCGGCGCCCGCCGCACGGTCGCCACGTTGACCAGCCGGACGCGGTCCCGGGGCTGCACGCGCAGCTGCAACCCAGGTTCTATGGCCTTGTTGTCCTTGCGCTTGCGCAGCGTCAGCGCAATCGCGGCGATCATGGCCACCAGCAGGATGGTCACGACCACCTCAAGCGGGAACAGGTACTCGGTGTAGATCAGGCGGCCCAGTTCTGCCGTATTGGAGTGCTGTGCGATGAACCCTGCCGCGTCAGGCACGGCAGCGCCTGCTGCGGGCGCCTCGACGCTGTGGAAGCCGCCGATGACGACGATGGCCAACTCGATGGAGATCAGCCCGCCCACGACCAGCGCCAGCGGAAAGTTGCGCCAGAAACCCTGGCGCAGGCTTTCCGCGTGCGCATCCAGCATCATGACGACAAACAGGAACAGCACCATGACGGCGCCCAGGTAGACCAGGACCAGGATGATGGCCAGGAATTCCGCGCGCAGCAGCAGCCACAGGCCGGTGGCCTGCGAGAAGGTCAGCATCAGGAACAACACGGCGTGCACCGGGTTGCGCACCGTCACGACGCGAAACGCCGACAGCAGCATGACCGCCGAGAACAGGTAGAAGAAAAAGGAGGTTGCGTCCATGACTGTTGAAAAAATCGTCCGCGACGGGCCGACTCAGCGGTACTGCGCATCCGCCGCGCGCGCCGCTGCAATCTCGGGCTCGTACTTGTCGCCTATGGCCAGCAGCATTTCCTTGGTGTAGTACAGGTCACCCCGCGTCTCGCCGTGAAATTCAAGGATGTGCGTCATCACGATGGAATCGGTGGGGCAGGCCTCTTCGCAGAACCCGCAATAGATGCACTTGACGAGGTCGATATCGTAGCGCGTGGTGCGGCGCGTCCCGTCGTCGCGCTGGTGCGACTCGATGATGATGGCCAGCGCCGGGCACACCGCCTCGCACAGCTTGCAGGCAATGCAGCGTTCCTCGCCATTTTCATAGCGACGCAGCGCGTGCAGGCCGCGGAAACGCGGCGAGCGCGGGGTTTTTTCTTCCGGGTACTGAATGGTGACCTTGTTGCCCAGCGCGTAGCGGCCGGTCAACGCCATGGCCTTGAACAGCTCCCCGAGCATGAAGCTCTTGAGAAAGTTGCGCAGTGAAAACGGTTCGGCGACAAAAGAGGACACGATAGTGCTCCTTGCTTGGCCCTAGAGCCAGATGTTCCAGGGGCTGATGATCCAGGCGGCCACGACCAGCAGCCAGATCAGCGTGACCGGAATGAAGACCTTCCAGCCCAGCCGCATGATCTGGTCGTAGCGGAAACGCGGGAACGAAGCGCGGTACCAGATGAACAGGCAGACCATGGCAAAGGTCTTGAGCCCCAGCCAGATCCAGCCGGGCACCCAGGTGAACGGCGCGATGTCCAGCGGCGGCAGCCAGCCGCCCAGGAACATGACAACGGCAAGCACCGACACCAGCCACATGTTGGCGTACTCGGCCAGGAAGAAGATGGCAAAGCCCATGCCCGAGTACTCGACCATGTGCCCGGCCACGATCTCGGACTCGCCCTCGACCATGTCAAACGGATGGCGCGCGACCTCGGCCACGCTGGAAATCTGGTAGACGACGAAAATGGGCAGCAGCGGCAGCCAGTTCCAGGACAGGAACGACAGCCCCATGTCGGCAAACAGGCCCTGCCCCTGCCCCATCACGATGGCCGAGAGGTTGAGGCTGCCCGAGACCATGACCACCACCAGCAGGCAGAATCCCAGCGCGATCTCGTAGCTGATCATTTGCGCGGTGGCGCGCAGCGCGCCCATGAGCGCATACTTGGAGTTGGACGCCCAGCCGGCAATGATGACCGCGTACACCTCTATGGACACGATGGCCAGCAGCAGCAGCAGGCCGGCGTTGGCGTTGGACAGCGCCACCTCGGGGCCGAAGGGAATCACGGCCCACGCCACCAGCGCCGGCGTGATCGACATCAGCGGCCCCAGGAAGAACAGCCCCTTGGCCGCTGCCGTGGGACGGATGATTTCCTTGGTCAGCAGCTTGAGCGCGTCGGCAATGGGCTGCAGCAAGCCGGCCGGGCCCACGCGGTTGGGGCCGATGCGGTCCTGCATCCAGCCCAGCAGCTTGCGCTCCCACAGCGTGAGGTACGCCACCGCACCGAGCAGCGGCAGCAGCACGGCCACGATCTTGATCAGGTTCCAGACCACCGGCCATGTGGCGCCGGTCCACCAGGCGCCGGCAAACAGGGTCTGCCCACCGTTGTAGAAGGTATCGATCACCAGGCAGCCCCCGCTTTGCCGTCGGTCGTCAACTGCAGCGACGGCGCGCGGCGCACGATGCCATCGAGCTGGTAGATGCCGACGGGGTTGAGCGTCACGGACTGCCCGGAAACATCTATGGCTGCGTCGCTGCGGTTGTCCAGCCTGTCCTGCGCGACAAATTCGGCGTCCGCACCGCCCAGCGCGTCCAGGCGCACTTCCTCGGACGACTGGTACGCTGGCGCGCCGATCTGCATCAGGTCGCCCAGCACGCGCAGCACCTTCCAGGCCGGGCGCGTGGCGCCCAGCGGCCCGACCACCGCATGGAAGCTCTGCACGCGCGCCTCGGCGTTGATGTACGTGCCCGAGGTCTCGCTGAACGGCGAAACAGGCAGCAGCACGTCGCTGATGTCCAGGTTGGCCTTGAACGGGCTGAGCGTGACCACCATGTCGCAGCCGGTGAGCGGCACGCCACGCGTATCGGCGCCCGGTTCGCAATGCAGCAGCAGCGCCGCCTTGAGGCCGCCATCAAGCATCTGGCGTGCGTTGAGACCCTCTGTGCCGGGAACTGCAGCCACCAGCTGCGCGCCCACCGTGTTGGCGGCCTCGGTCAGGTTGCCAACGGTGGCGCTGGTGTACTCGGCAATCCAGCCCGCCAGCGCCAGCAGGCTCTCGGCCGCCGGGTGCTGCACGGCCGCGTTGCCCAGCAGCACGGCCTTGCGCTTGCCACCCAGGATGACCTGCGCCAGCGCGCGCGACGCGTCGCTGGGCGGGGCGTCCACGGGAGCAGCAATGCCCTTTTCTGCCGCCACCGCAGCCGCCACCTCCGCCAGCATGCGCGTCCAGTCACCCGGCTCGGCCACCGAGAACGCCGCCAGCGGCATGGCCCAGGCCTTGGGCCCATCGAGCATGGGCTGCGACGTCAGCGCGGCAACCTGCGCGCCGCCGTCACGCACGGCACGGCGGATGCGCGCGGCAAACAGGGGATGGTCCTTGCGCAGGTTGCCGCCTATGACCAGTACCGAATCCAGCTCGGCCAGCGCGGCAATGGAGCTGCCCAGCCAGCGGATGCCCTCGTGGGCGACGAACTGGCTGTTGCGCAGCCGGTAGTCGATATTCTGGCTGCCCAGCCCATGGATGAGCTGGCGCATCAGGAACAGCTCCTCCAGCGTGCTGTGCGGGCTCACCAGTGCACCGATGGCGCCGGCGCCGTGCTGCTCGCGGATACCGGCCAGGCCGTTGGCCACGTACTCCAGCGCCGTCTGCCAGTCCACTTCCTGCCACGCCCCGCCCTGCTTGAGCATGGGCTGCGTCAGCCGCTCGTCGCTGTTCAGCGCCTCGTAGGAAAAGCGGTCGCGGTCGGCCAGCCAGCACTCATTGACCGGCTCATTTTCCAGTGCCACCACGCGCAGGACCTTGTTGTTCTTGACCTGCATCTCCATGTTGGCGCCGGTGGCGTCGTGCGGGCTGATGCTCTTGCGTCGCGCCAGCTCCCAGGTGCGCGCGGCAAACCGGAACGGCTTGCTGGTGAGCGCACCGACCGGGCAGATGTCGATCATGTTGCCCGAGAGCTCGGAGTCGACCGACGTGCTCAGGTACGTCTGGATTTCCTCGAACTCGCCGCGGGCCACCATGCCGTATTCCCTGATGCCGCCCACTTCCTCGCCAAAGCGGACGCAGCGCGTGCAGTGGATGCAGCGCGTCATCTCGAGCATGGAAATCAGCGGGCCCGCCTCCTTGGCCGAGACCGCGCGCTTTTCCTCGATGTAGCGCGTGCCGGACCAGCCATACCCCACGGCCAGGTCCTGGAGCTGGCATTCACCGCCCTGGTCGCAGATGGGGCAATCGAGCGGGTGGTTGATGAGCAGGAACTCCATCACCACCTTTTGCGCCTTGATCGCCTTCTCGTTGTTGGTATGCACGACCATGCCGTCGGCCACCGGCATGGCGCAGGCCGGCATGATCTTGCGCTGGCCTTCTATGTCGACCAGGCACATGCGGCAGTTGGCGGCAATCGTCAGCTTGTGGTGATAGCAAAAATGCGGGATATAGATGCCCGCCTGGCGCGCTGCCTCGATCAGCATCGTGCCTTTGGTGGTTTGCACCTTCTTGCCGTCAATTTCCAGTTCAACCATGAAATTCTTTCAACCGGCCTCTACAAGTATTCCGGAACCAGGCACGCCTTGTGCTTGATGTGGTGCTCGAATTCGGCGCGGAAGTGCCGGATCATGCCCTGCACCGGCATGGCTGCGGCATCGCCCAGCGCGCAGATGGTGCGCCCCAGGATGTTGCCGGCCACCTCGTCCAGGATGGCCATGTCCTCCGGCCGCCCGGCGCCGTCCTCTATGCGCTGCACCATGCGCCAGAGCCAGCCCGTGCCTTCGCGGCACGGCGTGCACTGGCCGCAGGACTCGTGCATGTAGAAATAAGAAAGCCGCATCAGCGACTTGACCATGCAGCGCGTCTCGTCCATGACGATGACCGCGCCCGAACCCATCATGGACCCGGCCTTGGCCAGGTCGTCAAAATCCATGCTCAGGTCCATCATGATGGACGCCGGCAGCACGGGCGCCGACGAGCCGCCCGGGATCACCGCTTTCAGTTGATGTCCGTGTCGCACGCCGCCGGCCAGCTCCAGCAGTTCCGGGAACGGCGTGCCCAGCGGCACTTCGTAGTTGCCGGGAAGCGCCACGTCGCCCGTGACCGAAAAGATCTTGGTGCCCCCGTTGTTGGGGATGCCGGTTTCCAGGAACGCGCGCGCGCCGTTGCGGATGATCCAGGGCACGGCAGCAAAGGTTTCGGTGTTGTTGACCGTGGTGGGCTTGCCGTACAGGCCCACGTTGGCCGGAAACGGCGGCTTGTAGCGCGGCCAGCCATTCTTGCCTTCCAGCGATTCCAGCAGCGCGGTTTCCTCGCCGCAGATGTACGCGCCAAAGCCGGGGTGCGCATGCAGCTCGAAGTCAAAGCCGCTGCCCAGGATGTTCCTGCCCAGGTAGCCTGCCGCACGTGCTTCTTGCAGCGCCTCTTCAAAACGCTCGTAGGCGATCCAGATTTCGCCGTGGATGTAGTTGTAGCCCACGCTCACGCCCATGCCGTAGGCACCGATGATCATCCCTTCTATGACGCTGTGCGGGTTGAACATGAGGATGTCGCGGTCCTTGCAGGTGCCCGGCTCGCCTTCATCCGAGTTGCAGACCACGTACTTCTGCCCCTGGAACTTGCGCGGCATGAAGCTCCACTTCATGCCGGTGGGGAACCCGGCGCCGCCGCGCCCGCGCAGCGCGGATTCCTTGACCTCGGTGATGACCTCGTCCGGCGTCATGCCGTTATCGGCGTCCAGTATCTTGCGCAACGCGGCGTAGCCGCCGCGCGCCTCGTAGTCCGCGAGGCGCCAGTTGCTGCCGTTCAGGTCCGCGTAGATCTGCGGCTTGATGTGGCGGCCGTGGAAGCAGCTCTCGGTACCGGCAGACGCATATTGGGCCAGGACCTGCGCGGCGCTCATGCCTTGCCCTCCGCCGCGGTGAGCTCGGCCACCAGCTGGTCCAGCCTGTCTTCGGTCATGAAGCTGCACATGCTGCGGTCGTTGACGATCATGACCGGCGCATCGGCGCAGGCGCCCAGGCACTCGCAGTGGGCCACCGTGAACAGGCCGTCGGCGGTGGTCTGGCCGTCTTCTATGCCCAGCTTGTCGGTCAGGTGCTTGAGCGCACGCGCCGCGCCGTGCAACTGACACGGCAGGTTGGTGCACATGTTGATCTTGTAGCGGCCCACCGGCTGCGTGTTGCACATGTCGTAGAAGGTGGTGGCCTCGTGCACGGAAATGGGCTCTATGTCCAGGTAGCGGGCCAGGGCCTTTTCACTCTCGGGACTGATCCAGCCCTGCTCGTCCTGCACGATGGCCAGGCACGCCAGGATCGCCGAGCGGCGCTGCTCGGGCGGGTACTTGACCACTTCCTGGTCAAAGCGGGCGATGGTCGCTTCGGAAAACCGCGCCACCGGTGCGTCGGCTACGGTGCTGATGCTCATCGGTCAATTTCTCCAAATACAACGTCCAGGCTGCCGATGATGGTCGTCACGTCGGTCATCATGTGCCCGCGCGCCAGCTCGTCGAAGGCGGCCAGGTGCGGGAAGCCCGCGGCACGTATCTTCAGGCGGTACGGCTTGTTGGCACCGTCGCTGAGGATGTAGATGCCAAACTCGCCCTTGGGGTGCTCGATCGCCGCGTACGCCTCGCCCTCGGGCACGTACATGCCCTCGGTCGTGAGCTTGAAGTGGTGGATGAGGTCCTCCATGCCGGTCTTCATGCGCTCGCGCGGCGGCAGCGCCACCTTGTAGTTGTCGACGATGACCGGGCCCGGGTTCTCGCGCAGCCAGTCTATGCACTGCTGGATGATGCGGTTGGACTGGCGCATCTCTTCGATGCGAACCAGGTAGCGGTCGTAGCAGTCGCCGGTCTTGCCCACCGGGATGTCAAATTCCAGCTGGTCGTAGACTTCGTAAGGCTGCATGCGCCGCAGGTCCCAGGCCACGCCCGAGCCGCGCAGCATGGGGCCGGTCATGCCCAGGTTGATGGCGCGCTCGGCCGAGACCACGCCCACGCCCACGGTGCGCTGCTTCCAGATACGGTTTTCCGTGAGCAGGACCTCGTATTCATCCATGTGCTTGGGAAAGCGCTCGACGAAGTCTTGGATGAAGTCCAGCAGCGAGCCCTGGCGGTTGGCGTTGATGCGCGCCAGCGACTTGGCGCTGCGCACCTTGCTGGGCGCGTACTGCGGCATGGTGTCGGGCAGGTCGCGGTAGACGCCACCGGGGCGAAAGTACGCCGCGTGCATGCGCGCGCCGGACGCGGCCTCGTACATGTCGAACAGGTCCTCGCGCTCGCGGAAGGTGTAGATGAGCACGGTGGACGAGCCGCAGTCGTGCCCGTGCGAGCCCAGCCACATCAGGTGGTTCATGATCCGCGTGATCTCGGAGAACATGACCCGGATGTACTGTGCCCGTATCGGCACCTCAATGCCCATCAGCTTTTCTATGGCCAGGCAGTACGCGTGCTCGTTGCTCATCATGGACACGTAGTCCAGGCGGTCCATGTACGGCAGCGACTGGATGTAGGTCTTGTGCTCGGCCAGCTTCTCGGTGGCGCGGTGCAGCAGGCCCACGTGCGGGTCTGCGCGCTGCACGACCTCGCCGTCGAACTCCAGCACCAGGCGCAGCACCCCGTGCGCGGCCGGGTGCTGCGGGCCGAAGTTGACCGTGTAGTTCTTGATTTCAGCCATGGGTTTGGGTCTGGTCAACTGGGGCTCCGCGAAAGCCCGCGTACTTCTCCTCGCGCACCACGCGCGGCGTGACTTCGCGCGGGACGATGGTCACCGGCTGGTAAATCACCCGCTGGCGCTCGGCATCGTAGCGCATCTCGGTGTAGCCCGACAGCGGGAAGTCCTTGCGAAACGGATGACCGATGAAGCCGTAATCGGTCAGGATGCGACGCAGGTCCGGATGGCCCTCGAAGACGATTCCGTACAGGTCAAAGGCCTCGCGCTCGAACCAGTTGGTTGCGGCCCAGACGTCGATCACCGACGGCAGCAGCGGAAACTCGTCGTCCGGGCAGAACACGCGCACGCGCAGCCGCTGGTTCAGGCGCACCGACAGCAGGTGCACCACCACCGCAAAGCGCCTGCCCTCCCAGGGCCGGTTCTTGTACGTGGAATAGTCGACGCCGCAGAGGTCTATGAGCGTGTCGAAGGCGCAGGACTCGTGGTCGTGCAGGATGCGCATGGCCGACAGGTAGTTTTCAGCCGCGACGGTCACCGTGACCTCTTCCAGCGCCACCTCCATGTACACGACCAGCTCGCCCAGCGCGCGGGCGACATGGTCCCGGAGCGCCTCGGGCGCAATTGCGTATCCAGCCATGTCAGGCCCTTGCAAAGGTATGGGTGCGCCGTACCTTCTGCTGCAGCTGGATGATGCCGTACAGCAGCGCTTCGGCCGTCGGCGGGCAGCCGGGCACATACACGTCGACGGGCACGATGCGGTCGCAGCCGCGCACCACCGAATAGCTGTAGTGGTAATAGCCGCCGCCATTGGCGCACGAGCCCATGGAGATGACCCAGCGCGGCTCGGCCATCTGGTCGTAGACGCGGCGCAGCGGCGGCGCCATCTTGTTGCACAGCGTGCCGGCAACGATCATCAGGTCCGACTGGCGCGGGCTGGCACGGAACACTTCGGCGCCAAAGCGCGCTATGTCGTAGCGCGCGGCCGACGCATGCATCATCTCGACGGCGCAGCAGGCCAGGCCAAACGTGACCGGCCAGAACGAGCCGGTCTTGGCCCAGTTGATGGCCGCGTCCATGCCGGTCAGCATGAAGCCCTTTTGCGCCTGATAGGTCTTGTTCATCAAGTCAACTCCGGTGGAAGCCTTCTGGCCACCTTACTCCCAATTGAGAGCCCCTTTTTTCCACTCGTACACGAAGCCTATGACCAGGATGGTGAGGAAAATGAGCACGGCGACAAAGGCCGGGCCGCCCACTTCCTTCATGGTGACCGCCCAGGGAAACAGGAACGCGATCTCCAGATCGAAGATGATGAAGAGGATAGCCACGAGGTAGAAGCGCACGTCAATCTTCATGCGCGCGTCCTCGAACGCCTCGAACCCGCATTCATAGGGGGCGTTCTTGCCGGGGTCGGGCTTGTGCGGCTGCAGGAAGTCGCCGATCACCAGGCAGGCCACGCCCACGGCGAGCCCCACCAGGATGAACAGCAGCACGGGAAGATAGTCGGCCAGGATCATGACGGATTCGCGGTATCGGCAGCGATGCCGGGAGTTTCACGGCGCCCCGCGGGGCGCTTGTCTGGTGCCGTCGGCGAGACTCGAACTCGCACAGCTTTCGCCACTACCCCCTCAAGATAGCGTGTCTACCAGTTCCACCACGACGGCTTTGAGTGGCGCGCTCCGCAGCCCGACCGGGCCGGGGACCGCGCCGTTGGAAACACTGAAGTTTACTAGGAAAACGCGAGGTTCCGACAAAAAAGGAGATCAAAGACCCAGCGAGGCCCTCCGCTATTCGCCCGGAATGGCATCGGCACCCGACGCGGGCTCCTCGGACTCGGCGGATTCTGCCGCTGCGCCCGGCGCCGGCGCGCCGGCGTCACCGGCTGCGCTTTCATGCGCCGGAATCGCATCGGCCGCGCCATCGGCGGCAGGCGCCGCGGGCGGCGCCGGCACGGCAGCCTCGCCCGGCTTCTGCTGCAGCGTCACCGGCGCGCGCTCCAGGACACTGCCGCCAGACGACGCGGACGGCGCGCTGTAGCCAAAGTATGCCAGCACCAGCGTCGTGGTCAGGAAGATGGTTGCCAGCACGGCCGTCGTGTGCGACAGGAAGGTGGCGCCGCCCGATGCGCTCAGCAGGCTGCCCGAGGCACCGCTGCCAAAGCCGGTGCCCATGTCCGCGCCCTGGCCATGCTGCACCAGGATCACGCCCACCAAGGCGAGCGCCGACACGATCTGCACGATCAGCGCCACGTTCAACAAGATATTCATTCAAGCTTCCCCATCGCGCCAGCGCCAGGCATTGCGCTCCGGCCTGCCGCTTCAACTATGTCCACAAAATCATCGGCCACCCGGGCCGCGCCGCCGACCAGGCCGCCATCTATGTCCGGCTGTGCGAGCAAGTCAGCCGCGTTGGCCGGATTCATGCTGCCGCCGTAGACGATGCGCACGCGCTCCGCCGCCACGCCGCGCTGCGCCATTTGCTCGCGCAGCGCCGCATGGACCTGCTGCGCCTGCGCCGGACTGGCGGTCTGCCCCGTTCCTATGGCCCAGACCGGCTCGTACGCCAGCACCACCTCGGCCAGGCGCTGGCCCAGCGCCCGGGCCACCGCGTCCAGCTGATGCCCGAGGACCCAGTCGGTCCAGCCCGCGTCGCGCTGCTGCGCGGTTTCACCCAGGCAGACGATGGGCGTGAGGCCGGCGTCCAGCGCGCGCTGCGTCTTTTGCGCAACGGCCAGGTTGCTCTCGTGCTGGTGCTGGCGCCGCTCGCTGTGGCCAACGATGCAGTAGCGAACACCCAGCTCCCTGAGCATGGCGCCCGACACGTCGCCCGTGTATGCGCCGTCTGCCTCTGCCGCCACGTCCTGCGCCCCCAGCAGCAGCTGCGCCTGCCCCTGCAGGACCTCGGCCACCGCCGCCACGTGCACCGGCGGCGGGCAGATCACGACATCGCAGGGCAGATGGCCCGGCAGCCGCTCCAGGACCTCGGCTGCCAGTGCCCGGTTGGCCGCGAGCGAGCCGGTCATCTTCCAGTTGCCGGCAACCAGCTTCCTGCGCGTCACGCGGCGCCCCAGGTCAGGACGATCTTGCCGATGTGCCGGCTGCTTTCCATCAGCGCATGCGCACGCGCGGCACCGCTGGGCAGACCCTCGCCAGGCTGCAGCGCATCAAAGGTCTGGTGGATCACCGGCCGCACCGTGCCGGCCTCAAGCCAGGGCCAGACCCGCTCGCGCAGCGCGCGGGCGATCGCGCCCTTGAACGCCACCGGGCGTGCGCGCAGCGTGGAACCCGTGATTATCAGGCGCCGGCGCATGACCAGCCCGGCGTTGAACTCGGCCCGGGCACCGCCCAGCAACGCGATGATGACCAGCCGGCCGTCCTCGGCCAGGAGCTCGACCTCGCGCTTGACGTAGTCACCTGCGACCATGTCCAGGACGACGTCGACGCCACGGCCGTCGGTGAGTTCGCGCACCGCCTCGGCAAAGTCGGCCTCCTTGTAGTTGATGGCATGGTCGGCACCAAGCGCCACACAGGCCGCGCACTTCGCTTCGCTGCCGGCAGTGGCGATGACCGTGGCACCAGCCGCCCTGGCCAGCTGGATCGCGGCCACGCCTATGCCGCTGGAGCCGCCCTGCACCAGCAGGGTTTCGCCCGGCTGCAGGCGCCCGCGGTCAAACACGTTGCTCCAGACCGTGAAGAACGTCTCGGGCAGCGCGGCCGCCTCGACGTCACTCAGTCCGGCCGGCACGGGCAGGCACTGCGCAACGGGTGCCACGCAGTATTCGGCGTAGCCGCCACCGGCCACCAGCGCGCAGACGCGGTCGCCCGGCGCCAGGCCCGCCTCGGCCATGGCCTGCGCATCACCATCGGCAATGCGCCCGGCCACCTCCAGCCCCGGCAGGTCCGAGGCACCGGGAGGCGGCGCGTAGTTGCCCTTGCGCTGGAAGACATCGGGCCGGTTGACGCCCGATGCCGCCACGGCGATCAGGACCTCGCCGGCGCCGGCCACCGGCCGCTCGCGCTGCGCCGGGACCAGGACCTGGGGGCCGCCAAACGCGTCAATGGCGATGCATTTCATGGCTTGTCCTTTGCATCTGGCGCCGCCGCCGGGCGACGCTTGCAGCGGGCGGGTCACTTGCCCGCCGATTCCTCTTCGCGCTGCCGACGCGACGATTCTTCGCCGCCGTTCTCGGTACGCACGGGCCGCTCCAGCAGCGCCTTCATCGACAGCTTGATGTGCCCCCGGTCGTCCGTGGCCAGCACCTTGACGCGAACCACCTGGCCTTCATGCAGGTAGTCGGTGACCTTGTCCACGTGCTCGTGTGCAATCTGGCTGATGTGCACCAGGCCATCCTTGCCGGGCAGCACGTTGACCAGCGCACCAAAGTCCAGGATCTTGGTGACCGCACCCTCGTACACTTCGCCCACCTCGGCTTCGGCGGTGATCTCGGCGATGCGCCGCTGCGCCTCCTCGGCCTTGTCGCCGTCGTTGCTGGCGATGGTGATGGTGCCGTCTTCGGCAATGTCTATGGTGGTGCCGGTCTCTTCGGTCAGCTGGCGGATCGTCGCGCCGCCCTTGCCGATCACGTCGCGGATCTTGTCCGGGTTGATCTTCATGGTGAACAGCCGCGGGGCGTAGCTGCTGATCTCGGTGTTGGCCTGGCTCATGGCCTCCTGCATCTTGCCCAGGATGTGCACGCGGCCTTCCCTGGCCTGCGCCAGCGCCACCTGCATGATCTCCTGCGTGATGCCCTGGATCTTGATGTCCATCTGCAGCGCGGTGATGCCGGCTGCGGTACCGGCCACCTTGAAGTCCATGTCACCCAGATGGTCCTCGTCGCCCAGGATGTCGGTCAGCACCGCAAAGCGGTTGCCGTCCTTGATCAGGCCCATGGCAATGCCGGCCACGTGTGCCTTGACCGGAACGCCCGCGTCCATCAGCGACAGGCAGCCGCCGCAGACCGACGCCATGGACGAGGAGCCATTGGACTCGGTAATCTCCGAAACCACGCGGATCGTGTACGGAAATTCGTCGCGCCCGGGCATGACCGCGTGCAGCGCGCGCCGGGCCAGGTTGCCGTGGCCGCGCTCGCGGCGCTTGGTCGTGCCCAGGCGGCCGGCCTCGCCAGTGGCAAAGGGCGGCATGTTGTAGTGAAACAGGAAGTGGTCGTCGTAGTCGCCGGCCAGCGCGTCCATGTGCTGCGCATCCCGGTCCGTGCCCAGCGTGGTCAGCACCAGCGCCTGCGTCTCGCCGCGCGTGAACAGCGCCGAGCCGTGCGTGCGCGGCAGCACGCCGGTGCGGATTTCTATGGGTCGCACGGTGCGCGTGTCGCGGCCGTCTATGCGCGGCTCGCCGGCCAGGATCTGGCCCCGGACCAGCTGCCCTTCCTGCGCAAACAGGAGGTCGTCGACCTTGACCGGGTCAAATGCGATCCCGGCCTCGCCCAGCGCTTCCTTGACCTCGGCGTAGGCGGTGCGCAGCGCCTGCGTGCGCGCCTGCTTGGCACGCACCTGGTAGGCTGCCTTCAGCCTGGGCTCGGCCAGCGCGCTGACCTTTTGCGCCAGCTCGGCGTCCTCGGGCTCGGGCTGCCAGGAGCCGTCCTCGGACCACAGCGGCTTGCCCGCCTCGCTCACGAGCTCATGAATCGCTTCCAGGGCCACCTTGCTTTGCTCGTGGCCAAACATGACCGCACCCAGCATGACGTCCTCGCTCAGCTGGTCGGCCTCGGACTCGACCATGAGCACGGCACTCTCGGTGCCCGCCACAACCAGGTCCAGCTTGCTGTCCGCCATGGCGCTGCGCGCCGGGTTGAGGACATACTGGCCGTTGATGTAGCCGACGCGCGCCGCGCCTATGGGGCCGTTGAACGGCAGGCCGCTGATGCTCAGCGCCGCGCTCACGCCCAGCATGGCGGCAATGTCCGCATCCACTTCCGGGTTCAGCGAGACGGTGTGGATGACCACGTGCACCTCGTTGTAGAAGCCGTCCGGGAACAGCGGGCGGATGGGCCGGTCGATCAGCCGCGAGGTGAGGATTTCCGATTCGCTGGGCCGCGCCTCGCGGCGGAAGAAGTTGCCCGGGATCTTGCCGGCGGCGTACGTCTTCTCGATGTAATCCACCGTCAACGGGAAAAAGTCCTGGCCCGGCCTGGTCGTCGTGCTTGCCGCCACCGTGGCCAGCACCACGGTGCCTTCGATGTCGACGAGCACGGCGCCGTGGGCCTGGCGCGCGATCTCGCCCGTCTCCAGCGTCACCGTCCGCTCGCCCCACTGGAACGTCTTGGTTGTCTTGTTGAAAATGCTCATGTTGTTTCCTTAAGGGCAGTGCCCGGGCACTGCATGCGCGTTGGTGGCTGCACTTTTGCCTCGCGGTGCCATTCCGGAACCGGCCTGGCGCATCCATGCCGGTTCTGGAATGACACAGCGCCGCCTGCAATTCGCTGGCCCAACGCCTGGACACGGATGCCCGACAGAGGCATCCGCAAAAAAATAAATCCACGCCGGCCCCATGGCATCCGGGTCCGGCAACAGAAGATCAAGCCGCGCGCCGTGTTGCGCGCGGCTGGCGCCACGCCAGACAGGGCACGCCGGCCATCGGCGCGCCCTGCACGATACCGAACGCTGCGCGGCACGTGCCCACTGGCCTACTTGCGCAGGCCCAGCTTTTCGATCAGCGCGAGATAGCGGTCCGCGTTCTTGCGCCGCAGGTAATCGAGCAACTTGCGACGACGGCTGACCATGCGCAGGAGACCGCGGCGGCCATGATGGTCCTTGCCGTGCTCCTTGAAATGGGGAATCAGCTGGTTGATCCGGGCGGTCAGGATGGCCACCTGGACTTCAGGGCTGCCCGTGTCGCCCGCAGCGCGCGCGTTTTCAGCAACGACCGCGGCCTTGGCTTCTTTGGAAATCATCAAAAATCCTTGGGTTGTTCCATATGGTTTTACTTGCGCAGCGCGCCGGAACTGAACACTGCGTGCGTCTTGCTCTGTGCAAAACCCTGCAATTATATTGGAAGAGAGCCCGGACAGGGCGGTAACTGCCGCGTTGCCGCAAATCCCGCCATGCGCCGGAGCGGCTGCAGCACGCGCAGAAAGCGGGGATCGCGGATCATGCGGCAGCAGCAAGCGGCGCAGCGGATTGAGCCATTGCGGGAAACTGTGCAAAAATGCCGCTGGACTGTTGGCCAGACAAGACATGGCGCTGCAATTCATGTGTACCGGGTTGGCAACAAGGCCGCGCCCGGTCCGGTCTTGGTACCTGCACATGACAAAACAACAAGCGCAGCACGTGCAAAAACAATTATCGGGAGACCGTCTTGTGACTGAAATCACCACCGCTGCTGCGGTGCCGGAGCAGCCGTACCTGCTCGAGGTGCGCAACCTGAACAAGCGCTTTGGCGGGTTGCGGGCCGTGGACCGCTGCTCGTTCAACGTGAGCCGCGGCACCATCACCGGGCTCATCGGCCCCAACGGCGCCGGCAAGACCACGGTATTCAACCTCATCACCGGGTTCATCACACCCGACTCCGGCCAGGTGCTGCTGGACGGGAGGGACGTGACGCGGCTGCGGCCCGACCAGATCTTTGCGGCCGGCATGTGCCGCACGTTCCAGATCCCGCGCGAACATCTGTCCATGAGCGTGCTGGAGAACCTGCTGCTGGTGCCCTACCAGCAGCACGGCGAGCATTGGTGGACCGCACTGCTGGGCGGCGGCAAGGTCAGGGCCGAGGAAAGCCGGCTGCTGCAAAAGGCGCGCGAGGTCATGGAATACCTCAATCTGGACCACGTGGGCAACGAATACGCAGGCAACCTCTCGGGGGGACAGAAAAAGCTGCTGGAGCTGGGCCGCACGCTCATGGCCGACCCCGTGCTCATCCTGCTGGACGAGCCCGCGGCGGGCGTCAACCGCACGCTGCTCAAGAGCATCGTCAGCAACATCCGCTACCTGGCCGAGGAACGCGGTATCACGTTCCTGCTCATCGAGCACGACATGAACATGGTCATGAGCCTGTGCGACCCGGTCATTGTCCTGAGCGAGGGGCGCAAGCTGGCCGAGGGGCGCCCGGAGGAGGTGCGCACCAACAAGGACGTGCTCGAAGCCTACCTGGGAGGGCAGTATGCCGCTGCTGGAAGTTGATTCCGTCACCGCCGGCTACGGCGACACCGAGATCCTGCGCGGCCTGTCCATGGTGGTCCACGAGAACGAGATCGTCTCCATCATCGGGCCCAATGGCGCGGGCAAGTCCACGCTCATGAAGACGGTGTTCGGCCTGCTGCACCCGCGCCAGGGCTCCATCACCTTCAACGGCAAGGACATCTCGCGCACCGCGCCCTACGATATCGTGCTGCAGGGCATGTGCTACGTGCCGCAGGTGGCCAACGTGTTCACCACGCTCACGGTGGAGGAGAACCTGCAGATGGGCGCGTTTCCACTGGGCAAGGCCGACCTGAGCGAAAGCAAGGATCGCGTCTACGCCATGTTTCCCAAGCTGCGCCAGCGGCGGCGCCAGCTGGCGGGCAAGATGTCGGGCGGCGAGCGCCAGCAGGTGGCCATGGGCAGCGCGCTCATGCTCAACCCCAGGCTGCTGCTGCTGGACGAGCCGACGGCAGCGCTTTCGCCCAAGCTGGTGGACGAGATCTTTGAACGCATCGCCAGCATCCGGAACACCGGCATCGCCATCCTGATGGTCGAGCAAAATGCACGCCAGTCCCTGATGATGGCCGACCGCGGCTACGTGCTGGCCAACGGCGAGAACCGGCACGAGGGCACGGGCAGGGAAATGCTCGACAACCCCGAAGTCGGACGCTTGTATCTGGGAGGCTGAGCCATGGCAGACAGCACGATGACGATGACCGACGGCGACGCCGCATCAGAAACCGGGTCCGGCGCGGAGGTGGCCGCACGCAGCAGCGACGGCGTGCGCAGCCCCCGCTTCGTGGGCGGCGTGCTCCTGCTGGTGCTCGTGGCCATGTGGGTCGCCGGCTGGTTCTCGGGCACCACAGCCGAGGAAATGCTCTCGCTCACGGTGTGGGGCGTCATGCTGGGCGGCATCATTGCCCTGGGCGGCATAGGCCTCACGCTGTGCTACGGAGTGCTCAAGTTTCCCAACTTCGCCCACGGCGAGTTCCTCACGCTGGGGGCGTACATCACCTACGGCAGCATCCTGGTGCTGCCGCAGACCAACCCCATCTGGCGCTTCTCGTTCGGCTGGGAACTGCTGCTGGGCATGGTCCTGGCCATCATCATCACGGCGGTGGTGGCCATCGTGCTGGACAAGCTGCTGTACCGGCGGCTGCGCATGCACGGCTCGCCGCTGGTGCTGCTGGCCATGGCGTCGCTGGGCATGGAGTTCCTGCTGCGCGGCATCGTCTACCTGATCTGGGGCTCCAATTACCACTTCTACTACTCCGGCCGCGCCAACCCGGCCATGGACTTCCCGTTCGGGGTACGCGTCCAGGCGGACCAGCTCTTCGTGTTTGCGCTGGCGTTCATCCTGGTGGTGGCGCTGTACTGGATGCTGACACGCACCCGCATGGGCAAGGCCATGCGCGCCACCGCGGACAACCCGGACCTGGCGCAGGTACGCGGCATCAACACCGAGCGCGTCATCGCATGGACCTGGGCCATAGGCGCCGGGCTGGCGGCCGTGGGTGGCGTCATGTACGGGCTGGCTTCGCAGATGCGCCCCGACATGGGCTTCCTGCTGCTGCTGCCGCTGTTTGCCGCGGTCATCATGGGCGGCATAGGCAGCGCCTGGGGCGCGCTGGTGGGCGCCATCATCATCGGCGTCGCCATGCAGCTGACGTCGGCGTTCCTGAACCCCACGTACGGCCCGGCGGTGGCGTTCACGCTCATGGTGCTGGTGCTGCTCATGCGCCCGCAGGGCCTGTTCGCGCAAAACTAGAAGGCAGAAGGAGAAAATCACCATGGATCCAGCCCATCTGGTCAAGGCCTTCTTCCTCATGCTGCCGACCTTCCTGCTCGGCTGCCTGCTGTTCGGGCGCTGGCGCTGGCCGCTGCGCCTGCCGGCTGCCGTGCTCTTTGGCATCCTGGTCCCGCTGGCCGTGGCTGCGTTCATCCCCGGGGTCATGGACTACCTGGTGTCGTTTTGCACCATGGCGTCCATCTACGCGGTGCTGTCGCTGGGCCTGAACGCGCAGTGGGGCTACAACGGGCACCTGAACTTTGGCGTGGCCGCGTTCTTCGGCATGGGCATGTTCACCATGGCGCTGTTCGTGTCCACCGCGCCCACCGGGCCGCTGGCCCTGTACGCCCAGCAGTTGTTCGGCCTGAACGCGCCGTTCCTGGTCGGCCTCGTGGCGGCGGCGGTGATGGCAGGTGTCCTGGGCTACCTGGTGGCGCAGCCCATCCTGCACCTGCGCATCGACTTCCTGGCCATCGCCACGCTGGGCATTGCCGAGATCGTGCGCCTCATCTTCCAGAACGAGCGCTGGCTGGCCAATGGTCCGCAGCCCTTCTCCGGCATCCCGCAGCCGCTCTCCTGCGTATTCAAGGCGCCGCGCTGCGGCTGGCTGCCAGACTGGTTCCTGGACGCCACTGCGGTGCTGCAGCCACGGGACTACGCCTATCTCTACCTGGTCATCGTCGTGATCGCGCTGGCCATCATCTACGCCATGCTGGAGGCCATGGTGCGCTCGCCCTGGGGCCGGGCCCTGCGCGCCGTGCGCGACGAGGAATCCTCGGCCGCCATGAGCGGCAAGCACGTGAAGTCGCTGCGCGTGCAGTCCTTCGTGCTCGGCTGCGTCATCATGGGCATCGCCGGTGGCCTGTATGCGCCGTTCATGGTCACCATAGACTACAGCCACCTCAACCCGCTGTTCTCGACCTTCCTGGTCTGGGTCATGCTCATGCTCGGCGGCAGCGGCAACAACAAGGGCGCAATCCTGGGGGCATTCGTGATCTGGGCCGTGTGGAGCGGGACCGGCTACGTCACCAGCGGGCTGGAGAGCGCGCTGTCGAACATCGCACCGGATATTGCCCGGCGCATGTCTTTCCTGCGCTGGGCCTTTGTCGGGCTGCTGCTGGCCGCCATCGTGCTGTATCGCCCGCAGGGCCTGCTGCCCGAGAAGAAACGCGTGTCCCGCTTCCTGCGCGGCGTACCGGAGAACTGACGGGCGACCAGTTGCCGTGTCCGGAGCCGCTTGCGCGTCGCCGGGGAGCCCGCTGCGCACCATGGCCTGCCCCAGCCACCTGCGCGACGGCACGACGCCTCTCAGCCGTCGACCGCGATTTCCCCGGTGGTGTTGTCCACCAGCACCGGCGTGCTGAACCAGCTCAGCTCCGGATCGCTGCCGTACTTGCCGCGCACGAACTCGCGCCACTCTTGCGTGTAGACGCGCTCGGCATCCGCGCGCGACTGCCAGAGGTAGACGCCGCCGGCGGACTGCCCGTCTTCGGACAGGATGTAGTACTTGCGCACCAGGCCCGGCATGCCCAGGTAGCGCGGCGCGGTGCTGTTGAACAGGGCCCGGGCCTGCGCCACGGAAACACGCTCGGGCATGCGGAACAGGACAACGGTGGTGATCACGACATGACTCCCGGTTTTGGATCGACGCAAGCTGCATTGTCGCCAGAACCGGGGCGACATGACAGCGTCAAGAAAAAAAAGGGCTGTTGCCAGCCCCTTTTTCCGTATCTCGCAGGCGCTTACTCTGACGGAATGTCCTCTGCGCGAACCATCTTGATGGTCTTCAGCTCGTTGCCTTCATACTGCCAGATGTTGACCGGCGTGATGACATCGCCGAACTCGTTGAAGTCCACCGGCCCGCCCACGCCGTTGTAGTTGATGGCCTTGCCGTCCTTGAGCGCCTGCAGCATGGCCGTCACGCGCTCCTGGGTACCGCCGTCTATCATCTCGCCCGGCGGGTTGGCCACGGCGCGCAACTGGTCGCGCAGGACCTCGCCGGTGATCTTGGACGCATCGGTGATCTGGCCCTTGGCGACCACCGCGGCCATGGCCAGCCCCGCGGCCATGGCCGCGTCGTAGGTGGTGGTGGTGAACGGCGGGAAGCTGTCGCGTCCAAAACCCTCCTTGTAGCTGGCGGCAAAGCCCTTGTACGACTCGGTGGATGTGTCCTCGCCCGGCGCGGTGCCGTACTTGCCGTCCATGTCGGACGGACCCACCTCCTTGATGATGTCCACGCTGGCGTTGCCATCGGTGAACTGCCAGTTGGTGAAGTTGAAGGTGTCGCGCGACTCCTTGCAGATGGCGATGGTGTGCGCCGGGTAGCTGGGCAGGAACAGCATGTCCGGGTCGCCCTTGAGCGCCTGGGAAACCATGGACTTGTACGTCGGCTGCACTTCTTCGGGGTGCGCCACCTCGGCCAGCACGGTGCCGCCGCGCTTCTTGAACGCTGCGGCAAAGGCGTTGGACAGGCCCTGGCCATAGGGGTTGTTGATGTAGATCGTTGAGACCTTCTTGTACTTGACGTCGGGCAGGATCTCGCCGTTGGCAAACTGCGCCGCGACGATGCCCTGCATGAGGTCGGACGGGCTGGTGCGGAACAGCAGGTCCAGGTCGTTGTCCTCCGGCAGCACCGTCACCAGCGGCGAGGTGGTGCCGTTGCCTATCTGCAGCACGCGCGAGGGCAGCGTGGCCGAGGTGGCCACCGCCACCGTCACGCCGCTGGACCAGCAGCAGATCACCGCCGGGGTGTGCTGGGTGTTGATCATCTGGCGCGCCGCCTCCACGCCCGTGGTGGGCAGCGTTCCGCTGTCCGCGGTGACCTGGTTGGCGATGATGGGGCCGCCAAACACCTGCTTGGCCGCGGTGTTGATCTGGTCGATCGCAAGCTTGACCGCATCGCGGTAGAAAGGACCAAACTCGGCTGCGGAGCCCGTCATGGCCACCAGCTGTCCGAGGTTGATCGCGGGCACGTCCGCCGCAAAGGCGCGTGACGCAGGCAGCAGGCCGCCCAGCATCAGGGTGCCGCCTGCGGCGCCCATGGTCCGCAGGAACTGGCGCCGGGGCGCGCTTGGTCTGAATAGATTGCTCATGCAAAGTCTCCTCTTGGTATTTGAAGGCAGCACGCACCGGGCCTTTTCGCTCTGCCCCGGCGCTGCGGTGCGCCAGGATGGCGTACGTGACTCAACATTAAAATGGGTCAGTGTTTGTTTGTCAAGGCTATTTGCCAGTTGCAATATGTTGCGTCCGGGCGCTTTTATTTGGCGTTCGCAAGATTGGAAAGTGTAACTGCGCATCCGCAGCCCCCAAATGCAATCGAGCCTGCTTCAATCATGCAGATCTTCATCAAGACACTCACCGGCAAAACCATTACCCTGGACGTTGAGTCTGGCGATACCATTGAACAAGTCAAACAGAAGATCAGCGACAAGGAAGGTATTCCGGTCCGGCAGCAGCGCCTGATTTTTGCTGGCAAGACGCTTGCGAACGATCGGACGCTAAGTGACTACAACATCCAGAAGGAATCCACCCTGCTCGTGGTCTTGCGTACCACAGGTCCGGACGGACAAATACAGGCGGTGCCGACATTGTCTCTTGCTTCCCTGTGCCTGACCGGAGTGGCGATCGGGCTGCTCGGGATCATCAAGCGCCGCGGGCGCGGGCCGCGCTGAACCGGCCGCCCGCGCTCATGCGGAGGGCTCGCTTGCGCGTTCACGAGCTCAAGGGCGTGTTGGCAAAAGCGCTGTCATTTCGTGTGAGGGCGACGATAAAGATTCGCATGGACACACCCTGCGCCCGGCCGGCCATCCGGTGGCGCCGAACAGGTCCACCGGATGTGGTCGCGCCTGGCCTCATGAGACCCAAGCAACCTGATCCTGGCCTTGATCCGAGCCGCCGGTCCAGCGCGGAAACTGGCGGGCAAGGCGTGGGGTTTGCCGCCTTGTTTTCTGGCCCCAGCTGGCCGGGCCGGCGAAGGCACAGTTGCAAAGCCGTGCCGCAGCAATGCCACGTTGCCTCCAGAAGCCCTGGAAGGCGCCCTGCCTACCCGGCCTGCGAAGTAGACCGCAAGACCAGCGCCACCAGGTCCGCCTGCCGGTTGGTTCCGGTCTTGGCAAAGATGTTGCGCAGGTGGAATGCGGCGGTGCTGCGGGCGATGCCCAGGTCTGCCGCCACCTGCTCCAGCGTGCGGCCGCCGCGCGCCAGCCCGGCCGCGACCCGGGCTTCTGCCGGCGTCAGCGCGAGGCGCTGGACCAGCGCCTCGGGATCCAGGGGCGCCGAATCGTGCTGCCCGGCCGCGCGAATGCGCTGGACCTGGCGCAGGCGGGCCTCCACCGTGGCCAGCAGCAGCTCATAGTCTATGGGCTTGACCAGGTAATCGTCGGCGCCGACGCGCTTGCCGGCCACGATGTCGCGCGGGTCGCTGAGCGCGGTCAGGAAGACAAAGGGAATTCCGGCCAGCCCGGCACCCAGGTCGCGGACCGCGGCGAGCAGCTCAAAGCCATCCATGCCAGGCATGGAGATGTCGCAGAGGATGAGGTCCGGCTGCACGCGCCTGATTTGCGCCAGCGCGGCACGCCCGCTGTCTGCGGACAGGACCCGGTAGCCAGCCTCCTCGAGCTCCTCGCTCAGGTCACGCAGCAGGTCGGGTTCGTCGTCGACGCACAGCACCGTGGGCTGCTGCCCGCTGCGGCGGGACGCGACCTGCGTCATGCGGCGGACTCCAGCCGCGGCGCAGGTGGCGCCGGCGTCGCTGCATCAGCGACCGGCAGCGCCAGGACAAAGGTCACCATCCCGGGCGTGTCCGCTTGCAGCGCCAGCTCGCCGCCTTGCAGCCGGGCCAGCGAGCGCGCCATGTACAGGCCGATGCCGACGCCGGGATGGCCGCGCGAGTCGCTCCCGCGGTAATAGCGCTCGAACAGCAGCGCCGGATCGACGCCCTCGGCCAGCGCACCGTGGTTGCCGACCGCGCATTCGACGCGCGCGCCGCTGCGGCGCAGGCTCACCTGCAGCGGCGTGCCCGGCGGCGCGTAGCGCGCGGCGTTGGACAGCAGGTTGCCCAGGATGTGATCGGTCTGCACCGGATCGCAAAACACGGGTGGACAGCCGTCGGCCGGCACGTCCAGCACGATCTGCCGTTCCGGTGTCTGCTGGCGCTGCTGCTCGCAGGCGTCGGCGGCCAGCTCGGCCAGCTGGCAGACCCGGCCGTGGACCGCCATGTGGCCGGCGTCCAGCCGCGCCGCGTCCAGCGTGCTCTCAATGAGCCCGATGAGCCGGGCCACCGCGTCGCGCGCGCGGCCGCTGCGTTCGCGGATTTCATCTTCGGACAGGCGGCCGCCGTGGCGCATGAGCCGCTGCAGCGCGGAGTCGACGATGGCCAGCGGCGTGCGGAACTGGTGCGAGATCATGGCGCCAAAGTTGCGGTACAGCTCGGCGGCCTGGCGCTCGCGCGCGAGCGCGGCGTCCAGCTCGCGCGTGCGCGCCTGCACCAGCTCTTCCAGGTGGTCGCGGTGCATGGCGATTTCGCGCTGTGCGGCGCGCTGTTCGGTGGTATCAAATGACATCACGATCGCGCCCACGATCTGCGTACCCGAATGGATGGGTGCGCAGCGCAGCTCCAGGTAGCGCGGCGGCGCATCCGCGCTGCGGAAAAAAGGCTGGTCGTGCAGGACCGCCAGCTCCCCGGCCAGCGCCCGGTCCATGGCGCGGACCACGGTGGCCACGTCAAACAGCGGTGCCACCAGTTGCAGCGGCGCACCGACCACGGCATGCGCAGGGCGCCCGAACAGGCGCTCGGCCGCTTCGTTGCAGACCGTGCAGCGGCGCGCCAGGTCAATGGCGATGATGGCTTCGGCGCTGGAGCTGACGATGCGCTCGGAGAACGCCTTGGCGCGGCTCAGCAGGTGCGCGTGTCGCCTGGCCCGGCGCGTGGCCTGCAGCAAATGGACGCTGAGCGCGGCGCCGGCCAGCAGCAGGCCCACGAGGAAGAAAATGACCTGCCGCAGGCCGGCGCGGCTGGCCTCCAGCTTGTCGCCCAGGTCGTCCCACTCGGCGACCATGGCCTGCGTCGCCGCCTGCGTCAGCGTCTGCTGCAGCGGCGCCAGCAGCGCGTCGATCTCGGCGGCAACGGCGACCTGACCCGGGCGCAGCCGGTCCAGCAGCCGTGCCAGCTCGGGCAGGTCCTGGCGGAAATCGCGCAGCCGCCCGGCGTATCCCAGTGCTTGGAGCTGGCGCAACTGCGGCCCCTCGTCCATCAGGGCAAGGCGGCTGACCAGCACCTGGTGGTGGCGCGCCAGCGCCCCCGGCTCCAGCGTGCCCAGGGCCGTCTGGCCCACGGCACCGGCCAGGCGCAGGCTGGACGTCTGCGCCTGCGAGATGACCCACAGCAGGTTGTTGTGCGGCGCCTCCAGCCGCATGTCATGCTGCGTCAGCGCCAGCCGGACCAGCGAATAGATGAGCAGGACAAAGAACACCGCGATCGTCAGCAGCGGCAGGGCCACCACCAGCCGCGCGCGCAACCGGGGCCGTCTCACTGCACGTCCAGTCGCACGAGCTGCCAGACCCAGCGGTAGTCGTAGCGGATGTCCTGCAGCTCCGGGTGCGCGTCGCGCGGATAGACGATCCACAGCGGCCCCTTGTCGGTGGGCTGCAGCACCCGGCCGTCCATGGCCCAGGCGGCCAGCACGTCGTAGCGGTGAAATTCATCCATGTCCAATTCAATGGCGTAGTCGTTGAGCGCCGTTGCGCGCACCCGGCTTCCATCTGCCTGCACGTACTCAAGCAGGTCGCGCAGCAGCACGCCCTCGAAGTGATGCACGCCGTCGGTCACCGACGTATGCGTGTCAAGCTGCGATCGCGGGAGCGCTTCCAGCATGGCCCGGTCAAACCGGGCGGCGCCCTCGGCGTTGGTGCGCGCAATCGCGCCATGGATCTCCAGAAGGACCTCTCCCTGCGGCTCGGGCAACGCCGGCCCCTGCGCCTGCGCGGTGCCACCCAGGCCCAGCAGCAGGCCGCAGGCCGCAGCCAGGCGCAACAGCAGCGCGCGCGCAGTAGCGTGTTTCATGCCGGCCCTCCGTCGGGCACATGCCGCGCTGTGGCGCTGCGCAGGGGCACGCAGGCAGCACCCCCTTCAAATGAAGGGGACCCCGCAAACCCGGTTCGCATAGACTCCCGGTTGTTACACGCCTGTTTCATTTATCAACCTTCATTACATCACGCCATGTGGGACTTCAACATACGCCAGGCGCTGGGACTCATGTGGCAGACGCTGCCATTTCTGATCCTGCGCCTCCTCATTTACTTTGGCATCACGCTGGGCTACATCCTGCTGACCGGCATCGGCGCCGGGGTCGGCTGGGGCATAGGCGCGCTGGGAACGGCTGACTTCCGCGCCACGTCGACCTTCTTCGGCGGCTTCATCGGCTTTGGCATCTTTGGCACCATTGCCTACCTGCTGCGCGAATACATTCTCTACATTGTCAAGGCCGGGCACATTGCCGTGCTGGTCAGGCTGGTCGATGGCGGCAGCCTGCCGGAGGGCCGGACGCAGGTCACCGAGGCCAGGCAGGTGGTGCAACAGCGCTTCGGGCAGGCCAGCACGCTGTTTGTGCTGGACCAGCTCATCAAGGGCGTGGTCGGTGCGCTGACCGGGCTGGCTCAGGGCATCCTCTCCATCATTCCCGGGCTGGGCCGGCTGGCTGCGCTGGTGCGCGCGTTCCTGCGCGTTGCCATAGGCTTCGTCGACGAACTCATCCTGGCGTACGTCATCCGCACCAACGCGGAGGACCCCTGGACCGCGGCCAAGGACGCGCTCATCCTCTACGGCCAGAATTACAGGAACATGTTCAAGAACGCGGCATGGCTGGCCGTCTTTGTGTACGTGCTGGCCTTTCTGGTGTTCCTGGTCATGCTGGCGCCGGCCGGGCTGCTCGTCTACCTGATTCCAGGCGCATGGTCCGCTGGCGGCGTCATTTTTGCGCTGCTCTTTGCCTGGAGCGTCAAGGTGGCGCTGCTCGAGCCCTTTGCCATCACCTGCATGATGCAGGTTTATTTCCGCGCCATAGAGGGCCAGCAGCCCAACGCCGAGTGGGACGCGCGCCTGGAGCAGATGTCCGGCAAGTTCCGCAAGCTCAAGGACCGGGCCCTGGCCGCAGGGCGCGGGCAGCCGGACACCGGCGCCAGCATGCCGCCCGCTGCCGAGGGCAGCGCCGCATCTTGAACTTGCATGGATTGACAGGAAACGGGAAATGAAAAAATACATCGGAAAAAAATGGGCGCTGGCCTTTGCGCTGACCTTGCTGGCTCCGCTGCCGGCACTTGCAGCCGGCTCGGCCACCATCGCCAACGGCGACGACGTCAGCCAGCTCAGCTGGCAGGACACGCAGCGTATCCGCGTCGACTTGCCGGGCGACGAAGGCTACATGGTGCTGCGCGACGGCAAGACGTACATGGTTAGCGCCAGGCCCGAGAGCGGCATGCCGCCGGTGATGGAAGTCGGCGACATGATGCGCGGCATGGTTGACGCCTTTGGCGACATGGCCGACGCGGACGAGTCGGCATCGCCCCTGTCGCAGCACATCGAATCGATCAAGAAGACTGGCGCCACGGAAACCGTTGCCGGCATCAAGGGTGACGTCTACGACGCGGTGATCGCCGACGACAAGGGCAAGACCACCAGCACGCAGCTTGTCCTCACCAACGACCCGCTGGCCGCGGAAATGACCGACGCGTATTTTGCGTTCACGGCTTCCATGATCGGGGCCGAGCGCATTGCCCCGTTCCGGGACGCGCTGCCCAGGAAGCAGCGGGGCCTGCTGCGCGTGGGCGACGAGATGGTCGTGCAGGCCATCAGCAAGGACAAGCCGGCAGCCGATGCGTTTGAACTGCCCGCGGAACCCGTCAATTTTGGCGACATGATGCAGCAGATGATGAAGCAGATGACCGAGCAGATGCAGCAGCAGGGCCAGTGAGCCCCATCTGCCCGGGCAGTCTCGGGCAACGACCGCGCAATGGAAAGCAACATGAATTTCAAATATCTCTACACCTCTTTTGACGGCCGCATCAACCGCAAACCGTTCTGGCTGGGCGCCATCGGCCTGTTCGTGGTCGGCCTGGTGCTCTCATTGGTCGTGGTCGGGCCGCTGACGGCGGTCAGCGTGAGCCTGGGCAAGATCCTGAGCCTGCTGCTTTCGTTGATCCTGCTCTACCCCGGAATTGCGCTGTGCATCAAGCGCCTGCATGACCGCGACAAGCCCGTTGGCCTGGTCTGGGTCTTCATTGCGCCGGGTCTGGTCTACCAGGTCGCCGACCTGCTGGGCCTGGCCACGCGCACGATGTCCGTCCAGGGACAGGTCGTGCCCGTGCCCACGGTGATCGGCACCGTGCTGGGGTTGGTCTCGCTGGTGGTCGGCATCTGGGCACTCATCACGCTGGGCATACGCAAGGGCACGGCCGGACCCAACCCGCATGGCCCGGATCCACTGGCTGCCGACGCCCCGGCACCCTGACCCTGCGGCGAAGACGGACCCGCCTCTTTTGATGACTTGCAAGACCCCGACATGAAAAAACTGCCCGCACTCCTGTTCACGCTGGCCGCCAGCTTCCTGCCGCTGCAGGCGGCGCAGGCGGCCGAGGACGTGCTCATCGTCTACGACGCCTCCGGCTCCATGTGGGGCCAGATCGACGGCGTCAACAAGATCATCACCGCGCGCGAGGTCCTGGCCGAGCTGGTGCAGGGCTGGCCGCAGGACACCAACCTGGGGCTGGTTGCCTACGGCCACCGCAGCGCCGGCGACTGCAATGACATTGAAACGCTGATCACGCCGCAGCCGGTGGACCGCGAGCAGTTCATCGCCACCGTCAACGCCATCAACCCCAAGGGCAAGACGCCCATTGCCGATTCGCTGCTGCACGCGGCCGAGGTGCTCAAGTACCGCGACAACAACGCCACCGTGGTGCTCATCTCCGACGGGCTGGAATCCTGCCACGGCGACCCTTGTGCGGTGGCTGCCGAACTCGAGCAAAAAGGCATGGACTTCACCGCGCACGTGGTCGGCTTTGACCTGGACGATGCGGGCAACCAGGCGCTGGCGTGTATCGCCGACAACACCGGCGGCATCTTCGTGCCGGCCGGCAACGCCGCCGAGCTGAAGGACGCCTTGCAGCAGGTGCAGGCGAAGGTGGTGCAAAAGGAAGCCGCTCCAGAACCCGAGGCAGAGCCGGAGCCGGAGCCCGAGCCAGCAGCGCCTGAATACGATATTGAAATCAGCGCACCCGAACAGGTCACCACCGGCGCGCCGTTCAAGATGGCGTGGACCGACACCATCGCCACCAACGACTACTACACCATCGTGCCGGCGGGCACCGAGGAGGGCAAGACCGGCAGTCGGAGCCTGGTCGGCGACAAGGGTGAGGGCTCGCTCAAGGCCCCGGCCGAGCCCGGGCTGTACGAGGTGCGCTACGTGCTGCGCGAGGGCATGAAGACGCTGGCCAGCGCACCGGTCGAGGTGGTCGAGGCCGAGGTGGGCATCTCCGCACCCGAGCAGGTCACCACCGGCGCACCGTTCAAGATCAGCTGGACCAGCACCATCGCCACCAACGACTACTACACCATCGTGCCGGCGGGCACCGAGGAGGGCAAGACCGGCAGTCGGAGCCTGGTCGGCGA
>Ga0172382_10002653_pt1 | contig 29465 bp, 36 predicted proteins | sample Leawel138RmetaG_FD_122245 | JGI IMG/M metagenome (GOLD analysis project Ga0172382, IMG submission 122245) | Leachate microbial communities from a municipal landfill in Southern Ontario, Canada - Leachate well 138R metaG | ecosystem: Engineered > Solid waste > Landfill > Unclassified | place...
ACCACTAACTTCATTAAACTTAACTTCAATCTTTTTAATTGACTTATTTTTAATTCCAACATCTCCTTTAACATCAACTGTCATGTCATCATTAATAACATACTCTCCTTTAATAGATACATTATCTTCTAACCATTGTTCAATCTCTTCTTTGGTTGTTAAAAATTGAGATTGATTTACTTGACTTTCACTTTCTAAAATCTGCCAATCTCTAAAACTCTTTATCATTATTATTTATTTATGTGCTTGTGGTGGTGTTGGCCACTCACGGCGAAAAAGAACGAGTTGTTGCTTAAATTCGCCATTAATATATCTATATATAATGTCTTTAATTACATAGTTTCCGCTGATTGTTTTATCCAAATTTATTGGTGTATCATCAGCTTTTAATGTCACTTCATCTTGTCCATCAACTGCAAGTGCTCCTTCTTCATCTCCAGGTTCATTGATATATTTTCTAGTCGCATCCTTTTTTATCACAATAATAACTGGAATTGGTTGCATTCGTCTCAAGTTAAAATTTAAGGTTTCAAGATTAACAACCAATGACATTTTATCTAAATGAACATTATTTTGAAAATTTGTAATTCGTGCTACATTAAATTTACCATGACAGTTTTCTCCGTCTTCTCCATATTGAATACCAAGCCATTTTGATTGAATTTGTGCAAGATATTCATTTTCTCCTGCACGTCCTTTCATTAATATTTTATTCTCTTCAGCACCTACGGTAGTCAAAGGATCACACAGAAAAGTTTCAGATGATTTTAAAAATCCATCATAGAATTTAGATTCTCTTCTATAACCATGTGTATTATTTATAGAAGCCGCAAAATTTTGTAACGAATATGATTGAATAAAAAAGTTTGTAGATGACATGTCATCCCAATTACTCAATATTACTTTACCTTGAAATTCAGCATTTGATGTATCTGGTCCAAAATCTTGAAATAATAATTCTCTACCCATAGATTCTTCTATGTCACTAGAATCTGTGAATAATGGATTCACATTAACAAAATTTAAAATATAATTTTGATCTATAAAGTATGTAAAAAAAGAATTTTCATCTTTCCATGCTGCATTAACTACATCAAAAATAAAATCATTTGTTCGTTCATATGAACATAGCCAAGTCTGTTCATCCGAAGTATCAACTTCATTTGATGCAAATCCAAGTTTCAAATCAGCCGCAACATTATGAACACAATTCATAGATGTTCCTTTTTTTGAAAAACTCTGCAATCTTAAATATCCAGGAATTTTTAATATCCCATTTACAACCATTGATTCATTTGTCAATTCACCTCCACCTGGACGTGGAAATACTTTAATGTTAGTTATTTCATAATCATTATGAATCGGTTTAAATAAATCATTCTTAGATCGTATCATTATACTCATAACATCTCCATCTTTAGGAAATGATGATGAATAAAAACTCTTATCGTTTATATCAAATGTTACTGTAATAGTAGGGATATATCCAGTAGATCGTAGTTCAAGTCCTGTAATTTGATCAGCATTAAACAGAGTTTTATTGATTTGAACAACAGGAAATGCACCACCAAATTGCTTTGAATATTTTACAGACGATGTTGGAGATCCGATCTGTGAAGCAGACCCAGTCTCAACATCCATTCCAGAAAGTTCATCCAATTCAATTGTTGGATCTGATAGTGTACGTATAAGTGTTTCTTCTGCCATTATTTAAGTCTGTTTTTAATCAGTTTCGCTATTAATTGTGCTTTAGAAAGTGGGTTTTCACATTCTTGTTTATTTTTACTAATATCAGGTCCGAAATATACTTTTCCACCTTTTATTGTTATTTCTCTATCTCCAGCTTCTGCTATATTTGGAGGTAAATTATTTTTAGATGGTACTCCAATACCCGATGCTTTTTCTTTTTGCATTTCACGACGTTTCTTTTCTTGTGCTGCAAGACGTGGATCTTGTTTAGCCTTCTTAGATACATCAATATATTGTTGTCTAACAGATTCTGCAATTTTATCCTGTTTACCTGTTGGGGCTAACTGATCATTCATATCATCCAATGATGGTATTAATAACCAATCATCGGGTCCGATAGAAAATGGATTTGATATTCCATTATATTTGAGTATCAAATCCCAGAATTCGCTTGATGAATATGCATTACGAGAAATCAAATCTGGTCTCATTGCCATGAAATCATTTACCTTAATCGCACCAATGATATAAGGATCGGTCTTATACCTAATTGATGGATATGTTAAATCTATTATATCCTCGTCATTAACGTCTTTAATGATTGGTTTTAATTCAAATATTGATAACATCTGTTAAAATCCTTTTTTTAATTTTGCCATTAATCGTCTTGAGCCGCCAACGTTTTTATCTAAAATATAGCTATCAAGAATCGACCAACTTACTTTATGTTCAGTACCCAGTTTCTTAAGTTTTTCTTGCATCTCTGGTTCTTTATAATTATCTTTAGTGAACCCGATAGAATATAAAGGAAGCAATTCTTTATTATCATTTAGCTCTTCTTCAAAATCACTAACTGGTGTGTCTTCTAAACGAATTTCACCTTTAATTTTTGTTGAAATTCCTTCTAGACTTGTCAACGATGTACAAAAAGCACAATCAAAGTAACCACCAACTGTCTCTGGAGCACCTTTAAGGCTTTTTAAAGAAGGACAATTGCTACAATCAAAATATCCATCTACTATTTCTGGAGCGCCTTCTAAACTTTCTAACAAATTGCAATCCTCACAAATAAAATGATCAGTAACTTTATTAAACTTAACTTCAAAACTTTTAATTGATTCGCTCGAATATTTAACCATAACACCACCATTGACATTAATGGTCATATCATCATTAATGATATATTCTCCTTTAATAGATACATTATCTTCTAACCATTGCTCAATCTCTTCTTTGATTGTTAAAAATTGAGATTGTTTAGTTTGATTTTCAAAAAGTTGCCAATCTTTAAAATTCTTTATCATGTTCCAGGTCCATATTTTTTTCCAGATCCTGCACTACGTGTAGGACTCATCAAATCTGCTAATTTATGTGCAACATGTGCAGAATCACTACCAGCCTGTCTTCCAGATCCTGCAACTGAATTAAATTCCTGTTCAGTACCTGTAAATAAACCAACTGTTGTAAATGTTGGTAACGATTTATATCCAGGTTTCCAAGAGTTATCATTTGTTGAGTTTCTTGTAGCAGAAGATGCATTTAACACATCTAATTTATTTTGTGGTGAATAATAAATTCTACCCTCACCTTGATTAAACATAGATTCAATATCACCTTTATCTCTAGGTCTTCCATGTTCCAGTGTAATCTCTACTGCTAATTCAGTTGGAAAATCATCTGCTCCAATTGTATCATTAAACTTAAATTTAGATTCAGTACAAATCAAATTACCAACTTTTGTAATTGGATTATATGGATTTCCAACAACCATGTGCCATTCTCCAATAGGTTCACCAGTAAGCAATGACTTAATTGAAACGATTGAAGGAGCTCTACCCTTTCCCATTTCAACCATTCCTAATTTAGCTGCACCAGCGGCTAAGCTTTTAAGAGCTGATATAGGGTCTTCTGCAAGTTTTCCTAACATATCCATTACTCCGTTCTTTGCATCTGAAACATACGAGCCAACTGCTTTTGCGAAAGCAACTGGCTCACCTCTATACCATGCATTCATACCATCTTTTCCACCAAGAAAAGGATATGTCGGTTTTTGTGGGAAATAACGATTAGCACCTCCCCAAAAAGCTGCATTATTATAAGTTAGTGAAAGTAAATTACCCATTAAATCAAGCATTGCTGCTTTAGGGTTTATATTCCCAATAGATTTTAAGCTATATTCAAATTTCAATGTTATCGCCTGTTTAAAATCAATACCACGATCTCTTTTAAACGTTTTTGAGATAACATTAACTGGTCCAAATACTCTATGTGCATAAGGACCATTATTATATGGGTCATATTGTGAATTGGCAGTAGCATGTGGTGTATTAACTTGACCAGTTAAAATACCCATAAATTTAGCAAATCCAGGAAGCGGTGAATCTTCATTTCCCTGTTCATTACCAGACACCGTATTAACTTCAGCATCTACTGCTTTCCAATTTATATTAACATTAAATGATAAAATATCAGATAATTGATTTCCAGTTGCTTCACCAAACCATGTTACAGCCTGAGCAATTGGAAAAAATTCATCTTGAACTTGAACATCAGTTGTTGATCGTTGATTTATTGGTGTATTAGGATCACCATTATAAGTAGATGGAACTGCTAAATTATCGAATGTTGGCGCTGGATAACGTCTAAGTGTTATCAACTGATTATTTGGAATCTTTCCAACATATTTACAATATAAAAAATCTGAATAACTATAAGGTTCCTTTTTTCTTAATGTAGAATCATTAACAAGATTTCCAATTGATGGATTTTTCGTTGCAGGTGGAGAAAATTGATTACCATCTACATCTTTCACCTTATTATATTCTCCTTGTAAAGTAGGAAATACAACAACAGCATAAGAATTAAATAACGAAGGAACTCCGTTTTGTACGTTAGGTGGAACACTTAACGAATCATTATTAATTGGATTGAATTCTATTTTGACTTTGCTTTCAAATGGAGTTTCTCCATCATTAGCAAATACTGATCCTACATATCCCATAAAGATATACTTTTATTTTATATATCTAAAAAAACTATCTTCTTTAAAGAAGATAGTTTTTTGATACGGTACATGTCGATTCATGACCGCCTAAACAGGTTTAAGATCTAAAATATTTTCACCATCCCATTTATCGTATATTTTTTTGAAATTTACAATCTCATCATACGGTGACATTATAACAGTGTTAGTCACATAAGTATATAACAACGGAAATAATTCTTCTTTGGTTCCTGAGAATTGTATAGTTGGATAATTCAAATCAGTTCCTATAACTTGATATGTTAAATTATTTAACTCAATAATATTAAGATAAATATCGTTGACCGTATCACGTTTCGTGACTCTAGTAACAGGTACAATCTTACGATTTTTATCGACTTCTAATGGAAGATCATGTAATGTAATATTCATATTTCCTGTATTTTTTCTGTATTTTTCCTTATTGAAAAATGATTCAAACGTTTCTATCATTTCTATTTTTTTATTTTTTTATTTGTGTAATTTACTACAATATATATATCTTTTATTTTTTTTTATTTGTGTAATTTACTACAATATATATCTTTTATTTTTTTTTATTTGTGTAATTTACTACAGTCTGCCCCCCCCCCAGCATCATGTATCTAAATGTAGTTGATGTTGCCATATCATAACGTTTTAATTAATTTGACTATGTAAATATAATTTGTTTTTTCTTAAAAAAGAATTGACATTGAAGAGCTTCTCTGCTATATGGGAAATGTATGAGAAATGTATGAGAAATGTATGAAGTACTAATAAGTTTTATAGGCGAGACGAAATTCAACATCATCATCTTCTTTGATGTATACTATTTCATATTTAAAATCGTTTTCTTCTGAAAAATCTAATAAGTTTTTCGGTAGTTTTTTGTTTATTTCTTCAACAATAAGTAGTACTCTATAAAAACGAATACTGCTATTGAAAGATTCTAATCTTTTTTTGACTTCATTATTTATCACATATGCAGAATGATCATCTAAACCAATAGTTGTTTCATAACCTAACAAATTAGCTATTTCTTTAATGTCTATTATTCCATACGTTCTTAAGAACGGAAATGCTTTTTTTAAGTCTTTTTTATTTCCTTTGGCTATCCAAATCTCCATAATGCTATTATCCCATCACTTGTTTCAAAGCTTCAGATGGTGTCATTCCAGCATCTATAAGCTTTTTAATTTCTGCTTGTGTACGAACTTCTTCCTTTTCAATTTCAAGTTCTTCTAATCGTTGACGGTCAGATTCTTTATTTCTCAATTGTATTTCATTTCCGTCTTTAATAGATTTAGCTATTCTTTCTATACGTTGAGCATATGTTTCATATTTAGTCCTTTTAAGTAAACCTGATTCTTTAGCCCATTGTCGTCTCTTAAATCTATTTGTTGTCATTATCTAAATATATTTTTCTGAATAAGTTTCATTACCGATGCTTGAAATATTGCATCTGTTATTTCATCAATATCTGATAGCGAATACAACATAAAGTTATCTGTTGAAAATTTAGTGCCTGTAATATCAATAGCATATACATACGTAACTTGATCTCTAATTGAGAGATCATCAATATATGTGATTTCCAATTCCTTTTTTGTTATGTTATTTATATATGCTTTAATAGCACTCAAATTAGTAGAGCTATCAACATCTATTGTAATTAATTCTTTATATCCATCATTAAGAATAGCACCAACTCTATCTAAAGTAGTATCTTCTTCTGTTGTATAGCAAAGTATTCCAATCTTATTTCCCATTAGTAGTTCTTTTCTTTTTGGTATATATATTTCGCAATTCTTTTGATATTGCATCCCTTAATAAAGAATTACTAACTTGATCAATAACATCATCTAAAATAACATCATCAACTCCTTCATAGTTATCTTTAATGACAGAGTATAACTCATTTGTTGGAAGTTGCACACTCAATTTCAAGTTTAAAATTTTAATCTTCTTTTTAGATTTTGAAAGTAATCCAATCACTGGATTATCATTCACTGGTGTAGAAGATTGTTGTTGAATAGGTGAAGTCGGTGCTTTTCCATTTGCCGCATCTGCTACAGATGCATATCCAAGTAATGCTGCATCCTCATGAGTCATGTCTTGTTCAATACTCATTGTCTGAGGTTGACCAGTAATCGGTTGTGGCATATTCAATGCTTCGCCTAACACATCGTTTGAATTTGTATGTTGCAATACCATATCTCCTAGAAATTCTGTATAAATTCTAGAGTCATCTTGAAATACAATCATTTCTCTGCCATCTGAACCAATTTCAAATTCTTTAAATTTACATATGTCTCCAAAACGTTCAGTTTTTATCCACTCAAATGTAGATTCAGTGAATATCTCTTCACGACTTTTTTCTACTTGTTTTGTCATGTTATTATCAATTGTTGAAATTGTTTCTGGTAATTCTTCATCCATTCCTGTTCGAAGTTCTGGTTCTTCCACTCTAAGTAATCCTCTCTGAACACCGTTAGAGCCAATATGAAATGACTTTCGTAATCTAGCCCATGATTTTCGTACACGATTCCGCATAGAATTCTAAAAATGTGATCTGTTCCTTTTACTTTCCAACATAAGTACGATGAGTTTGCAATCTGTTCTATACTATAAAGAATAGCTAGAGGTCTCCAACCATCTAGCTTTTCTTCAAGTATCATCGTCTTATTCAGACGGGGTTCTATTGCAAATGTATTATCCATTTGTTGGAGTTGGGCCTGCTGGTGCAGCAAAAGCCTTTATTGCTTTATTAACCAATTCAGCGTCATCCAATGAGAATGCACCTTTACTCTGAGCGATTTTTGCTGCATCAACTAAAACTTGTAATGCTTGTTGTTGAGTTAATGTTTCAGGAATTGCAGTTGGTCCTTGTGGTTGAACTGGCGCTTTAGTTGTTTGAGTTTCTTCTTGTTTTGTTTCTTTGATTTCTTTTGCTTTCATAATTATTATTTTTATTATTAAATTATACTATAATATACTTCTGTTTAAAAAAGTTCAGAGCTATTTACCCGTAATGGCTTTTATTACATTATCTCCTATTTTTTTTGCCGATTGTAAAGGCACCTTACCTATTTCAACCATAATAGTCACCATAAGATTAACAAGCGCTTTCATTATTTTTACATAACTTTCATTCATAGTTTATAGATTTTCATAATTACTAATTTCTATAAAAAATTATAAAGATTAAGTTTTTGTGGTAGAGGGACCATATGCTCCTCTATACAGTATGTTTAATGCAGCATTAAAGTCTGCATCTATAACATTACCACAACTTATGCATTCATAAATTTCACCTTTACGGCTTTCCTTATGAACACTGCCACACGTTGAACAAGTTTGACTTGTATGATGGGTTAACTTTCAGTATCTCGAAACCTTCGTTTTCTGAAAGCTCTCCCAGTTTCACAAACGTCTTGTCATATGACCAACGTTGCATCTTGTTCATTGTCTTCTTGTGTATCTTACCTGATGACTTATACTTTACATTCTTTAAATCTTCTATCACTACTACATCAGGCTGTTCTAATCTTACAAATTCTTTAACATAAAAATTGATTAAATCATTTCTTTCTATTAAAGCTTGTTTAAAATTCTTACTACCTTGTTTCTTTCTACTTATCTTATCATAAACACACTGAAGTTCAACTCCATAATGAACTCCGCTTGAGCTGCTTATAAGTTTCTTAAAACCAACATCTATACCTACAACTTTAGTTTGTTCTTTAACTTTAGTCTGTTCTTTTTTCCAAAACAAGTTAAAGTAAAACTGTCCTTTTTGTTTCTTAAGTTGTATTGTATTCTTTCTTGACCAATCGTTTAACTTAAACTGATTACTTTGTCTGTGATGTTTCAAAGGAACATTGATAGTTTTTGACCTTTTCTTTCCGCTTTGGAAATAAGGTGTTTTAAGTCTAATGAATTCATCAAAGTATTTATATTCTTGAGTTTTAGTATCAAGTAAGCGATCATCAACAGGAATAGAAAGGTTTTGTATGTTAATTTTAGGTATTCTTTTAATGAAGTTTATGTTAAGTTCCTTGAAACGTTTTGATGTAAAGGATTCATGAACCTCATTCTTTATGCATTTTGCATAAATGTATTTATATTTTTTAAATGTTTTGTCTCTAGTTTTCTTAATAAGTGACTTAACAGTTTCATTAGCTTGTTTATATGTAATTTGTTTCCATTGTGAATGACGTATGTCATTCATGGTAGGAAGTTCCTTGCTGCTCAAGAACGATTTTTGTGGAAGCTGGCTGTCAAGGATCATCAAGACATATGTTTGCAATAGATCTTTATAGTCAGAGTATAAAGTATCAAGCAAAACAGTTTTGTTTTGATTTGCAAATGATATGTTATGTTTAGATGTCCTTATCATCTTCCTTCAATTTTATTTATTATTTTTAAATACAAAACTTTTAATTAGTTTTAATAGCTGTTTATAAAACTTAAATTAATATATTATATTTTATCGGATAATCCGTACATATTGCATATATATCTTTCGGAATATCTCCAGTAGTTTCAGGCATTACAGCTATTGAATTAAAACATAATGATTTACCTGGATATGTCCAAAAATATCCATTCGATGTTAGTGTAAAATCATCTTCCTGATGCCAAAAAAATTTAATTCCATCATCTAAAAAATTTAAGCATTGTTTAGCAGATTCTAAATTCTTACAATGAAACCATGCAGTTTTACAATGAGTGAGAATCCATTTTTCGTTTATATCGTATGTCGGTTCATCATGACCAAGCATTAACTTATTGTTAATTACCCATAAATCAACTTCAACATCAAATCCAAATTCAATTGCTTTTTCTATTTGTTCAGGTGAATTTTCATCTAAACATGGTCCATTAATGTTTCCTCGATGTGCTATTATTTTCATCTTTATAATTTATAAATTTCGTCGAATTTTTATTCATATCCAATAATGAAGTTATTCGCTCATCATTTTCCAATTTCCATTTCATACTAATTGTAGATTGTACTTTTTTTATTCTATCTAATGCATAAAAATACTGATCTGATCCATCAACATCTAAATTTTTTCCAAATGGATTTAAGCCACAGTTAAATACTCTTGTACTAAAATCACTATGTTCTCCTCCATATAATCCATACTCTGTATTAAATCCTCCAATAGTTTCTATACATTTTTTTGATATGTATAACATAACACCATGTGGATTTTTATGAACTTTGATATTATAAAATGTTTCTTCATACTCTTCATATGAATATGATGCAGGTCTTCCTTCTCTAACGTTTTTAATGCGTATATGTGTAATATCCAATTTCTCAGAATATTCAGTTATCTGATCATCTATTTTTAAACAATATTTATATTTAACATAAGTATCTAAAATTTCATGATAGTTTAAGTCATCATACCATGTATATGAAAAATGATTACATCCAGACTCTTTAGCATTTTTAATATAAATATCTTCCCATCCCTTTTTAATTGGCCAGCAGTCATCATCAAATAAAAATAAATGATCACAGTCTTCTAAATATTCAATACATTTATTTTTTCCTTTTGCAATTCCTTGTTGTTTATCAAATCTATGAATATGTACTCCATCAATAACAACTGGAATCTCACTAGCATCATCTACAATAATTAACTTATCGAACGTAGAATATTTAATGATATTTGATACACATTCTTGTATTAAATCATTACGATTTCTAGTTGTTATTCCAATTCCTATTTTATTTGATGAATCCATCTTGTGCTCTTAACCAAAAATGTAATGATTCTTCATTAACATCTTCTGGAATTAAATTATATATTGCTCGTTTCCAATCTGTTCCATAAATTTCACCAAGACCTTTATACATATTAACTCTTGCTTCATTTACAAATTGTCCAACTTCTAATTTTTCTTCCGTTTGTTCCTTTTCTCTATATGATGTGAATGCTTGATGATAAATTCCTGCCATGTCACTAACATATAATCTCCATTTAGTTTGATGTAACTTTGTAGGAATGTCATAATCTAATCCCCATCCATAGAAAAATCTGTTATCCAATAAATCAGGAATCTCATCCCATGTTTCTTTCCTAATCATCGGACAAATTATTTCTGAAAAAGATTCTTTTCTGCAACCAGTAAGAGCCATTTTATTTTGTCTTACATGTGGTTGTGGAATATTGACTTGATATGGATTTATTTCACCACAATCTGGATTAGCTTTCATCTGTTGCCATAGAATCGTAGTATTGTCATAGTCATCAATAAACTTGGCATCATTAACAAAAAGATGATATGCTGAATATTCATATCCTTTTTGTTTTGCAGTAAAATCTGCATATTCTTTAAGAAGATTAAATCCTCTTGTCATTCTAACTCCTTCATTAACCCAAAGTGTCATATATTTTGAAACTTTTGCTAAATTAGATCCTGTCTCAATAACATGTAAATCATATTCAACACCTTTTGTTCTGGTTATTATTCCTTCACATAAACTATCGGTTAATGCAGGATTATTGTGTGATACTACTAATATTGCTATTTTTTCCATTTATTGTTGTATTTGTTTCATAATATTAATCATGTATATTTGATCTTTCATTACTTCTTCATTAGAATATTCATATAACTCTTTGATCTTCCATTAAATCTTTCCATTCAATATCAGTCAATATTGAATTTGACATATTCATATCGTGATTTCTCCAGAAAAATCTTGCGCCATGTGTTTTCATTTCTTCTTAATTAAAATTATTCCATCAAGTTTTATATTTAATTCATCGTCTGAATCAATATTGACTATATTATTCATATCATCATATATAATGACTTCGTCAATCATACATGTCAATTTTTCACATTCTTCATTACTTAAAAATGGTGATATAAACTTTCCATTTTTCTGAAAATTCTTAAAAATATTTATTGTTGAACTACTTCGGTCTTCATTTATCATAATTGGTTGACCATAACACGAAGGGTTTTTTATAGGATCCCAGTTACATGTATGTGTATCTTCAATGAAATATAAACCACCATCTTTCATCTTAGGAAATATCTCTGCAAAAGTTATTTGGTGATGATTCATGCAATGTCCACCATCATCTATAAGAAAATCTATTTCATTTCCAATTAAATTTCCAGCGTTAATCATATCTTGTTTACTAGATTGATTTGCTTGAATACATGTTATTTTATTAGTATTCCAATGAGAAAAATTATTAATATCAAGCATAAATAATTTTCCATTCACAAAATACTCATCCCATGCTTTCAATGATTGTCCAAAATCTATACCGATTTCTACAAATTTTATGTGTTGATCTCGATATGATTCAAAATATTTCTCATATACTGGTGTATAATTATGTTTAGCTCCAATAAGATTTCCCTTATCTGAATTAAAGCTGTTCATTATTTGTGTTAAATTTCTCATACAATTTCAAATTTTGGAATTGGAATTATAAATTTATTATCATAAAAATCTTGTAGTTTTTCAATAATTTCATCCTTAAAATTCCATGATAATATTATTATATAATCAGGATTAGTTTCACGAATTCTATCGATATGAACAATTGGAATACCTGTTCCAGGAGAAAATTTTCCAATTTTTTCAGGTGTTTCATCTGCAATATAATCTATATAAGTATGATCAATTCCAGCTGAATTCAATAATGTATTACCTTTTGCACTTGCAGCAAATGCAGCAATAGTTTTTCCCGATTTTTTAAGTTCTTTGATTTTATCTGAAAATGACAATATTGTATCATTTACTGTCACAGACCAATCTTCATATTTAGAATGATCATTATAATAACTGAAGTCTATCTCATGATCAAGATATTGCTGCACAGATTCATTTATTCCGATTTCATTTTCTTCATGGACGATTTTTACTCTAACAGTTCCTCCATGTATGTCAAATTTTTCAATATCATAGATTTTTAATCCAACTTTCTCACACATATATTTAACAGGATGAATTGCGAGATATGAATAATGTTCAAAATATACTGTGTCAAATTCTGTTCTATCTATTAAATCTACCAAATATGGAAATTCTAATACAAATGTACCAGATTTAGATAGAACTAATTTAATACCTCTAAGAAAGTTGATAGTATCATCAACATGTGCAAAAACATTTGTTGCTGTTATAAGATCAGCTTCACCATAATAACGTAGAACTTCTTTTGCCGTCCAAAAATTCCAAAATTTAGGTAAACATTTAACACCTGCAGATTCTGCAATTTTGCATAAATTTTCAGCAGGATCTATATTTAATCCTTTGCAGTGTAAAATATCTTGAAATTCTCTCAATAGTGCTCCATCATTACCAGCAATATCAATTACAAATGATTTTCCACTAAGTTTTAATTCTTTTTGTAATGAAACAGCCATATCATTACAATGATGTCTGTATCCTGCGTTTATAGATGAACGATATGTATAGTGTTTAAATAGTATTGAAGGATCGACATTCACCGATAATTGTGACATGCCGCATTTGTCACAATACATGACCTGCAATGGATAACGCATTGCATTTATTGCGTCCTCTTGTGTGTCCTCTAAATTATTTGCAAGAGGCATTTCACCAAGATCTAAATACATGAACAATTTGTCATTATTACAAGATCGGCATTCATATTTAAAAATATCATTTTCCATATTTCTGAATTACAATTTCTTTTTCTTTATTTAGTTTATCTGAACCAACATTATTTTGTGATTGTCCATCCCAAATAGTAGTTATTACAGTAATATCATTTGTTATGTTTGGCATTCCATGTTTTAAATACATCATTTTATAATAATCACAGTCAGTCAACATAAACAAATTCTCATCAAATAATGAAGTAGTATCTCGTTTCATTGTTAGTAAACTAGGCGAACCTATAGAATTAAATCCTAAATGAATATCATCTCTCCATGATGGTATAAGATGCCAATAAAATTCATTTGTATCTAATCGATGGTGATATGTAGAAGATAATGCCCATGCTTTATCTCCTAAATTACAAATCCTGTTGTTTAAACTCCATGGATGACTATAATAATCATCTTGAAGCATGAAATCTATAATATCTCCTGTCGCTTTATTTATGCAATTGTTCAAATTTGCAGAAATACAACCAACTTTATTTTCATTCTTATAATACCGAATATTGAATTTACTAGCCCAATGTTTATATAACATGTCAAATAACACAGTATCATCAGAGTGGTCAGATATCACAATCTCATCTGGTTGTTTTGATTGTAAATATACAGATGATAATAATTTATGTAGATAATGACTACCTTTACCTTTCATTCCATATACAGGAATGCATATTGAAACTTTACTCATATTTATCTCCCTTTACACATGGAGTTTTTACTACAACTGTAATTGAATCAGTTAATGATTCAAAATCAGTATACTCTCCAGGTTCTATTTCTATTATAGATCCTTTTTTATAAAGTATATTATTCATTGATACAGTTCCACTTACAATAATAGTATATTCAGTTGCTATTTTATGAACATGCATCTTTTCATAATCACCAGCTTTATATTCTTTTATTGCTACTTCGAAGTCTTTAGTTTTTAAAATAGATGGGTCAAAATCTCCAACGAACCATCCTTTAGTGAAATTTTCTATATTATGTATTTTCATATTTGTGGTATTTCAAGTAACTTACCATTTTTATCGAAGAAACCTACAGTAAATTGTTTAGGATTTTGTCTATAAAGTTGAAATCTTATTGTATCATCAATGTGTATTCTATCGAGGATATTATAATCTCTTAAATAGTAATTTATAAATCGTTCATGCCAATTATTAAGTTGAAAATTATTGGAATCAACATATGAATCTATATGATCGAAAAAATTAGCATAATCTTGAATATCATCAGGTGTTCCTTTATAAAACATATCAGTCACGCTCTTTCTTTTAAAATCAGGAAAATAAGTAGTTGCTGGAAATATGAATTTATTTGTAGTTAAATCAATTTCTGATAATAAATATAAATCTGGTCGAGTTCGCACAATAAGATCATAATCATCACATGCTTTCACTTGTTTTATATTATTCTTTAACAAGTTAAATTGGCTCTTAAAATCAGAAACTCTTCCAAAATTATTTGATTCAAAATGACGATATGATTCATTACTAAAATCAGTAGTTTCTAATATTTGAATCATATCGGTATTATATACTCTTTTTATATCATCGATACATGTGGGTGTTTTATCATTCAAATATCCAGTATTACATGATGATATAGGGTGAATAGTATCATATGTTGTAACAAATACATCATTATTTGTAATAAGTTTCTTAAAAAACTCATTATTTGCACAATACTCAAAATTTCTAAGATGTCCTACTATGCTAATTGCTACTTTCATTATATAGTTTTTGAAATTTCATTACTAAGAAATGTATTAAGATCTTCTGGTGTTCCTATTCCCCACATTTTCTTAATATCAAATGTTTTGAATTTTTGACCTGAATTTATCGCTTCATTATATACTGGAGCAACATAAAATTCTCCGTTTACACGAATATTCTTTTCAATCATTTGTTCTGCATATTTAACATAGTCAGATCCCTTTGACCAATAGTATACTCCAACAGTAGCAATATCGGAAATTGGTTCTTTTTCTGCAATTCGTTCAACAAATCCAGTTTCATCTAATTTTGCAAATGACCATTTTGGATGTGTTGATTTGAATGTAAGTATTCCACCGTCGATAGCATCTGCTCCCATAGAATACATAAATTCATTCGAATCCCATTCAATAAATTGATCAGAATTTGCAATAAGTAATGGTTGATCGTTATTTATATATTCTTTCGCTAAAAGTGTAGTACAAGCTGCGCCTTCTGTTAAACCGTCAACTTGTACTATTTCACAATTAGGAGAAATCAAATTAAGAAGTGTCTTTAAATGATATTTTTCATAATGTGATTTTTGAACAATAAATACATGCTGTGCATCTATATTCAAATTATCTATTACGACTTGTATCATTGGTTTTCCTTTAACATCAATAAGAGGTTTTGGAAACGTGTAGCCATGTTCTAAAAATCTAGAACCAGCACCAGCCATTGGAATTAATACTTTCATTTTACCGCCTTGCCATTTTGGATTAATATCTTTTCGAGAATTATGAACATTTAAGTGCTCATTTATTTTCTCATATGTTACATCTTTACTATCAATAACTGGACATACAAATGCTCCACTATTATGAGCAGCTTTACGACCGATATGTGAATCTTCAATTACTAAAGTTTCTTTTGGAGAAACACCAGCTTTCACCATACATCGTAAATAAATTTCAGCATTTGGTTTTGGAAATTTTACATCTTGATTAGAATAATAAAAATCAAAATACTCAGCGAATCCTTTTCTGATTAACATCATTTTAACAGTCTCTCTAATAGAGTTAGAAGCTACACATAATGTATAGCCATCAGATTTTAATTTTTGTAAAACTGTTCTTAATGCATGGTCATAAGTAAACTCGTTAATAATATCTAAAGTCATTTCCTGTTTACCTTTCCATACAGTATCATGCATGTCCTCAGGTAAACCTTTTGACTCAGATAATAATTCCAATTTCTTTGTTGTATTAAGGCCGTCATACATGCTCAAATGTTCCTCACGACCTATTACATACTTTTCATCTATGTTTCTAAGAGCTCTATTAAGAGATTCATAATGAATTTCTTTTGCATCTACTAAAACCCCATCGAGATCAAATATTATTAGTTTTATCATATGCTAACTTTAATTTTTGTTGTATTTTCAAAAATTTCAGATTCTTCTAAAATTGTAAATTCCAAAGAATCAAATCCTTCTATTATTTTTCCATCTTTAACATAATCACTGAATGAATGTAAACGTTCTAAAATACCCTGATATAAAGTTGGATCAATGTGTCTGTCATGAGCCAAAGATTGAAACCTACATGGTTTTCTGCTTATTTTAATACCCATTGCTATACATCTCAAATATAAATCATCATCTTCACCACCATATCCCCAATATTGATTTGAGAAACCATTTATTTTTTTGAATGATTCTTTATCGAATAGTGTTACTCCACCAAAATACGTTTCATATGGAAGTTTGTAATCAAATTGCTCTGCTTCAGCAGCCAAATGTGTAGGATTTGGACAATAGCTATAATCAGAATTTATAGCCAACATATCAACATCATGAAAAATAAAATAATCATAATCAAAAAATTGTTTAACTCCAATATTCAACAGTTTTGCTCTATTGAATGGAGTTCCATCTTCTTGTTCAATTATTGCAACATGAAAATCTATATTTTGATCTTTTAATGTTTTGTTTATATGTGGTAGAAATTTTTCTAAGTGTTCTGCGCGATCTCTATACGGAACAACTATACATAATTTTTTATTTGTCATAGGAATAATAAATCAAATGATATTTCTAAAGTTTTACTCAAATCTCCATTTGGAGATATTTTTGCTATTCGTTGTGAATAATCAGTTTCAACAACTAATGACTCAATGTCATTAACTATTACAATATCACCAACTTTTATAGGTAACATTTTAATCTCTCCAATTACTTCTCGTAATGCATTTTTCCAATGTGCTGGTATATAATTAAAAGTTTCTATAAATTTGGAGCTATCTAAATATGAATTTTTGGGTCTAACTAATTTAGATTTCCATGCGTCAGTAGTTATCCCATTAACTATTATAGATATTCTACATTGATAAAAAATTTCTTCTGCAAAATCTTTCCATGTTGTCTTACCTAATCCAGTAAAATGATACACTCCAGATTTTTCTTTGTCTAAATCTTTTATGACAGAATCAATAGCTCTACATAATTCTTTAATAGATGTTGGTGATCCAGTCTGATCAGATACGACAGAAACTTCAGAACGTTCTTGTGCAAGTTTTAACATTGTAGTGTAAAAATTCTTAGAACCGTTTCTATAAATCCATGAAGTTCTTATTATGTAATACCAATCATGGTTTTCTGCAATTAAAGTTTCACCCAATAGCTTTGATTTTCCATATATATTTAATGGTAAAGTTTCATCATCAGTCAAATATGAAGTTTCTTTTTTTCCATCAAATACATAATCAGTACTTATATGTATTAGTGGTATATTTAATTCATGACAAACTATAGCTAAATTTTTAGGTCCTATAGAATTTATAGCATAAGCTGAATCTTCATCATCTTCTGCACCTTCTACATTTGTATATGCTGCCAGATTAAGAACACAATTTGCATCCTTTAATTGTTTTCTTACTCTATTTATATTAGTAATGTCTAATTCACTTCTACTAAGAAATACACATTCCCAGTCAAGTAGATCAGACATCATATATTCAGTAGCAGTTTGACTATCACCGCCAGTTATTATAAGCTTTTTATTTTCCATTCAAATAATTATTACTATACGTTTTAAACATTTGAACAATGTCTGGTTGTTCCCAACCTAAAAATTTTGGATTCTGTTCATACATTTCTAATTCAGCAAGAGATTCTGAATTTCCAACTTGAACTTGAACAATAAATGGAATTTTAATTTGTTCTTCATCTATTTGACGTCTAGACTTTTGGAATTCAGCCTGAAATAATGAAGTATATTCACTGGGAGATAATCCCTTAGGGGGTTCAAATGAAGACAACGCAGTTCTAGAATTTTCATCCTTTAATATTTGCTTGTCACTATCAGGCAATTCATAAAGTTTAAATCCTCTGATCTCTCCAAATGAACCATTATCAAAAAAGTAAAAACCTTCGTCTATCATAATTTGTTATATGATAGATACATAAAAGTTCTTATACTAAACATATAATTGCCACTATACATGACACAAGTGAAATCACATTTTACTTCCTTTGTTTTCATAAAAAAATAAAGGCTCCAACCATTAAGATTGAAGCCTTTGAGTAGTTGTTATACAGTCGTTCTGTTGCTATTATATTTAGCTTGTTTTTGTCTTTCAGCTTCCCAATCTATACGTGGTGCGATATTTTGAAGATCTAGATCTTTTTTAAATAAAAGATCACTGATACTTATTTGAATATCTAAACGTTGACGTTCACTTAAATTTTCAATGTCTGGATCATCAGGATGAGAACATACATATGTTACATCATTAAAGAAATCATATGCATTTATTCCACTATCTGCACTTGTTTGCCACAATTTTGATTGATCTGAAATCATTGCTCCATATGCTCTGTTTATAGGAGTATCATCAAACCATTTTTTAAGAATTGTTGCATGTTCTTCTTCATCAAACATATTTCTATATTTTAGAAATTCAGCAACAGAAATATTATTTCTTGATAGATGTTGAACTGATTCAATTAACATATCTTCATGATTATCAGATTCCAATGTAATTTCTCTTTCAAGAATTTTTGCAATCTTATTCATGTTGAATTTATTGTTTGAAACGTTTGATTTAAAACCAAATTGTTTAGTTGTATTTCCATTTGAACATGAAAGACGTTCAAAGAAAGGTTGAATCTGGAACATCATTCTATTCCACACAATTTGCTTTCCTGCTTTCCAAATATCGGTACCAGTTCCAAAAATATCAATCTCATTATCGTTATCGATTAGTGTAACAAGAATTTCATCTTTGTCAGGTAAAAATAATGTTTCTTTAACGGAAAGATCTTTTCCAGTAGAAACAATAGAGTCAATAACTTCTCCAAAGATTTCATCAATTTCAAGAATACCAGTCGTTTTGGGCGCAGCCATATATATTTCATCAATAGTTCCTTTATCAGAACCTTCTTGAATTTGACGACCATAAATAACTTGATTAATGCTGGTAGCTTTTAATTTATCTTTTACCAATTCCCAATCTGCATGTGTCATTTTTTCTCCCATCTCTAAGAATCCTGCTTTTACTTGGAATTTAGAAAGAATTTTCTTTACCGCATCTTCTGTTAACGGATCACCATTGTAAAATATTCCATTGTCGGTAATATCAATATCCCCAATAGTGAATGTTATGTTTTGACGTTTTGCCATTTCAGCATTAACTTCAGCTCTAAATTTTTCCAATGTAGCTAAAGTATTTGTTGTGTTATTACTCATATATTAAAAATTTAATTATTAACATTATACGTATTCAAATCTCTTTCTTTTTCGGATGCATTATTCCAATCTTCTTTTGTAAATAATTTTCCCGTTTTTCCTATAACCATATCATGCATTACAATAATATCGATCACATCATCAGGTACAAGATTTAATGCTAATTGATTAGGATTTGGATCATGAACAATATTTAGATCAGTATCTACAATAACTGCATGTGTAACATCTGAAAATGTTTGACTTGGTACAGATGCATAAAAATATCCATTGTACCCTCCGTCAAACTTTACAACTCTTTGTAGAAATTCAGTTGTTTCATGTCTAGATTTATTTATTGGACATGCATCAAATCCTCTATTATGTAAAAAAACCAATAACTGTTTTATCGAATCCAGAACCTGATGGATATGATATAAAATTTGGAACATCTTCTAATTCTAAATCAAGTAATGATGCAATTGCTGCTTGCATACAATTACCGTTTCCTTTATTAACTACAGTTTGAAAAATTTTTTTCATTTATTTGAGATTTGAAAATAAATAACACATATTTAAGAAAATGAAAATAACATGTCTAATGCGTCTTTCCATGGAGATTCATAAGTCTGATCAGATATATAAAATAAAATTATTTAATCATGCATCATGTAATATATAAAATAACAAATATTATAAATAATAAAATTTATATAGGAGCACATTCTACTAAAAATATTAATGATAAATACATGGGATCTGGAATTTTAATTAAAAAAGCGATTAAAAAATATGGTGTAAAAAATTTCACAAAAGAAATTTTATTCATATTTGATGATGCAGAATCAATGTATATAAAAGAAGCTGAATTAGTAAATATTGAATTTATAAACAGTAATTATACATATAATATAGGTTTAGGTGGCTATGGTGGTGATATGATTTCGCAACATCCAGATATATTAAATATAAAAAATAAAATTTCTATAACATCGAAGCAACAATGGAAAGATGGTAAACATAGAAATCATCATATTAAAATATCAGGAAATAAAAATGGTAGATATAATGGAAATGGTACAACTGAAAATACAATCTTAAAATTAAAATCCAAGAAAACACATATATGGACTGATGATGAGAAACTATTACATTCTGTAAAAATAAAAAATTCATGGACAGCTGATCGTAAAAAACAATGGTCTAAAAAACAAATTGGTGAAAATAATACTTTTTATGGTAAAACTCACTCTGATGAATCTAAACAAAAAATATCTACATCTTCTAAAAATAGAACGGTTAGTAATGACACAAAAAATAAAATAAGTAATACATTATTTAATATTAAACGATCAGATTCATTTAAAGATAAACATAAATGTAATAAAAATGGAAGAGCTAAAAAATTCATATTAATAAGCCCTTCCAATGAACAATTTTTCGCGCATGGTAATATTAATGAAGTATTAAAACAATTAAATCTAAGTAAAACTTTAATATTTAAGTTTAAAAATAAAGGCGTTGTAAATACTACATCTAATGGTATAAAAAATAAATATAAAGATATTCATAGAAATACACAAGGTTGGTATTTCTATGATGTATCATATTATGAAAAAATAAATAAATCACTTAACTGATATTTCCAATATGATTGTGAATTAGAAATATCATTGCTTTGTAATATGTTATCTATCTTCTCTATATAATTTAATGTTTCGTCAGTTAAAAATAATCCGTTTTCATTAAAATCAAACAAAGGTTTCTTTAATTCCATTTTTATAGAATCCCTTAATTGTGAATCAAGAATCTTTTGTACAATGTCAAAATGTCTTTCATAGTAATGAATATTATCTGCACAATGATAATACATTCCTAGTTTTAATTCTGGATATATTTTTTTTAAACACATATACATATTTTGATGTATTAATGCAAACCATCCAGCGTCGTATGTGAGCCCGAAAAAAATATCATTTGAACGCATTTGAACTTTCATATCTAAATGATCTTTATTTATGAAAAAATTCATATACATTGTGCATACAAAATCTTTATTACCTTTGTATTGAAACATGGGTTGATTATAAAAAGCAATGGCTTGTCGCGTATCTTTATCAATTACCAATGATTCATATACCCATTCTAATTGATTCACTCCATGCCCATCTATGCCTCCTGCACCATTAAACATTAAGTTACCGTAATTAGAATTAGCTTTATTGTCATCACAAATATTCTTCCAGAATGATGAGAAGTTATTTATGAAATCAATATTTGGACTTGCTTTAAAATACCATGCAAGTTCACCTGCAAAATATTTGTAATTAAATGGACGTACTTCAAAATCCATTATTGGGAAAAGTGGATCAATGTCTAATGTTGCTAAATTTGCTCCTTTACATTGAAATCCTCGTGGTTTTGTCACATTACCAGCAACATCAAGATCTTCAATCAATTGAAAAACTTGTGTGTTAATGTGATTAAATTCTATGTTTTTACTCATATGCTTAAAAATTTATTTACTTCATCTGTTATTGTAGACATTGATCGGTATTGGCCGTGACCATCTGTAACATCTATCAAAAGTTTATTTGAAATTTTACTATTTGAATATGCTTTGAAAAATGCTTCTTTCTCTCTCACTTTACTTTCAATGTCAGATGCAAAAGATTCACCGTCATCTCTGTCACATAAAAATTTTGCTGGTGCTACAAGTAATACCATATAGACAGTAGGATTTTCAACAAACTCAAATTTTGTTTCTAAATCCATTACCCATTCTTCGGGTTTGGTATCTCTATATAATTTTCCATATACAAATTCACCCAAATGAGCTCTATTCCAGATTAAAAGATTGTTTGGATTGTCATCCAAAAACATTAAATTAGATGCGATAGAAAATTCCTTTTCAAAAAATTGTTCTTGAAATTCTCGTTTCTCTTCATCGGTATTTCCTTTTGGTTTATCCCAATGTCTAACGGCATAATTAGATCTAGTTGCAATAAGATTTTTTATTAAAGTATCTTTACCGCAACGATCCAATCCTTCAATTATAAGTAGTTTCATAATTACTAATTTCTATAAAAAATTATAAAGATTAAGTTTTTGTGGTAGAGGGACCATATGCTCCTCTATGCAGTATATTTAATGCAGCATTATAGTCTGCATCTATAACATTACACAACTTACACATTCATAAAGTTCACCTTTACGGCTTTCCTTATGAACACTGCCACACGTTGAACAAGTTTGACTTGTATGATGGGTTAACTTTCAGTATCTCGAAACCTTCGTTTTCTGAAAGTTCTCCCAGTTTCACAAACGTCTTATCATACGACCAACGTTGCATCTTGTTCATCGTCTTTTTGTGTATCTTACCTGATGTATTGTGTTTAACATTTTTAAATCTTCAATCAGTACTACATCAGGTTGTTCTGTCTTTACAAATTCTTTAACATAAAAATTGATTAAATCATTTCTTTCTATTAAAGCTACTCAAGAACGATTTTTGTGGAAGTTGGTTGTCAAGGATCATCAAGACAAAGTATCAAGCAAAACAGTTTTGTTTTGATTTGCAAATGATATGTTATGTTTAGATGTCCTTATCATCTTCCTTCAATTTTACTTATTTATATATCGAAACTTTTAATAACTGTTTATAAAAACTTAAATTAATATATTATATTTTTAAAATAATGGAGTTGATGGTTTTATATGAGTTTTAGTTATAGTTTCGACTTCACTCATAAAAATGTCACAAGATAATTCAGGTTTATCAACACAGAAATCTCCAAAATTAAAAGTTGACGGTGGTAACTTTGCAAAAATATCTTTTCGTTGTTCTTCAATCCAACGTTGTCTAATATTTGTGTCCTTTAACTTTTCAACTTTTTCTTTTAATTCTTGTTCATTACTGAAATAATACTCATCTGATTCTAATGTAATATGATTAGAATCACATTTACTATATACAAGAATAGGTGTTCTTGCAACAACTGCATCGTATGCTGTTTTTCCGATATAGCGACTTATAGATTGTCCTTTACCAATAAATACATATGCTAAATAATTGTGTAAAAAATCAAAATATTCATTAGAATCTCCTTCAATATATCCTTCTTCAATATCAATATTTGGTTTATCTGAAAGTTTACTTAAATTGTTCGTACCTTTTCCAAATATCTTTAATGGAACATTATGTTTATTTTCTTTGAATAAAGTTGAAAATGCTTTTGTTCTAGCAGTATTTACAGTGTCAAAAAATCCCAAATAACATAAACTTGGTTTAATATTATTTGATATGACTGATCCATATTCATCCTCATAACGAGATTCAAATCTTTTGAAATTTTTTCTTATTAGAAAGAAAATATCATCTGAAACATATACTGTATTATCGACAAATAATTGACGAGATGCCATTCTATATTCTTCAGGTTCTCTATCATATAATGTTTCAGCTACCCAATCACATGCATCTTTTGATCCATTTGCGAACCAATATATATTATTGTAATTCCATTCTTTCCATGACACTAAATCTTCTGCTTTAGCAACATTCACAAGATCTTTCATAAATGCATTATCAGGTTTACCTTCAGCTCTGGCAATTGCTCCAGCGTCTAAGCGTTGTTTAGACATTAATCGGTAATCTCTAACTTTTATTTCAGAATCATTAATTCTAATAAAAACCGGGATTTTCAATGTATTAGTACATGTAGAAATGATTTTATACATTAACACTATATTATCATTAAGATAACCTCCAAAGAAGTTAGAATGTCCTGGATATGTAACTATGCTACTTAGATTTTCAAGTTTATGAAAATCATGTTCTCCAAATACATTAATTATTTTATGAGGAAATGTGTATACTGAAGAAGCTTGTTTTTGAATTCGTTTTGTTACTGAAGGATTTACTGTTAGGATGTAAAAATTACAATCATTTGAATTTTTATCATATAAGTTAGATAAAAATTTTATTTCAGATTTAATTGTTCCACCACGGGTAGGATCTCCAAATATTAATACTCCAATGTTTTTCATATATTATTACTTTTATATCCATTAAGTATAGCATATATTTTAGTAATACTATACCCATATTTTTCTTTTATATCATTCAATTTCATTTTGTTTTTATTTCTCATTTCATATATTTCTTTTTGTATATTCAACGGTACTTTAATAGTATGTGAATCTTTCATTTTTTGTTTAGATTCATCAGAATGTGTTTTTCCAAAAAATGGATTTTTTTCACCTTTTACTGATTCACTAATATTTAATTTATGTTCATCTGTTAAAGAAATACCCGTTAATTTTTCTCTACTTAACCTGTATTTTTCACTATTAGATAATCCAACTGATATATTTTGTTTATGAATATCCGATAGATGTTTTCCTTTTAATGATTTACTAATATTTAAACATCTATCTTTATCATGTTTTCTACCATATAATGATTTACCAATATTTAATTTATGTTGCTCTGATAATTTTACACCAAATGGATGTCCACCATCTCCTCCACTACTTATATTATATCCAATATCTCTATTCGTCGAATTATAATATTTTATCCAAAAACGTTCTAATTCATTAAGTTTATTTCTATCATCACATTCTTCAATAATATCCTTTTTGAAATTTTCAATTCCATATTTATTATATGCTAATAACAATATTTTACCAGAACCCATATAAGTATTATTCTTATCTGGTACAACTCTTTTGCCTATATAAATTTTATTATTAATACAGTTTGTTATCTTATAAATATACATTTTTTATTTTATATATATCTACTATTTTTCTATTTCTGAATTAAAATAAAAATTTAACATGGGGAAAAAATGAAATTTAGTTTAGACTTCCGAAAATAGCTTATGTTCAATATCGCGGCGTTTAGCAAGGCCCGGGAATCTATCATTTATTCCCAATGTTTTTAATTTTTCAGTAGCAGCATCAACATCACCATGTTTAAATGTTTGCATAAAATCACTATTTCTCAATCCTTGAACACCCATATTATATGCAAGAGATACAAAAACATCAAATTGTTTTTGTGTTACATTTAGTTTAAATCCTTTAGCAGCCCATTGTTTAAACATACGTTTTACACCAGCTTCAGCTACATCAACATCTTGTTTAAATAATTTATCTGCTTCAACTTTAGTTATAGTATCTCCAACTTGATATGTTGATTTTGATTCAGGTTCTGCATGTCCATATCCAATAGTTATCATTCCATCACATATTTTATAAGCATCGGATCTGAAACTCTCATAATGTTTTATATGTTCTAATCCATCTTTTGAAATAGTAAGAGTTTGAGGGTCTTTTACATCTTTTTGTATTTCAGATATTTCATCCTTTACAATAGATTTCTCAAATGATGTAAGTGTGGTATTTGTATTTATTATACTGTCAGCTTTAGTTGCAGGATAGATTGTAAGTAATCCAATAACAAGTGCTTTAGCTGCTCTTTTTTTATTCTTAGAAAAATGCAAATCTTTTACAAGTGTTTTAAAGTTAATACTCTCTAATAATTCTTGTTCATTTTGTTCATTTATGAACGAATTGTAGTCTACAATATACATAATTTCTAAAAAGTTTTATAATTTTGTGAAAATATCATACTCAGTATTACGACGTGGTTTAAGTCCATAAAATTTTGGATTTGTTCCAACAGTTTTTAATTTTTCAGCTGCATCATTCATATCTCCTTTTTTTACAGCTTGTATAAAATCACTGGTTCGTAATCCTTGTATTCCCATGTTAAAAGCAAGTGATACTAAAACATCATATTGATTTTGTGTGATATTCATTTTAATTCCTTTTGCTTTCCACTCTTTGAATATTCTTCTAACACCCTTTGCAGCTATATTTACATCTTTTATAAATAACTTATTTGCATCTGCTTTTGACATTTTATCTCCAACTTGATATGTTGAAGTTTTTTCAGGCTCAGCATGTCCATATCCGATTGTTATCTTTCCATCTCCTAAATTATATGCTGTTTCTTTATATGTTTCATATTTTCTAATATGATCCCAACCATTCTGTGACATTCTAAGAGTTGTAGGATCTTTAATTTCATCTTTAACTTCTTCTAATACATCTTCAATTATAACTTTTTCTGTAGGAGTAATAGTTTTATCGTTTGTTATAATAGCATTAACTTTACTAATAGAATATATAGATAATAATCCTATTGCAAGCATTTTTGCAATCTTCTTCTTATTTTTTGCAGCATGTAATTCTTGCAATAATTCTCTAAAATTTATGCTTTCTAATAATTCTTCATCGCGAAGTTGTTGTTCATTTATGAATGAATCGTAATTTAAAAATAAATCCCATTAATTATTCATTGTTTTCATTTCAGTTTCTACAGAATCGCCTGATGTAATTCCCAATACATTAGTTGCAGTAGTATAATCTTTTCCATCGGGAATCATATTCTTAACAATTTTCATCACAGCTTTTTTACCTTTAATAAATGATTTATTTGATATTATTGCCATGACACTATTTTTCTGTAAATCATCTACATTATTTGTTCCAACTAATGCTTTAAGCATCTCTGGACTTGTTGTACCTGTTATCTGAAACAATCCAGCACCTCCTGATAAATCTGCAAGTTTAGTGAGTGAAATACTAAAATCCTTAGATTCATCTCCATCAACACCCATTTTACAAAAAAATGTACTCTCATTCTTAACTGACTTGGGATCTAAAACTGTTAAACTTTTAGTTCCTTGAGTGTTTAACACATTTTGCAAAGCTTTATTTAATAATTCAGAATTTTGAAAAAGTCCTGCAATATGTTTCATAAATTTTCCAAACAAGTCTCCTAAAAAACCTTCATTTAATAAATCATCTTTAAATTCATAATATGTTTTCATAATTTAAAATCCTTTTTTTTAATTTTGCCATTGATCGTCTTGAGCCGCCAATATTTTTATATCTTCTTTAGTTGTTAAAAACTGTGTTTGATTTACTTGACTTTCACTTTCTAAAAGCCGCAAATCTTTAAAATTCTTTATCGTTATAGTGTTATTTTGCATTTTTAAAATCTGAAGATCCTTTAAGTTCATCTTTAATATTACTCCATAATGTTTTAAACGTTAGAGGTTCTTCAATACTCATTGAAATTAAATCAACAACATGATTCAATGTACGATCATCCATTTTACCCTCTTTATCTGAGAATAAATAAATATAGAATAAACATTGAGCTACTGTTTGATTTGCTCTATGTATGCTTTTCTTTTCAGAATAATGTGTTATGTAATAAGGAACTATATAACCAGCAACTTTGATAAAATTGTCTGCCAATTTTTTAGTTTCCTCTTCATCAATAAGATCAATTTTAAATTTATCATTTACAGCTGGTAAATAAGAATATTTTTTACGATTCTCTTCAGATTCATTATTAAATTTTTCAATATTCTCATCCATTGATTGCATAATCAATTCAAAATTATCCTTATTATTGAAATATTTACGAGATGCATCTTTTATCGCAACTTCTTTTTCTTTTGTATCTGGATATTCTTTCTTAGTTTCTACTGGAATAGACTCTGGTTTTTTATCTAATATTTCTTCAGCATGTTCAGGTGCAATTTCTTCTGAATAATCTTCAGATTCTAATTTTTCAACATTATGAAATAATTCCTTTGAAATATCTTCAAATGGTTTATCAGAACCAACTAATAATTTTTGTAATTCACGAAGAATTTCAATAGGAGCTACTTTTTGTTTGTGTCTATTAGTTTTTTCATCTACCTTTCTAATCAAATCCCCACATTTCATTGCAGTATTTTTCAATGTCTTTTCATCAAGAGTTACTTTATCACTCTTCTCTGCTCGTGTATTAACATATGAAATTACAACTCCAATAAATCTTGCACGTTGATCTCTATCTAATAATTTTCTAAAATATCCGTCTGCTTGTATATCTTGGTTTAATTGATCAGATAATTTTCTAAAATCCGGAAGATTTTGTTTAAGTTTATCTTCATTTGCTTTTAATTTAGCATCAATGTTTTTTTCTTCTTTTTCATATTTACTTTTAATTTCATCGGCTTCATCTTCATCAAATACACCTGCAAATTCAGTTAACATTGCTTTTTTAACTTTCAATTTTTTCTGATTTATAAGTATACGCACAAGTTCTCTATAATCTTGATCATCTGAAGCAATAATATCCATTCGTTCTTCAATATCATTAGACATACGACTATAATATCCAGTACGTATTTTAGATCTAATATCTTTTCGATCTTTTTCTTTACCGAATTCAGCACGTGTTTCCTGCATCAATTCATCTTCATATTGATCAGCCAATTTATGTAATTTTCTAGCAGTAGGAGAAAAATTACGTTTTAACCAACCCCAAATTGATCCCCAAAAACCCTCATCAAGACGACCAGTTTCATCCATCCATTTATATATAGATGCTGCAACTTCATCATCATTAATGTCTATTAATTCAGATTCAATCAAATATTTATATTTTTTAAATTCTTCAATTTTCATAATTTAAAATCCTTTTTTTAATTTTGCCATTGATCGTCTTGAGCCGCCAATGTTTTTATCTAAAATATAGCTATCAAGAATCGACCAACTTACTTTATGTTCAACACCCAACTTCTTGAGTTTTTC
>Ga0172382_10002655_pt1 | contig 29458 bp, 20 predicted proteins | sample Leawel138RmetaG_FD_122245 | JGI IMG/M metagenome (GOLD analysis project Ga0172382, IMG submission 122245) | Leachate microbial communities from a municipal landfill in Southern Ontario, Canada - Leachate well 138R metaG | ecosystem: Engineered > Solid waste > Landfill > Unclassified | place...
CATAAACTATTAATTTCACTTTATAAGATCAAAACGGCACACCCCGGACAGAAATCCGCATCTCTCTCTTGCACCCCATGAATTCAATGAAATGTTTAAATATGGTTTAACGAAATATGAAATAGAAGTCTGATGTTGCCATTAAAGGCCGGTGAAATTCGCTGAGACAGCTTCGTAAAAAGCTCCCAAAAGTACTTAATCATGCTCAAAGCAGATACCGTATTTTTCAAGCTTTCTTTCAAAGGTCGGCCGTGAAATTCCCAAAATTTCACATAATTCACCTTTATTTTTATCAGTTTTTCTGATCACCTTTCGAATGTGTATCTCTTCAACTTCGTCAAGTGTAAGAAAGCGACCTGATTCGGTTTTGCCGTCCTGCCGGCATTCTGATGTTTTCTCTTCTTTCTCGACAAGCAGATCAGGAAAATCACTCTTCCCGAGAATTTGGCCTTTTGCCACCACTACTGCTCTTACAAGCAGGTTTTCAAGCTCCCTCACATTTCCGGGCCAGCTGTAATTGAGAAATATTTTCATCATCTCGTCGGAAATGCCCGCAACACGTTTATGGAGATCCAAATTGATTTTAGTCAGCAGATATTCGACCAAATGAGGAATATCATCGAGTCTCTCCCTTAATGGAGGGATCCGGATAGAAACAATATTGAGGCGATAGAAGAGATCGTCACGGAACCTGCCATCCTTCACCAATGATATAAGGTCTTTGTTAGTCGCCGCAATGACACGGGCATTTAATTTGACGCGATCCTTCCCTCCAACACGTTCAAATTCCCTCTCCTGGAGCACTCGGAGAAGTTTGGCCTGCAGGTTGACGGACATTTCGCTTATCTCATCCAGAAACACGGTACCATATCTGCTGAGTTCGAATTTACCCTGCTTTCTTGCAATCGCTCCTGTAAACGAACCCTTCTCGTGACCAAACAACTCGGATTCAAGAAGAGTTTCCACAATTGCGGAACAGTTGACAGCGATATACGGTTCATCCCTCGAAGTATTGTTATGGATCACCTTTGCAATCAATTCCTTGCCGGTGCCGCTTTCACCCTGTATAAGCACTGTCGCTCTGCTTTGTGAAACCACGCCTATAGTTTTGAAGATCTCTCTCATATGATCGCCGGTCCCGATTATATCTCCCATTTTAAAATCCCGGGTCGGCTCCATGAGAAGGCTGTCTATTTTCCTCTCCATTTCAACTGTTTTCAGCGCCTTTTTAATTGCAATATCCAGTTCATCTATATTCATCGGTTTATGAATATAGTCGAACGCACCCATTTTCATGGCATTGATAGTCGTTTCCATATCGTGATGCGCCGTTATCATTATAACCTTAACGTTTTCGTTTTCTTCCCTTAAATCTTCAAGCACGGTAAACCCGTCTATATCCGGAAGCCTTATGTCCAAAATAACCACATCAGGTGAATTTTCCACATAACGGTTCAGTCCGTCCGTTCCCGTGGCGGCTGTAGAAACTTGATGGCCTTCTTCCGATAAATATAACTCCAGTGATTCACGTATTGAATTGTCATCATCAATAACAAGAATTTTCGCCATTCATTAAATTCCTTATTTACATTGAAGACTCAAGGGGAAGTGCAGCGCCGTTATCGTTATACAGAGACTCTTCAATAGAGAATATCATGTTGACTTTGGTGCCGCGACCCTTGATGCTTGTTATTTCTATTGATCCTTGATGAAGATCGATGATTTTTTTTACCTGTGCAAGACCCAATCCGGTACCATATTTTTTCTTGGTAAAAAAGGGATTAAATAATGATGAAAGATCTTCCTCATCAATACCGCATCCATCGTCTTCTATGTTCACTATTACGCGCTTAGCATCCTCAACATTTCTTTCAATCGTTATTGTCAATACTCCACCCTCTTCCATTGCATCAACGGCATTATAAATTATGTTTAAATACGCTTGCCCAAGCATCGAGGGATCGACAATCACTTTCGGCACATCATCATATATTTTTTTTACGGAAATCTTTTTATTTGCAATTACCGTATCCGCCATATCGAGCGCATGGTCCAGAACAGCCCCCATATCCGCTATTTCCTTCTTAGGATCCGCCGGTTTCGCATAAATCAGCACATCGTTCACAAGCTGTTCAAGATGCCCTACTTCATGTGCAGCGATTTTAAACCTTTTTTGATCATTGCCGACCGGAGCCATCCTCTTCTCAAGAATTTGCAGGCTCATTTTTATTGAAGAAAGGGCGTTCCGCAGTTCATGTGCGATACCAGCCGAAAGCTGACCTAAGGCTGCAAGCTTTTCATTTTCAAAACTTTTTTTCTCGAGCGCTTTGAGAGCCGTTATATCTTGCTGCACGAGAATAGTACGGTCAGTATCCGGAACAGGACGGGGAGTGATGAGAAGATCTCTTTTTGATCCATCCCTTGCTGTCGCCTTTATTTCATAGGGAGTAAAAATTCCCTTTTTTCCTTCCTCCCATTTCTGAAGAACGAACTGTCGATTCTCCGGATCTACAAAATCGGCAAAATGTTTCCCTTTGAGCTGCGATATCCCATACAGTCCCTCTTGTTTGATATTATCCCGGCTCACATAATTGATCACGCCTTCACCGCTCAAATCGTAAACCTTTTCAGGCATTGTATCAATTATGGACTGCAGATAATTGTATAATCCTTCGATTTCCTTTCGTAACTTTATATTTTCCTCCAATTTGTTCCTTAAATTTTCCGTATTTTCCTTGAGGCTCAGCTCCAGCTCTTTTTCTTTCGTTATATCCTGCAATGTCTCTATTGCGGCGGTAATATTTCCATTTTCGTCATATATGGGCGCCGCCAGAAAATAAAGATACCGCTTCTTGCCTCCAAGATTTTCGTAAAAATCGTATGCTTCAAATGCGCCCTCAACTCTGTCTGATTTTTTGACTTCCTTCGTTCCGTAATAATGATCCAGTATTTCAAAATTCTGATCAATAATGATGTCTGCAATCAGCGGCCTTTTTTCTTTATAAAGCGGCAAATAATGTTTATCCGTACCGATCATCTCCGCGGCATCATAGCCTGTAAGATAGGCACATGCTTTATTCCAGAGGATGATCCTGTGGTGTGTATCAATAACCATGGTCGGTATGGGAGAACCGCCGATTATTCCTTCAATCGTTTTATGTTCGCGCAGAAGTTTACTCTGCCAGTCTTCTCTTTCTTTTAAAAGCTTCAATTCTTCTTCCGCTTTGAGCTGCCTTGCAGCAATAAACCCGATAATAAACGCAGCGGCAATCACAATAAAGATAAGAACGGCGGCACCGAGCATGATATTGATGAAAACCCTGCGCATGAGATCTATGACAATGCCATAAGGCGTAACGAGCGCGAGAGTCCATCGATTATCTTCTACATAGACAGGCGCATAGGCGATTATATTTTTCTCCATATTTCCCATTTCATCCATTATATTGTTCGTAACAAATCCTGCAGCACCTCTTGAAAATATTTCTCTTAACTTTTTGCTGTTTTCGGCATCGTCACCCGCAAGGACTGTTACATCCATTCCCACAATATAAGGATTCGAATGAGCCATAATGATTCCGTTTTCGTCAACAAGCCAGCTGTCGGTGGCTTCTCTCCTGCTGGAAGGGCCTGCATAGCGGTCTACAACAGCTCCGAGAAGGAGAAATGCAAGAACCGATCCCTTATATTCATTGTTTTGGGTGTAAAGAGGGACGGGCACAACAATAGCTGAGCCTGCAAGACTTCCTCTGTTTCCTTCCGGAATCCGTATCGGAAGTGTTGCGGTGGATTCCGGCAGTACTTTCGCTTCTCGCAATGCAGTCTGCCAGACTGAATAAGGGTGTTCTTCCGTGGTGATTTTGTTGTCAGGCCAGAGAAATATCAATTCACCCGCCGAATTGGTCATTGCAAGAAGCCGGATCTGATGCCCGACAGAATCGTAGAGAAGCTTCATAAGTTCTTTCGTTTTCTCTGTATCAAATCTTTCCCGCTCGACAATTTGAGCAAAAGCGCTTAGATTTTTTTTCGCTCCGGCTATTAAATCTTCGATTCCGGCAGCGGCTGCAGCCGCTATTGCCACATGCTGATCCCCGAACTGCGCTGCCAAATCTTTTTCTCTTGCATGATTGACCGTCAGTGCCAGAAGAAAGATCAGAACAATCAATGATGCAGCCGCCAGCCAGACTGATATCTTCATATCCCTTCTGAAAGTTCTCATTTCGGACTTTTGACTGTCTGCTTCCATTCTTTTTAAAATCATGATCAGTTTATAGTGTCACTCGGGATCTTCATCATCCTTTTTTTCATTACGTTCTTTTACTGCCATCAATATGTACACTCCCACTGCTGCCCCAAGAGAAATAATCAGTGTTACTAATCCGCTCCTAATACCTAATACCCACTTGCATATAAGCCACGATACCAGATAGGTTGCCAGAGTCAAGATTTCCTGCATCGCGCAAACCTCTGTTTTTTTTGAATAACTATCATGGAACTTTCTCTACACTCGAATTTTTTCAACTTGTGTATGTCAGTATTCCATGAAGCAAGAGACTTCAACCTCAAAACCGATACCATTCAACCGTCCACCCTGCCTGCAGTTACATTGTAATATGGCACTGTTATTCGGTTCGACGCGATGATAGTACAAGGGCTTGCCTTATTTTTCAATAAAAATTCACTTATTAAGACCTGTACCTGTCACCGGAAAGATAAACAAAAATTTCTGCATTGAAATCCGGTGACAATATGTCACTACTCTACTTTTCGTTAAATCAGGCGTATAGATTTAAAAAAACGTTCAATCGATTCAGCGTTTCCTGTAGAAGAGAAACGGGCTGATATTACATGTTGCTTCAATAATTCTTGACACTTGGATGAATCTTTCATATTTCGTAAAAAGTGGCATGGCTTATGCGTTAGCGATGGAACAAAAAGAAGAAATACAATATTTTTATTGAACGCGTGATTGCGTGCAGATATGAGTTCAAATGAATGTAACAGAGGAAAGAAAGGAGATTTAAAATGAAACAGAAATCAACAAAATTGCTTTTCGGATTACTTGCTGCGATAGTGGTTCTAATGGCAACATCGCCCGTTGTTTTTGCAGCTGATGCAATACCGACGGAAGGCGCACCTCTGATGAAGGTAATCTTCTCCGTCGGGGCAATGCTGGCAGCGGGAATCGCTATAGGTTGCGGCACTATCGGTGCCGGTGCCGGAATCGGTAACGCTGCAAATGGCGCCTGCGGCGCTGTGGGGAGAAATCCGGGCGTACAGGGAAAAATACTTATGACCATGCTGGTAGGTATGGCCATGGCCGAATCCATTGCAATTTACGCGCTTGTCGTTTCTCTGCTGCTATTGTATGCAAACCCCTACAAGAGTTTTCTTTTTGGCTAGGAAACAGACAATATTACCATGATCGCCAAAAAAATAAACTAAGGGGGAGATTACTATGACAGAAAATAAAAGTGGTAAGCAGTTTTTCACTGTTTCAAGGGTGTTCTTCCTGCTTATCGTCATCCCCTTGCTATTAATGGCATTACTCATCGCCAACGGTATATTTCAATTAGGGGACACTTCAAAGAAAGGCGCCATATCGGCTCTTGATGAGAATTTTCAGCAGGAACTGCTGTCCCGTGCTATTTCAGTATCGGATAATGTTGCCGATTTTCTCCAGCAGGTCGAGAAAGACATACTGGTAGCCACTATCCTTCCGGCCTCGGAAGAAGCGTATAAAGACTTCCTTGAGAAAAACAGGCAGTCTCTATGGGTTAAAAGAGACGGCAATATTGTAAAGATCATGGAACCGCTCTATACGGAAATGGCTTACATCGACCAGGATGGAGACGAAGTCATAAAAATAGTCGATGGGAAAGCAGTTGATAAGGCTGATCTGGCAAATGTCAGCGATCCCGAAAATACCACCTACAAATCGGAAGAATATTTTAAAAAAGCAAAGACATTGGATAAAGGTCAGGTCTATATGTCACATTTGAAAGGCTGGTATATCGACAGAAGCGCATTTGAAAAAGGCGAACGTTTTACAGGCATACTCCGCCTTGCGACACCTTTCTTTAATAAGCAGGGATTTGCGGGTGTGGTCACTCTCGCCCTTGATGCACAGCACCTGGCAAAATTTACTGACAATATAGTACCAACAGAACCCGGCTATGTCATCGAAGCCGATGTATCAACCGGCAGTTATGCGTATATGGTTGACAATAGAGGTTTTATTATCTCCCATCCCGTGGACTATCATATTACAGGGCTTCAGCCTGACGGCACTCCTGTGCCTCCGGTAACAGAAGAAACTATAAATGAAATGTCCGGGAAAGGACAGGAAGTTCTCAATCTCAATCTTATGGGTGCAATCGATCCGGCACTGCCGGAGATTGCAAAAAATGCGGCACAAGGAAATTCCGGTGTAAAGACCTACAACTTTGGCGGGCACACTAAAATGGTAGCCTATTCACCGATTCCCTATTATTCTGTTTCTTATCCGAAACCGGCAGGCTTCGGCTGGATCGGCCTCGGGGTCGATGTAGATGTATTCAATGAAATGGCAATGAAAGCCTCAGACAAGATCGAGAAGGAAACGCGAGCGTGGACGACAACCGTCGTTCTGATCATTATTATCGCAATCATTCTTCTCTTCTTTATTGCTTCCATTCTTGCCAAAGGCATCAGCCGGTCAATAGAGGCGGAAGTTCCTGAAGAATCTTTGGAACCGCCGGGTTACGATGATGAAGAATAATGGTTCATAAAAAGAAAAAAATTTAAACTCAGTGTATAAAAAGGCCGGATGCTTACGCTTCCGGCCTTTTTATAAAGTGTCTTCTTCCTTTCGCATTGTCCTTTCTTAATCCAGAATTTCCCGTATTTTGCTCGACAATTTGGAAATATTGAACGGCTTCTGGATAAAACCGCTGCATCCACGCCTGATAATTTCTTGAGCTTCACCATCTGCACTGAATCCGCTTGAAAGAAGCACTTTCGCGTTTTTGTCTATCAATTTAATTCTGTCAAAAACCTCTCCGCCGCTCATATGCGGCATTATCATATCGAGAATAACCAGGTCCACACATTCCTGGTTCTGTCTGTAAACTCTTAACGCCTCCCGGCCACTTTTCGCCGTCAATATCTTGTAGCCCAGCGCAGCAAGAATTTCCATTGCGACCTCTATAATCAATTGCTCGTCATCTACCAGGAGAATTGTTTCATTTCCCCCCAAAGGTCTTTCTTTCGATACTCCTCTGTCATCCGATTTATCCTTCTCGAAAGATGGCAAATATATACGGAATACAGTCCCTTTGCCTTTTTCGGAATCAATCACGATGAAACCGTCATGATTTTTAATTATTCCGTATGCCGATGCCATTCCAAGACCGCTTCCTCGGCTTACCTTTGTGGTAAAAAAAGGTTCGAATATGTGCTTTTTTGTTTCCTTATCCATTCCCTCTCCGGTGTCGGAAATGTTTATCTGAATATATCTTCCGGGCTTTGCACCGAACGACCGGACATCTTCATCCGACAAGAAGCAATTGCATGTTTCGACTTTTAATTCACCGCCCCCCGGCATAGCCTGCCAGGCATTGACATACATGTTCATGAACACCTGTTCCATCTGGCTTTGATCGACCGCTGCAATCCAAAGATCCTGCTGAAACGATTTGCGGATTTTAATATCCTTTCTCGTTTTTTCAAAAAAATTGAGGGTTATTTCGAGTATATTATTGATATTTATTCTTTTTATTTCATATTTACCTTCCCGCGCAAAACCCAGAAGCTGTTTTGTAAGCTCTGCCCCTTCATCAATTTGATGTTCGATATTTTTCAGCCGCCGGTAGTGAGGATGATTCGGATTCAGATCCATAAGCATAAGCGATGTATTGCCCTGGATTCCCATAAGCAGATTGTTGAAATTGTGGGCAATACCCCCTGCAAGAGTACCGATGGCTTCCATCTTTTGCGCTTGAAGATATTTGTTTTCCAACTGCTTGTATTCGGTAATATCTATCAGAGAAAACAAAGTTTGACGAGTTCCCGGAATAATAGTCGTGATCACATAAATGCTCCGTGTAGTGCCCGATCGGGTAATAAAACTGAATTCATCGCTTGGAGAACCGTATGCCTGGTTACTCAGAATGATTTTATGCTGTCCCATAATTCTTTTTTGCTCTTCATTCGTAAAAAATTCAGTCCACTTCATTTTTCCTTCGATTTCGTTCCGGGAATAACCTGAAAGCTTTTCAAATTCTCCGCCTGCAAAAATGATTCTGTCGTTTTCTACCAGAACTATTGCTGTACCTGTATTCTCAAGAATTGTACGGTACCTCTCTTCACTTTCGTAAAGAGCCCGCTCTTCTTTCCTTCTCTTCGTCACATCCCTGACGATTCCTCTAAACCCAATCGGCTTGCCTGATGAGTCATGGAGAAGCGATATTTTCATTTCCCAAATCTGACGTGAATGATTTTTTATCGAAATTTCATAATCCCTCAATTCGGAAGCCCTTCCGGAACGGTAGACCTCGTTGAAAATCGCATATGTTTTTTTCGCAGTTGCGGAATCGGTATAATCACGATTATTGAGACCTATGAGTACCTTTCGATCGAGCCCCATGATCCTGCACATGGCATCGTTTACAAAAGTGAGCGTTCCTCTCAGATCGACCTCGTAATATCCTTCATCAATACTTTCAAGTATCGTTCGATATCGCTCCTCGCTCTTTCGAAGCGCCCTTTCAGTAAGTGTACGCCCGGTGATGTCATGGGACAGGCCTCTGAATCCGACAGGAGCGCCTTCGGAGTCTCTCCTGAGAGAAACCCGCAACTCACAGATATTGAGAAATCCATCTCTCATCATGAACTCGCAGCCGCTTATCTTTTCCGGCTGTCCGCTTGTATATATTCTGTAGAAAGTCCGACGCAACCTCCTGATCGTAGCAGGCAGTGAGTAGCTTTGAAAGTTCATGCCCAGTATTTCATCGGGAGTCATGCCCGCGTTTTTGCAAATCCAGCTGTTTACGAAAACAAAATTTCCCTTAAGATCGGTTTCAAAATAACCCTCCTCAATTTCTTCCAGTATGGTTTTATACTTATCTGCATTTTCCCGTGACGATTCTTCGGATTTTTTAAGTGCACTGATATCGGTAAGGAAAAAAAGAAATGCAGAATGTCCGTCCCAGATTATATTTTTGACCTTCGTTCTTATCCAAATTGCATCCCCGTTTTTATTTACCGCCCTGAATTCGGATGAAGGGGGGACTTCCATTCCGTTCATTCTCATAAGAAGGCGCTCTTTCATCAACGCCTGATCTTCGGGATGGATAAAATCGAGAGGATTTTCCCATATGGGATCCTGTTCGGAATAACCGGATAAATCTTTACCTTTCTGATTCAAAAATACTATTTTACCATCCTGGAAAATAACAACAATTTCATCTGAGTTTTCGACTATAGAATGATATTTCGCTTCACTTTCTGTCAGATTTTTTAACATATATTCTTCGCTCACCGATGTGATCCTCGAAATCCAATTTTTTTCTTGCTTTCTATCGAGTCATATACCTGCAAATAAAAATTGCCTTTCATCTGTTTTACATTTCAACATGACTTATAACTCTGGGGTCACTTTCAGGATGAGGCAGGGTTCAGATGTATTACATGTATCGGATAACCGGACGAAATTAAAACTGCCCTCTATTACAGATAAAATTTTTATTCAAGAATTTTTTCTCATTTTCCATACATTAACGAAAAAGATTTCCTTTCAATTATCTGGACTTGTAATGACAATCATAGTATGGCTTCGTACGTACGTTGCGAAAGCCCATGCCTTCTCCATTTACGGGCATGAGGTTTTGACCGCGAATCAGCTGTGTTTCGGATACCATGCCGTTGACACAAAGCGCCCGCCCCATCTGAGTCTGAGCTGCCACGCGTAAGTATACCGGCACAGTTTCGTGAGACGATGCATAGAAAATGAAAGGAAAACTTAATGACAGGAAGCCTCATATTTAGAGCAGGGAATAAGGCATTTGTAAGAATCAGGAAGGAAGGATTGTCAGAGAATATGGTAAATGTGATCGCGGGAGCGGCCGGCGGTCCAAAATATCTGGTGCTCACCGGACTCGATCGTTTTATTTTTTCCTCATGGCTCACTTCAAGAAAAAAGCCTCTCTTCCTTTTGGGATCTTCGATAGGAGCCTGGCGATTTGCAGCTGCTTCCCAAAACAACCCGCTCGAAGCACTGAAATGTTTTGAAACACATTATATCAGGCAACGTTACAGCGACAGACCGTCAGCTCTGGATATTACCTGTAAAAGCAGAGAAATACTCGATTCGTTTCTCACAGCTGAAGCAGTCCGGGACGTATTGAAACATCCATATCTCAGGCTTTCGATACTGGCGGTCAGATCTAAATGGCCGCTTACGAGTGACAATAAACTTCTTCTTTTACCAGGTATAGCGGTATCTGCGCTCGGCAACTTACTGTGTCGACGGTTTCTCGGCTTCTTTTTCGAGCGAGTTCTTTTCTACGATCCCAGAGATCTTCCCCCTTTTTTTGACATTTCAGACTTTCCCACTCGCAAAGTTCCTTTAGCGCCGGAAAATTTTAAAGCCGTAGTTATGGCATCGGGATCAATTCCCATTGTTATGCAAAGTGTAAAAATTCCGGGTGATTCTGAAGGCGTATACCGGGATGGCGGCATCATTGACTACCATATCGATATCCCTTATTTACAGGAGAAAAGCCGCGAGAAAATAATATTATACCCGCACTATGGAAAAAAGATTATCCCCGGGTGGTTTGATAAAAAGTTGATTTGGAGAAAACCGCTGAACATGGAAAATGTGCTTCTTCTCCATCCTTCAGATAATTTCATCTCAAAGCTCCCCTATGGAAAGATTCCGGAACGAAATGATTTTTACCTTTTCAAAGGGAAAGACCGGGAAAGAATTACCTACTGGCGAAACGTTGTCGACCGAAGCCGCTTTCTGGCAGAAGATTTCATTGAAACCATAGAAAGAGGGAATATCGCAGATCTCGTCGCGCCTCTCGATTAAATACTCCTTGACTTAGCATGCATCCTGCATTTATGTTCCTAAGACCTAAATTTGCACAGCATTCAAAAGGGGGAAGCACATGCGGTCTGTTCGTGAAGTAATGGAATCAAAAAGTATTGCCATATTCGGCGCTTCCGAGGATCCTTTGAAACCGGGAGCAATGCTGATCGAATCTCTGAAAAAAACAGGTTTCAAAGGCCGTATAGCAGGAATAAATCCGAGAGGAGGCTCTTTTCAGGGTGTCACCCTCTATCCGAAGCTTCACGATGTACCTTTCGATATCGATCTGGCTACTATGATAATTCCTCCCAAAGCTGTTCCCGGAGCTCTCCGGGACTGCGCCCGAAAGGGAATCAAGGGTGTAGTAATCTCATCGGAGGGATTTGCGGAATCGGGCGAAAGCGGAAAGGCAATACAAGATGAAGTAAAATCGATATTGCGATCGGCAAATATCCGCGGGTTCGGACCTAATACACTTGGAATAGTAAATAACGAAACAGGTTTGCTGACATCCTATTTTGCAAATGAGCAAATGGCAAGCCCCGGCTCGGTGGGTTTTGTGTCCCAGTCGGGTATATTTGTCGGTGCTCTTCTGATGTACATGAGTTCCTTCCCTGTATACAGGATATCAAAAGGTCTCGGTCTCGGGAATAAGGTGGATGTGGACGAAAGTGAAGCTCTCGAATACCTGGCAGAAGACAGCACTACTAATATCATAGGAATGTACCTTGAAGATTTTCGAGCGGGAAGGCATTTTCTCGAAGCAGCCAGAAAAGCGGTTCTCAGGAAACCCGTCCTGCTTATGAAAGGAGGGCGTACCGCAGCAGGAAGTGCAGCAACAGCCTCACATACGGCAAGCCTGGCAGTCGATGATGCGGTCCTTAACGGGTGCCTTAGCCAGACCGGCATTATCCGGGTGAAGAAAATTGACGAACTTATGGCAACGATAATGGGCTTTCAATGGGCTCCCCTGCCAAAAGGAAACAGAATCGCGTTAGTGAGTTTCAGCGGCGCCCAGGCAATAATGAGCATCGATCAGGCTGCCGAAGAGGGACTTGCAATGGCGAGCTTTAGCCCTGCAACACATGAAAGACTCTCCGGTGTTATCGCAAATTATCCGAAAAGGAAAAACCCTGTCGACACCTACCCTGATATGAATATCCATGGATTCGAAAAAACTTCAAAGGAAATCTTCGAAGCCCTTTTTGATGATGAAGGAGTAGATGGAATTTTTTTCATATCCTTTGCCGCATATGGCACCGAAATGCTGGAACCGCTTGTCGATTTGATTAAAGAAAAGGGGAATAAACCGGTTTTCTTTTCCTTTTTGGGAGGTGCACAAGAATCCGCCCTCTCTCGGGCATATTTGATGGATAATCACATTCCGGCGTTTGACTTTCCTGAAACGGGGATTCAGGTTTTTTCCCGCATGTGGCAATACGCTAAATTAAAATCAACAGCTGAATCGTAATTCAGACAAAAATTCATACTTTTCTTCTACCATTTCAATCAGCTCTTTTACTGTAAACGTTGGCATCCTTTCTGTTTGGCCGCAATTTTTCTCTTCATCACCCATTTGAACCAAAAACGCAATTTCCGTTACCCGGGAGCCGAATACGGAACTCAAAGAAGCTATCATATCACTCTTGCGCCTTTTCACACATTGAAGTCGATTGTAGGAACTTTCGGATGATTCATTATATCCGAAATCGTCAACAAGCAATATTTTTCCTTTTGATTCAGGTACCTTTAGCGCTACGGATTCCCAGAATCGCCTGTCGGATTTATGAAAACCAAGTTCAGCAGAGTTGGCAATATAAAAGAACTCTTTATCCGTACTCCGGGGTACCGTTTCCCCGGATATGGATAGAGCTTCAATATCAATACGGGAAAGCTCTTCTATTATCACGTGTGTGGCTTCGATGTAATGATCTGTCGCAATAATCACCAATGTGCCGGGATCTTTTGCAAATAAACGAAGCAAATGTTTCCACCTTTCATCAATTCTGCATGAATCGAAATAGCGGGAAGTAAAACGGGACAGCGCGTCTGCAATTTCTTTCTGCCGCACAGGTCCTGATCGTTTTAACAAACCATGCAATCTTTTCAAGAGCACCGTATGGTAGCCTGCCCTGGTCGTGCTGCCTTCTTCCCAGGCAGGATTGACCATTTCATTCCAGAAAAAGCGTGCACCCCTTACGCCAAAGTCAGCAAGCCCCGATGTGACAAGTTCTTCTTCCAATCTGCCGGACTTCCCGAATTCAGTACACATTAAACTGAGGGTTCCCGAGTAATCCAGGACAATTATTGTCACCGCTGCATTTTCCGGCTTGCAATTCATGGTATTCAACGGGTACCGGCAGATACTACTTTCTTATAAATTTTTTGCCTTTTTCTTTCCCAATCTGATTGCGCAGAATTCACCGCACATTGTGCAGCCTTCATCGGCTGCCGTTTTGCTTCTTTGCAGAAGTGCTCCCGCCTTTTCAGGATCGATTGCCTCTCTGATCTGCCCCTCCCAATCGAAAGTACTTCGAAACCGGGCCATTGCCTCATCCCGTTCGATGGCTCCCGGGTATTCTTTTGCAAGATCAGCAATATGAGCTGCTATCCTGGTCGCAATAACTCCTTCTTTCACATCTTCAAGGGTGGGCAGTTTGAGATGCTCGGCCGCCGTAACATAACAAAGAAAGTCTGCACCTGCCGCACCGGCAAGCGCTCCTCCGATAGCTGACGTGATATGGTCGTAACCGGGTGCAATATCGGAGGGAAGAGGTCCAAGCACGTAAAAGGGAGCACTTCTGCAGATTCGCTTCTGCAACGCCACATTCGCCTCTATTGCTTTCAAAGGCACATGCCCCGGTCCTTCGATCATTACCTGCACCCCTTTTTCCTGTGCCCGCTTTGTTAATTCGCCCAGGAGAATCAATTCCTGAATCTGGCCCCGATCAGTTGCATCTGCGATGCATCCGGGCCGAAGGCCGTCACCGAGACTCAATACCAGGTCATAATGATTCGCGATAACCAAAAGACGGTCATAATACTCATAAAGCGGATTTTCTTTATTATTATAATCCATCCATTTTGCCAAAATGCTTCCGCCCCGGCTGACGATCCCGAGCAGTCGCCCTTCCGACTCGATCCGTTTTACACTTTCTCTCGTAACGCCACAGTGAACAGTGATAAAATCAATCCCATCGGCGCCATTCTCTTCGCAGGCTTCCAGCATATCATCGGCCGTCATTTCCACAATGGCTTTCCTTTGATCGAGGGCGAAAGTCGCTGCCTGATAAATCGGAACCGTACCCACAGGAACCGCCGATGCCCTGATTACTTCTTTCCGCATCCGGCGGACATCTCCACCCGTAGACAGATCCATGACCGCGTCGGCACCTGCGGATGCCGCAATTTTCACTTTCGCAAGTTCAAGATCATAATCCACACAGTCCCTTGATGTTCCGACATTTGCATTCACTTTTGTGCGCAAGCCCTTTCCAATCGCACAGGGTTCCACATTTTTATGATTGCTGTTTCGAACGATTACAATTGTTCCGCTTTCGATGCCCTTTCGTATAAATTCTTCCGAGACACCTTCCTTCAATGCGCAAAGCGCCATCTCTTCAGATATTATCCCTTTCCTGGCCATTTCCAACTGTGTCATGTACTTTCTCCCTTCAAAACCCGGATGACCGCGAATACATCATTCGGGCCCGGCCAGAATAAGCTCGGCTACTTTTTTCCCTGAAAGAAGCATCCCTCCGAATATCGGCCCCATTCTAGGGCCTCCAAAGGCCGCATTAGCCGCCATTCCAGCCGCATACACACCGGGGCAAATTTCTCTTGTGTTTTTGAGCGTAAGCTGCTCCGCTTTGTCCGCCCACATGGAACGCTCTCCCATTACACCACCTGTTGCGGTATCCAGTGCGATATCGGCTTTTCTTGCAATCACCCTTAATACTTCCGTATCATGCCCTGTCGTGTCGATAATCGTATGCGCCCGCACGGATAAAGGATCTACATGAAGACCTGCCATTTCTACCGGGGACCAGGTAATGACGAGCCCCGTCACCGCTCCTTCGCGAATAATGACATCTTCAACGCTCATGCAATTGAATATCTTTGCCCCCGCTTTCATCGCCTCTGAGCATATGGTGCACACGCTTTCCACCGAATCCGCCGTATAGTAGCCGGGTTCATATTCACGGGCTGTTATCCCGAAAAGATCCAGAATCTCTTTTCCTTCTTCCTGAACAACTATTTCATTGAACATCATGCCGCCGCCCCACATGCCTCCGCCGACACTCAGTTTTCTTTCGAAAATCGCAACTTTTTTTCCGGCTTTTGCCAAAAAATAGGCTGCTACAAGACCGGAAGGCCCTGCCCCTACTATTGCCGTATCAACCACAGCATATTCGCTGAACTTCTCAAAAAAACGACTCGCAATAGCACGTGTGATAACTATTTCATCTAATGACATAAAAACCTCCTCTATTTTTGATTCCCGTTCCAGGTTTGCGATACCCGGTTTTCCCTTATTTAACTCGTTTCCCTATATCGATTTCAGCCGGCCGGATATTCGGAGGATCTTCTCTGCTACTTCGGCAGGATTTTTTCCAAGAACCCGGATCACCGGCTCCTTTCCCATATCACCTCTATCGAAAATCATATCCGGTATGGTATCTCTTTTTGAAAGAACATAATCGGTACCCCACTCGAGCGATGACCCTTCATGCTCTTTTACATCAGCCGGTTCCTCGGCCCGGTTAAAGGAATCCAGTTCGTATCCCGCTTCACGGCAAAGGACTGCCAGCTTTTCCGAAAATCGTATATCCATGGCCGAACGGTACTCCTTATTGTATCTCATGACTGTGAGAACAATGCGGGCCATGTGGTTTGATGCGCCAAACGCCGGATCGTGAAGCGTTTCCGCCTTTTCACCGACTCTTACGATTCTCCCGGGAATACCAGCCACATCATTTTTATTTACGGCAAAAGGAAGCGCATAGACAAAATTGGATTGTATCTCGGGAATCAGATTGCCGCACTTGGCATCTTTTACCGTTGATACTGCTTCCCGAAGCTCTTCCAGACATCTGTAACGGCTGCTTTCCCTGAAAATCGCCGCCATATGATTGGCAGGACCATGGCCTGCCCCGAGTCGAAGCGAAAACCGGATTGCCGTGGTAATATACCGTTTTGCTCTTGATACGGCTTCATAGGCACTCATACCTTGCGCAAGTCCTGTTGCAATAGCCGCAGACAGGGTACAGCCGGTTCCGTGAGTATCTTCCGTTACAATTCTTTCCTGGGAAAATTCGTGCAGTCTCACTCCGTCATAAAAGAAATCGCGCGCATCACCGGGCAGATGCCCCCCCTTTATGAGTACATTTTGTGCTCCCATCTGATATATGGTTTCGGCGGCTGTTTTCATATCTTCAACTCCATTGATAGACAATCCCGAAATAACTTCGGCTTCAGGGATGTTTGGAGTCACTACGAACGCCAGCGGGAGCAGATTTTCTATAAGCGCTTTTTTTGCATCCTCCTTTATAAGCATCGCCCCTCCTTTGGCCACCATAACAGGATCCACTACAAGCTTCCTGATTTCATATTTAATGACTTTTTCTGTAACAGTATTGACGATTTCCTCATTTGCCAGCATGCCCGTCTTTGCTGCATCTATCCCTATATCTTCAGCTACTGCATCAAACTGCTTTTCAATAAATTCGGCGGGAACTTCATGTATTCCGAAAACCCCGATTGTATTCTGGGCAGTAAGAGCAGTTATCACTGTCATACCAAAACCACCCAAAGCCGCAATTGTTTTGAGATCAGCCTGGATTCCCGCACCGCCGCCGGAATCGGAACCTGCAATGGTCAATATTTTACTTATAGACATGATACCATACCTCTCTTTCGGACATGCGTTAGACTATGCATCGATCATTTACTCAAATAGTTACACACTCAAGCCTGAAAAAAACGAAACTTGTCGCCTTTTTAATGCACCCGTTCAACTAGTCTGTCCGGCCATCTATATTAGCCATGCGATCAGGTGCGTCTGCTTCAAAAAAATGTATTACCAAAAGATACCCGGATCTGATCGAAATGCGTCCCTCTAAACCTGTCAGGCTGTTACTGATCCCGTAAGGATGACATTGCTCCATTCTCGCCTCTTCAAGGGAATATTCAAATCCCGAAAGAGTGATTCCCGTTACTTCTTCAGAAAGGGCAAAAAGTGATACTGTCTGATCAGGAAGCCCCTGTATCACTGCGCTTTTTTTCATGACGAACATTTCGCACCGCTCGTCAATAATTCTTAAATCGATTCCCTGCTTCGCACCAGCAGCAAGAAGGGAAATATTTGCAAATGTATGATCTATTCTACCTCCCAAAGCACCGAGAAGCCTGATTTTGCAAGGTGACATCAAAATTGCATACTCAAGGGCAAGTTCAGTATCCGTTTTATCTTTTTTTTTAGGATGCCGGAGAATTCGTGTTCCTTTCTCTTCAAAGTATGTAAGGATATGGGTGTCTATGGAATCCATGTCTCCGACTATCGCAAAAGGCAGTATTCCTATCTGCCGGCACACATCGGCGCCTCCATCGGCACACACGACCAGTCCGTCTGGTTCGTAATCGAGCAATTTCTTTATAAATGCCCGATCGCGAATTTCTCCTCCCGAAATGATATAAAAATTTTCATTCATAAACGAACTGCTGCCATATCAAAAAAAACGGGCGCATCCTGTTTCAACCGGATACGCCCATTAAAGATTTAAAATCGTCTCCCTACGCTGGCATTACCCAGGTCAGGTTCAAAGGGTATCTTCTCAGCCGTTCCGGCACCCCTGGAAATATCAATTGGAAAAAGGAAACTATCACAATAGATAAACAAAATCAAGATAAATGAATACGTTTTCAGTATAATTTAAAGCAAAATCAGTCTGAGCCTGTACGATAAGAGTGCAGCCTGTAAAAATTCTGGTACAAGATTTCGCGTATGATTCACCTAATTCCTTAAATTTACAAATACTTACATTTAGGAACGGTATTTGCATCCCTTATAATGCACTCACAATTTGTAGAATCGCAGGCAAAAAGTTGTTTTAGAGGTGCGTGGGTTCAGGACGTGCGATTCAGAAAAACATGCCATTTCATATAACAAAAAGAAAAGGATATGAGCCATGACTAAGAAATTTTTGCTTCTTGTACTGTTATGCATAGCCGTCGCCATCCAAATCATTTCTTGTGGTCCGGTGGTGAAAAATCCCACATCTTTGAATATTCCTGAAGTAAGGCAAGCAGGTCTGGGGGAGGAGGAATATCGAATACAGGTGGGAGACAGACTTGACGTGAAATTCTTTTATGACCCGGAGCTTAATGAAACAGTAGTCGTCCGCCCCGACGGCAAAATCTCACTTCAACTGGTTCACGAAATCGATGTCGCAGGTAAAACTACTCCCGAGCTGGCTTCAATCCTGAATAAGCGATATGCAAAGCACTTGAAGCAGCCGGAAATCGCAGTAATCGTCCGGACCTTTGATTCATACAAGGTATTTGTCGACGGTGAAGTAAAAAGTCCGGGCGTTCACACGTTTACCGGCTACATTTCGGCAATGCAGTCGATCGCCAGTGCCGGCGGATTCAAAGACACAGCCCGATTGAACGAAATACTCGTCATACGAAAGGCCGGTGCAGAAAAACCGATTGTTATCCCCCTTGATCTGAAAAAAGTGATTGACGGAACTGACCTGAAGCAGGATATCACTCTTCTGCCGCTTGATATTGTATATGTCCCCAAATCTCCTGTTGCCAATGTAAATACATGGATCGACCAGTATATCCGTAAAAATATTCCGGTGCCCTTCGGCTTCGGCTTCACTGTGGATTTAAATAATAACAACAACTAGGAGAATTTGCATGGAAACGCGCCATTTACATCAACCGGAATACACCGGGGCCGGATTGCGAGATATTTTCTCAACCCTTTTTAAACATAAATGGAAAATTATCGGGACATTTGTCTTCATTGTCACCGCCGTCACCATCGGGTCTTTTTTAATGGCTCCGAAATATGAGGCGAAATCGAGCATGCTGCTGAAGTTCGGCCGGGAATATATTTACCGGCCTGAAGTGGGGGAAAAAGGGCAGGGCATCTCGCCTATGATCTCTTTCAATCAAACCGAAATCATGAATTCGGAAATCGAAATTCTCATGAGCCGGGATCTCGCTGAAACGGTAATCAGTCATGTGGGCCTGGAAACCCTCTATCCCGAGATCATGAAAAATCCGCCCGAAGATGTGGCACCTATGGAATTGGCGCTGGCCATTTTCAAAAAAGATCTGTCATCGGAAGGTCTCAAAAAATCAAATGTGCTCGAAGTTACATTTCAGCACAGGGATCCGGTAAAAGCAGCCGATACGGTAAACCTTCTCGTAGACTTTTTCAGGGAAAAACATCTCCAGGTGTATGAGGATACACGGTCGGGCTTCCTTGACAAACAGGTGGTTTTTTATGAACAGAAGCTGAAAGAATCGGAAGATCAACTGGAAGCCTTCAAACAAGCACACAATGTATTTTCACTGGAGGAACAGCGAAATCTCCTCCTGACCCAATTGACGGAACTGGATACCCTCGAGAAAGATAATATGAACCGGATAGAAGCCCTGCGAACAAAACTTGCGTCCTTGAAGACGGAAATGGAAAACATTTATCAGAATATCGACCGGTACACGGAAACTGACCGCTACAGGATCATAGATGATGCAAAATCGACGCTCCTCGGTCTTCAACTTAAAGAGCAGAAATTGTCGGAAAAATACACCGACAACAACCGTCTTCTTATCAATGTTCGAAACGAAATAACCATTATAAAGAACTTTCTGAAGGAGCAGGAGGCGCAAATCAAAAGTAACGTAAAATCGGGCAATATCGTATATCAGGAAGTCGAAAAAGAGATGATAAAAACGGCAACGGAGCTGCAATCACTCGAAGCGAAGAAATCTTCCCTTGCCGGACAGATTCAGGAAGTACAGGGTACTCTGAGAAATCTGGACCTCACGGATAAGGAATTGCAGAAGTTAAACCGAGGAAAAGAACTGAACGAGAAAAATTACAAGATTTACTTAAACAAATTCGAAGAGGCACGGATTACCGAAGACATGAACCGCAGCAAAATTGCCAACATCAGCATCATTCAGAAGGCAACAGTGCCGGTTACACCCATTAAGCCTAAAATGACGCTCAATATTTTTATCGGGGCGGTTCTAGGCCTTATTGCAGGGCTGGGCTTTGCTTTCACGTCCGAGAGAGCTTCACAGGGGCTCTCGACACCTGAAATGGTTGAAAAAAAGCTGGATCTGCAGGTGCTCACATCGGTTCCGCACAAGGGATAGCTGAAAATGTATACTGATTTTTACGGAATTGACAAAGAACCGTTTCATGTGACACCGGACCCTGATTTTCTTTTCCTGAGTCCCAGCCATAAAGAGGCGCTTGCGTCGATCATCTACGGAATAGAAAAGAGGAAAGGTTTCATTGTAATTACCGGTGAAGTAGGCGTCGGGAAAACAACTATCCTGCGATATTACCTGGAGAAAATCAGAAATCAGAAGAGAAAAATTATCTATATATTCAATCCTGGAATTTCATTTCATGATCTCGTTATAACTCTTTACAGGGAACTTGAAATTGATATCGGGGAGGAAAGCCTCTTCGAAAAATTAAACCTGCTCAATGAAGCTATGATAAAGGAATTCAGGGACGGGTATAATATCGTTCTGGTTATAGATGAAGCACAGAATATGCCGGTTGAAACTCTGGAAAACCTGAGAATGCTCTCCAATCTGGAAACATCTACCGACAAATTGATTCAAATCGTAATGGTGGGGCAACCGGAATTCGAAGAGATGCTGAATAAAAGCATCCTGCGCCAGCTTAAGCAGCGAATAGCGGTGTACTCTAAAATACTCCCTCTTACCCCGAAGGAAAGCGGCGAGTATATAAAGCACCGGCTTATAACAGCCGGCAACGAAAATGATTATCCACTGCCTTTTACCAGAGGTGCAGTAAAAAAGATCATTAAAGAATCACGGGGCATTCCGAGACTGATAAACATATTAAGCGACAATTCTCTGATAGCAGGATACGGCTATCAGAGAAACCCCGTCAATTCTAAAATCGTTTCAGAGGTAATAGCCGACTTTAAAGGCGAACGAAAATCTGCAGGAAGGGGCTTCCGATACGCCCTTGCAGGAACACTTCTTTTTCTATCGTTGGCCTTTTTTGCACACAGCATGTATGAAAAAGAAATAGCTTCAATTTTTGTTCACGGGTCAGGATACCTTGCCCACGCAAAAACAACTCTGGGAAGTATGGCGGAAAGTTTGTATTCGAAAGCGGGGTTATCCGCCCCTCCCGCACAAAATGAAAATGAGAGTATATCCAAAACTGCAGAACCTGAAACTCAGGAAAGCTACAGGGGTGATATCAATACATACTATGAAGAAGCTGCTTTACGGAAAGAAAATACGAGACAGATCGATTCACTTTCTGAAATGGCAATGAATGGCCCACCCCCCGGCGAAATACGGTATTTTGACGAAAAGAGCAGTGAAACGATTAAAGTGGAAAATTTCTCTGATTCACCTGATGCAGATAAAAGCATCACGGATAGTAATCCTGATACAATTAAAATCGAAGATCTTGGCGCTCGAAAATTTTCCTATCCATCAGGCGCAACGCAGACTCCATTGCAAAAAGCCGCTGAATCGCATGAAACCGGAATCAGTACAAAAGAGAAACTATATCATGTTGCCGACACCGGAAAAGATCTTACGCGATCGGGGAAACCGCCATCTTTGTTCAGAGAGTTTCAAGAAAAAGGCAACACCAGAATAAACATACAACCCGATAATTCCACTAAAATACGGAGAAAGCCTCGTGCATTCATTTCAACCCCCAAAGATGATTTCCCTGTCATGAGAATAGTGCAAGAAGGGGACTATCTCTTTAAACTTGCCGAAGAAATATATGGAACGGTTACTGCCGATATTCTGGAGGCGGTAAGAGTAAATAATCCGGGTATCGACGATGTAAACCTTATTTTTATCGGTGAAATGATTGTATTCCCCTACATAGAAGTTTCAGAAAAGGAGCAGAAACATGACAAAAATCTATGAAGCTCTCGAACAATCAAAACGTGAAAACAAAAGCCTTTCAAAGAGAGAAATTACTCCTCCCGCGAAAAAAGATATTAATATTTTAGCGGAATCCGGCATAAAAATGGAAAAAGAGATGATACAGCTGTATCATAATCTTTTTGTGTTTAACGGAAACCAGACAAAAAAGATGCTCCAGTTTATAAGCTCCCGTGAAGCGGAGGGAACGTCGACCATCGTAAAGGAATTCGCCAAGGTAGCCGTTTCAATTTTCAATAAGTCGGTCCTTCTCATGGATCTGGAAGGCGGTTTACAAATTTCCGATGACTTTGCAAGTACGGAAAAGACTGTGTATACAATTGATTGTTCAATAACCGAATATCAGAATGAAAAAAGCCAAAACAGGGAAAATGCAGGAGAGGCGAAACTCTTTATAAGCACGGTTTCCAAAAACTATCTTCCCGGCTCTCCGGGTTTTGAATCAGAAAGAAGTAATGAATTCTGGGAAGAATTGAGAAAAAAATTCGACCTCATTCTAATAGATTCACCGCCAATTACATTGCGTCCCGAAAGCCTCATAACTTCATGCAAGGCTGATGGAGTGGTTCTCATCGTGGAAGCAGAAAAAACCAGATGGCCTGTCATATTACATACAAAAGAAAAGATAGAAAAAAATGGAGGCACAGTATTGGGAGTTGTTTTAAATAAACGTCATTACTATATACCAAAATTTGTTTACAGGCTGTTTTAAGGATTTATTGAAGAAGGTGCGGATCCATATTCCCGCTGTTTGTCTGCAAGAAAGTCTTAAAATTGCAAAACATAATTCTTCATTGTTGTCTTTTTTTTCCGGTAGCTTCTATTAAAGAAATCTTCAAATTCGCTTTTAAAATCCAAATTCAAAGATGACATAAATACCTTTGTATTTGCAAAATATCCGGCTCACGCCTTCTCGGATCGACTGTACACAAATGCGTTCGATTCCTCCGCCAACCTGTACATAACCACGCAACAATTCCCGGTCCTGAATACATATAGTCAAGTAAAATTACTATGATACAAACTCGGTACAGATGTTGCTAATTAGGTATATCAAACAGTGATGTGTGTATGCCGGCAAGGAAGTGAGATACGTTAAGAAAACAAGAGGTGACAATTTCAGGCTGATGCCCGGTACGCGCGGTATTGAGCATTAAGGAGGAAGCCGCAGCGCAGGTGTACACGGGAGGCTCAGCACTAAAAAGTGTTCTCATCAAGTGTGTGTGAAAGCCACAGCAAAATACAGATAACTGTTTTTTTCATTTTCCTCATTTAATGAGAAGCGGTTATTAGTGCGGAAATTACAAGGGGAAGGAATACAGTATGCTAAAAAAATATAGAAAACCGATTGGGAAAATACTCTTTCTCTTTGACATCCTTATTTTGATGGCATCGTTTTATTTAGTTTATTTTGTCAATTATTATGCGGATTATTTTAATCCTTTTTACTTACCATTTAATTTTATGTTTTTATTTTTTGGAAATTTTATACTGTGGGTATATCTTTCCCGCTATTTCAAAATATACGATTCAAAGAGACTCACCCCTTACAGCAAGGAGTTCCGCGATGTAACCGTGGCCTCCACGCTTGGCATAGGAATTTCGTCATTACCGATTATTATTTCGGCAGAAAGTCTTGCAACGATTCAGTTCCCCTTTCATTTATGGTTTGTCCAAACGGGACTTTTGATTCTTTTTCGCGTTATCCTGAGGGAAAGCCTGAAATATATACGCAAAAGAGGTTATAATTACAGGCAAGTACTTATTGCAGGCATAAACACCCGTTCATTGAAACTGGAACAGATGATAAACGAATCCCCGGGATACGGCCTTCGGGTACTCGGATATATAGATGATCCAAACGATAGTCCGTCCGCAGTAACTGATTTCAGCTATCCGCTGCTGGGTTCTCTCGAAAATTTGAGCAGTATAATGAGAGAAAAAGTGGTGGATGAAATTTTCATCACATTACCGATAAAATCTTTCTATTCACAAATCCAGGACATAATCAGAACAGCTCAAAAAGTAGGGGTTGAAGTAAAAATACCTGTCGATCTTTTCGATACGGGCTTCGCACAATCAACAATCTCTCATCTCGGCGATGTTCCGTTTTTTGAGATGTATACAAGTCCCAAACTGAACTTTCAACTTTTCTTCAAGAGGATGGTCGATATTGTCGTTTCGCTTCTTCTCCTTGTAATACTAAGCCCTCTTTTTGCCCTGATCAGTATTTTAATCAAAGTAACCTCTCCTGATGGAAGTATATTCTTTACACAGAACCGCGTGGGGTACAACGGCAGATTATTTAAATTTTTAAAATTCAGAACAATGATTCCCAATGCTGAATCAATGAAAAAGGATCTGATCGAGAAAAATGAAATGGACGGCCCCGTTTTCAAAATAAAGGACGACCCTCGGGTAACCGGACTGGGACGTTTTCTTCGCAAAACCAGCCTGGACGAACTGCCGCAACTGATAAACGTACTGGCAGGAGAAATGAGTCTTGTTGGTCCGCGCCCTCCTCTGCCCACGGAAGTAAATGAATATGATCTTCAATACAGACGCCGTCTCAGCATGAAACCGGGGATTACGTGCCTCTGGCAAGTCAATGGTCGCAACAACATACCTTTTGAAAAATGGATGGAACTGGACATGCAGTATATCGACGAGTGGTCATTGTGGCTTGACTTTAAAATAATGATGAAGACAATCCCCGCCGTTCTGGAGCGGTCCGGGGCATCATAAGTACATTTTCAACCTTTTTAGTTGAAGTAGTAAATAGACACTCTCTTTTGGTTTTTAAAATGGTTGCATATCGGCCGTCCAGGTGAGCAAAAGATGACCGTTATGTAAATCAAGGGGCGGAGCTTTAATTGCAGCGTATATACTAATAATTCTATTGTTTTTTGGAGAATCCAGCCAATGCTGAATCAATTCAAGGCCAAAGCCAGGCAGTATTTAAATTTTTATCCGATGATCGAATGTAAAAAAGAATTCAAGCAACAGAAATTTATTCAATTTAATGAACGGCCTGTTGAACTTTCATTTCTGTTTGGAAAAATATCGGAGCTTTACCCGAAAAAAATTCTTGATGTAGGCACCGGTGATACAGCACTGCCGCACTTGATCAGGAACTGCGGTGCGCTTGTAACTGCTACGGATAATATCTGGGATTATTGGCCGGCAGGAATGTTCAATCGCCATTATTATATCGTGAACGATGATATACGAAATACTCAACTGAAAGATACTTTTGATTTAATCACCTGTATAAGTGTTCTGGAGCATATTGAACACCCTGACAAAGCAGTTCGAAACATGTTTTCTCTATTGAGTCCAGGCGGGCATCTCATAATAACCTGTCCTTACAGTGAAAATGAATATATACGAAATGTGTACGAGTTACCCGGCTCAAGTTACGGCAGGGATTTTGCCTTCATTACACAATCATTCTCAAGGGCCGAGCTTGAACAATGGCTGCTGGAAAATGAAGCCGTTATTCTGGATCAGGAATACTGGCAGTTCTGGAGCGGCCGGCACTGGACGGTAGGCACACAGATAATACCTCCGAAAAAAGTAACAGCCAAAGATACCCATCAACTTACTTGCATCATGATGGCGAAAACTTCAAAATCCTGAACATTCAATGCCGATTAAAGTGATATCGCTGCTAATTACGGGTAAATCCATGCACTTGACCGGGCAATAATAAAAATGTCTTTTTATTTATTCTTCAAAGTCTTTGAGCGAATATATTCCCTGATTTTTCGAAGATGGGAATTGGTCAAATACACAATTCCTTATTTTAAAAAAAATAGCAAGGTTGAATGTCTTGTCAGCAGCAGATATTTAGTATGCGCAAAAGAATCTTTAGATAATGCGTTGCAATATCAAAACATAATTCAAATAAACAAGTTAAAAATAATTCAAAAAGCTGACGAAATTTGCAGTCACATTTTCGATCTTCTGGGAAGCGGTCCTGTTGATGTGAACCGAAACGCCGGCGCAGCGCATTCAGGCTATAAGGAAATTGACTGGCATAAAGATTTCAAGAATGGCTACCGTTGGAATAATAAAATTATTTATTACAAGATTCAATTCGGAGAAAAAAAGGGAGTTGATATAAAAGTAGCATGGGAGCTTTCTTTATTTCAGCACTTGACATTGCTCGGACAAGCATATTCTTTTACAGGAAATAAAAAATATGCAAATGAATTCAAAAACCAGATTGAAGATTGGATTAAGGACAATCCTGTCGGATACGGAATTAACTGGAACTGCAGCATGGAAATTGCCATCCGTATCGCCAATTGGCTTACGGCAATGGAATTTTTTACTGAAGATACGGCCTTTTCCGAATCCTTTCTTGATAAATTTTACACGAGCATCCATGAACAGGCAAAATTCATTTTTGCACACCAGGAGCATTCGGGATTACATACCAATAACCACTATATTGCCAATCTGGCAGGGCTTTTTTTTACTGCCGTCTATTGCCCCTTTTATCCTGAAAGCAAAAAATGGCGCAACTTTTCAATACGAGAACTGACGAAAGAAATCACTAAACAAGTCTACGACGACGGATGCTGCTTTGAAGGTTCCACCTCCTACCATAGACTTTCTTACGAGATGTTCTTCTATTGCTTTCTTTTGGGAACGCGGGCGGGAATACATTTCCCCGAAACCTACGAAAAGAAATTGAAGGACATGGTTTCTTCAACCCTCTTCATTCTGAAGCCGGATGGTACTGTTCCGCAAATCGGAGACAATGACAACGGCCGTTTTCTCGTATTTTGCGATCGACCTGTTCTTGAACATAAATATATGGTGCCTTTGGCCGCTGTTCTTTTTAAAGAAAGCGAATTCAGAATCCCTCAGATCGAGTGCAGTGAAGAGGTTTTTTGGTTGTTCGGATCAAATGGCCTCTTCGCGTACGAAAGGATGCCCTTCAGAACAGAACCTCGCAGATCAAAATCTTTCAGGAATGCCGGGTGGCACGTTCTCAGAGACGGAATGGATGAGTATTGCTTTGTAAGTTGCGGCCAGAACGGTCAAAATGGCAATGGCGGCCATTCACATAACGACAAATTGAGTATCGAGCTTATGACGAAAGGCCGCACAATTTTTACAGATCCAGGCACATTCGCATATACGGCTGATTCCTTTGAGCGAAACAGATACCGTTCCACAGAATACCACAATACGGTAAAAATAACAGGTTTCGAACAAAACGATCTTTCTCATCAACTGTTCAGGCTCCCTGATCGTGTGAAGATCGCCTATGCACACCTGGTCGATACGGATCATGCGATCGCCTTTACGGGAAAAATCCGGTATGCCGGGATGGAGCATAAAAGAGTGATCTTCTTCAACAAGAACAGAAGAGAGTGGATGATATGGGATACGCTGGCCGGTTTTGTCCCATTTACGGGAAAGTTGATCTTCCACCTGTCTCCTGAAATGACAAGCGACGGGTACAGCATATATGCAAAGGATACGAATGAAAAAATAGCGCACATCAAAACCTCTGGATTCAGTTTTACAACGGAGGAATACGATTATTCACCGGAATACGGCAAAAAGATAAAAGCGAAACGCCTTATTTCCAGCATGCTCGCGGTTAATGGAGAGGGAACCTTTCTCACTAGCATCACATATTAAAACACAGGAATGTGTTCTTTCTCTGAAGCTTCCAGGCAAGTGAATTTGGAAAAAGTAATTTCAATTATAGTGCTGACGTAGTCGGCATAATGAACTTCGGGATAAGTGAGCACACGCTCATTCATATTTCCATTTGGGGGCATGAGATTTTAACCGCGAATCAGCTGTGTTTCGGTACCATGCCGTCGATATAATTTAAATTTAATTATGGTTGAGGTAAGCGACATGCAAAAAAAGTATTACACTTGGTTTATTGTTTTTATGTGTCTTGCTTTGTGTACCTTTCATGTTTCAGCGGCATATTCGGACATTCTTGTAGACAACGGCGCCAGTCCGGGCACAGCGCAGACAGGAACATGGAATTTATCCGGCGGAACGGATCCCTATGGCGGGGAGAGCCTCTGGTCCAGAAACGGCGCTACCTATACCTGGCAGTTCGACTCACAGCCCTCCGGCACTTACGAAGTTCTGATGTGGTGGTCGGGATACCCGTCACGGACATCAAACATAGCGGTAACCATCAATGAGCAAAACGGCCCCCGGAACCTCACCATCGACCAGAGTGTCAATGCAGGCAGATGGAACAGCCTCGGCACCTACTACTTTGATGGAACCGGAAGTGTCATGATTACTGCAGCACAGGGAGATACACTCAGCACCTGCGCCGATGCAGTCTGGTTCCGTTTTGTATCCGACAATCTGCCCCCTGCTGCCCGGATCGTTTCGATAACCCCCAACCCGGCGGAACCGGGACAAACAATATTCTTCGAAGGAGAGGGAACGGACAGTGACGGCACCGTCAGGGCATATCTCTGGGAGTCAAACATCGACGGAGTTCTTGGTGAATCAGCCTCATTCAGTACCGATATTCTGTCGGAAGGAGTTCACACCATTACCCTCGAGGTCCGCGATAACGGTAATGCCTGGTCGGCTCCAGCGACAGAAACACTGACTATCGGATCAGCGCCCCAGGAAACCATAATCGACAACAGTGATACTGCAACATCGTACACAGGATGGTGGTCCGTCTCCGGTGCAGATGGTTTCTACGGCACCGATTCCATCTGGAGCAGGGACGGTTCGACATTTATATGGCATTTCCAGCCGGTACAGACGTCCACATATACTGTATCCATGTGGTGGACCGAGTGGTCTTCGAGAAGCATCAGCGTCCCCGTAGATATCGAGCATGCGGGGGGAACGGCCCGGGTCTACGTAAATCAGCAAACCAGCGGCGGACAGTGGAATCCCCTTGGAACATACACGTTTCAAGCCGGAACGGGATACAGGATCACACTTTACGCACCCGATCCCTGGCCGTCGAGCTATTGCGCCGACGCGATGAAGTTCAGTATGCTCCAATCGGTACCCGTGGCAAATTTCTCGGCTTCGCCAAGAATTGGTGACGCGCCCCTCACGGTCGCATTCACCGACTCGTCCACCGGCGAGATCACTGGCTGGGCATGGGATTTCGACAATGACGGAACCACCGATTCCACCGCCAGGAATCCAAGTTTCGAA
>Ga0172382_10002658_pt1 | contig 29440 bp, 26 predicted proteins | sample Leawel138RmetaG_FD_122245 | JGI IMG/M metagenome (GOLD analysis project Ga0172382, IMG submission 122245) | Leachate microbial communities from a municipal landfill in Southern Ontario, Canada - Leachate well 138R metaG | ecosystem: Engineered > Solid waste > Landfill > Unclassified | place...
TACTACTCTAGAAACAGATCCTTGGTATATTGCTCTAATTGCTAAACTTGCTGACCAAGCGGCGGAAGCAGGGCATAAAGTTCTAGTAATTTGTTCAAGAGTTAGCTTTGCCGAAGCTCTAGTAAACAAGTGCGAACGTAATGCCGTGGCTTTAACTGGCGAAACAGAAGATAGGGATGCAGTCTTAGCCTCTCTAGATACCACTAATGATATTATTTGTAGCACTACAGGATTATTCTCCGAAGGTATTTCTAAGAATTCATTGAGTTGTTTAATCTTAGCAGCACACTTAAACAACCCGTTCCTACTAGACCAAGTAGTAGGTAGGATCACTAGGATAGTCCCAGGTAAAAAACCTCCAGTTGTCGTGGATATCACGTTCAAAGGTCCAATGGCTAAAAAGCAGCTATCTACTAGATTTGGATATTATCTAGAAGCAGGCTATGAGTTTGAATATATATGACACTATTCTTCAATTGGGCTAGATTAGTAGCAAGAAATAAAACGAAGGCAGGACTTCTTAAAGACGTTAAAAAAGCAATTTATAGACCAAACTTTCATATGATCCCAGACGGGTATAGTTTCCTTCTAAACCCAGATAAGTTTGCTAGATCAGTCAAAGATTTGGACTATTATTATGACTACTTAGAATTAGCTGCATTACGCAACTATTTCGATGTAGAATTTTTAAAAGACACAACTTTGGCTAGAGTGTACGCTCCTCATTATTATTCAGAAGGGAGGCTACAATCAAACCCATTGTTGATTATTACAGACACACAAATTAAATTTACACTTGAATAAAGGATAAAACATGGCATTGAAATTCGGACAAACTAAAGGCGCAGCAATCAAAGGTGCAGATGCATACAAGATGAAAGATAATGAAAACATTATCCGTATTTTTGGAGGCATCATCCCTCGGTATGTGTATTGGCTAGAAACTACTAATAAAAAGTCAATCTCGCTAGAGTGCCTGAGCTTTGATCGTAAGGAAGAACGTTTTACTAACGTTGAAAAAGACTGGGTACGTCATTATTTCCCGGACCTTAAATGCGGGTGGGCATACGTCGCGCAAGGTTACGATGTAACAGCCAGCGAGAAAAAGCCTGTCCTCATCTATCTCAAAAAGAAACTATTCCAACAAATTCTAGATGCTGCAGAAGATCTAGGAGATCCTACAGACCCAGATACTGGTTGGGATATTAACTTCAAGAAAACTAAGACAGGACCACATAACTTTAATGTTGAGTATGCTCTACAAGTTCTGCGTTGCAAACAGCGTAAACTTACAGATGAAGAACGGGAAGTGATTGCTCAAGCTAAAGATATTGAATCTCTAGTGCCGAGAGCTACACCTGATCAACAGAAGAAAATCCTAGAAGATCAGGTTCTAGGTAACGGAGATAATTCAGCTGAAGAAGAAGCTGAGCATAGTGGTAGTGACGAGGACGACGATATTCCGTTCTAAGTAGTGATAAGGCCGGAGCAATCCGGCCTTATTAGTTTATGGAGAGTGAATGAAGATATTGTTCACAGCAGATTGGCATATTAAATTAGGTCAGAAGAACGTACCTAAAGACTGGCAAAAAAATAGGTATTTACAGCTATTTGACCTAATCCTAGAGCCAGACGTTGATCTGATTATTATTGGTGGAGACATATTTGATACCGTTCCTTCACTAGAAGAACTAGAACTGTATTTTGAGTTTTTACGTAGAAATATTAAACGCACATTAATATACCCTGGAAATCATGAAGCAGTCAAAAAGAATACTACCTTCCTGACTTTCCTCAAAAGTATTACAGAAGGCTCTACGTGTAGAACTAAAATTGTTGATGATTATTATAGTTTTGAGAATATCGATATAATTCCATACAATAAGCTCAGAGAGTTTAAGCCCTCAGAGTTCTCAGGGAACCTATTGTTCACACACGTCCGCGGGAGTATCCCGCCACATGTGCGGCCTGAGATTGACTTGAAGAAGCTAGAACGGTGGGAATTAGTTTTAGCTGGAGATCTACATTCTCACAGTAATTCACAATTGAATATTGTATACCCTGGGGAACCTTTAACAACTACCTTCCACCGTAGTGCAAAAAGCACAGGTTATATTATTATTGATTCTAGTACACTAGAATGGTCTTGGCATGAAATGAAGTTACCACAGCTTATTAGGAAAAGAATTTCTGATCCTAGTGAAATGGTAGTCACGGACTTTGACCATACGATTTACGAGTTGGAAGGGGACATGGCGTCTCTAAAAACTATTGAAGTAAACAAAGAAGTTCTAGATAAAAAGATTATCAAAAAAGAACACAAAGCTTCTTTGAATTTACAAAAACTTTCTCTAGAAGATGAATTGTCTTTGTATTTAAAAGAAATTCTGAAATTAGACAAGAATAGAATAGAGGAGGTTGTTAGTTTATTAAATGATTACACTAAACAAATTGCTATGGAGTAATTATTTTTCTTATGGAGCAGATAATGAAGTCAACTTATCTGAAAATAGGATTACTCAATTAGTAGGGCTGAATGGGCATGGAAAGTCTTCCATTCCTTTAATTCTAGAAGAATTGTTATATAATAAGAATTCTAAAGGGATTAAAAAAGCAGATATTGTAAATAGGAATATTGATGGAAACAAATACTCTGGAACTGTTGAGTTTCAAGTATTTGATGATAAGTACGTATTAAAGATTTCTAGAGTAGGAGCAGCTCAAAAAGTTAAAATTGAAAAGAATGGGGAAGATATCTCAGCCCATACAGCTACAGGATCTTTTAAATTGCTAGAAGAAATACTGGGTATGGACTTCAAGACATTTAGTCAAGTTGTATATCAAAGCTCTTCTTCTAGTTTACAATTCTTAACTTCAACTGACTCGTATAGAAAGGCATTTTTAATTGATCTTCTAGCTCTAGAAGATTATGTATCTATTCACGATAAGATTAAGGATAGTTATAAGTCTGTACAGGATAGTCTAACTTCAGCCAAGTCTAAAATGCAGACAGTAGAAAGTTGGATTGAAAGAAATAAAGTATTAGCGGATAAGGAACTTCTCAATAGCAAAGAATTACCAGAGGCTATCGATAGTACAATTCCTAGTCAATTAGAATCTTTACGTGTTCAGCTAAAAAATCTAGAAGATACTAATCGTAAGATCAATGAAAATAATGAATATAAGAAGATTCTAGCTAAGTTAGATAAGCCGGAAGCTCCTGAAGATAAGTTAGATACAACCCATTTAACTAGTAGTATTGCTGTTATTAACTCAGCTATTAAAGCCTTGAGAGCCACTAGTACAAAGTACTCAGCCCATATTAAAAACTATTCTGGAGGGAAGTGCCCCACTTGTTCACAACCAGTATCTTTAGAAGATACTGAACGATTGTTAAAACAAACAGAGAGTTTAATCGCTGAAAAACTAGAAGAGCTAAAGCAGCTAGAAACAGAGCTACAAGATAATAAAACGCATAATGCTAAAATTTCTAAGCAAGAAGCGTTAATTGCATATATTGAAAAATACACGAATTTAATTGATAAAACTTTGCCTGATTTAATAATTGATAAAGCCAAATTGATTTCACGGGGCAAAGAATTAAAGAAAACTCTAGATGACTATAATACAACGCTAGAAGAAGTTAAGACATATAACACAAATATTGCTGTTCAAAATGCTAAAATTACAGCAGCTAAAGAGCAGGTAGAGACTCTTTATGGCGAGTTAGCCGAAGTTATTGAAACTGTAGACTCATCAGAGCAACATTTAAATAATCTAGAAGTACTCAAGAAAGCTTTTAGTACTACAGGGCTACTAGCTTATAAAATTGAGTCTTCTGTTAAAGATCTAGAAGCACTAACTAATGAATATTTAATTGAATTGTCTGATGGTAGATTTCAATTAGAGTATTTATTGAATAAAGACAAACTAAATGTTTCCGTGATTGATTATGGTAATTCTGTAGAAATTACAGCATTATCTGCTGGAGAGTTGGCTAGAGTAACTACATCAACTCTTTTAGCTATTCGGAAATTAATGAGCACAATTTCTAAGAGTAAAATCAATGTTTTATTCTTAGATGAAACAATCGATGTTCTAGACAATTTTGGGAGAGAAAGACTAGTAGAATTGTTACTTAAAGAAGAAGATTTGAATACCTTCTTAATTTCTCATTCGTATACACATCCATTAATTGATAAATTAAATGTCATTAAGGAGGATAACGTAAGTAGGATTGATAATGGTTGATAGTAGAGCTAAAGGTGCTAGAGTAGAGACTCAAGTTAGAGATAAATTAAGAACTCTAACGAAATTAAAATGGGAGAGGACTCCTTTGTCTGGAGCAATGTCCCCTTCATTGAAAATGAAGGGGGATTTGTTCATTCCTGGAGAAAATAATAGATATTGTGTAGAAGTGAAGGGCTATAAAGATGACCATTTAACTTCCAAATATCTTACTAGTGTAAATCCCATGATTTCTACTTGGTGGGCCCAAGCACTTAGAGAAGCTAAACAGACAGACAAACTTCCGTTATTGATTTTCAAATTTGATAGATCTAAGTTGTTTGTTGCTTTCGATTTAGCAGAGGTTCCAGTATTTAGTGGTAATTTCATGTATCTATCTAGAGATAAGATTTATGTAATGGAACTGGAAGATTGGATTAAACAAGAGGAGCCTAGTTTCATTATATGAGTACTTCGTTTACGCAAATAGCACAAAGTTTAGACTCTAATCGTATCTTACTAGTAGACTCGTTCAATGCTGCATTTCGGTGGAGGTATAAAGGTATTGTTCCTAGGGATGGCTTGAAAGAGTTAGCTTCTTCACTAGCAAGGTCTTACAATACTGGTACTGTGTATCTTTTATCAGATAAAGGACGTTCAACATTTAGAACTAATATATATCCTGAATATAAAGCAAAGCGTACCGCACAACGAGAAGCTCAAACTGAACAGGAACAAGCTGAGTTTAAAGACTTCTTTGAATCTTACCTAGACGCTCTAAAAATAGCAGAGTCTAAATTTCCAGTGTTCAGATTCGATGGGGTCGAAGCGGATGACATTGCTGCTTATCTAGTAAAGCAGGATGAATTTGAACATTATTGGTTAGTATCTTCTGATAAAGATTGGGATTTGTTAATCAATGAAAAATGTAGTAGAATTTCTTTAGTAACACAAAAAGAAACTACTATTGACAATTTTGAAGATCATTATGGCATTTTTGTTGATCAGTATCTAGCGTTCAAAGTACTGCAAGGAGATAAGGGGGATAATATCCCCGGAGTAGAAGGTATTGGCCCTAAACGGGCTTTGGATATTCTAGCAAAATACTACGATATTGAACAGCTGCTAATGAATCTGCCTTTAAAAGGTACTGCAAAGTATATTAAAAACTTAAACAATAGTGTAGACCAACTACAACTAAATGTTAAACTAATGGATTTATTAACATATTGTGATGAGGCTTTAGGAGAATACAAAGATGCCTTTAATTAAAGTCTATAATTTAAATAATATTAAAATAATTGACGAGGATGAAACAGCCCTAGAATTGCCTAAATACGCTCATATGGGCGATGCAGGCATGGATCTAATAGCTAGAATGGATGTTACTATTCAACCGGGCGAAACGGAATTAGTACCTACAGGACTTTGTGTTCAACTACCTTCAGATGAATATGAACTTCAGGTTCGGCCACGCAGTGGCCTGTCTCTGAAAACTTCTCTTCGAGTAGCTAATGCTCCCGGAACGATTGATTCTAATTACAGAGGCGAAATTAAAGTAATTATGGACAACATTAGCAGAGATAAACCTGAATACATTAAAGTAGGGGATAGAATTGCTCAACTAGTATTAGCTAAAGTTGGGCGGATTGAGTGGCTAGAAGTAGATAGCCAAGACGAATTAACTGACACTAATAGGGGTGTTGGGGGATTCGGAAGTACGGGGGTTTGATGCAGTTAGGGCCTTACGAACAGTTTATTCATAAATCGAGATATGCTAGGTATCTTGATGATAAACAACGTAGAGAAAATTGGGACGAAACAATTAATAGATATTTGGACTTTATGTTCGAACATCTAAAAGAAAAACACAACTATATACTAGAAGATACATTGCGACAAGAATTATTTGACGCTATGTATTCATTATCAGTAATGCCTTCTATGAGGGCATTAATGACTGCAGGACCTGCACTGGCTAGAGACAATACTGCAGGATACAACTGTTCATATCTGCCAATTGATGATATCAAGGCTTTTGACGAAGCTATGTTTATCTTATTGTGTGGTACAGGAGTAGGGTTCAGTGTAGAACGACAATACATTAATAAACTCCCGGAAATTCCTAAACTCAAGAATACTGGCACAGTAATCGTAGTCGAGGATTCTAAAGAAGGATGGGCCTTAGCACTAAGGCAACTAATTGCACTGTTGTATAGTGGCCAAGTACCTAAATGGGACTTGTCTCTAGTAAGGCCCAAAGGGGTTAGACTCAAGACTTTTGGCGGTCGAGCTAGTGGGCCAGAACCACTAGAAGATTTGTTTAAGTTTACTATTGCTATCTTTAAAGAAGCACAAGGTAGAAAGTTAAACAGTCTTGAGACGCACGACATTATGTGTAAGATAGGGGAAGTTATTGTTATCGGGGGAGTAAGACGCAGTGCAATGATAAGCCTATCTAACCTCTCTGATGACCGTATGAGGCACGCAAAAAGGGGAGCTTGGTGGGAAACAGCCCCTCACAGAGCTTTAGCCAATAACTCGGTAGCGTATACAGAATCTCCTGATGTTGGTAGCTTTATGCGAGAATGGTTGGCGTTATACGAATCGAAATCAGGCGAACGCGGCATCTTTAATCGAGAAGCAGCGCAACGGATTGTATCCCTGTCCGGCCGTCGAGATACGAATCATGAGTTCGGCACCAATCCGTGTTCTTAATATACTAGGATCACGTTAAAAACTTTTGTAAATTGCTGGAAGCTTGTTAAATTCCCTAACCACAACATAACTGGAAACGGTAGGTGTGAAGGTTTAAAAATAGAGGAAGTTGGGTAATCAGCAGCCAAGCACCTTAAAAGGTGAAGGTTCACAGACTAAACACAGAAGAGTCTTGGAGAAGAAAATGGATGAAAAAGTATTTATAAATAGAGTTTTGGAGCTTGTGGATGAAGCCAAAACTCAACGTACTGGAGTAGGTACTACTCTAGTAAAAGAATTTAACTTACCTGGCAAACATAAAGCCACTAGGCTAGTACAAGAGCATTTTGGCTGTTCTCTTAGTGCTATTTTAAAACTAAGATTTGAATACCCTGAAGATTGGAAAACTAGACTACCTAAGAACGCGGAAACTAGACTAGAGCTACCAGACCTATACACTAGAGTACAAGAACTTCGGAAGACTATCTTTAATTTTAAAGAAGCTAGAGATATCCTAACAAAAGAATACAACTTGACCGATATGGAAGTAGTCCGTAGAGTTAGAAGTGTTATGCAAAAACCCATGTCTGAAGTATTCTTTCCTACTAGTGAAGAAATCCAAGAATGCTTGATTAGGGCGAATACTAATGAAGAATTTAAAGATCTACTAGGTATAGCTAACCATGAGTTTGGTGGGTTCTATGATAAGCATTTAGGGGTTTCTAATTTTGTACAAGCAAAAACTAAGTGTTTGTATAAACTTAAAATACCCAATATAAGCCCTTGTACAGCAGATAATGAAGCTATTATTATTTCTCAAGTACTAGGTGATGGTAGTTATGATACTACTAGAAAAGCTATTAGAATTGTTCATGGAATTAAGCAACTAACTTATTTGAGATTTAAAGTATCTCTGATTAACAATGCTTATCCCCAAACTAAACCAATAAGTAATATTTCTTGTCATGTACATAAGCAAGGCCATGAATACTGTTCTTGGTACTCTGGTAAATTGCCTGAGCATGTGCATACTAAGATTGAAAGTTACTCGTACGAACAATTACTAGAAGCATTAACACCTTTAGGGATGTTTTTGTTATTTCTAGATGACGGGTGTTTGTACTGGCAACAATCTAAAGTAATATCTATTTGTCAAGGTAGAACACTAGAGAAACATGAACAATTTGCCAAATTACTATCTACATATGGAATCCACGCCAATGTAACAGAGACTGCTTGCAATATACAGAGACAAGTAGACATAGTTAAATTTTTAAATACTTTTGTGAAACCATTTTCTCACATTGTGCCTGAATCAATGAGGTATAAGACCGAGATTATGATATAGTCGAAATGAGAAGAGTATTTTTCTCATAGGAAATTATTTTAAGACCATTTCAAAAATGTAACCTATCCGAAGTAGTTATTCGACAGAACGACTCTGAAGAGGATTTAATGGCAAAAGTTAGGCTTGCCACCATCTTGGGGACTTTCCAATCTACATTAACTTATTTTCCTTATCTACGGGATATCTGGAGAGTTAATGCAGAAGAAGAAAGATTACTAGGAGTAAGTTTAACGGGTATTATGGATAACCCGTTAACTAATGGGGTGCATAATAAGGAAGAATTGCCTCATCTGTTAGAAAAATTACGTGAGTATGCTGTTTCTGTAAATGTCGAATGGGCCAAAACATTAGGCATTTCAGCGTCAGCGGCTATTACGTGTGTGAAACCAAGTGGTACAGTTTCACAACTAACAGATTCTGCTAGTGGAATCCACACTAGACATGCCCCCTTCTATTATCGTAGAGTTAGGCAGGATATTAAAGATCCTGTCACAGACTTTATGGCAAAGCAAGGTATTCCTAATGAACCTTGTGTATTAAAACCTCATCAAACGGTTATTTTCACTTTCCCTAAGAAAGCCCCAGAATATGCTGTATTTAGGGAAGATCTTACAGCAATTCAGCACCTAGAACTTTGGTTGATATATCAAATGTATTGGTGTGAACATAAACCTTCAATCACCATTAGTGTTAAAGAACACGAATGGCCAGCTGTAGGTCAGTTTGTGTGGGAAAACTTTGACTGGATGAGTGGTGTGTCTTTCTTGCCTTATGATGGCGGCAACTATAGGCAGGCACCATACGAAGAGTGTTCAGAAGAAGAATTTAATCAATTAAATGACACATTACCTAATGAATTACCTTGGAATGAATTCATTGAAATTGATGACGAAACAGAAGGAGCCCAAAACCTGGCTTGTGTAGCAGGGTACTGCGAGATCTAGTAAACAAAAAAAAAGCCCGGTTAGTGTTTAGCTAACCGGGCTTTTTTCATTTGTTGCACAACCTTTTAGGGCGTCGAGTTACTACTAGTAAGACCATAAGTATACCCAGATTAGTAAGTACACTAAAACCACTACCATAACTTAAGGTACTAGTACTATCGTATACAACACCTAGTGCTAAAACGATCATACCGTAAGTTAATGGTTTACAGAATCTAACTGCATCCTGAAATAGAGATCCTAGTACAATTCCTAAAATTATAATGTTTATGGCTAATGATGCTACTAAAGTAAGTTGCTCCATTAAAGTTTCCCTTTTATTTCATCAAGTATTTGGGCCAAGTCACTATCCGGACGCTTTGCAAAAAAGTTTGCTAATAAGTTTAAAAATCCCATAGATAGAGTGCCCACTATAAACCCAATACCTAAAGCTACGTCTCTAGACGCAGGCTCTAATCCTAAAGTAGAAGCAATTATACCTCCTAGGCTAATGGCACTGCCAACGGATACGCCACCAATAATCGCACCTATGGCCAAGTTTCCGTACTGCTTGAATTTATCAGGAAACCAAAATAAAGCTATGCTAAAAGCGCCCAACAGTGCACTAATACCATTGATAATTTTTAATAATAAAAATTCTTGAGTTGACATATCCAAAATAAATTGCCTTCCATAAAAGGAAAACGTAAGTCCCCTTCTAATAACCTACGTTTTCGTAAACTTCGGGATTTAATAAGAATTCCGCTTCTAACGCGCGTCTAGTTACTAAACCAGGAAGAACGGTTAAAACCCCATTTATTCGACCATTTCTCCATTTTTTACACTCGACTGCAGCACTTTCCCAATCTTCTGCTAAAATTTTCTTTCTGAAAGTAGAGCCTGCTAGAGCAGTTTCTCCTAGGTTATAAGTCCAAGAAGCTACAGCAGCTAGTCTACCTTCATGTTCACTAGCAAGATTTGGACATTGTCTCAAAGCTCCGTTAATATAAATTGGCAGAACTTTATCTAATTGTAGGTCTGCTTGTTCTCTAGTAATAGGAGGAACTTTCAAACTTGCAACCCTGATACCCCACCCTTGGGTGGGATATCCTGTGGGACATAAATATGGATAGATTAATCCATCTTTTCCTAGTTTATGTAGACCTTCAAATTTTTTAATGATAAACCCTGTCATCCTGAGTAACCGTTCGTTATCCATAAGTTAAAAACCTTTTTTTCTTAACGCACGATCTAGGAACCAGAATCCAAAAATACTACCAATTACAGCTCTATCAAATTCTGTAACTAGTAAATCAGCTACAATAGCAAGATCAGTGTGTTGTGTATAAGCTACATACACGGTAATGATCTTATATGCGGTGTAGAGACCAAGACACCACCAATAAGTTAAAATTGGTCTTACTGATGCGTTAAATGCGTCTATGAATTTAACACCAGTTGTCTTGAGCTCCATAGCGGCAGGCAGGGCGGAAGCCCATGCCTGCTCTATCTGCATATCTGCTGTAACTTGAATTTCTTTTTCTTTTTGTTTCCACCTAGCATCTTCAAGTTCTAGAGTTTTTTCTAAAAGAGCTAGCTCATGTTTAAGATCCCTTTTTTGTTTGAAAAACTCTAGGATAGAAGGAAACAATCTAAAAATTCCCCCTCCAATAAGGGATAGTAAATCAAGCATTGTCTAACCTCGCTCGTAATTCTGCTACTTGAGCTTCTAGCTCTTTAATGGCATTTACCAATACTGGTAGTAATTGATACTCTTTTAGAACTAAATTATCCTCCTTTTCCCCATTTGGATGTGTAACTACAGTCTCTTCTACTAATTCTGGTAGAATATTTTGTAATTGTTGAGCAGAGAAGCCAATAGAAATATGGGAACCTCTTAACTCAATGTCTTTCCAAGTATAGCGAATAGGAGTAATTTGTTTAATTTCGTCTAAACCATATGGAGCGTACCCTAGTACATTTTTCAGACGAATATCTGAGACATTCTGTACTAGTTTGCCTCCGGAAGCCACTATAATAGATGCCCCGTTAGAACTGTAGTCCCCTCCGTAGAAAGAGCTGTTTGTTCTAATTCCGCTATTGTAGCCTCCCGTATCTATAGCGTAGCTAGAAGAACATACTAGTAGCATAGATGTTCCTGCTGTTGCAGGGTTAGGTATAGGAGCGGGATTGACTGATGCAGGGTAACCTGCATATCTAGCAAATACTGCTGAATATGAAGTTAAGTTACCATTAGTTAGTACCCGCACCCCCACATCTTGTGGGGCTAATTCTACCCTAGATTCTGCAGAAGGGGTATCTCCGTTACTAATATAAGAGCTTCTTAAAAATAGCCCTCCTTTAGCATACTTACCACCAGCGGAATAGTCCCCCGAAACTGAGCCTGCGAACCCCATAATTCCTGCGTAAAAGTTACCAGTAGCCATTTGAGAAAAATAAGCTAAGCTGTTCTGTGTCAACGACGAAGAATTAGGTTGGAAAGTAGCTAGTATAGGCCCATACCCCGAATAATTAGAGCTAGCACTAGGGGTACCTTTATGATACCACACTACCGGGACAGGTGTATAGGTGTTTATTCCTGAAAAACACAGTTCTCCAGCATACCCTCCAGAATTAGCTTTCGTTAAATGGAACCCTGAATAAAATCCGTACCCCACAGCAACGCTAGTGTCTGGGTCTACCCTAGCCAGCAATGAGCCGCTAGAACCTAAATTTAGATTTCCTTTAATTCTAAGTCCATTATTGTATATTGTAGTATAATTATTAGAATTACCTACACCAAACCATCCTGAGGAATAAAGCTTCATTCCTGCACCAGAATTCCATAATCCGGTACTAGAATTAAAACCCAAATTCCCTGCCAAAAGGTCCCCAGTAACATTAAGTGCCCCTGTATTTACAGTAATAGCACTTAGTGTACCTACTTTAAGACTAGAGATATATGGCGTAGTCCAAATAGTTTGATTAGTTGTAGGATTATAAATTCCATCAATTTGATATAGACTATTTATAGAAGAAGGGCTAGGATCATTGGCTACCCAAGCTGTATTCATCCCCCAAGCAGAGTTTGATTGTGGTGCTGTAGGGTACGTAGCATTACCTGTAGTAGTTACTGTACCTTGAACCGGGCTTACATTAGCAAATCTAGCAAAAGCTATTCTGTATGAGGCACCTTGGGCTCCTTCCGCTCCAGGAGCACCCGGAGCTCCGGGTGCTCCTGGAGCACCATCAGTTCCGTTGTACCCTTCTAATTGTATTCTTGCTTGAACCCAATTTATAGAAGTAGTGGACGCAGCCTTCGTATCTTGTAACAGTATATTAGCTGAGTAAATGGACATACCAGGAATGGGGCTTCCTGGAGTTTTAGACCAGCCTGAAGGGGCACTAAAGTTACCATTAGACCACGTATATGTGCCTACTCCTGTAGGTCCCGCAGGAATAGTAATACTTTGTCGGTAAACTTTAATTTCTGTAGATTGTAAGAAATCCCCCTCGGCCCCATCTTCTGAACTATACACCGAAACTTTGGCAGTATCCCAATTTACTGTAGTGGTAGGAATATTTCCTATAGTAGTAATATCAGTTGAAGCTACCCATAATTTAACTTGAGGAATTCCGGGGTTTACCCCAATAGAGGTGCCCCAATTGTGCAGTCCGGCATATGGTGATAGATTGTCCGTAGCCCATGTGTAAATCTGGGTACCCGTAGGGGCATTAGGTAGAGTAGTACTCCATTGAAATAGGAATACTGTGGCATTTCTAAATTCTTGATCTACTGGAGCGGCAGTGGCAGGCCCTACTTCTGGTAAATCATTACCATTCCTATCTCTGACTCGTACCCAAAAGTACCAAGTACCAGTACCGGATAATGGTACTCGATATATTTCTCCTGAAGTAGTTCCTGCAGAAGATGCAGTAGAAAAGTCATTAATATTATTGTAAAATACTTCTATGTATTTTACAAAAACTTCTGCATTTATAGGGTTAGTCCAAGTTAACGTTACCGCCCCAGTCTCACCAGAAGCTATTAAATTAGTAATATTATTGATACCACTACCAATATTCCATGTAACTACTGCAGGATTAATAGATTCATTGCCGGAAGTATCAATAGCTTTTACATAATATGTATAAGTATCTGTAGCTAAAACATCTGCATCTAAGAAACTATTTTCTGGAAGGGCTCCTGCAACAACATCTGCTGTAAACCAGCTTGGATGTATCCCCTTAAATCTACGAACTTGGTAACCTGCTAAGTCAAGATCAGGCACCTCATCCCAAGTAAGTTTTAGTCCTCCAATAGCTTCAGCTATTGTTAGATTAGTTACATCCGCAGGTGGAGCTGCTTTACCTAGAATACTCATAGTACCTGTAGCTTCTTGCGTTTCTGTACCTGCCGCATTCAAGCCTACTACTTTGACTTCGTAAGTAAACGGTTCAATAGGTTTAATATCTACAGAACTGATTTCTGATTCAATAGTCTGCCATCTGTCTGTAATATCTAATCCAGGAGAGAATTCCCCTGCTTTTCTGTAATAGAATCTATATCTAGGGGAATTACCTATCCAAGATACTGTAACTCCTGTACTAAGAATACCGGGAGCAGAATAGTACAGATACTCTACATACCAACTACCAGTAAATACTGGGGTATCAATACCAACTCCTCGACCCCCAGTTCCTGGGTTAGTGGTATTCCCTTGACCGGGCTGGAGAACCAGGTCTTGTTCAATAAACGCATATTTAGCTGGCCAATACTCTAGCCCCGAGATAGTATATAAACCGTCAGACTCTTCAATAGAAATAGCTCGGAATAATTCTTTGCCGTAACTTACAGACTCTAGAGTCCAGATGTGGTTTACTACAGCACCTGCAGTACTGCCAGAGGCAGTAAATATAGTGCCACTAGAAACAGTTCCTGGGATTTTAATTAGCTTAGGCGCATTAGCTCGGTTAAGATTATTAAGATCTTCCCCAAGAACAGCCAATGTATAGCTGCCGTTAGGTACAGGAGCATCTAGCTCAATAACATTACCAGATACAGAAACAATTCTGCCACCGTATCTTTGTTGATACCTAGGAGCATCTGCTACTTCAAACACGTCTCCAGGCAGAATAATAGTGCTGTCTAGAGCTGCTTGGAAAGTTACAGTCTCTGTTTCGTAATTTTCAGTAAATAAGATAGATTTTCCTAGGCGGTGGGCTTGCCCTCTAGAAGTACATCCAAAACCAGTAATATCAATAGGAACCGCTCCCCACTGCACTACCTTATCCTGAAGCTCTACATATTCAACTTTTTGTTTATAGAAATCATCTGGGTCGTTCCAGACCACATTTGCAACAGTATGTCTAGATTTTAACGAAGTACCTGAATAATTAAAGTTTCCTACAATATTAGCTTGAGTAAATGTGTGTACTGCATCTTTAGGTGTGTCTGCATATACATTCAGTTGAGCAGCTGCCCAATAATGCATGCCCATAAATACTGAAGCTAGATTATGTAGCATACTAAACGCTTCTTCGTCTGAAGTAATCCAAACGTTACAAGCATACCGTAACTCCATACCCCCAAATCCGTCAGGTACGGGCTCGTCGCAATACTTACCTATTTCGTACAGAGCCCATTTATTGGCCTCTGTAGCAGATAGGTAGTCTCCTAAACCGTAAATAGTATTAGTAGCTAAATCATAAAAAATCCAAGCAGGATTATCTGTCCACTCTAGCTTAAACGTACCATCCCAAGCACCTACAAACCTGTTATGTGGTAAGTTAGGATTATAGTTGCTAGGAACTTTAATTAACTTACCTTTAATCAGGTAAGCCCTAGAAGGTATTGACGAAAATTGGTCTGATTTGAGGCGTAGTCGTGTTACCGCAGAGTTAGGATAATTAAGTGATTGGCTACGAATTACTGTATAAGAATCTAGATAGATAATATCTTGATAAGCAAAATCCGGGTCTACTTGAGTCGCTCTATCTGGTGTAATTCTTCTAACTTGAATAGTATATTGTGGCTGATTACCTGTTACATAAATCAAATAAGGTTTCTGGAATTTAGTAGTAGTTTTTCCACTAATTTCTGCGTCTTGTACTTTATAGAAGCTACCGTTAGCCCCCTCTTTAAGCCAAATTTCAAACTCAACAGTAGTAGCTACAGTATCTCCCGTTTTCTTATTTTGTTGATAGAACTGAGTAATACCAATAACAATTTCAATAGCCCTAACTTGTAGATCTGTATTAGAAACTATTTGGGAAATTCCACTAGGAAAAACTTGTTTAATTTCCGAGTTATTATCCGCTCTGAAAGTAGTGCGTTTTCCAGAGTCTGCATACCCATTTAAAGGAGTTTGAACTTGAGTACCAAGCCTGTAATCAAAGTCTAGTTCAGTATTCTGAAAGTTAAAAGTGCCATTAGCATTCTGAATGGGGATATTATTAAGATAAATACTTTGTAGCTCGTCTCCTCCAGTTAACACGTTACCTTCAGGAGATACAATACCTACAATAGGCCCTTCACTCAATAGTTCAATTACTTCAGCCTCTTGAGTGGAACGTAGCGTGTTTTCGCCTTCAATGGCAGCGCGGCCTCCGCCTTTACCTCCAGCACCTCTATATTGAATCATTTTATTACCAGGCATAATCAGTCCATTTGTACACATAAACAGGCCCTGCTAGGTTAGACGTTTCTCCCTCAATAGAAACAGACTGCACCCAAACCCAAACAAAAGAACTACTTAGATCGTAGGCTACAGTTAGTTTATTAGCATCTTTAGGGTATTCTTCTACTAGTACATCCCCCGCTTCTGGGTCGTTTTTATCTGTACTTAAGAAAATTTTAATTCTATCAATAGCAGAATTAGCAGAAGCAGACTTCCAGCTTATTTGAATATTAGAAGCGTCTAAAGGCGAAGCAGACAACCCGGTCAATGTATTGGGCATCATTTGTGAGGAAGTAATTAAACTGCCTCCTATGACTACAGAACCTACCATAACTTGACCATAGGCTACAGGCACTACAACCCCTTGAGACGTTAAATTTACTGGGCCGTCAAATCCAGTGTTCTTATTAGCTTCTACAGCATTAGTAGACTTCTTAGGTGGAGCAAATAAAATTTGACTAGCGCCGCCTAAGGCAATAGCTAACCCCAATTTACTCATAGCAGGTACTACAGTCCCTAAAATAGCTGTAGCTGAAACACCTGCTACAGTACCCGTACCTGCTCCCACTAATGCACCTGCAGCAATATTAGCCAAACCCCCAGAAGCTACAATTAAAGCAGCCCCTAGAACGATTTTACCAAAGCCTCCCCCTGCACCCGCAATTACTGGTACAATATGAATAGGGCGATTAACAGGATAAGCAAGTTCTTCTAGTGCAAATTCCTCATCTTCGACTACAATTCTGTAACCAGGTTCTGAGTGTTCGATTAAATACGGTCTAAATTCAGAATAATTAGCACTTAAAGCCCTAATAGCTTCAATAGGGCTGTTAATGTGAAAATTATGTTCTGTCCCAAATTCCTTTCCTAATTCTCCGTGCAATATTACTTTATTCACATTAAGTCCCTATGTCTAACAACTTTACAAGTAACATTCTGCCAAAACCCCCCATATAAATCTTTACTAGAAAGTCTCTTAGCACAATGTTGTAAAATATACCCATCCTCTAGATAAATAGCCCCATGATTAATTATACTACTTCCTAGCTTCATTAGTATAACATCATGCGGCTGCAAGTCTAGAACTCTAGAAAACCCTGCATTTTCAAAGTTTTCTTCATATAAATCGAAGCCTTTATCCCACCATTCCACTTCTCTATCGTAGTCTGGTATAATAATGCCAAGTTCCCAATTATAATAATCTCTAATTAAAGAATAGCAATCAAGTACTCCGTGGTAAAACTGCCTACCGATGTATTTAGGTTTATAACCACTAGGAGCAAATTCATACCAATTACCCTCTGGCTTAACTATTAGCCAAGGTAACCCTGAAGCCTCACAAGCTGCTAAATCTGCCTCACTAGGATCAACTCCTGACCTCACATGACTATGACAAATACCTACAATTTCACCTAACTTACTAGCAGCAATGTGGTCTTGCGGGTCAATTAAAAATTCTTCTCCAGTAGACAAGTTTTTACAAGGATAATATTTTAACTTACCTTTAACTACTAAAGCGAATCCACAACATTCATTAGGCATTTCTTTATTAGCGTGCTCAACTACTTGATTTACTAAACTTTCTAACATATTAATAAGTCAGCCCAACTCCGGGGAAGCCTCCAAAAGGTATAGAAGACACTCCAGTACCTGTACCTACAGCATTATTTACGTAAGGAGTTTTTAAGTTAAAAATTGTTTGCCCATTAGGTGGAGCATCAATTAGAGCAGCAACTCCAGCAGTACTACCACTAGTCATATTTGTATTAGTAATTTTTACAGTTTTCATACCAATACTGCCGTTAGTGTAAAATCCATTAACATTGCCTGCCGTGCCTGTATCTAATACTTGTAGTCCACCAATTTCAATTTTCATGCCTACAGTAGAAGTAAGTACTACCCAATAGTCCCCTATAGTAGGAAAATAAACTGAAAATTCTACAGGAGACATTGCTCCAGCAGAGTTAGCCCATACAGCATACGACTTAAAGAAAGGGTCAAAACTGTTATCGATAAATATTGGCCTATTAGGTACAGTACCGGACACTAGCACAGTATTTTTAGAAGTGTCCACCCCCGCACTTACCGTGTGTTCAAATCTCAATTTACAAGAGGAAATACGTTTACCGCAAACATCCTCTGCAGGGTTTAGGGTAGGAGTATCGTCAATTTTAAAATATTTATTACCTACATAACCACACTCCGTGCCTCTGTACTTCCAGGGGCATACATTCTGGATTACTTTACGTTTAGGTAAAGAGACCCCAATAACGTCAAAAGGTGCCGCCAATTCCCATTCTAGAACTTCTGCATTTTCCATAGTTTTACGGTCTAGAATCCAGATCTCTGTATCTAGAATAGCATTGGTATCCGCATTAGGATTACCCCCACTAAAATTTACAGCATCTAAATACCTAGCAAAAGTTCTAACTCTTTTAAGTTTAGCACCTAGTAAGTCATTCAATTCTCTAGTCCTATTTCCAACCACATAACTAATATTAGAGATAGCAAGACGAGGGCGGACCATTTCTCCGCCCCCATCTTTAGAAAAACCAGTAGCCTCAATAGGATATCTAGTATAAGTCTGACCAGCCCAAACAATGTCATTACCTAGTTCGTTAACACCCTCGCACCATCTATAGACATCATTAGTAGTTTGGCCGAATTTTCCTCTGCATGTTGATAAATCCAACGAATACAAAGTAATAAGGTTAGAAGGGCTTAATTTTTGAATCTCTTGAATAATCATACTAATATCTCAAAGGTTTGTACGAATCTAGCTGTAACAGTAGCAGCTAAAGAACTACTGTGCACTAATCTCCATTCAGGACAAAATACTTTATATTGGGTACCTGTAGCAACAACACCTGCTACTATTGTTTTTGGCTCTGTCCAATAAAACCCTTCACTGCCTTTACGCGCTTCAAAGAAAGCGAGTATGTCGTTTATATCTGCCCATGCTCGATTCATCCAAGTTAAATTCCAACTTAGTGTAACGTTGTTCAACCCTTTAGGTGTACGCTGCATGTAGCCGTCGCCGAATTGTGCTGTAAGCACTCTCGGCGCGGCGCTGGCGTCGAACCCTGTACTAGGAATCCAAACGTCTTTACCATTTACTAGCTTCTGAAAAGTATAAGCCATTAACGTCCTCTACCATACAAGGCTCCGCCTGGACGAACTTGTTTAAGCATTTCTTCTTGGACAGTACGTTTAACTGCACTACCTAGAAGTTTACCTAATTCTCCAGACATTTCTGTTGAAACGTTACCATCAGATTGAACTGAGATACTAATGTTGGTGCTGCCGAAAGATACTGAACCAGAACCGCCACCACTTAATGTAACTGGAATGCTACGATTATCTGGTAGAGGTACATAAGCTTCAGATTTACGGCCCTCTCCGAACACAGCAATATGGGGATCTCTAGCTTTAACTATACCACCATCTGCATGTGTACTGAGTTTTACTGGTCCTCTAGAGTTAACCACATTGCCGTTAGCACTAGTACTAAACAAGCTAGCTACACTACTAAATATACCGCTACTACCTTGGTTGTTTAGCATTGTTACTGCTAGTTGCTGTAAGAACATAAATGCTGCTTGCTTCCATTGCCCTGTAAATGTCAATAGAGCAGTAGACACTAGTACAGAACTATTCATGAAGGTATCAGCAGCTTCTTTATTAGTTTCTGAAACAGCTTTATCAGCTGCAGAAACACCAGTAGTAGCAGCCCCGTCCACCTTAACGTTAACCTCCTGAGCGGTATTAACGTTCCAACCCCTTTGAGGAATGGACGAAGCTCTTACATCTAAAGGTTGAGTGGTCCCAGGTTTTCCGCCTAGAGCAATAGTGTTAGCTTCTATCGCAGAAGCAAGATTTCCAAGTCCTTGAATCAGTTTATCATCAGACGCTTCTCTGCGGAACGCAGCATCCTCTGCGGCTTTTTCTGCAGCAGTCATTTCAGGTTGTGGAATCAAATCTTTCCACAGAACTTTTAATTGCTGCGCCGCGGCCTCAGAATAAGCGTTAGCCAATTCGTTACGCAGAACCTCGCCCATTGACTTAAACGTAAATTCCCCTGTTTTGAACATATCAGCAATTGCATCTGCTGTATTATCAAAGGCAGAGATTAAACTATCGTTTAGGGTTTCTCCTACACTCTTAGCCTCTGCTCTTAGGGACTGAACGGACGCTCTAAAGTTTTGTTCAAGATCTCTAGCATACTCCGTAAACCCATCTGTATCCCATATTCTGGCCTCTTGAGCCTTCATACGAAGCACAGTCAGAGCTTTAGTATGCTCCATTTCTTGTTGTAAGAGCTTAGCACTAGCAATCTGCACGCCTAACTGATTTTCTTGTAGTTTGGCTTGATATTGGAGCATAACCGTACTATTTTTATTTAGCACGTTCTCTTCCATCAATGCGGCAACTCTTTCGTTCAAGAACTTAGTACTATTGTTGTAATTTTTTATTTGTTCAGAAGCTTCGGCTCTAGCAAGTTCTATACTTTGTTTCTCTAGCTTAATTCTAGTATCAATAGTATTAAACAGATTAGCACTTTTTAGTTCATTTAGTTCTCTAAATTGGTTTAACAAACCATTAAATATACTAAACTCTATAGAAGCTTTAGCTGCTGCTAATTCAATAGCCTTCAGCTTGCTATCTAAGTTAATAGTGCTTACTTGCTGATCTAATCCTTCCAGCAACTTAACATTTTCAGCTAATTCAGCGTTTACACGACTAAACTCTTGAGCACGATCTGCCCCGCCTCTACCAGCTTCTAAATCTCTTAGCTGGCGTAGTAGGGTTTCTCTTCGTTCTTCGAGTTTATTTCTTTTACTTGTTACATCGTGTAGAGCAGCTTCTTTATCTAATTGATTTTGAAGTTCTGTAGTTAGTGTTTGTAGTTCAGGTAATCCTCTGGTTATAATATCTAACCTATTTTTTTCAATATCTCTTAGTTCTTTAATCGTTGAAAGCTCTCTTTCTTGATCTTTTGATCTATCCGCTGAAGATTGGTTTTCTAATTCAATAGTCTTAGCGTATTCGGATCTAGTTTTAAGAATAGAAGCGGCAACGTCCCCTTGAGTATTTACAACTGCTAGGTTAATTTCTTCTAGTGCTCTTAATGCTCCGAACAAGATAGAAAGTCTTGCTTGTTCCGCGGCTATTTCTTTTTCAGAACCACCACTGCGCATCAACTCCTGAATTTTAACTGATAAGCTAGAAACTTCTTTTCTAGCAGCATCAAGCATTTGTACAGAAGATTCTACACCAGAAAGCTCTCCACCTAGGAGTCTGCCTACATCTAAGGTACGATCTTTTTCGATCTTTTTTAAACTACTTAGTCTAGTTTCTACCCCCTTACGTTCAATCTCCGCAATTTCTGCTTCAATACGTAAGCGTTCTTTGACAGTCGAAGCAGATTTGCCATACGCACTTTCATAGGTACCTAAATCGCTTAGGTTCCTATTCATTTGAGCTACGGCCACAGTCACCTGTACTGCCTCTCTGGCAAGATGGTGCAACTGGGTGGTCATAGCAAGTGCTTGTCCAACCATTAAGCTATATGCTGAATTTTGGTTTACAATAGCGTCGCGTTCTCTGTTTAAGAACTCAGTACGATCCTTGCCTGTTAGTTTAAGTTCGTCTGCTCTTTTTCCTAGCTCTCCAAGCTGCTTATTCAAGGTAATAATTCTCTGATCTACAGAAGTATTAGAGATAGCAGCTAATTCAGTAGAGAAATTCCCTAACATCATAGCTACACCTTCAGTTCCTGAGTTCAACGAAGCAGAGAATGAAGTCAGTAGTTCTGAATAGGCTTTAGTATGTGTAGTTTGTTTAATTAGACTGTTAACATAGTCTTTACTAATCTTGCCTAGTTCTGTGCTAGAGTTTTTAAGATCTAGCATATTATTAGCAATCTTTTCTAGAGGAGTTACAGTTTCATTATAGATATTTAATAGGTCTTTTAGTAGAGCTTGTTTCTCTGCTGATGCAAGGTTAGGAATGTTTTTCAGGAACGTTTCCCAGGCCTTTAGAGCATCCCCTTTATCTAGAGCCTTATCAATAGTAAACTTAATGTTTCCTGCAGCTACAGCGGTATGCTCCTGCATAGCCTTACCGAAATTTTTCTCAATAAGCTCTCTAGTAGTGTTAATATCAGTTACAGCGGACAAAGATTGTGCTAGAGTAGTTTGTCGTACTTTTTCAACCTTACCGCCTTTCCAGAACTTATCCCACCAAGTTGCTGATTGCTGGAATTTACCGTAAGCAATTTCCGAATCTTCTAGAGTTTTATTCAACTCTGCATACAGCTTAATGGTACCAGCCTTTAGTTCGAAAATATCATTTAAGCTCTTAGCATTAGCCAATTGCTCTTGGGAATGTAATATAGCTTTAAATTGATCTTCTGCAGGTTTGAGCGCTTTAATAACGTCATCCGCTAATTCAGTAGCCCAACCTACTTTTTTCATTAGAAATTGGAAACCCTGCCAAGCTGCGGTAAGTGCTCCAATCACTAAACCAATCTTTCCTAAACTACCAATAATACTAGAAACTACAGTAGTTACTGTAGCTCCAGTAGTTCTCATAATACCCCCTGTTCTAATTAGGGCGTTATTCCATTTAGTATTAGCATTATCTAGAGCAGCTTGTTTTAGTTTTTCTTGCGTAATCTGTCGTTCTACTTCTCTAGCAGCAGAGATAGCAGCTAAGTGTTTTCCTTGGTATTGCAACTGAGCAACACTATAAGCACCTTGAGCTGACAAGTTTTGAATAGTAGCAATTTGTTGTTGTTTAAGGATTTCTAGCTTTTCAGTTTCTTTAGATGCAATATTAAAGTTAAGAGCTTCTAAGTCTTTTACATATTTAATATTAGTCTTAGCAAACTCAATCTGTTCTCTTGCCTGTTGTCTTAGGATAGGGTCAGTTTTACTACTTTTTAGTACTTTTTCCCCTTCCTTAACCATATTATTAAGTTGATACTTATATTCTTCGGTTAAGAAATCAAGTCTAGGAGAAGGTACAAACACCTCACCAGATGAGGCAAGTTCGTCGTCTAAGACATCAAAGAAAGTATTTGCGGCTTGTTTAGCATTTTTAGATAGTTTACTCTGGTCTACTGTAAGAACATGCGCAACTAAGTCATCTTCATAGTGCAACTGTTTAAGATGAGAATTAAGCTCTCCAATAGAATTGCCTACAGTGTTTAGAGCTTCTGCAGTTTTAGCAGCTCTACGCTCTAGGTTAGGCATAAAATCGGGTACAGCTAGAGAAGCTAATTTACCTCCTACTAGTGCTAAAGCACTAACTAAAGCTGTAGGACTAAACGACAGAAAGTCTACAATAGGAGACATTCCTGTATTGACAAATCTAAGAGTTTCGTCAGTTAAATCTTTTACTGAGCCTAGCAACTTGGAGTAAGGGTTAGCTCCAGATTTTCCTAATTCTCCGTATTTTCTATTTGCTTCATCAGTTACAGCATTGACGAAAGCCTGCATCTTCTCTACTTGTGTAAGAGATAGTGCATTTTTGTTATTTGCTCTAGCATACTCTTCCGTAGCATCCGACAGTTTAACTAGAAGCCCCAGTTCGTCTAGCAAGTTAGGAGTAAGTTTAATAGTACCTTTAAAGATACGATTCATCGAATCGTCAAGGTCTCTACCCAGAGCTAAAGAAGCAGCTTTACCCGCTAAAGCTAATTTATTGATGTCTCTAGAAGTAAGCCCCGCCGCTGCCCCAAAGTTAGCAAAAGCAAGGCTATCTTTCATAGTTAGAGCGTTATCTGTTACTTCTTTAATTTGTGTAGCTGTAACCTTTAGGGCAACCCCATATCTGCCCGACAGGAAGTCAGCAGATTTTATTAGGTTACTAGTATCTGCTGCTCTAGACAGCTGATTAAACGCAGCGGACATAGCGTACAAGTTAGCGGCTACGGAAGCGTACGCTCTAACTAAGCCACCTAAACCTTGTACTTGTTCTGAGAAATCTCTAGCACCACCTTTTCCTCCAGTACGAAAGGTACCTGCTCTAGTGGCCTCAACAGCGTCCTGAGCAGTCTTTAAGGTGCGAGTAGATTTTGATTGTAATACATCTATAGCACCGTCAAGCTTTTGCGCATCTTTCGTTGCTTGAGGCATATTAGAAGTAACTTGTAGATGGGCTTTTCTGATTTCCATTTATTTCTTTCCTGAGGTCTTGCTTACATACTCGCGCTCTAACGAGTCTATAATCAACAAGAGCCTAAAGATCTCTTTAGGCTCTGAAAATTCGTATAAGTCTATAAGATTCAGAGACTTCTCTACGGGTTTACCTATGAACTTGTTTGTCATAGGATCGTGCTCTGCGGGTAAGGCCCTATAAATAGTGTAAGCTTGTTCGATCTCTATAGGTAAATCTTCTAAGGCTATAGGAATTTCTTCTTCTTTAGGCTCATTACCTAGAGATTCACACATCTCTAGGTACTGATCTTTTGTCATTCCTACGTTTCTATTAGAAATGTAGTTCCGTAAACTGGAAATTATAGTTTCGAACTGTACTTCGTAAAAGACGCTAGATTTGATGTAACTTCAGATACAAACTCATCTAGATCTGATGAAGATTTCATTAGTTCAAAAGCATTGTTAGGACTATAAGGAACTTCTGCCTCTGGATTTTCAATAGCACTAATATCTACTAAAGCTAGATCATTCAGATACGTATAAGTCAAACCTTTCCAGCCTTTAACAATAGCTGTAATGTATTTTTTAGAGAATTCTTCTGAATCGAACTCTTCTACTGGTGCTTTTAGTTTTTTATCATATACTGTCTTTAAGCACTCTTTTCTTAGTTTAAGTGTAGCTTCTCTGGAAAGAAAGGCTAGTTCTAGTACAAATCCTGGTAGTCCAGGGTACTCTACTTCAGTGGTTCTAGATTCAACAAGAAGGGATTTTAAATCTGTCATAATATGTTATAGTTTTTAAAACTCCCCCTATTACTAAGGGGAGTTTACCGCATTAGGCGTGGAAGTACTTTACTGTCAAGTCGTTGGTAGCAGAAGCGTCATAATCTGAGCCACTGTACCCTTGCGCTGTAAAGTCCATACTTACCGAAACCACGTCTTGAACTTCAACGTTAGGAATCTGTAAGAAAATAGCTTGCATATCTAGTTCAACTTTGGTAGTGCTTCCTCCACCACCAATTTGAATAGTGCACATGAACTTAGGTTCTGTAGTATTATGTGATTGTAACAGCATATCATCTAGCAGTTCTGCCGATTCGTTAGAACCAGTTTTCAGATAAGCCGTCAGGTTACCGCTAATACTTCTAGATCCTGTAAAGTACCCAATAGAGTTGTTAACCACTCCTAGAGATTCTGGAATCACGAATTCGATGTTATTCGAATAAGTGAAAGTTCCTCCAGTAATCGGTACTGTATAAGTCTTGCCCGAACCACCAATACCCGCTTTCAGAACAACAGTGCTAAGTTTATTAACAATGAACGTATCTGCAACCGGAGTAATTGGGAAAGCAATTGTGTCTAATTTGGCTCTAAGTCCGCCTGTAGCTGTCATATCTACTAGACGGTTAGCAAAACCAGACCATGCAATCTGGGCAATACCAGTTAGGTCAAACGAAATCTCAGCAGTGTTAACCGCAGAGTTTTCTAGTTTATACACGCTATTGTCCACTACGAAGAATAGGTTGAATACCAACATCTGGTTCTTGTTAGAGTCAGTTGTTGAAGCTACCGCAGGCATTGCTGCAGTAAACAGATTCAGATCATCCCCAATTAGAGCAGCCCATAGTGGGAACTCAGGGGCATAGATATAATCATCTGCTGGAGTACTCGGACCATCTTCTCTGAAGGGGCGGATATACGCGTTGAATGACCATTCAGCAGCATTTAGCTGTGTGTTGAATGATCTGTTTCCTCGAATAGGGGCCACACCTGCTTCTGAAAGCTCAATAGTAGTTGTTTCTACTGACTGAGTGAAACTGAACCCATCTAATACTTGAATTTGAAAAGTATTAGTGTCGTTCATATTTCCAGGTACTGACCCATCTTCCGTACTAAAGTAAACTTTAGTACTTCTACTTAGATTTACGGCCATTTATAGTTCCTTTTTACGCTGGATACCGTACTTGAACATTTATTTCCCCAACTCCGTACGGAGTCAATAAACCTTCATCAGTTACTATAGAAGTAACTAGTATTTCTGTAGTGGCATTGCCATCACCTATTTCAAAGCGCTCATTTTCAGAAATAACTAACTCTACATCCGAGATTAGTGACTCTAATTGCTCTAAGGCATCTTCCCCATGCACATAAAGCTTGATAGCAACATTTAAGTATCCCCACTTAAATGAGCTAGGCAAATACTCCCTAGTTTCGTAGCCTGCCACTACACAAACATACGGAAAATCCATAACCTCATCCCAAAATTTAAGCTTGTGCGTAATGTTTTGTGGAAACAGTTTGGTTTTATAGGGAGTACTTCCATTAATTAAGCCTAATTTAGTTACTAGGCCTTTAACAATATCTGTTCTATTAGACATGAGATACTCGCAGCCTATTAACTACAAGACTTTCAGCTAACTCCCTAAAACTTTGTTCAATCAAAGGTCTAGGGTCGTAGCCTTTACTACCTTGGGCGTAGCCCGGTTCGAAAGTTTGATAAGGATAATGCATATAAGACAAGAAAGCCTCTACAGAACCATCTCGTCTTACAGTTAAATTTTTAATATACACACTTTCAGCAAACCTACCTGTTCTATTTATTAGGTACGGCCTGTGCATATTCTCTTTAATTTTTGCAGCTAGTCTAGCAGATATTAAATTCTGTATATTAGTAGTATTAGTAAATCTGCCTCTTAGGTCTCTAAAACGGCCTGAGCCCTCAATGGTAGGCATCGTAGGCTTTTTAATATATACCGGATTACTAGTACTAATTCCGGGTTTTACTGCATTAATCTTACCAATACGTTTATTGGCTGTAACAGTAAAATCTTTAGATCTTCTACCCATTACAGTATCAACTAAACTATCTAGAGCCATTTCTGATAGAGTTTTACCGTTCAACCTACTAGTAAGCATTATATGCATCAGCACATCGGATTTCTTTTCGATTTCTTTCATTACAGAATCGATTCTTTTAGCATTTTTGCTATATTCGATTACTGTAATAACTGCATCCATAATGCCTATACGATTAACTACTCTAGCACTAAGTCCGATAGTAGCAGTTAAAGATCTAGTAGGTCCGACAGCTTCTAGTACATTATTAATTTTATCTTGTACTTTCTTAGCCGCTAAAGCAGAAGCTCCTACACCTATAGACCCCTTAATATAGTCTAATATCCTTTTAGCTCGTTTGCTATCTTCACCTGCTGCACCCGGAAGGCTTTCATAAAACTTCTTAAAATTAGACTTAACAATCTCATAAGAGTTGCCTTCACCTTGTCTAAATATATCTAAGTTCTTATAATTATCCCCGAAAGCTTTAATATAGGGAGATTTATCTCCTAGACGTTCAATGCTTTCCCTAACTGTGTCTTCAGAATAGTAATGAGACAACCCTTGTTGCAATCTATTACTGGCTACTCCTGTTTCAGCATACGCCGCCATATCATCCGCGTATCCTAATTTAGAAGTAATAGGGCTTCTACCTAATTGAGTTCTACTTCCTATAATACTAAGATCAATAAAAGCATCATCTTTCACAGATCCGTCCATATAGCTTTGTAGTTCTTTAGATAATTTACTAACAAAATTACTAGCAATAGCTTCGGAATTCTTTCCTAAAATGCCTACAGGAACCTCTTCTCCAATAACTACAGGTCCAGATTCTAGTAGCTTTTTTAAATTATTTTCATTAAGAGATTCAAACTCTTTTAAACTAATTCTGCGCAATCCTTGGATTGCCTTATCTACTATTTTAGAAATAGTAGGCAGTATTTCTTTAATACTAGAGCCTTTCCAAGGCAGAGACCCTAGAGCAATAGATAACGATCTAATGTCAATAGGAGTAAACTGCATTTGTTGCTTCAGAACTTTTTCTTCATACTCGGTACTCCCGCTTAGAAGCGGGGCTAGTACCTTTTCCATTTCTGATAGCATTACATTATAATTCTATACAAATCCAGTACTCTTCTAATATGATAAGGCATATTAGAATCATGAATAAACTCTACTACAGTATTACCTTGTGTTTTTCTAGGAACTTGTTCGTTCTTAAAATAATAAGCCATCAAGTCCAGTAAGGCCAGCTTAAGATCTGGCGGAGTTTTAGCATACCCGCCTTTATACGTGATCTTAACAATTTCTGGCCCAACTGCAGTAGTATCCACGAATACAGCACTCTTTTGGCGATATACTTTATAATTAGTATGATCAACTCCATCTACCTCCACGGATACAACCTCTAATAGTGGATCTTCTGTTACAAAGATAGTACCCCCACTATCTGCATATTGTTCTAATTCAATAAATTCTCTAGTTTGTTTATTATACCCGTCAATAAAGGTTCTACCGCAGTAAGTCTTTACTAGGTCAGAAACCATAGGAATAAGCTGATCAATCCTATCATCGGAAGTAGCACTAACGATACTAGAATATTCTTTAAAATCATCTGAATTAATTAGTGCTGGCATTACCTATCCTTTTAAATTATAGAACTCTAAATTTTTCAGTAATCTAGGGTCTTCTGGAGCATACTCCAAAGCAACATTACCCCACTTCTTAGCTTCTTCGTATCTACCACTATAGTAACTAATCAAAGCTAGCATATCATAGTTCAGATATTTTTCATGAGCTGCAGGGTCTCTAGTATAAACATCCTCTGTATCTTCAATATCTAGTAATTCTGTAGCCCATCCATATGCAATTTCAAACAACTGCATATCCATTAAACACTTAATCAAAGCTACACGATTACTTTTGCTAGAAGGGTGGATGTTTACTGCTAATTTATATTGATCAATAGCCTTGCCTGTATTTCCTAGAGCTTTAAAGATATTACCTAGTAACCTTCTAGCATAAGCAACTTCAACAAACCAAAGATTCTGAATTTTTAGATATTTTTCTAGCCACTCAACAGCTTCTTCATATCGTCTATGAAAATACAGCTCTCTGCCATAATACAGTAAAGCTCGTTGTTCATAAGGGTTTTCTTTTACAGAAACTTCTAGTAAGTCTAAATACTGTCCCCTAGATTTACCATCATCAGGATGATGTACAATCAACAGATCATCTATTGAAACTCTCTGTTCTTGCAGCCTAGGGTCGGCAAATAAAGTCTCGTGGCAAGGGAACCTCCACGAATATCCTTTTCTAGAATGAATTTTATCTTGACTAAACACAATACCTTTAGACCAGTCAAACATATAGTTTAGCCTAGTAAAAGGATAAGCGTTTTCTACTTTTTCTCTCCAACCGGGAGTCATTACTTCATCTAGATCTAAGCTAATACAGATATCCACATCTGGCGGTACTAGGCTAAGTACCGTGTTTCTAGCCACATCAAATCGCCAAGGAGAGACTGTAATATCATATACTACAGCCCCGTTATCCTTAGCAATTTCTA
>Ga0172382_10002659_pt1 | contig 29427 bp, 26 predicted proteins | sample Leawel138RmetaG_FD_122245 | JGI IMG/M metagenome (GOLD analysis project Ga0172382, IMG submission 122245) | Leachate microbial communities from a municipal landfill in Southern Ontario, Canada - Leachate well 138R metaG | ecosystem: Engineered > Solid waste > Landfill > Unclassified | place...
ACTGCGGCTTCAGATTTTATGTGGAGCTGTACTATGGCTCTGAATACGCTAATTTCCAAAGGTGTCCCGACCGATTGGGTAACTCACATGATTGGTCACGAACTCACAGCACTATACGGAATCGACCATGCCCGAACGCTGGCTATTATTTTCCCAAATCTGTATCGGGTGATGTTTGACACCAAAAAGGAAAAACTGGCTCAGTTGGGAAGGGAAGTTTTCGCTTTAAGCGGAAGCGAAGAGCAAATCGCTCAAAATGCCATTCTACAGCTCGAAAACTTCTTCAAAACTATGGGAATGCAACTGAAAATAAGCGAAAATACGGAGGAAGACATTTCACACACAGCTGATTTTATCGTTACCCGATTTGAAAAAAGAGGCTGGACAGCCATGGGAGAAAAGCAAAACATCACTCCGGAAAAAGTTCGTGAAATCGTCAGATTAAGTATGTAATTGCTGTTGGTCGTATTCGCTAAAAAAAGAAGAAACCGTTTGTAACAAACGATTTCCTCCCTCAAAACCAAATAAATCTACTAACTAAAATTAGTGAATGAAAAAATATTCTGATAAAATAACGCTGGGTAACAGGGGAAAAGTATTTCGGAAAGCCTAAACTTTTGTTAAAACCAAATTTGCGGTTTTGGGCAGTTATTTCTCGGTATTTTGTGAGTATTATTGATATTGCGTACCTTTGGCGAAAACAACCTTACCCGTAAATCATGGATCATCAACCTAAGTTTGCAGTTATCGGAGGCGGCAGTTGGGCTACTGCTATTGTAAAAATGCTGAGAGTAAACCTCTCTGATATAGCATGGTATATAAGAGACCCCGAAACGATTAACTATATGATAATTCACGGGCACAACCCGAATTATCTCACTTCTGTTGAGTTTGACACCACAAAACTTAAACTTACTTCCGATATAAATGAGGCGATAAACTATGCTGATTACGTTATTTTTTCGGTTCCTTCTGCATTTGTGGGCTCAGAACTGAAAAAAATTACCGTCAGTCTGGAAAACAAAGTCGTTATTTCTGCCATAAAGGGAATTGTCCCGGAAACCAACCTGATTGTCGGTGAGCATTTTCATCAGCATCACGGAGTTCCCTACGACAACATTGCTGTGATTTCAGGACCTTGCCATGCAGAAGAAGTAGCTCTGGAACGGCTTTCTTATCTCACCATTGCCTGTCAGGATAAAGAAAAAGCCAAAATTATTGCCAAATACCTCTCTGGATATTTTATCAGAGCCAAAATATCTGATGATGTGGTCGGGACAGAATATGCTGCTATGCTGAAAAACATTTATGCCATAGCAGCCGGAATAGCACACGGACTGGGTTACGGAGACAATTTTCAGGCTCTTTTGATGAGCAATGCCATTCGGGAAATGAAAAGATTTATCCGAAAAGTACACAAAATGAAACGCAATATCAACAATTCTGCCTATCTGGGCGATTTGCTGGTAACGGGTTATTCCGTTTTTTCAAGAAACCGAATGTTCGGAAATATGATTGGCAAAGGCTATACGGTGAAATCTGCGATGATGGAAATGAGTATGGTGGCAGAGGGTTATTATGCTACCAAAAGTGCTTATCTGATCAACCAGACCCATCAGGCGAAAACACCTATTATCAATGCCGTTTATCAGATTCTTTACGAAGGAAAAGATGCCCGAAAAACCTTTCATAAACTTACCGAAAAGTTGAATTAAGTGACCGTTTAAATCTTAAAAAATGTCTTTATTAGAACAACGGATTAAAGCACTTTTAAAAGAATCACAGACTATTTTGGCTATTTCGTATGTGATTGCTATTGGGATAGGAATGCTTTTTACTTACCAGAAATACTCCGAATTTGGGGTGAATATTTTTGACTATGCCAGTGTTTTTGATTTTCTGATTGCTCCGTTTGCGGATTTTAGGATTCTCTTTTTTACAGTTGCTTCTTTGGTAGCGACCTACTTACTTTTTATTTTTGACTCCTTTTATCAGAATAAATTTCCGAAATCTTACTCCAAAGCTAATTTCGGATTAGAGAAAAAAACAGGATATCGTTATTTACGGTACTTTTTTATTATCGTTTTATTTTTGTTGTATCTTTTTCTTTCTGCCCGTAATTATGGTAGAATTTCAAAAAATAGAGTTTTAGCCCAAACCGATATTCAAATAACATTTGCTGACAACCAAACCAAAACCGGAAAAATGATCGGAAAAACAAAAGAAGTTCTTTTTTTAGCCAACGAAAATTCAGTTGATGTCATTCCGATTACAGCATTGGTAAAGGAAATTAGGGTAAAAGAGTGATACTTCTAATTCAACCTAAAATTGATTTGATTTTAGTACAGGCTATTTAATTCAGGATTTTGGTTCTTAATAAGATTCTCATAAATTTGAATTTTAAAAATGAGTGTTATGGATATTCATTCAAACAAATCTTCTATCCAAAACAATGATTTAAAACCAATGACAATCGCAGAACTCAACAAACGTATTGATAAATCAATGCAAGACTCTAAAAATAACCGATTGACAACATCAGACGAACTGATTGCAGAAATTGAAAATTGGAAATGATAGTTGAACAAAATCCGATAAAAATAAAAAGGAACAAATAATACATTTATTCCTTTTTATTTTTTAATTCAACTTAAAATTTATCTGATTTTGTTCCAGCTCTTCTAATAAATCTTTACAGATATTGATTTTCATATTTCGGCTGTCCATTGCCAGATGGTTCAGGACTTTGATTTCTTCAGGTTCGGTCAAAAGTTCTTCTTCGATTTCGATTTCTTCGGGGTCGGTATAATTTTCCAAATCGTCTATGTCTAAATCGTCTGATTGGGGTTTAAGCAAAACCGAAGCAACGGTTTCTTTTTGCTCTTTGTCGATTTCAAAAATCTCAAACGTCACGGAATGATTTCCTTTGTTTTTTCGGAAAGCCTCCAAAATTTTTTCCACTACATCTTTTTCCAATTCGCTTAAACTAAATCTGATTATCAGGTTTTTAGCAAAAGTCGAAAGGACATCTTGCAAATATTGCATCTGCAAAACCTGTATCATTGGTTCGCCTCTTTTGCCTGTTTCTCTGTTCATCCAACCTTCTTTTACCATAAATTTCATATAGGTAAACTGATTTTGGTTGAAATACATCTTGAATTTCAGATAATCTTCCCCGAAAAAGCGAAAATCATAGCTTCCGTCATAATCTTCAAGGGTTACGATTCCCCAACCTTTTCCGTTTTTGGCAATTCTATGTTCAAAGTTTGTGATGATTCCCCCAACGTTTATCTGTTTGCCAATCAGGGAGTTCAAATCATTTATCTTATTCAGACTCGTGTTACAGAAATATCTCAGTTCGTATTTATAATTATCGAGAGGATGCCCCGAAATATAAATTCCGACTACTTCTTTTTCTCTGGCTAATTTTTCCATTGCTCCCCACTCTTCTGCAGCAGGAACAACAGGCTCGGGAATTTGCACCTCACTCGAATCTCCGAACAGGCTCACTTGAGCAGAATTTTCGTTTTCCTGATGTTTAGCTCCATATCGGATTACTTTTTCAAGGAATGAAACTCCATCTCCATCGGTTGAAAAATATTGAGCTCTATGCGTATCGGTAAAACAGTCAAAACCTCCTGCCAAAGCCAGATTTTCAAAGGCTTTTTTATTGGCTGAACGCAAATCAACCCTACGTGCCAAATCAAAAACGGACTTGTATTTTCCGTCTTTTCGGGTATCGACAATCGTTTGCACTGCTGCTGCTCCCACGTTTTTTACAGCTCCCATTCCAAAGCGAATCGCATTGTTTTCGTTTACCGTAAATTTATAAAACGACTCGTTTACATCGGGAGAAAGCACCTCGATTCCCATTCGTTTACATTCTTCCATAAAGAAAGTAACCGATTTAATATCATTCATATTGTTGGAAAGTACCGCAGCCATATACTCAGACGGATAATGAGCTTTCAGATAAGCCGTTTGATAAGCAATCCAGGCATAGCAAGTGGAGTGTGATTTGTTGAACGCATAACTTGCGAATGCTTCCCAGTCTTTCCAGACTTTTTCGAGAATTTCAGGATTGTGTCCTTTGGCTGATGCCTGTTCGATAAAACGAGGTTTCATCTTGTCCAACACGTCTTTTTGCTTTTTTCCCATTGCCTTACGCAAAACGTCTGCATCACCTTTTGAGAAATCGGCTAATTTTTGCGAAAGCAACATCACCTGCTCCTGATAAACCGTAATTCCGTAGGTTTCAGACAGGTATTCTTCCATAGCGTCAAGGTCGTATTTTATTTCTTCTTCTCCGTTTTTTCGACGAACAAAACTCGGAATATATTCAATCGGTCCCGGACGATACAAAGCATTCATCGCAATCAAATCTCCGAAAACCGTAGGCTTTAAATCCTTCATATATTTCTGCATTCCGGGTGATTCGTATTGGAAAATTCCCACTGTTTCTCCTCTCTGGAAAAGTTCATACGTCTTTACATCGTCAATCGGAAAATTATCAGGGTCAAGGTCGATTCCCTTGGTATATTTTACGAGTTTAACCGTGTCTTTTATGAGTGTCAGGGTTTTTAATCCCAAGAAATCCATTTTCAGAAGTCCGGCACTTTCTGCCACCGAGTTATCGAATTGGGTTACGTTCAATTCGGAATCTTTGGCATTGGCAATCGGAACAAAATTCGAAATATCATCGGGAGTAATAATCACTCCACAAGCGTGAATTCCGGTATTTCGGAGCGAACCCTCCAACATTTTTGCCTGTTGAATGGTTTGTCCAGTCAAATCTTCCGTTTCGGATAATTGTTTGAGTTGTGCCACTTTTTCGTATTCATCAGGACGAAGGGATTTTTTTAGTGTAGCATCATCTAACGAAAAAATCTTTGCCAGACTCATATTCGGAATCAGTTTTGCCACTCTATCCGCATCGAAAAGCGGTAAATCCAGCACCCGAGCCGTATCACGAATGGACGATTTGGCAGCCATCGTTCCGTAAGTAATAATCTGTGCTACCTGATTTTGACCGTATTTGTCGATTACGTATTGCATTACCCGACCTCGTCCTTCATCGTCAAAATCAATATCAATATCGGGCATCGAAACCCTGTCAGGATTCAGAAAACGCTCAAAAAGCAAGTCGTATTCAATCGGGTCGATATTGGTAATTCCCAAGCAATAAGCCACAGCAGAACCTGCAGCAGAACCACGTCCGGGACCTACGGAAACTCCCATTTCACGAGCAGCCGCAATGAAATCCTGAACAATCAAAAAGTAACCCGGATAACCTGTTTTTTCGATGGTTTCCAGCTCAAAATCCAAGCGTTCTCTGATGTCGTCCGTAATTTCTTTGTAGCGTTTTTCGGCTCCGACATACGTCAGGTGTTTCAAATAATTGTTTTCGCCTCGTTTGCCTCCGTCTTTTTCGTCTTCTTCAACCAAAAATTCAGACGGAATATCAAATTTCGGAAGCAATACATCACGATACAGCGAATAAGCCTCGACTTTTTCGACAATTTCGTCTATATTATTTATGGCTTCGGGAATATCGGAAAACAACATTTTCATTTCATCAGCCGATTTGAAATAATATTCCTCATTGTCCAATCCGTAACGGAAACCACGACCTCGACCTTTGGGTGTTGCCTGTTTTTCAGCATCTTTCACACACAACAAAATATCGTGAGCATTGGCATCTTCTTTATTTACGTAAAACGTATTGTTGGTTGCAATCAGTTTTATATTGTGTTTTTCAGAAAATTCGATAAGGGTTTTGTTTACCACATCTTCGTCTTGCTGGTTGTGTCGCATCAGTTCGAGGTAAAAATCTTCTCCGAATTGCTGTTTCCACCAAAGCAAAGCCTCCTCTGCCTGAACTTCTCCTATATTTAGAATTTTACTCGGAATTTCTCCGTACAAATTCCCCGACAACACCATAATATCGTCTTTGTATTGCTCAACAATATTTTTGTCAATCCGTGGAACGTAATAAAAACCTTTGGTATAGGCAATCGAAGACATTTTTGCCAAATTGTGGTATCCGTTTTTGTTTTTGGCTAAAAAAACGATTTGATAACCGTTGTCTTTTCGGGATTTATCCAAATGATTGTCGCATACAAAAAGCTGACAGCCCACAATCGGTTTGATGGTGGTTTCGGTTGGGACACCTCCGTTTTCTTCAATTTCCGCATTTTTTGCTTTAACGGATTTGTTGTGATTTTCGATTTTACTCACAAACTGAAAAGCTCCCATCATATTTCCGATGTCGGTCATAGCCACAGCTTTCATTTGGTGTTTTGCAGTAGCATTGACCAAATCCTGAATCGAAATAGTCGATTGCAAAACCGAAAACTGCGTATGATTGTGCAAATGCACAAAATCTCCCGTAATTTGCGAAATATCCGTCAGAACCGTTCCCGAATCTTTCTTTTCTTTGGCAATCCGCTCCCGAATTTTGTCTGAAGCACCTTTCAGATTGATGTTTTTCAGCCCGATAAGCTGGATTGTATTCGGGTTGTTTTCTTTAAAATTTTTGAAATAATCAGCCGGAACATCAAGCTGTTCTTTGGTAAAAAAATCTTTTCGGATAAGCTCCAAAAAAGCTCTCGTAGTAGCCTCCACATCAGCTGTGGCATTGTGAGCTTCCTTAAAATTTTCGTTAAACAAAAACTGATATAATTCCGTTAGTGTCGGAAGTTTGAATCTTCCTCCACGACCTCCGGGAATTTTCAAAAGTTCGGCTGTATCTTCGGTACAGGTGTCCAAAAGTGGTTTTGAATTCAGCTCGGTTTCAACCGATTTTCGATGAAATTCACAACCCATTATATTCAAATCAAAACCTACATTATGACCTACCACAAATTTGGCTTTGGACAAGGCAATATTAAACTTCTCCAAAACTTCCATAAGCGAAATTCCCTGCTCCATAGCCAATTCGGTCGAAATTCCGTGAACCCGTTCCGAATCAAACGGAATATTAAATCCGTCTGGCTTAATCAGATAATCCTGATTTTCAATAAGTTTTCCGTTTTCATCGTGCAACTGCCACGCAATCTGCACACATCTGGGCCAATTGTCGGTATCGGTTATCGGAGCATTCCAATTACGAGGTAATCCGGTAGTTTCGGTATCAAAAATTAAGTACATAAGCTGAAAAATTCTCGGTTTTGAAGAAGTTCAAATTTACGAAATGTAATCGGTTTTTAGAGTTAAGAGTTATTAACAAATTAAAGTGTCCGCAATATGGTTTTAAATAAACTTGTCCAAGTGAGCCAACCCATATTTTGCGAAATCTGTTCGATATTTTGATAAGGAATTCCTGAAAGTGGCTTGATAAGATTCTCACTATGATTGCGATAATACAAAAAACGTCTTGCACTGATTTGTTTTTTATCGCCATATTTTAGAATTTCCAAACAAGGTGCAATATCCAAAAAAATGAAATAAAACTCACGATTTGAAGCATTTGCCGTATCAAGTCCGACACGTAATTTACGGGCAATTTGGTCGTGCATTTTATTTTCGTCAGGCATTGAAATTTTGCTGTAAAGTTTTGCTTCAATGAAAATAAGTTTGCTTTCGGTTTCGATGCTTACATCTACTTCTGTGCTTTCATTAACCGAGACAGCATCATAATTTTTACCGATATGGATTTCTATATTTTGTTCATCTGCAAAAGAAAACGATTCGGGAACAGGTTCGTTTTTTTCTTTAAAATCTCCAAAAGCATCTTCAAAAATTTCGTCAAGTGCAAACGAAATTTTTTCTTTTGGTAAGTTACGTAACCTGTCAAAACAACTCCAAGTAAGAGCATCTTCGCTGTTGGAATTGGTTGCGTGTTCTAATTTGTGTTGTTTTATTTCTCCGTTGATAACAATCGAAGTGTTGAGAAATTGATGTAATGTTTGCTCACTTTCAGGCAAAACAGCGTGATTGCGTTGGTAGTCAGAGTATTTCATAATTATTATTGTTTGTCATTGTTTTTACATTTTTCATAAAAAGCATTTATTTCTGCTCTTGTTTGGTCATTTTCTATCGAGGCTATCAGGTCTTCCCAAAAAAATGTTTTAAAGTCGAGTTTTGCCATAAAGGAATCTAAATTATTTTTTGCCCAATAAAGCTCTTCCTTTTTTACTGCAAATTTTGGTTGAAAAGGAGTTGTTCCGTTAATCAGAACGGTCAAATATTTATGAGTAGCTTCTTTTATTTCGCCTTTTAGAATTTTAGATTCAGACACTTTAGAAAAAAACACATAAATTCCGATTTTTTCGGGTATTTGGGTTATTTTTCTTCTTTTTATCCCGACATAAATCATTTTCATTAAGTTTGATACATTATATTTCAACTCTTTTCTGTAACCCGTATCAATATTGGGTGTTTCGACGAAATAAAGACAAGAACAATCTTGCTGAATTTCAAGATATGATTTATCTCTACTTTGTTGTATTTGTCCTATTGCTAAATCTGTCGATTGAGTTGTTTGAGCATTTTCAAAGTAATAAAAAGTTGGGAACTGTTGCAAAAAATACCATTCTGATTTTTCGGGAAAATTGAAATCGTTGTGTTTTAATTTCCCCTTGATAATTATACTTTCTAACAGCAAACATCTATCATAGCGACGAGCAAGACTGGAAATAGAATGTGTATTTATAAGGTTTTTGGTTTCTTCATCTACTCTCATAATTCTTTTTTTTAGATTATGAGGCAAATATAGAATGTCATTATGCCAAATTTAGGCAGAGTGGATTATTTTTTAATAAATTTGGCTGTTTTTTTTATTTACAAATAAATTTCTGTCCATTCTGTTTTATCAAAAATACTTGGTGTGTATTCTTCTTTGTTCTCTTTTTGTTTTTTAAAATCGAAATCATCAGAAGAAAAAAAACGAACTTTTAGTGGTAAACTTTTTAACCATAAATCAATCTCGTTTTTTTGTTTTTCATAACGCTCTAACCAATAATCCCAATATTTTTCATTTGCCCCTACAACAAAAATAGAATTATTATTAAAGTCACTCCAATTAAATGATGTTACCCTTTCACCTATATGAAACACTTTTTTATTGTCAAGTTCTTCTTTGTTATCTTTAATAAGATAATAGTAAATCAACAATTCAACAACTGCATAAATTGGACTATTGGAATAATAACTATTTGATGAAGTAAACTTTAATTCACATAAAACGAGTGTGTTATTATTTAATGTTCCTATTAAATCAACACATCTTCGTCTTGGACTCTTACTAAAAATAACAGGAAGCTCCAAGTCATTCCAAACAACTTCACCCAATTTTTCTAAAATCGTTTTCTCTGACAAAAAAATTGCACGTTGATATGCAGTTTCTCCTGTCGATTTTATGTTTTCCAAAGAGAGATTGCTCGGCTTTGTGTGATATTCTTCTTTCTTGTATCCATTTAGAATTTCATTAAGGGTGTTTATACTTTTACCCTTTTCAAAATCTTTCGCTTTATAAATTAATTTAAGGATTTCTGTTTTCATAACTATCTTTTATATAAATTGTTCATTTTATTGATTTTTTCTGCGATTTCATTTCTAAAACTCTCAGGCGAAAGCACTTCTATACCACTACCAAACGATAAAATTTCTTTTATAAAATCTTGTGTTGGTGCAATATAATACTTAAAAACAGTATATTCTTTATTGCTTTCGACTTCTCGTTGTGAATGGTGCAATGGTAATGTCTGCAAATAATTTTGACGATTGCCAAAAACTTTTATTTTTACCTCACAAGGTGTAACTTTTGGGCTTACCACAATCCCAAAAGCATTTTCAAAATAAGCATCCGCTTTAAAAGTTTTCGGAATTTTGAATTTTGTATTCGTAGTTGTTATACTTTGTATTCGGTCAAGTCCATAAATCCGCATTTCGTTGAGTGATGTATTTTTGCCCAAAACATACCAACGTTGTTTAAATATTTTAACACAATAAGGCTCGATTTCTATATCGGGAATTTCTTCGTGCCAAAATGGTTTGTAATGAAATTTTACCGCAACTTCATCACGCATTGCCTCGATTATGGTTGTCAAAAACAACTCTCCTGACGGAACTTTCTCAAATAAAATCCTGTCTTTTAATGAATGACTTTCGTGGATTAAATTCATTACCGAAAAAGAATCTAACAACCAGTTTCGCAAACCATTATCCATAGGTGTAGCAATGAAATATTGGTTATAACCGTTACAATCAATATTAATATCGAAGATTTCTTCGATTTTTGCACGATGATTGTGAAAAGTTCGCAAAGGAATGGGCTGACCCTCACTCCAATCGGTTTTCAGCCATTTTTTGTTTATTTCTTCAAAAGTAATTTGCCTTGCACGATTGATAGTATCAACAAGCCATATATATTTATTGAATACGTTTGCCATAGTTTATTCATAAAATTTCTGCAAAGATGCAACTTTATTATGCCAAAATATAGCAGAGTGATTTTTAATATGTTGTTTGGGGATTTTCAATAATTTTCCAATATCCGCCTTTAGCTCCTCCGATACGTTCTATACGATTTTGGGATTTTAGTTTTTGCACACTCCTGATATAGGTTGACCGAAAAAAGTCAATTTATATGGGAATAAATTTAAGAGAAATCTCTACCCAACATCCTCACAAAATCAAAGCAATATTTTCGGTAGGCCTCCCTACAACAGCTTTGTTTCCCTTTACCACGATGGGTCTTTCGATGAGTTGCGGGTTATTGACCATCAGATTTATAATTTCGGAATCTGTGAGGTTTTTATCCTTATAAACTTCTTTCCAGACAGACTCATTTCTTCGTAACAATTCAAACGGACGTATGCCCAGTTTTTTGATAATCTCCTCTAATTCCTCATACGAAAGGCGGTCTTCCATATACAAAACCGTTTGAAAAGGCTTTTCCAAATGTTCCAGAAGCTGAACTCCGGCTCTTGATTTGCTACATCGGGGGTTGTGGTAAATGGTTATCATAATTTTGTTGTTATATTTGCAAAAATACAAATACATTTTTATGTTTATACAACAAGCCCTAAAAGGAAAAAACGATTGGTGGAGAACCTTGGTCGTATGCCTGCCTTTCATCGGAATTTTCGGTCTGAGTTTTCTGATATTCTTTGCTTTATCTCCCGATGAATATGACCAAATGGTCAGACAATCTTCTCAGTTATTTGAAGATAAAAACGTGAATCTGGTCTTGATGCTTAGCCAGTTCGGATTTTTGCTGGGTTTGCTTTTGGTGCTGTTTTATTTTTTACATCAAAGGAGTATCATAACCCTGACCACAGCCCGGGCTAAGATAGATTTCGAACGGATTTTCTTTGCTTTCTTTTTGGTGCTGCTTGTTCAGGTGGGGCTTTTTGCCGTTTCCTATAGCCTTGACAGCTCTGCTATTGAATGGAATTTTGATGCCTCGAAATTTATTCCGTTGCTCATCATCAGTCTGTTGCTGTTTCCGGTTCAAATCGGGTTTGAAGAATATTTTTTCAGAGGTTATCTGATGCAGCAAATCGGGATTTCGACAAAATCAAAATGGATTCCGCTGATCATCACTTCTGTACTTTTCGGAGTTGTGCATAGTGCCAATCCTGAAGTAGCCGAAATCGGGTTTAAAATGATGGTTTTCTATATCGGAACAGGACTTTTTATGGGAATACTAACCCTTTTAGACGACGGACTGGAATTGGCTTTAGGATTCCATTTTGCCAATAATTTTGTGGCTGCTACCCTAATCACTTCTGAGATTTCAGCTCTCCAAACCGATGCTGTTTTCAAATATACGGGAGAAATGGATATGACCACTATGTTCAGCGAAACTGTGATTAGTATGCTGATTGTCTATCCGTTATTATTGTTTATTTTTTGGAAAAAATATAAGTTCCGTTGGAATATCCGGTAATTATTCCAACAAATCGGGTCTTCGGTTTTGGGTGTGTTCCAGAGCTTTTTGCTCTCTCCACTGGTCAATCTTAGCGAAATTTCCGCTTAAAAGAATATCAGGAACCTTCCAGCCTTTGTATTCAGCAGGTCGGGTATAAATGGGTGGGGAAAGCAGGTTGTCCTGAAAGCTGTCTGACAAAGCGGAGGTTTCGTCAGAAAGCACTCCGGGAATGAGCCTGATAATAGCATCCGAAAGCACCAAAGCTCCCAATTCTCCTCCCGAGAGCACATAATCTCCGATAGAAATTTCTTTGGTGATAAAATGGTCTCTTACTCTTTGGTCAACCCCTTTATAATGTCCGCACAAAATGATGATATTCTGATACATCGACATTTTATTAGCCATTTTCTGGTTCAGGGTTTCTCCGTCAGGGGTCATATAAATGATTTCGTCATAGTCCCTTTCTGATTTTAGTTTACTGATACACAAATCAATAGGCTCTACTTGCATAACCATTCCCGCTCCGCCTCCAAACTGATAATCATCTACGTTTTTGTGTTTGTTGGTGGCATAATCCCGAAGGTTGTGAAAATGCACTTCTACCAAACCTTTCTCAATCGCCCGTTTCATAATCGAAGCCTCAAACGGACTTCGCAGCAAATCGGGTAAAACGGTAATGATGTCTATTCTCATATTTTTTTGTTTCAGGTTATCAGTTGTCAGTTATCGGTTGTCAGGTATCGGTTGTCAGAACATAAAATCAGAAATCGCTATTCATCAATCTTAAATCAAGTGTTTTTCTTTAATCCTTTCGATATTTATTTCTTTTTCCAAAGGTATATCAAATTCGATGTAATCAAAGAGTTTTTGTGCCAGATAGGGAGCCATCATCACACCTCTTGTTCCCAAACCGTTGAGAATAAAAAGATTGCGAAAATCCTTATGCTTTCCTACAAGTGGTCGCCTGTCTTTTACCGTAGGGCGAATACCCGCCTGGTGGTCAACCACTTCAAAATCACAGTTTATGATTTCTTTCAACTCTGTCAGGAGCAGTTCTTTTGCCTGTGGAGTCGGAGTATCGGTTTTGTCGTCCCAATCATAGGTAGCTCCCACTTTATACAAATCATTGCCTACGGGCAACACGAAACGTCCGGCTTTGAGCAATATGTCTAAATCTAAATCTTTGGTTTTTATGGTAAGCAATTCGCCTTTGGCTCCGTCAAGAGGCAGGTGATTGAAATACGGATTGCTTTTCATTCCGAAACCTTCAGAAAAAATAATATTCCGTGCTTTTTTACCTTGATACTCCACAAAATCATCGGTTATATGGAGTTTGGAATAATCAAAATTTTCTTCTGAAATACAGTTATTTTGCCTTAAAAAATCTTTGTAAGTATGCAACAAAAGCGGAATATCGAGATAACCTGTGTTTTTTACTTCACCAAACCCGAAAGGAGCTGCGACCGACTTATAGTTTCTGAAAATAATTTCAGAATTTACTAAATTCTCAAACAAAGGTCTTTCGGAAATAAGTGTCCAGTTGTGTTGCTCTTCGAGCGATGCAAATTTCCTAAGCGTGTTTAGGTTGTGGAGTAGTTTAATTTGAAATCGCTTTTCGATTTTCGGATAAAACTCATAGAGCAGCTCCATTTGTGGTTGTGCCTGCCATGCCAGAGTAAACCGCTTGAGCACCACCGGATTAAAAACTCCGCCTGCTACTTCCGAAGATGATTTCTGACTGTTATCAAAGGTGAAAAACGATTTGCCGTTTTGCAGGGCAACCTCCGCAAAAGCCGTTCCTGCTAACCCCAGACCTACAATGAAATAATCATATATTTGTGTTTTCATAGTGCAAAAATAGTGATTTCAGGTGAAAATGTGGGTTATTGGTTATTGGTTATTAGTTAACAGTCTTAAGCATACTACTTAATGTTAGGTACTGGTATCTTTCATTCTGAAATCAAAAAGAAGGTCAATAAAAAAACTCCTGCCGTCTGGCAGGAGTTTTTTGAGTATTATTTTTTGAAGATTAGTAACTCCACATATCTTGTTCAAAATTGCGAATTTCTTCTTTAAGTCTTTCAGATTCGAGAAGCTGAAACTGAGCATTGTCTTTCAGATACTGCTCGATTCTTCGGTCTCCATACACGTTATCTACCATATAGATAGTAGCATTAAAACGTCTTGAATTTAACAAGTGGTCAAAGTTGAAAGGAGAAGCCGAGTTTTTCTCATTGAAAGCCAATGCTTTATGCAACGTCTGTCTTGCATCCGGGAAATATACCCAAAACAACTCAATAGGCTCTCCTTTGTCACCATCACGAAGTTTATCCAAAGCAGGAATCGCCTTAGGGCAAATACCCAACAAACGATATTTTAACTCTCCCTGACGGGCATCAAAATACCAATATCCTCTGATGGCATATTGCTGAACGTCTGCTCCGGTAACTTGAGAGGTGCTATAATGCTCCTCTGTAAAAATACCTTCTGCAAGAAGCTGCTCTTCGGTATAACCCTGATACTGGTTCCATACGTCTTTTCCGTAATCGTTAACCTCTTTGTGATAGAATGACTGTTTTACTTCTTCAAGTGTTTTTTTGGTACGGAAATAAGAATCTCCATATACTTCTGTAATCTCTCCGCTTTCAATAGCAGTAATCAAAACATTAAACAATGAACGTCTTTCTGCTCCCAAATTATCTTCGACAGGAAAATATAAAGGGAAATTTACTCTTTGGTCAAGGTCAATAACCTCCCAAACGTGTCTTCCATACAATACATCACGCTCTTCATTTACGTATCCATAAGGAAGCGGATTATCGTTTTCCAACAGTTTTTGCTGTTCTGATTTTTGACCTATTTCGGCAGGAGTCTTAGCATTCAGCACATTGATTTGAGCCTGAGTCTCAAATCCTGTTACAGCCAAAACTGCCAATAAAATTTTTATACGATTCATAAATTTATATTTTAAAATCTATATGCTATTACAAAAACGATTTTTGTTTGAAATTATTGTATCTCCCAGTTAAACGGAGTAGAGTCTTTCATTTTATAACCAGAGGCTCCTTCAAGGGTTGTTTTTACGTTACTTATAATCACAACATCTCCTCTGGAAGCTCTGTTGATAGCTGCCTCAGCCTGTGCATTAAAACGTTTACCTTGTACAACTATCCTTGCACTTCCCGGTACAGAAACCTCAAATGATACTACGTTAGCTTTAACATCAAATACAAAGTCAGGGAACAATACGTTGATAGTAGAAGCAAGAAGGTCATTTTTATTTCCTCTCATACCTCCTACCTGACCTCTTAAAGAAGCTGCCGGAGCTGGAATGTTTCTAACTTTGAATGTTTTTTTACTTGGAGGTGCAGGAGTTCCGTCAGAGAATTTTCCTGTAACCGTAACTACAGCATCTTCTCCTTGTATTCCATCGGGTCTCCAAATATATTTTCCATTACCCACTTTTTTAAGCCCTGGTGCAGAAGCATTCACATCATTATCATGAATTCCGGAATATGAAATTGTCATCGGGTTATCTACTCCACGATAGATTGAATTCATTTTGTCTGCTGAAATAGTAGCTTCATTTGGTCGAGGCACAACCACATAGTTGCTTTCAATCTTTATGGATTTCTCTTTACCGTCTTCCATAAAAATAAACTCTCCTTTTAACGGCTGATCTCCAAGACCTCCTGCAGTGAAAGCAAGCTCAACTCCACCTTCTTTGAAAGAAGATTGATCTAATTCTTTACCGTTCAATATAACTTTTGCAGGTTTTGTACTTGAATCCGTACGTCCTAAAGCTATTTTACCGGTTACTTGTTCTCCCGAAAAGAAAGCTGATTTATCTAAAATAACGACTGCCTCATAATTATCAAATGATAATTGACTAGCCATTTCTCCTTGAAGCATTTTTGACAAAATCTCAGATTCTACAGTTTTAACATCTGCCTGTAACTGAGTAAGTTTTGTTAAAGAAGCTACCATCGGAAATCCTTTAAAATGATATTCCAGCCAATCTCTTGGTCTATCTTCTCTATCTCTGATTTTTCCATTGTCGTCACCTGTAGAAAATTTGCTTTCAACATCAGCTTTGACATCCTGATAATTATCTCCTAAAACAGTTAACACTCCTGTTCTGAATGAATTTACTTTATCAACAAACTCTTGTCCTTGTTGAGAATATTTGTCTCCCCCAACAAAAAATTTATTATCTAAAGTAATAGACTTATCCATTACTTCATAATCTTTAGGATCTTTTACATCTACTTTCAATTCTGCTTTGATGTCCTCAATATATTGATTAAAATCAGAAGCTAAAACATCAATTTGTCTTGCTTTTTCAGCCAAATCTCTATACAACTCAGGATTATCTGTTGCTTTTTGTTGCAATCCTTGGATAAATTGCTGATTTCTTGTAGTTGCAGCAGTATTTGAGTCTTCTAATCTTTCATTCATAAGACCAAAAGCAGATAGTACTTCCTTTGACATATTAAGAGCCATCATAGCGATGAACACCAAATACATCAGGTTAATCATCTTCTGTCTGGGGGTTAATTTTCCTCCTGCCATTATTTCTAATTAGTTTTTTAGATTAATAAATTAAATTTCAAAGATTTCTAATTAGAATCTTCTTAACCTTTGTTACCCATTGCAGAAAGCATACCTCCGTAAACATTGTTTAATGAAGCAATGTTTGCTGTCATAGATGCCATTTGCTCTTTTAGTTTTGATGCATTTTCTGCAATTTCTTTGTTAGCCTCAGCATTTCTTGAAGCACTTTCAAGCTGTACTTTATACAGGCTGTTCAACGACTCCATTTGGGCAGCAGCCATTGAGAGCTCTTCGCTGTATCTTTTTTGAGCAGCGATTCCGTCTGCAGAAGAAGAAATTCCTTTAGCGGCAGATTCAAAATTTTTAATACTATTTCCTAAACTTGCCATAAGCTCTCCGTCGATTTTAGCTTCTTTCAACAAGTTATCTAATTTTTGAGAAAGCATTCCCTGAGTGTCTTCTTTTTTGGCATCCTTCTTTTTTGCCTCTCCTCCTGCCAATTCAGGATATACCAGAGACCAATCCAATTCTTTATCAACAGATTCAAATGCCGAAACGGTAAATACTAATGCCTCTGTAACAAGACCAATGATAAGCATTTCGTTACCAAGAGGCCAGTGCATAATTTTAAATAGTGCACCCAAAATTACTATAGCCGCTCCAAGGCCATAAACCATGTTCATTAATTTTTTATTCTTTGCCATAATTTAAAGAAATTTTTAGTTAGTTAAGTTAATTAAAATGTTTGTTATAAAATTTAGTTGTTAAAATGTTACTTGCTTATCTTCTACCTCTTAGAGCAGGATTGTCGGCTGTGGTCTGTGTTCCCATATAATCCTGAACGGTTCTGAACCCTATATAGCTACGGGCAGTATCAGAATATTCATAGTTACGGTTACCCAGCTGTAAATAATAGGCTACGTCTTTCCAAGAACCTCCTCTGTGAACTTTTCTTGCATTAGAAGGGTCGTTCACCGTTGGGTTCATCGTAGAAACATATTCATAAGCTGAAGGGTCATACGAAGAATCCACCCATTCTGATACGTTTCCTGACATATTATACAAACCAAAATCATTTGGCGTATAGGATTTTGCCTCTACCGTATATAAAGCTCCGTCTGCAGCATAGTCTCCACGGTTGGGTTTAAAGTTTGCCAAATGACAAGCTCTTTCGTTCTGAGTATATAAATCTCCCCAAGGGTAAGTTGCAGCCTGAAGACCTCCACGACCTGCATATTCCCATTCTGCCTCACTCGGCAAACGGAATTTATTGACCTGATCTCTTCCTTTTTTCTGTTTTATCCAAGTGTTTTTCATAATGGTTTTCCAGTTACAGTAAGCTTTTGCTTGTTTCCAGCTCACTCCAACCACAGGATAATCATCATAGGCAGCATGCCAGAAATAATCATTGTGCATTGGCTCGTTATAAGAATAAGCAAAATCTTTAATCCAAACTGTAGTATCAGGATAAATCAACAGCTTTTCTGTTTTCATATACTTACTTCTTTTGGCTCTGACATCGGTGCTTTTATCTCTTGCTGCTCCGTCTGTATCAAATTCCTGATAGTGGAATTCCAAAGTAGAAACGTCAAAAGTTTTCAAACCGTTGAACCATTCTGTAGGCGGAAGATACAGCCCGTCCATCACTTCTACGTAAGCTTCGTCCGGATATTCCTGAGGGTCTTCAAAAAGATCTACATCTCTGTTGAGTTTTCTTCCGTAATAGAAATCATCACCTTGCCCCAGACTATAGTAATTTTCATACATATATTTATCATACGGACTCATATTGGCAACATCCCCTCCATCTGCAAAAGCAAACTCTCCGATTCCTCCGCTGCCCGGAGTTGCTCCGTCTTCGTCTGCTCTGATAGCCAAACGGGTTCTGGTAATAGAATCTTTTACCCATTCTACGAATTGGCGATACTTGGAATTGGTTGTTTCAAATTCGTCCATATAAAACGAACGAACCGTAACGGTTTTGGAATTTGCATCTCCTATACCTGCCAAATCATCATCGGATTTACCCATAATGAATGATCCTCCGGGTATAAGAGTCATTTCATAAGGAGTCTCAGAACGCCATTTTTTTCCTTTCACTCCAACAACTTCTCCTCTATCTCCCGAACTACAACTTAGTAGTAGAGACACAACAGATAACATTACAATTGATTTCTTCATATAAAAATCCGGTATTTAAGTAGTCTTAATTTTAAGGGCGTAAACCTATTTCTTTTTTTTCAGAAAAACAACTTTTTCTTAACTTTTTTTTTCGACTCTTCCTGTGTTTTTAAAGAAAGAGAAACGTAAGCCCTTGTCATATTATTGTATAGCAAGGTATTTTTTTTGGGCTTTCCACCATCTTTCAGGATAAATTCCCTGAGAGGCTTCTACGTAATCTTCATACCTGCAAGGTAATAACGTAAAATTAGCCGATTTATTTTCTTTTGCTTTATCATATACCACCTGCATCCACCACCGCTGCGAAAATTCACTTTTATAAAACACGAGTTCTTCGTCATCAGCCAAAGACACTATATATTTCAAAAAATTATTTATTTCTGTTTCGGGAAACTCTTTATATCGGCAGCAATAACCTTCAATAAAGTACCATATTATCTGAGATTGCAGCACGGCTTCACTCGATAGATTTCCGTCTGTATTAAAAAGCCCCAGCACAGATACTCTGTCGCTTATCCCTGCATAGCGTGCCAAAGCACAGATTTCTTTACCTGTGAATCCGTTGGGCACAAACTTAGAAAAATTTCCGGTATAAACAGACTGAACCGAAAAAAAATCCACACTTACTATATCAGCATCTCTCAAAACAGGCTCTACCAAGGTAATATCACTGCCCACTTCGCCTAAGCGGTAGGCATCAAAGAACAATTTTTCGATTAAATCAACTTCTTCCTGAGCATTATAATAGACCTGATAACCGATATTGCTAAAGCCAAGCAGGTTGTTGGGCTCTTCCATAATGATTTTTGTAAGGTAGGAATCAGACGAAACCGGAAGATCTGCCCTTCCGAAATCAAATCGGCTGTCAACCGAAACCAGATTGACCATTTTTCCCGAATGATCATAGGCTCTATATAAAGGATAGGTCAAATCCTGTGAGCCTCCCAAAACAATGAGAACAATTTTCTTTTTCAGCAAAAAAGAAGCTGTTTGATTCAGGGCAAAATAAGTATCTTCGAGTGATGCTCCCTGCTCGATATTTCCTAAATCGGCAATGGTGCAATCCCAGTTTCCGAAAAACAAAGTATAAAGTTCCTTTCTGAGCCGAATCAAATCAGCCGAATCACTCCTGCCCGCTCCCCTGCTGTCTGCCACTCCGACAAGGGCTAACTGCACTTTTCCCAAATCAGGAAGCCCCAAATGGTCGTGAAGCAAAATCCGGCTTCCGAAATGCTGAGGCGAAAGCCCCTTTACAAAAGCGGAAACTTCGGGCTCTACGGGTTGTAAGAAATCGTTTATCATTTTTGTTTGATCGTTGAACTGTTTACCCTTCGACAAGCTCAGGGTGACAACTGAATACTAAATACTGAGCACTAAAAACTAAAGGTTGAGCACTGAACACTAAAGACTGAACACTATTTCTTCTTCTTAGGTGCTTTTTGTTCTAAATAAGCTTTGGCTTGCTCCAGAGTAAGACTTGAAGCATCTACTTCTTTGCCCAGCTCCACTTTGGTTTTTCCTTTCAGAATAACCGAACGTCCCCATCTTGCTTTTTCTACTCTGATGCCTTCACTTTCCCAGTTGTGAAGCACTTTTTCTTTTTCTTTACGGAGTTTGTCTTCGATAAGCTCCTTTATATCTGCCTGAGAAAGGTTGTCAAAGTTATACTTTTTATTGACATTGATAAACATATCGTTCCATTTTATGAATGGTCCGAAACGACCTGTTCCTTTCTGAACCGGAAGTCCGTCATATTCTGCAATCGGGGCATCGGCTTTTTGTTTTCTGGAAATCAGCTCAATGGCTCTTTCTAAGGTTACATCGAGCGGTTCTTCGCCTTTGTCAAGAGAGATAAACGTTTTTCCGAAACGAACATAGGGCCCGAAACGACCTACATTTACCTCAACCTCTTCACCCTGATGTGTTCCCAAAGCTTTTGGCAATAAAAACAAATCCAGTGCTTCTTCTAAAGTGATGGTCGTAATGTTCTGCTCGGGTCTGAGCGAAGCATATTGCTTTTCTTTGTCGTCAGGATCACCGATTTGAGCCATGGCTCCGAATCTTCCCAAACGAACAGAAACTGCTTTTCCGCTTTTCGGGTCTTTCCCCAGAATCCGTTCACCCGATTCTCTTTCAGCCGAAACTTCTACTTCTTTTACAATCGGGTGGAAATGGTTATAGAAACGCCCCATCATTTTTGTCCAATCTTCATTTCCGGAGGCGATTTCATCAAAATCCTGCTCTACCTTAGCGGTAAAATTATAATCTAAAATCGTATCGAAATGAGTAACCAGAAAATCGTTTACGATAGTTCCCACATCAGTAGGAATGAGTTTTCCTTTATCGGAACCCGTTTTTTCTTTCAGCTGCTTCTCCTTAATAATAGTATCTTTCAGAGTAAGCTGAACATACGGTTGTTCTTTTCCTTCGGAGTTTCCTTTTTCTACATAATTTCTACTGATAATCGTTGAAATCGTAGGAGCATAGGTCGAAGGACGACCAATTCCCAGCTCCTCTAATTTTTTCACCAAAGAAGCCTCCGTATATCGGGCAGGCGGTTTTGAAAAACGCTGGGTTGCGGTTATATAATTATTAAGGAGTTTGTCTCCGGTTTTTAGCGGAGGCAACATTCCTTCCTGTTCTTCGTCTTCATCGTCATTACCTTCGAGATATACTTTCAAAAAGCCTTCAAAAAGCAATACTTCTCCGGTTGCCGTAAAAATTTCTTTGTGGTTATCGGCTTCGATTTTTACGTTGGTTCGTTCTAATTTGGCTTCGCTCATTTGTGAAGCGATGGTTCTTTTCCAAATCAGTTCATACAAACGAGATTGTTCTCTGTCTGCCGTAACCGAATGACGACTCATATCGGTCGGGCGGATCGCCTCGTGGGCTTCCTGAGCTCCTTTGCTCTTGGTTACGAAACTTCTGGGAGTGCTGAATTCTTTTCCGTAAGAAGAAATGATTTCAGATTTGATGGATTCGGTTGCTTCCTGCGAAAGATTCACGCTATCGGTTCTCATATAGGTGATAAGTCCCGCTTCATACAAACGCTGGGCCACCATCATGGTTTGAGAAACCGAAAAATAGAGTTTTCTCGAAGCCTCCTGTTGTAAAGTCGAGGTCGTAAAAGGAGGAGCCGGTGATTTTTTGGTCGGTTTGGTTTCTAAGTCAGCAACCTTATAATTGGAACCAATATTTTTATTCAGGAAATCTTCTGCTTCTTTTTGGGTTGCGAAGTTTTTCGGGAGTTTTGCCTTAAAGGTTTTTCCGTTTTGGGTCGTAAATTCTGCATTTATGGAAAAAGAAGCTTCAGATTTGAAGTTCTGGATTTCTTTTTCTCTTTCTACAATCAGGCGAACCGAAACCGATTGCACTCTACCGGCAGAAAGTCCGGATTTTATTTTTTTCCACAAAACAGGCGAAAGTTCATAACCTACCAATCGGTCTAAAACCCGTCTTGCCTGTTGGGCATTCACCAGGTTATAGTCGATTCCCCTGGGATTTTTAACCGCTTTTTCGATAGCCGATTTGGTGATTTCGTGAAAAACGATACGTTTGGTTTTGGCTTTATCTAATTTTAAAGTTTCAGCCAAATGCCACGAAATGGCTTCTCCTTCACGGTCTTCATCGGAAGCAAGCCACACGGTTTCTGCCTTTGAAGCCAAATCTTTGAGTTTTTTTACTACTGCCTTTTTATCGGGAGAAACGATGTATTTGGGTTTAAAATTATTCTCAATATCCACTCCCATCTCACTGGAAGGCAAATCGGAAATATGTCCGAAACTGGATTCCACCTGAAATTCTTTTCCTAAGAATTTTTCTATGGTTTTTGCCTTAGCAGGAGACTCCACTATCACTAAATTCTTTGCCATCTGATTTTATTTTGTGTGCAAAAGTAGAATTTTTTGTTTAAAGTTTCAGGTTTCAGGTTTAAAGTTTTGGTAACAGTTAGTTGTTAATAGTTGTAGGTTAATAATTTTAACCCTGTAAAGTTTGTTTACTACTTCCGAGTTATAAGGCTTACTCAGCCTGATAAACTTTAAACTTTAAACTTTAAACCTGAAACCTGAAACTTTAAACCTGAAACTAAAAATTAGAAGCTATAGCCTCTGCCAACACTTTAAATTCCTCTTGAGAAAGGCTCACTTTGTGCTGAAAAGTCATTTCTTTCATTTCATTCAACGGAATGAGATGAACGTGAACATGAGGCACTTCGAGCCCCACCACAGCCATTCCGACACGTTTGCAAGAAACTGTTTTCTCAAGTGCTTGAGCCACATCATGAGAAAAAGCCATCAACTCTAAATAAAGCTCTTTGTCCATATCGAAAACCTTGTCGATTTCCTGTTTCGGGACACAAAGCGTGTGTCCTTTGGCATTGGGGTTTACATCCAGAAAAGCAATAAATTTATCATTCTCTGCTACGATATGTGCAGGAAGTTCACGGTTGATTATTTTGGTGAATATTGACATACTATAATTTTTTACTCTCTTGAAATTTCTAAAATTTCAAACTGCAATTTTCCGTTAGGCACGGTGATTTCTGCAATTTCTCCGACAGATTTTCCCAACAGCCCTTTCCCGATGGGTGAAGTAACCGAGATTTTTCCGGTTTTTAAATCGGCTTCGCTTTCGGCTACCAGAGTGTAGGTGAGCTCCATTTTATTGACCACATTTCTGATTTTTACTTTCGACAAAACCAAAACTTTTGACGTATCGAGTTGTGATTCGTCAATAAGTCTTGCGTTGGCATATAATTCTTCTGTTTTGGCAATTTTCATTTCCAGCAACCCCTGAGCTTCTTTGGCAGCATCATATTCTGCATTTTCAGACAAATCACCCTTGTCTCTCGCTTCTGCAATTGCCTGTGAAGCTTTCGGACGCTCTACCGCTTTGAGATATTCCAACTCCTCCTTTAATTTTTTTAGTCCTTCTGCTGTGTAATAGGATACTTTACTCATAATCATTGTTTTATAAATAGAAAAGAATCCCAAAAAATGGGATTCTCCGGTTTCAAATTATTTTATATCTTAGCCTTTTGTTATAGGTACTTTTTTTAACGAAGTCCAAAGGTATAAATTTATTATTTAATTTCACAACTTTCAGGTTGATATTTTTATGAGACACTCTTTTTTACTACCCATATTTTTATTTTTTATGCTTATGGCAAGCAGTTGTTCAAGTGACAACAACATCGGTCGCAACAACCCTTATATTCCTAATTATTCGTTTTCGATAGATATCAATATGAATTTACCGATGTATAACAGCCTGCAATATCCGAGCAACGGTATGGTTATTACGACCAACGGAGCGGGAGCCAACGGAATCATCATTTTTAATGCAGGGAGTGGCTACAGAGCCTATGATGCCAATTGCCCGAATCAATACATCAGCAGTTGCTCAAGGCTTGTGGTAGATGGCATAAAAGCGGTTTGCCCTTGTGACGAACTGGAATACAGCCTTTTTACAGGACTCCCAATGGCTAAAGGCGAATATCCGATGAAACCCTACCGAATTGAGCAAATCGGAAATATGTTAAGAGTCTATAATTAGTGGGCAGCGGAATAAAAATTATTTTTCGTCAGCCGAAGACCCGTAAATTCCGGGAAGCGGAATATTAAGCAATCTCATATAAACCGTAAGTTGCCCACGATGGTGAATGAGATGATTGGTAATGATAAAACGGAAAGCTCCCAGTTTTGGCATTTCTGCAAGGTGATGTTCGCCTGCTTTCAACGTCCATTTTGTCAACCAAAATTCATCGGGTTGCGTGTTCACAAAATTTTTATTTTTCTGCAAACCCTCTTCCAATCCGGCTTTTAGTTCTTCCAACGTGGTGGCTTTTGTCGGGTGATAATCGGTATGAAAATCAAAAACATCTTTGGATACGGCAAGATATGTCCAGTTGTGAAGTTCCACGATATGTGAAGCCAATTCTCCCAAAGTCATTGATTTTTCGTGTGGTTTGTAGTTCCAATGCTCATTGCTGAGGTTATCCAAAATTCTTTTGGTGTTAAGCGTTTCCCTTTCTATTTCGACTAACATTCCTTCTTTAATACTCATAATTTCTCTGTTTTTTTGTTTACAAATATATTTAGTTTTTCCCAAAGCTCGAATAAAATGCAAAGACCTTTTTGGCTTTTGAAACTCCGATGACTTCTGCAATTTGCTCTTCGCTGGCTTTGGAAAGCCGTTTTACGGAACGAAAATGCTTGATAAGAGCCACCATTGATTTTTCACCAATCCCCGGAATGGTTTCGATAGAAGTTTTCAGAGCATTATTGCTTCGTTTTTGTCTGTGGAAGGTGATTCCGAAGCGATGAGCCTCATTTCGGAGTTGTTGGATAACTTTCAGGGTTTCTGATTTTTTATCCAGATATAACGGGATCGGGTCATTCGGATAAAATAATTCTTCCAGACGTTTGGCAATTCCCAGAATGGCGATTTTTCCTCTCAGACCTAAAATATCTAAACTTTTCAAAGCAGACGAAAGTTGCCCTTTTCCTCCGTCAATAATAATCAAATCGGGTAATTTTTCGCCTTCGTCCAAAAGTCGTTTGTATCTCCGATAGACCACTTCTTCCATCGAAGCAAAATCATCGGGACCTTCGACTGTTTTGATATTGAAATGTCTGTAATCTTTTTTGCTGGGTTTTCCGTCTTTGAAAACCACACAGGCAGCCACCGGATTGGTTCCCTGAATGTTGGAATTGTCAAAACACTCGATATGCCTTGGCTCAACCGAAAGCCGCAAATCAGACTTCATCTGAGCCATAAGCCGTTTGGTATGCCTGTCAGGATCAGTAATTTTTACTTGTTTGAGCTGTTCCAAACGATAGAATTTGGCATTTCGTTCAGATAAATCGAGCAAATGTTTTTTGTCTCCCAATTTCGGAACCGTAACTTTTATATGTTCGCCTAAATCAAGCTCAAAAGGCAAAATCACCTCTTTCGTATTTAGATGAAATCGTTCCCGAAGTTCCACCACAGCAATACTCAACAGGTCTTCATCGGTTTCTTCGAGCTTCTTTTTGATTTCCATTGTATGCGAACGGATAACCGCTCCGTAAGAAATCTGGAGGAAATTTATATAAGCAAAATCATCATCAGAGACTATCGAAAACACATCGACATTGGAGATTTTAGGATTCACAATGGTAGATTTCGCCTGATAATTCTCCAACACTTCTATTTTTTCTTTGACTTTTTGGGCTTCTTCAAACTCTAAGTTTTGGGCATAACGGTTCATCAACACCTTAAATTCGTGTAAAGAATCTTTGAAATTCCCTTTGAGAATTTCCCTCACACCTTTGATTTTTTCTTCGTATTCTGCTTCGGTTTCATAGCCTTCACAAGGCCCTTTGCAGTTTTTGATGTGATATTCCAGACAAACTGAATATTTCCCGGAGCGGATGTTTTCGGGAGAGAGGTCATAATTACAGGTTCGGAGTTGATATAATTCTTTTATCAGGCTCAGAATGGTGTTTACGGTTTTGAAACTCGTATAAGGTCCGAAATATTCAGAACCGTCATTGATTTTGTTTCGGGTCACAAAAACTCTGGGGAAAGGTTCTTTTTTGATGCAAATCCAGGGATAGGTTTTGTCGTCTTTCAACAGGACATTATATCGGGGCTGATATTGCTTGATAAGGTTGTTTTCCAACAAAAGAGCATCACTTTCGGTAGGGACGACAATGTGTTTTATCGTGACAATTTTTTTGACTAAAACTCGGGTTTTTCCGTTTTCGTGGACTTTAGTAAAATAGGACGAAACTCTTTTTTTGAGGTTTTTTGCCTTCCCGACATACAGAATTTTCCCATCTTTATCATAATACTGATACACACCCGGATTGTCGGGAAGGGTCTGGATTTGTAGTTCTAAAGGAGAGAGTTGCATAGTGCAAATTTAGCCTTTTTTAATGTGAAAAAAATCACAAACTGAGCCATTGCTTAAATTCGGAAGCCTTATTTTTACTCACGATAATAGATATAGGCGATTTGGGAGTGGTTTCAACTTTCAGCTGGTTGTTGCCGTATTTGTAGATTTTGTCAATGGCTTTGATAGACAGCACAAACTGCCTGTTGGCACGAAAAAAATAGGTTTTGTCAAAATCTGTGCTCAACTCATCTAAACTATTGTTGCTGTGAAAGAGTTTCCCGTCTAAGCAACAGATATAGGTAATGGTGTTTTCGGTATAGACAAAGGCAATTTCGTCTGTGTTTATGGAGACTATTTCGTCTTTTTTATAGGCAACTATACGTTTTTTATATTCGGTTTTGTTGTTGGTTTCCTGATGTTTCAGGTCGTTTATTTTTTCTTTATACAGCACCAAATCATAATTGAGTTTCGACAGCGAAAGCACTTCTTTTGACAAACCTTCGTTCTGAATTTCCAGGTCTTTTTCATACTTTCTGCTAATTATCCGAACGGCAAAAACCGACAAAAGCACAATGAGCATACCCGAAGCCAGATAAACCAATACAAAATTGATTTTCAACTGTTGGATATAGCCTTTTATGCTATCGGTATCTGCATATACGGCAACAATCCAATCGGTATTTTTCACCGGATACAGGTAAATGACTTCGGTATTTCTCTTTTGGGATGAAGTTGTGGTTTTGCCTTTCAGTTTCAGGATTTTCTGAAAGTCATCGGTATCGAGTTCGTCATAAATTACGGGCTGCACAAAGAGTTCGTCTGATGTGATTTGCTTGCCTACTTTTTCCTGATTCGGGTGACATATCTGTACGCCAGACCAGTCGAGCATACAGATAAAACCCAATTCTCCATTGGTATTTTCTATGCTTTTTTGCAGGTTATCAATCACTATTTCTTTCGATAATCCGCTCTCTATCTGATACTGCACCAGCCCCGAAATTTCGTTGGCTTCTCTTTTACCCGATTCTATCTGGCTCTTCAAAAAAGACTCTGTAGCTATCTCAAACATATAGCTCATACCCAGATAGCTTATCACGAAAGTAATAAGGGAAAGTCCTAAAAAGGTAAACAAATAAAGTTTGTCTTTTTTCATGGTTTCGTGATTTCGTTCAAAGTCATTTTTTCCTTTTTAAGTCGTTTTTTACCCTTTTGAGCGAAATTTTGACTCCAGAAAAATCGCTCAATTATTATTTTTGAGCTGTCAAATTTAAAAAAAAAACTATGAAGACAATTTTATTTATTACAAAAGTGATGCTGTTCTTTTTTATCGTTACCGGACAAGCACAACAAACCTACGTTATTGATTGGGGAATGGGGACATCGAGCCAGGAGGCAAGTATAACCATTGAAACCGGAGACACCATCAAGTGGATTTGGGTAGATAGCGGAATGCCTCACGATGTGAGCAGTATTGACCCGAATGCTCCCGCAGGATTCGGAAGCCCTATGATGTCTAACTTAGGTTATGAGTATTCATTTACATTTAATGAAGAGACAACCTTCGATTACAGATGTGCCGTACATCCAGGAACCATGTTTGGCACCATAACCGTTGAAGGCGGAACGGTTGAAGAAGTAGTAACCATTCCCGATAATGCTTTCAAAGCCTATCTGGTAGGCAATGCTGCCATAAACCTGAATAGCGATACAGAAATTCAGGTGAGTGAAGCTATTGCCTTTTCGGGAACTATGGATTGCTCAGAATCAGGCATCGAAGACCTTACGGGGATTGAGGCTTTTACGGCTCTTACCGGACTGAATTGCAGCAACAATATGCTGACTTCAATAGATGTAAGCAGCAATCCCGGATTGTTGGTTCTGTCTTGTTCTAATAATGATATTACAACTTTAGACCTGAGCAACAACCTCCTTTTAATGGATTTATATTGTGGAGGAAATATGCTGACAACCTTAGACCTGAGCAGTCTTACTGATTTGTCGGTTTTGGATTGCAGCAGCAACGATTTGTCGGTTTTGAATGTGAGCAACAATATGGCTTTAACCGATTTATATTGTTCTGATTTGCATATTATGGAGTTGGATTTAAGCGGAAATTCCGGGCTTACTACTATTGATTGCAGCAACAATCACCTGCTTTCGAGTCTGAATGTTCAGAACGGAAACAACACCAATGTAGTATTTTTCAGTGCTTTAGGAAACACGGAACTCGATTGTATTCAGGTTGATGATGCCAATTACAGCACAACCAACTGGACTGATATTGAAGCCGGAACGATTTTCAGCGAAAATTGTTCTGCTTCACTCAACGATTTTGCGGCTCATTCTTTCTCGGTTTACCCGAATCCTGCCAAAGATATATTGACCATAGAATCTTTGTCTGCCATTCAGACCTACAGAATATTCGACATACAGGGAAAACAACTCACCGAAAAAACAACAAACAGCCAAAGCGAATTGTTGCAAATAGATATCAGTTCTTTTGAAAACGGAATTTACTTCCTTGAGGTGTCTTCTGCCAATGAGAAAACAGCGACATTCAAAATCATTAAAAGCTGATAATGAGCAGAAAAAATGAGCAAAAAACACCTAAAAAACATAGGAATAATATTGTTGCTGCTACTGCTCTCCTGTGAATATAATGTAGAAAAAGGACTGGCTCCTTCTCCTTGTAATCCGGAGCCTGTTACTCACGAAATTATGTGGAAAATGGGAGTCAGCGGACAATTGGCAAGTCTGAACATCAAGCCCGGAGATACCGTTCGGTGGATTTGGACAGAAGACAATATGCCACACGATGTACACAGTGACGACCCGAATGCTCCGGCTGATTTCGGAAGTGCCATACTAATCGGGCAAGGAACAATATATGAATATACCTTTACGGAAGAAACCGTATTTGATTATAACTGTTCCG
>Ga0172382_10002660_pt1 | contig 29422 bp, 27 predicted proteins | sample Leawel138RmetaG_FD_122245 | JGI IMG/M metagenome (GOLD analysis project Ga0172382, IMG submission 122245) | Leachate microbial communities from a municipal landfill in Southern Ontario, Canada - Leachate well 138R metaG | ecosystem: Engineered > Solid waste > Landfill > Unclassified | place...
ACCTGGGCGAGGGCGCGCGGATCATCAACATCGGCAGCATCAACGCCGACCGGATACCCGGCCCCGGGCTGTCGGTGTACGGCATGACCAAGGGCGCGGTGTCCTCGTTCACCCGGGGACTGGCCCGCGACCTCGGACCCCGCGGCATCACCGTCAACAACGTTCAACCGGGCCCGATCGACACCGATGCCAATCCCGACGACGGTGCCTTCGCCGAGAGCCTGAAGCAGGTGGTCGCGCAGGGCCGCTACGGACACACCAGCGATGTCGCCTCCCTGGTGAGCTTCCTTGCGGGCCCGGAGTCGGGGTACATCACCGGTGCGCACCTGAACGTCGACGGCGGTTTCACCGTCTGAGGGCCGCAAGGGGTGCCCGCTTCGGCTTGTGGCCGCCCGACCTCGGCGCGTTAGTGTGCTGTGGTCGGCCTCCATGACCAGCCGGCGGAAGAGTTGAGCTCACCTATGACTGCAACAGCACAGACGTCGCCCCTCGAAGCACGGGTCGGCCACCACTACCAGATGGCAGGCACCTACCTCGTCGGCCGTGAGAAGGTCCGTGAGTACGCCCGCGCGGTGCAGGACTATCACCCCGCGCACTGGGACGTTGCCGCCGCGGCCGAGCTGGGGTATTCGGACGTGGTCGCGCCGCTGACGTTCACGTCCGCGCCGGGTATGCAGTGCAATCGCCGCATGTTCGAAGAGATCGTCGTCGGCTACGACACCTATCTGCAGACCGAGGAGGTGTTCGAGCAGCACCGCCCGATCGTCGCCGGCGACGAGTTGGTCATCGACGTCGAACTGACCTCGGTGCGCCGGACCGCCGGCCGGGACTTCATCACCGTCACCAACACCTTCACCGACACCCACGGCGAGCGGGTGCACACCCTGCACACCACCGTCGTCGGTGTCACCGCCGAGGACATCGACGCGGGCGTCAAGGTGGCCGTGCAGAACGCGATGATGCACGACATGAACATCCTCGACATCGGAGGATCCGACGCCGACTACGAGAAGACGGTGCGTCCCGGGCACGACATCCGGATCTCCGAGGGCACGCTGACCCGCACGCCCGGTACCGCGTCCTTCGACGATGTGAAGGTCGGCGACGCACTGCCGGCCCACCACACCCGGTTGTCCCGCGGCGATCTGGTGAACTACGCCGGGGTCGCCGGCGACGCCAACCCGATCCACTGGGACGAGGACATCGCCAAGCTGGCGGGGCTGCCCGACGTGATCGCTCACGGGATGCTCACGATGGGCCTGGGTGCAGGGTTCGTCTCGGCGTGGTCGGGTGACCCCGGCGCGGTCACCCGCTACACGGTGCGGCTCTCCCAGCCCGCGGTCGTGACGGCCAAGGAAGGCGCCGACATCGAGTACAGCGGCAAGATCAAGTCCCTGGACCCCGAGACCCGCTCCGGCGTGGTCATCGTCGGGGCGAAGTCGGCAGGCAAGAAGATCTTCGGCCTGGCGACGGTGAACCTCCGCTTCCGCTGACAGGACTCAGCAGCCCAACGTCACAGGGCGAACAGCAGTGCCGCGACGACCACTGTCGCGAAGCCCAGCGTCGCGGCGCCGATCACCAGTACCTCCGTGTGCGGGGCTGATGTGATTATCCGGCCCGCGATGACCGGGCTGTCCGTGATCTGCCGTGAGCGTCGGTAGCCCAGCGCGAGGACCAGCAGCGCGAGCAGCGCCGCGGTGATCGCCAACACTGCCCGCCATTGCCCGAGTGGTCCGTGTTGTCGCAGCAGCACCAGCGCACCGCCTACCAGGAAGCCGAAAGAGCTTCTCTCCCAGGACAACAGGGTGCGCTCTGCGGGCAGACCCGGCTTGGTGGGTTCGCGGCGTGGCATCTCACTGCCCGGACGGCGGCCAGACGAGCAGCACCACCAGCACCACCATGGTGACCACGAAGATCGCGCCGCCGAGCAGCAACGGAACGTGAGTGGGAGGCAGATCCTCGTCGCGGCGCATCGCGGCCTGGACGCGCTGCCAGCGCCGCACTGCCAACGCGGCAAGCACCCCGCCGCCGGCGGTCAGCGCCACGCTGAGGCCGTGCCGCACACCGGGAATGCCGAAGGACGGCACGAACTGCACGACGGCGATCCCACCGGCGATCAGCGCCAGCGCTGTGCGGATCCACGCCAGGAAGGTCCGCTCGTTGGCCAACGTGAAGCGATAGTCCGGATCTTCCTCGCCTGCACTCATCGTCGACGACCTCTTATTCCGTCGCCTGGTTCGGCTCCGCCGCCACCTTCAGCGGTTCGTGCTCGACGACCTCGTGCGTGCCGGGTAGGTCGTCGTAACGGCGCATGTACGCGTCGATCTCGTCGACGATCTCCGGGCCCGGGGTGCCCCACCATTCCTGGTAGCCGTACACATCGGCGAGCGGCCGGTGACCGCGGTCGCCATCGAGAATCTCCACGTGCTTCGGGCTCAGCATGGCCGGGTGGCGCACGCCGGCCGCCTCCGAAACCTTCAACAGGTCGCGCCGCAGCGTCATGACGTAGTTGGCCAGTCGGTGTGACTTCTGATCCGGATCCAGCCCGCGCGCGAGCCACGCGTTCTGTGTGGCGACGCCGGTCGGGCAGCGATCGGTGTGGCACTTCTGGGCCTGGATACAGCCGATCGCGAACATCGCCTCCCGCGCCACGTTGATCAGGTCCACCCCTAGAGCGAAGGCCACGATCGCGTTGGCGGGCAGGCCGAGCTTCGCCGACCCGATCCACGTGACACGGTCGGTCAGGCCGCGCTCGGCGAACAGCCCGTAGACCCGGGCGAAGCCCATCCGGAACGGGAACGACACGTGGTCGGCGAAGACCAGCGGCGCAGCACCTGTGCCGCCCTCACCTCCGTCGATCGTGATGAAGTCCACCCCGCGCTGACCATCGTCGTCCATCCGGTCGGCCAGCGTCTGCCAGAAGTCCAACTCCCCCACCGCGGACTTGATGCCGACGGGCAGGCCGGTGGCGTCCGCGATCCGTTCCACCAGGTCGAGCATCTCGTCGACGTCGCGGAACGCGGTGTGCCGGGAGGGGCTCGCGACATCCTTGCCCTGCTCGACGCCGCGGATGCGGGCGATCTCCGCGTTCACCTTGGCGCCCGGAAGGTGCCCGCCCAGACCCGGTTTGGCGCCCTGGCTGAGCTTGATCTCGATGGCGCGCACCGGTCCCGAGCCGACGACGTCGACCAGGCGGTCCAGGTCGAAGTTGCCGTGCTCGTCGCGGCAGCCGAAGTAGCCGGTGCCGATCTGGTACACCAGGTCGCCACCCTGACGGTGGTGGTCCGACAGGCCGCCCTCGCCGGTGTTGTGCCAGAAGTCGGCGATCTTGGCGCCCTTGTTGATCGCCTCGATCGCCTGGGGGCTGAGCGAGCCGAACGACATCGCCGACACGTTGACCACAGATGCCGGCCGGAAGGCGTGCCGGCGTCCGCGGGGTCCGCCGAGCACCTTCGCGCCCGGCACCTCGATGTCGCGGCCGTGGATCGGGGAGGCGGGCACCACGTCGGAGAACGTCGCCTGCTTGATGATCGGGTACGCGGCGTTCTCGGTGTCATTGTCGGTGCCGAACGAGAAGTAGTTGTTCTCCTTCTTCGCCGAGGTGTACACCCAGCGCCTCTGGTCGCGGCTGAACGGCCGCTCGGAGTCGTTGCTGGTGATGATGTACTGGCGCAACTCCGGGCCGATCGACTCCAGCAGGTACCTCGCCCGGGCGATGACCGGGAAGTTGTGGCGGAGGGCGTGCTCTTTCTGCAGCAGGTCCTGCAGCGCGACGCCGGCGAGCGCGGCAACGGGAGCCAGTGCGGCGAGCGTCCGCTTCTTCATGCGGCCCACACTGCCATATCCGGCCCGACCCGGCCGACGATCGTCCAGACAGGCACCATTGTCATGACAGAGGCGGCACCGCAAGCACTTTCATGCCTGGGGTGGGCGACCCCGCAGCGTCAGGTGCGCCAGACAAAGGTCGGGTTGAGCGAAGGGCTCCAGTCGGTCGACGGTGACCGGCGCTCCTTGGCGTTCGAGGACTCCCTGCATCAGCCCGAGGTGGATACCGCACACGACCTTGCTCTGTGTCTCGGCGAGCTCGAGGAACGGGCAGTGTCTCAGGCCGATCTGTTGCTTTTCCCCCGCACCGAGGCGCTCGGGAACGAACCCGACGTCGTCGAGTACCTCGACGAGGCGATCGACCGCTTCCTCGGCGCCCGACTGCTTCCTGCGTGGCGCCCGCACGTTCAACTCACGCCCCCAGGCACGTCCGCCCGCTTGTGCCCTGGTGGGGGGATCTCCGTCGGCGGCGAGACTCATCGCCAGCATCTCCGCCAGCAGTCGGTAGTGGCGGGGTCCGGCGCGGTCCATCTGCGGCATCGCGCGGAACATCTGCGGCGGGCGGCCCGGTCGCCGGCGATCCGGCTCGATGCGCTCCACCTGCCCCTGGCTGACCAGCCTGTCCAGGTGGAAGCGGACCGTGTTGGGATGTATGTCGAGCGCATCGGCGATCGCGCCGATACTCATGGGGCCGGACGCAGCCTTCAAGGTCCGCAGCACGTCACGCCGGCGACCCGGCGGCTCGTCGGGGGAAGCTGCGCTCACCGCTGGGCTCCGGTTATCCAGCCCAGCACAGGCTTTCGGAACGATTCAGGGGTCATCCGCCGGCTCCGGAGAGTCCGCGCGCCAACTCGGTAGACGTGATGTGTGTTGGTCGGTCATGCCAGTTCTCCTTAGAACCGCTCAATGCCGCCGTTGTCATGGATCCGGTGAAAGTGGTTGTGACACAACACCTGATTTGATCGCGTCTGTTTGCTCGTCGCTCTGGCCAACCCACCGGCGACCGTCTAGAGTTTACACAAGTGCGATTGTATAAAAAAGTGCGATCGCGCGGAGCAAAGGAGAGGTCCTTGCGCGTACGAGTCGACCGTGACCGGTGCGAAGGCAACGCCTTCTGCGTGAAGATCGCGCCGGAGGTCTTTCAACTCGACGACGACGAATACGCCGTCGTCATCGCCGATCCGGTTCCCGCCGAACAGGAGAAGCTCGCCGTCCAGGCGATCGCCGACTGCCCTCGCGCGGCGCTGTCGCGCTGCGATTAGCGGCGGCTACCGCTTGGTCAGCCGCAACCGCCACGCATCAGGCCCGCGCTCTTCGTAGTCGACGTCGAGCCGGCCCGAGTTCCGTTCGGCGAGCTGGTGCAACAGCGGAACCGGGTCGTGATGCGCCACCAGGATCAGCGCGCCGCCGACCGGAACGGCGTCGAAGGCGCCGAAGACGGTGGCGTGACGGATCGAATGCGGCACCGCGCGGACGTCGAGCACGGGATCGTCGGCATCGTGTTCGCCACAACCGCAGGTGTGTGACGGCGCGGCGCCGTTCGCGGCCGCGTGGCCACCGAGAAGTTCGTGCATTCCGTGCGTGACCTCGGCCAAGGAGACCTCTGGATCGGCGGCCACGATCGGCAGGATCCGCTCGTTCTCGTCAGTCAGGTGGGCGTCGAACAGCACCCGCAGTGCGTGGCCCGAGGCCGCCGCACGGACCGGCGGCTCAATGCGGATGCGCTCGACGAGTGCACCGATGATGCGGTGCACCGCGATCATCGCTTCGACCAGGGGCCGGGCCCGCTCGGTGCGGGTGGCAGCCGGGTACAGACGTTCCTCTTCGGCAGCAGCGTGCGGCAGCAGTTCACCGGTCAGGAACTCCAGGACCGCAGCGCGCGGCGGCTCGAAGTCTGCGCCCCGGTCGATCGCCGCCAGCATCGCATCGGTGAGCACTGCGACCTGCCCCGCCAGCTGAGCGTGGTGGTTCTTGATGGCATCGACCGCCTCCGCGTCGACAGCGGTGGACGCCACGATCACATCGTTGGCCATGTTCGGCTCCTTTCCACGAGCCCCGACGCTGCGCCGAGCGAATGTGACTCATTGCCCTATGCGCAACAACCCGTAATTTACTACGATTATTTCCGTGGAAAAAGAGCAGTTGGTCCTCGGTCCCCAGCCGACCCCGGTTCTCGGGAGCCCGGTGGCACTGTCCGGGCAGCGGCTGCGGGTGCTCGACTATGTGCGCACCCACTCCCCCGTCCGGGTCGCCGAGGCCGCGACCGGTCTCGACCTGCACCCCAACACCGCGCGGGAACACCTCGAGGCGCTCGTCGCGCTGGGGCTCGTCGAGTGCTCCACCGCGCCCACCTCGGGACGTGGGCGACCCGCGGCGGTGTACCGCGCATCGGCCGCCGACCCCGCGGTGGCCGCCCGGGACTATGCGGACCTGGCGACCGCGCTGGCCGGTCATCTGGCCCGCACCAGCGCACACCCGGAGCGCGATGCGCGGCTCGCCGGTATCGAATGGGGCCGCGAACTCGCCGACCACCACAGCCCATCCGGCGGCGATTCGCAGCAGTCGGTGCTCGATGCACTGGACCGTCTCGGCTTCGCGCCGGATGCTGAGCCGGAGACGCCCGGCGAGCGTCGCGGCATCGCGCTGCGGCGCTGTCCCCTGCTGACCGCGGCCCGCCGCTACCCCGCCGTCGTCTGCCAAGTCCACCTCGGCATCGTCGAGGGAATTCTGGAGCGGCTCGGCGCTCCGACCGGGCCGGGACTCGATCTCATTCCCTTCGCCGAACCCGGAGCCTGCCGACTGTATCTGCCCGAACCCTTTGTGCTCCAACATGACTGAACGGCGTATCCCACCCCGAGCGCTGCTGTTGGCGCCCGGCGGCTTCGCGCTGCTGGCCGGACTCGACGCGGGCTTGGTGCTGCTCGGACTTCCCGCGCCGATCCAGGCAGCCCGGCTGGCCGAGGTGCATGGCGTTCTGTTGGTGCTCGGGTTCGTCGGCACCGTGATCGCGCTGGAGCGCGCGGTGGCCGCACGCCGGTGGTGGGCCTACCTTGCCCCGGCCCTCCTCGGTGCCGCCGCGGTGCTGCTCGGCAGTCCGGCACCCCGGAACCTTGGCAGTGCGTTGATGCTCGCCGGGTCCGCGACGCTGGTCGCGGTGTACGTGCCGCTGTGGCGTCGGGGCGCCGACGTGGCGGTTCTGATCCAGGCCGGCGGCGCGGTGCTGGCGGTCGGCGGGGCGCTGTTGTTGCTGGGCGGTGTCCCGGTCCCCGATCTGGTGCCCTGGCTGTCGGGGTTCCTCATCCTCACCATCGCCGGGGAGCGACTTGAGCTGGCCCGCGTCGCGATGCTCGGCACCTCGGCCGAGACGCTGCTCACCGCCATCGCCGCCGCGATGGTGGCCTCGACGGTCGCCGCGGTGTTGTGGCCTCTTCCCGGCTATCCGTTGCTGGGCGCGACACTGCTGGCCACGGTGGCGTGGCTGGGCCGGTTCGATGTCGCGTTCCGCACGGTGCGCGCGACGGGCCTGACCCGGTATATCGCCGTGTGCCTGCTCGCCGGTTATGCGTGGTTGCTGGTGCCGGCGTCGATGTGGCTGCTGGTGGGCCAGATCCGAGGCGGCGCAGCCTACGACGCGGTTGTGCACGCCGTGATGCTGGGGTTCGTGCTGTCGATGATCATGGCGCACGCACCCGTGATCCTGCCGGCCGTGTTGCGTCGGCCGCTGCCCTACACCGCCGCGATGTACGGTCCGGTGGCGCTGCTGCATGTGTCCTTGCTGCTGCGACTGGGGATCGGCGACGCCCGCGGCCTGCAGTGGGCCGTGCAGTGGGGTGGATTCTTGAATATCGTTGCTGTGCTTGGCTTCATCGGTGTCGCCGGCTATTCGTCGATACGCACGGCCGGTCGGGTGCCGGCATGAACCGCTCGGGATGGCATCTGCGTGTCGGGACGGTGGTGTTCGCCTGGCTGGTGGCGGTCCTGGTGGTGGCGCTGGCGCACCGCGCCATTCCGCTGTCCGGCTGGCTGCTGGTCCACCTGTTGGGGTTGGGCGCGGCAGGCAACGCGATCCTGATCTGGAGTCGGCATTTCGCCGATGCATTGCTGCGGCGGCCGCCGGTTCCGGCACGGACGGCAGAAGTGCTGCGGATCGCGGCCTTCAATGCCGGTGCCGTCGCGGTGATCGTCGGCATGCTCGCTCGGTTCTGGCCGGTGGTGCTGGTGGGTGGAGTCGTCGTCGGCGGCGCCGGCCTGGCGCACGGGGCGACGCTTCTGCGGCAGCTGCGCACCGCGCTGCCTGCCCGGTTCGGGGTCACCGTGCGCTACTACGTCGCCGCCACGGCCTGTCTGGCGGTCGGCGCGGGACTCGGTGTGGCGATGGCGAACTCGGCGCTGCCCGGCACTGTCCACGAGCGCCTCTTCATCGCGCACGCCGCGGTGAACGTGTTCGGCTGGGTCGGACTGACGGTGCTGGGCACGCTGGTCACGCTGTGGCCGACGATGCTGCGCACCCGGATGGCCGCCGGAGTCGAGGCGGCCGCCCGCCGTGGCCTGCCGGTGCTGCTGACCGCCCTTGCGGTGGCCGTCGCAGGCGCGGTCTCGGGATCACCGTGGATCGCAGGCGTCGGCGCGGCGAGCTACCTCGGCGCCACCGGGTTGGTGCTGTGGCCGCACCTCGACGAGATCCGCCGCAAGCGGCCCACCGACTTCGCGACGTTGTCGGTACTCGCCGGGGTGGTCTGGCTGATCGGGTCGCTGGTCTTCGCGTCCGTCGCGCTGGTGACGTCGCCGACGTGGCCTGCGGCGGCCGCGATGGCCGGCGGGCTCACCGCGCCGGTGTTGGCCGGATTCCTCGTGCAGGTGCTGCTCGGCTCTTTGACATACCTGGCGCCTGTCGTGATCGGCAGGCGTTCGGCGGCGCTCGCGGCTGCAGCCGAGCTCGAGCGGGGCGCTCCGTGGCGGCTGGCGGTCGCCAACGCCGGGCTGCTGCTCTGCGTTCTTCCGACCCCGAGTCTGGTGCGGGTCGCGGCATCCGCGCTGGTGTTGGCGTCCTACGCGGTCTTTCTGCCGCTGCTTGTTCGGGCGGCGTGGCGGGCGCACCGGGATCGCGGCCAGTCCTCGCCTCAGAGCCCGCCGCCTGTGGCACCGATGCGGCGCCGTCTCGGCGTCGCCGCGGCCGGGTTCGCCGCCGTCGTGCTCGCCGCCGCGGGCGCTGTGGCAGCCGACCCCGCATCGGTCGGTATCGGCACCTCCCCCGGAGCCGTGGTGGCGGCCACGGGACACACCACCACGGCGACGGTCCGAATCCAGGGCATGCGCTTCGTGCCGGATTCCGTCGAGGTTCCGGCCGGAGACCGACTGCAGATCACGCTCGTCAACAGCGGCACCGACCCACACGACCTTGTCCTGGACAACGGCACCCGCACCGGACGGATCGCGCCCGGCGAGTCGGCGGTCCTCGACGCCGGGGTCATCGGGTCCAGCCTCGACGGCTGGTGCGCTGTCGCCGGGCACCGGCAGATGGGCATGACGTTCACGGTCCGGGTCACCGGTGCTCCGGCGCCCACAACACATCCGGGCCATGACGAACCCGACCATTCCGCGCCGATGCCCACCGACGACATCGCGCGAAGCCTTGGCGCCGACCCAGGACCGGGCTTCGTGGCCCGCGATGCCGCGGCGCCCCCGACCACCGCCGACCACCGCATCACGCTGCCGGTGACAGAGGTCGAGCGGGAGGTGTCCCCCGGAATCACCCAGCGGCTCTGGACGTTTGGTGGAACGGCGCCCGGCCCTACCCTGCGGGGCCAGGTCGGTGACGTCTTCGAGATCACCCTCGTCAACGACGGCACCATCGGACATTCGATCGACTTCCACGCCGGGGCGCTGGCGCCGGACGAACCGATGCGGACCATCCAACCCGGCGAGCGCCTGGTGTATCGGTTCACCGCGACCCGTGCAGGCATCTGGCTGTATCACTGTTCGACCATGCCGATGTCACTGCACATCGCCAACGGCATGTTCGGAGCGGTGATCATCGACCCGCCGATCCTGCCCCCTGTCGATCGCGAGTTCGTGCTCGTGCAATCGGAGATGTACCCGGGCGCCCCGGCAGGCGAGGCCGATGCGGACAAGGTCGCCGCGGACAGGCCCGATCTGGTGGTGTTCAACGGCTATGCCCGCCAGTACGACCATGCGCCGTTGACCGCCCGGGTGGGCGAGCGGGTGCGCATCTGGGTGCTCGCCGCCGGACCGAACCGAGGGACGTCCTTCCACGTCGTCGGCGGTCAATTCGACACCGTATGGACCGAAGGCGAGTATCGCCTGCGCCCCGGCGCGGGCGGCGCCCAGGCGCTCGGATTGTTCCCTGCGCAAGGCGGATTCGTCGAAATGTCCTTCGACCAGCCCGGCCGGTACCCGTTCGTCTCACACATGATGGTCGACGCCGAGCGCGGCGCCCACGGCATCATCGAGGTGAGTGCGCGTTAGCGGTGCCGTTCGTTGAGCCACCGCGCCAGTACCGCCGCTTGACTGTGCTCGACATCGCGGGTGGCGGTCAGCAGCACCACATCGCCGTGATCGGCGAGTTCGTGGAGATGCTCGACGGCGCTGCGCTGTTCCGATGATTTCAGCTCGGCCAGATAGCGACGCCGGAATTCGTCGAACTTCTCCGCGTCATGCGTATACCACTGTCGCAGTTCGGTCGACGGCGCCACATCGCGCAGCCACTCGGTGAGGTCGAGCGCCTCTTTCCGCACCCCGCGCGGCCACACCCGGTCGACGAGGACCCGTGCCCCCTCGGAGGGCGACACCTCGTCGTACACCCTGCGGTAGCGGAATCGGCCACTCATCCCCGCCCCGCGGAAGGTTGGGTGAGTGCCGGACGCAGGCGTGCCGGGGAGATGTCAACCGACGGGCCGAGGTCGCCGACCAGTTCGGCTGCCCAGCCGATCAGGCCGTCAACGTCGACCGAATGCGGTGCCGGACGAATGACCTCAGCCAGGCGACCGGAGCCACGCTGCAACAGAGTGGACGCACCCACGACGTTGCCGCGCTGAATGTGGGTGATAGCGACCGCGAGCTGAGCCAGCCCCTGCCATAGCGACCGCTCTTCCGCGGGGCGACTCTTCCACGCGGCCTCGAGCACCTCGTGGGCGTTGAACGCCAAACCCCTGTTGAGCAGGTCCTGGGCGTAGGCGAGGAAGTCGGACGGCGGCAACGCGAGGTCGTCGGGGATGCGCGGCACGCCCTTGGCGCCCGGGGCAAGGAGTCGGCCCAGCGCGTCACGGGGTCGGGCGTTGCGGGGCCGGCCGGCGTCGTCGCGGGTGCGTTCGACCATGCGTCCATCATGCTCTGCATGCCGGTGGTGACGACGGAATCTCGGTCGGGTTGAGATCTGATGTCACAAGGTGGCTGTTGCTGCCGGTGCTGTCATCATCGGACGAGTGAGCTCCAGGGCAGCGACGAAAACCGACAGCAAGCTGGCGGCTCGGCTCGCGGCGCTGGCCTCACTCGGTGCGGCCGTCATCCACTTCGCCGTCGTGCCGGCGCACTGGCAGGAATGGAAACTCGCGGGTGTCTTCTTCACCGGAATAGCGCTGTTCCAACTGATCTGGGCGGGCCTGGTGCTGGCTCGGGCCACGACACAGGTGCTCGCCGCCGGGATTCTACTGAACATCGGAGCCGTCGCGCTGTGGGCGGTGTCCCGGACTGCGGGTGCCCCGTTCGGCCCGCACGCCGGAGAAGCCGAACTGGTGCAGGCAGCGGACCTCTGCGCTCTGCTGCTCCAGGTCTATGTCGTGATGGGGGCCGGCTGGGTCTGGCACCGACGCCACCAGGGAGAGCCCATACCGGCGTTCGCGAACGCGATGGTCCTCCTCGGCGTCGGCGCCGTCGTGGCGCTGGCGTCCACGGTGGGGGCGGCTTCGGGGCTGCGGCACGGCGATCACGGGCCGGCCGGTGCAGAAGCCGGACACCATGGGTCGAGCGGGGGAGATGACGGCGGCCACCACGCGCCGGCCGGCGTGGAAGCCGAGCAGGCCCGGCCCAGTGTCGAACATGAAGGCGGCCATCACGAGCATCCGGCACCGGCCGCGGAGCCGTTGCACCACGGCTCGACCGGCGCACCCGCGCCACCGGTTCCTCAACAGGTCCCGCCTCCGGCCGCGGAGCCGTTGCACCACGGCTCGACCGGCGCACCCGCGCCACCGGTTCCTCAACAGGTCCCGCCTCCGGCCGCGGAACCGTTGCACCACGAGGCCGGCGACGCGGACCACCACGACCATTGACGCTGCCCTACAACGGTGAGGTTCATCGCGCCCAGGTATGGGCGTCGGCACTCATCGGTCAGGTCTCACGTCCCCAGCGGGTGTACCCGGCAGCTTGAGCCTCTTGAGCGTCAGGGCGTTCACCGCAACGATGAAGCTGGACCCGGACATGGACAGCGCGGCGATCTCCGGGCGCAGCACGAGCCCGAACGCCGGCTGGAAGACTCCCGCTGCGATGGGGAGCGCGATCACGTTGTAGCCGACGGCCCAGGCGAGGTTCTGCCGCATTTTTCGCAAGGTGCCGCGCCCGATCCTGAGCGCGATCGGCACATCGAGCGGGTCTGACCGCATCAGCACCAGGTCGGCGGTCTCGATGGCGACGTCGGTACCTGCGCCGATGGCCACCCCGAGATCGGCCTGCGCCAGAGCCGGTGCGTCGTTGACGCCGTCGCCGACCATCGCGACCTTGCGGCCGTCACGTTGCAGCGCCGCGATGTTGGCGGCCTTGTCTCCGGGCAGCACCTCCGCGATGACGGTATCGATACCAAGTTGTGCCGCAATACGTTTAGCGGTCGCCTCGTTGTCGCCGCTGAGCATCACCACCTCGACACCGAGGTCGTGCAGGGCCGTCACCGCGGCGGCCGAGGTCTCCCGGGCCGCGTCCGCCAGGGCGATGACACCCACGCCGCGACCGTCGACGGCCACCAGCACGGCGGTACGACCGGTGTTGGCGAGTTCGTCCCGTCGGTTCATCAACTCACCGAACTCGACATGCCCGTCCACCATGAGCTTGCGGTTGCCGACGGCGACCTGCCTCCCGTCCACCTCGGCGGTCGCCCCCTGGCCGGGCACATTCTGAAATGCGCTCAGCGGCAATGGTGTAACCCCACGCTCAGCGGCGTACCGCACGATCGCGGCGGCCAGCGGATGTTCGGATTCAATCTCCACCGCGGCGACCAGCGCCAGAAACTCCTGCTCCGAGACTCCCTCGACTAAGACGTCGGTGACTTCGGGTTCGCCCTTGGTCAACGTCCCCGTCTTGTCCATGACGACGGTGTCGATGCGTGCCGAGATCTCCAGTGCGGTGGCGTTCTTGAACAGCACACCACGCTTGGCGCCCAGCCCGGTGCCCACCATGATGGCGGTGGGCGTGGCGAGGCCGAGCGCATCAGGGCAGGTGATCACCACGACGGTGATCGCGAACAACAGCGCGGTCTGGACACCGGCGCCGACGGCCCACCACACCAGGAAGGTCGCGGTGCCGCCCAGCAGTGCGACGAGGACGAGCCAGAACGCGGCCCGGTCGGCAAGACGCTGACCGGGCGCCTTCGAGTTCTGCGCCTCCTGCACCATCTGCACGATCTGAGCCAGCGCCGTGTCGGATCCGACCCTGGTGGCACGCACCCGCAATGTCCCGGTCGTGTTGATCGATGCACCGATCACGGTCGAGCCGGGATCCTTTGGTACGGGCAGGCTTTCGCCGGTGACCATCGACTCGTCCACCTCGGAGTGCCCCTGCTCGACGGTGCCGTCGACCGGGATCTTCGCGCCGGGGCGGATCAGCAGCAGATCACCTGTCGCGACCTCGGCGGTGGGGACCTCCACCGGCTCACCGTCGCGCAGGACCACCGCCAACGGCGGGGCCAGTTCGAGCAAGGCGCGAATGGCGTCGTTGGCGCCGCCACGGGCGCGCATCTCGAACCAGTGCCCCAGCAGCACGAAAGTGGTCAGTACCGAGGCGGCTTCGTAGAACACCTCACCGCCACCGGTGAGCGTGACGCCGACGCTGTAGAGCCATCCCGCGCCGACGGCTACGGCGACGAGCACCATCATGTCCAGGGTGCGGGCCCTCAGCGCACGGTACGCGCCGTCGAAGAAGATCCAGGCCGAGTAGAACACCACCGGCAGACTCAGGGTCAGGGCGAAGACGTCGTCGCGCAGCCCGAACGGTGCCGGCACTCTGAATCCGAACATGTCGCGCCCCATCGGGGACCACAGCATGATCGGGATCGACAGCAGCAGCGCGACGAGGAAACGGTTGCGCATGTCGCGAACCATGGCGTCCATGGACATCGCGCCGTGCCCGCCGTGCCCCATCATGTCGTGCGGGGACGGCGCGGCGTCGGGCATCGGTTCACAGATGTGGTCGGGCACCGCGCGGCCCTGGCAGTGGAATCCGCAGTCCCTGACCCACTCCGTCAGTTGTGCCAGCGTGGTCTGGGCAGGGTCGAAGGTGACCGTGGCAGTCTGATTGGCCGCGTTCGCGTTCACCGCGACCACGCCCGGCCGCCGCCGCAACGTGGATTCGATGATCGCTTCCGAGCTCGCCCAGTGCAGCCCGCGCACGTCGAGCACCGTGGTTTCGGCCATGCGCTCTCCTTACGTGTCGAGGCAGCGGAGACCGTCGATATGCATGTTTCCCGCCGCGGGTATGGCTGCGCTAGCTGCTTGACGAAGATTCGGTAAAGGCGTCACCGAGTCCCCGGCTCGTGGGAGCTTTACCGAATCTTCATCGAAGAGCTAGGGAAGCCCAACCGGCGCCGACGAAAATATGGGTAACCCCGTCGAAAGCGGTGCCGACCGCAGGATTCGGCGACGACCAGAGACGGAGTGACGCACTGATGCCACACCCAGCCTGTCCCCCACCCCTTCGCGTCACAGCGGACTGGGTCCGGACGACGGTGGTCGTAGTGGCGGTTCTACTGATCGCCGCCGCCTGCTCCTCGACCCCGGTCACGGCGCCCGCTCCCGACGTCATCACTGGCAAGGGCACCCCATACGCGGACCTGTTGGTCCCGAAACTGCAGGCGTCGGTGACCGATGGGGCCATCGGTGTCCCGGTCGATTCGCCGGTGACCGTGACCGCGGGTGACGGAGTTCTCGGGCAGGTCTCCCTGATCAACGAGGCCGGCGTGCGGGTCGACGGGGAACTGAGCCCGGACGGCATCTCCTGGTCGTCAGCCGAGCCGCTGGGCTACAACAAGCAGTACACCCTGAAGGCCGAAGCCCTCGGGCTCGGCGGGGTCACGAGCACCAGCGCCACCTTCGAAACCCACTCGCCCGACAACCTCACCATGCCGTACGTGCTGCCCAACGACGGAGACACCGTCGGCGTCGGTCAGCCGATCGCCATCCGCTTCGACGAGAACATCACGAACCGTCTGGCGGCCCAGCAGGCCGTCACCGTGACCACGGACCCGCCCGTCGAGGGCGCCTTCTACTGGCTCAACAACCGGGAAGTCCGTTGGCGCCCAGCCCAATACTGGAAGCCAGGCACCACCGTCGAAGTCCAGGTCAAGGCCTACGGTGTCGAGTTCGGCCAGGGATTGTTCGGCCAGGACGACGTGTCCACCCGCTTCACCATCGGCGACGAGGTCATCGCGACCGCCGACGACGCCACCAAGATGCTGACCGTTCGGCGCAACGGAGAGGTTGTCAAGACCATGCCGATCTCGATGGGCAAGGCCAAGACACCGACGGACAACGGCGCCTACATCATCGGCGACCGCTACTCCTTCCTCGTGATGGACTCGTCCACCTACGGTGTTCCCGTCAACTCGCCCGACGGGTATCGCACCGAGGTGGAATGGGCCACGCAGATGTCCTACAGCGGCATCTACGTGCATTCGGCGCCATGGTCGGTGGGCAGCCAGGGCGTCGCCAACGTCAGCCACGGATGCCTCAACGTCAGCCCGGCCAACGCCCGCTGGTTCTACGACAACACCAGGCGCGGCGACATCGTCGAAGTCGTCAACACGACCGGGCCCACCCTGTCAGGCACCGACGGACTCGGTGACTGGAACATCCCGTGGGACCGGTGGAAGGCCGGCAACGCCAACGACTGACCGACCCGGCTCAGCGTGCGACGGCCCGGTCCGGTGGGGACTTCGCCGGTTGCAGACGTCCACGTCGGTCGAGCCGGTACAGCGCCAGCGCCGAGACCGCTCCGATGGCACACAGAAGGACCCACAGAAGCTCCGGTGCCCCAGCCTTTTTCGCTGCCTGCATCAGATACCCGGTGGCGAGGTTTCCCACCAGAATGCCCACACCGACGATGGTGTTGTAGAAACCGTAGTGGGTTCCGACCAGCCGGTCGCCGGCCAACGAGACGACGGTGTCCATCTCGAACGGGAAGACGGCGGCTGAGCCCACCGCCAGGACGGCCGTGGCACCCAGCAATGCGGTGACGGCCGCGACGCGGCCCGCGCGGTTGTCGTCGGGCAGCGCGATCAGCGGAACGAAGGAGACCGCAAGGATCAACATGCCGATCACCAGCGACCGTCCGGCCCCCCACCGCGTCGCGAACCACCGGGTGATCCGCATCTGCCCGATCACCGCGACCAGCCCGGAGACCACGAAGATCATTGCGGTGACGACGGAGTCGCTGTCGGGGAACAGATCTCGGGCTTGAAGCGGCAGCGCCAGGTAGACCTGGAAGGACAACACATACGACCCGATCATCGCCGCGGCGAAGAGCAGGAACGACCGATTGGCCGCCACCACCCGCCAGTCGTCGAGAACCGATGTCTTTGCCTCCGCCGGCGCCGCCGTCCGCTGCGGGAGGGCGAACAACTGGGCGACGGTCAGCACCGCGAAGACGACCGCGGCGGCCGCCGCGGTGGCGCGGAAATCGACGAACATCAATGCCAGGCCGACGAGTGGCCCTGCCAGGATGCCGGCCTGGTAGAAGACGTTGAACAACGCGAACGCTTCAAGCCGTCGCGGGCCGGCATCAGCGGCAATGTAGGCGCGTACCGCGGGATTGAACAGCGCACCGGCGAACCCGGTGGCCGCGGAGGCGATCAGCACGGCGGGCAGCGAGTCGGCAACCACCAGTAGCCCGAATCCGACTGTGCGGAGTACGCATCCGGCCACGATGAGCGGTTTATAGCCCAATCGGTCGGCCAGTGTGCCGCCGATGATGAACATGCCTTGCTGGGAGAAGTTGCGAACGCCCAGCACCAGGCCGATGGCCCACGCGGCGAGCCCCAGCGGTCCGGCCAGGTAGCCCGCCAGGTACGGCATCAGCATGTAGAAGCCGAGGTTGATGCCGAACTGGTTGATCATCAGCATTCGGCTCGGCCAGCCGAAGCTGCGGAAACCGGAGACCAGATTCATCGCGGCATCACTCGCGTCGGGTCGACGATCCTGGTGCACCGGCTCCAGGCCGTAGCCACCTGCGCCAGCGGATCAGCGATGGTGGCCGGGTGACTTGGTGGCGCCCCGCCGAGCAAGTGGTGGGCGTGACAGTAGTCGTCGTTGTACACGGTGTCGAAATAGCGCTGTGGCCCGTCGGGGAAGATGGCGGCCACGGTGGTCCAGGGCGGGCTGTTGCGAGCTGCCCAACCCGCGACGAGCGCTACCGCGCCCACGCTCCATCCTCCACTCGCGTAGTGGGTGGCCGCCAGGGTGCGGCACGCCCACACCGCCTCCGCCGGCGCGACCCAGTGCACTTCGTCGAAGGCGGCGTAGTCGACATTGCCCGGATAAATGCTCGACCCGAGTCCGCGCATGAGCCGTACGCCGGCCGGTTGCCCGAAGATCGTGGAGCCCACCGTGTCGACGCCGATCAGCCGCAAGTGCGGATTGGTCTCCCGCAGCACACGCGCAACGCCCGCGGAGTGCCCCCCGGTGCCCACCGAGCACACCAGTACGTCGGCGGAGCCCAGCTGGTCGATCAGCTCGAGCGCCAGCCCGCGGTAGGCCTCGACGTTGTCCGGGTTGTTGTACTGATCCGGGTGCCAGGCGTGCGGATCGGAGGCGAGGATCTGCTGTACCCGCTCCCGGCGTGCTTGTTGCCAGCCGCCATGCTGATGGGGCTCGACGACCGGTTCGACGTGTGCGCCGAACGCCGTGAGCATGCGCGCGACGATCGGTTCCAGGCCGGGGTCGGTGACCAGGGTGACGGGGTGACCGTAACCGGTGCCTGCCAGGGCAAGACCCAACCCGAGTGTGCCGCTGGTCGATTCGACGATCCGAGCACCTGGTTTGAGTGCACCGGCGGCGCGGGCGCGCTGCACCATGTGCAGCGCGGGCCGGTCCTTCATCCCGCCGGGATTGAAGCCCTCGAGTTTGGCCCAGAAGCCGCGGTCGGCATCAGTGAAAGGCACCGTGATTCTCAAGACCGGGGTCTGCCCGACCATGGTGGCCGGCCGCTCGTAGCGGCCCAGTTGGCGCTGTTCGGACAGCTGGGCATGATGGATCGACAGGACGTGGTTCATCGCGGAGTGTCGCTTCTGTTGAGGCCGCGACGTGGCGCGCGGCCGTTGACGGCTGGCAGCGGTCACCGGCCACGCCCGAACGGACGAGGCCTGACGCTGGCCGATCAGCAGCGCGCGATGCAGAGCCGGGCGAGTAGGTCCCGGCCGGTCAGTGTGGTGGATGAGCGGCGCGGTGGGCCGCGAATGGCGGCCAGCGCGGCCTGATGCCAGACCAGGGGAATCACCGCGAGAGCGGCCGTCAGTCCGAGCGCAATGAGCGAGACGGTCCCTCGCGGCAAGACCGCCTCCACGAGGGTGTCCGGGGCGAGCGGAGATTCGCCCTTCGAGACGTGTGGGTGGTCGTCTGTCACCACCGAGTGGGCGCCCATCGCACTCGCGGCGAGTGGGTGCGGTCCATGCGCGTGAGCCGACTCGATTCCCGGCAGTGCCCACTCGGCACCGACGACGACAGTCCAGAACGCGATCAGCGCGGCAGCGACTGCGCGCCGGCGCTGTGGGGAACTCGCGTCCATGTACCTCACGATGTTGCCGACTGTAGCAGCGGATTCGCGACCGCCGCCTCGGCGCAGGAGTTGATGCCCTGTTGTGATCTGCGCGCGACCTCACCTACGCACTGGTCGCGGGGCGATTACGTTCCTTCGCATCAGGCCCGATACCTTTGAATTCAAGTAGATTTCGCTGGAAGGGGCACCCGCACCGCCCGCTGCACCCGGGCCCTCGGCGCTGGAAGACCACGATTTGCCGCGAAGGCCGACGGACTTGACGAGAGCCGTCCCTGGCAGTCGTAGAAGTTTGCTATCTGGCGCGCATCGCGTGTGATGCGGCGTTGGGGTGGGCGCGCGGCGGCGGCGTCACTCGGCTCGCGGCTTCTATACCGAATCTTCACAGAACGACTAGTAGTGCGCTAAGCGCGCCGGGAATGCTTGACGTCGAATCGAACGCCGGAGAACGACGAAAGGAAGCGCTGTGAGACAGAAGAGAACCGTGGCGGTCGGAGCGGCCGCTGTGGCCGTCGCGGCCGTGATCGCTTCGTGTGGCAACACTGCCGGCAACGAGGCAAGCTCGACGGCCTCGCCCGCCCCCGCTCAGACCTCGGCCGCGACCCCCGCGGCGTCGCACAATCAGGCCGACATGATGTTCACCCGCCACATGATTCCGCATCACCAGCAGGCGATCGAGATGAGCGACATCATCATCGCCAAGCAGGGGATCGATCCGCGGGTGGTCGATCTGGCGGAGCAGATCAAGTCCGCGCAGGGCCCCGAGATCGAACAGATGCAGGGATGGCTCGACGAATGGGGCATGCCCGGCAACATGCCGCCGGGCCATGGAGACATGCCCGGCGGGCCGATAATGCCCGGAATGCCAGGCATGGACGGTATGCCCGGCATGGAGGGAATGATGTCGCCGGCCGACATGCAGGCGCTACAGAACGCCCAGGGCGTGGAGGCCAGCAAGTTGTTCCTGTCCCAGATGATCAGGCATCACGAAGGTGCGATCACCATGGCCGAGAACGAAATTAAGAACGGCCAGTCCCCCGACGTGGTCGAACTGGCCAAGACGATCGCCAGCAGCCAGCGGACGGAGATCGACACCATGAACGAGATCCTCAAGTCTCTGTAGCACCCGAACATGTCACCGTTCGTGCACCCGCCTCGACCCCGGTTGCGTCGTCGGGTTCTGGCCGTCCACGGCGCGGTGCTGCTGGCTGTGGTGCTGGTGGGCTGCTCCGCAGGCGATACCGAGACCGCGTCGTCACCAGGCAGCCCGGCCGCGCCGCCCGGGTCGGCCGGAATTCCAGGATCGGTGTGGGTAGCCGACGAGACCGGAAACAGCCTGACGGTGCTCGACACGGCGGCCAACACCGTGGCGACCACGTTGACCGGCATTGACGGACCGCACAACGTCCAGGTCGGGCGGGACCCGGTCACCGTGTACGCGACCAGCGCCGGCTCCGACATGGTTGTGGCCATCGACGCCGCCACCTACCGGGTCATCGCCACCGCTGCGACCGGACCGCATCCGGCGCACGTGATCGAGGCGCCCAACGGCAGGGTCTATGTGGCCAACTCCGATGACGGCACTGTTTCGGTGTTCCAGGGCCAGAGCCTGCTGCCGCTGGGCCGGATCGACCTGGGCGGGATGCCGCACGGGCTGCGCGCCGCTGCCGGCGGATCGGTGATCGTCGTCGCCAATCACGCAGCAGGAGCACTGGATGTGATCGACGCCCAGTCCGACCGGGTCCGGTTCTCGGTGCCGGTCGGTCAGGGCCCGGCCCAGGTGGCGGTCAGCGCCGACGGGCGTTATGCCTACACCGGCCTCACCAAACCGGCCGCGGTGGTGAAGGTCGACCTCAGTGCGCGCAAAGTCGTTGGCAGCGTCGGCGTCTCGGCGCCTCCGGTGCAGGTGTTCCTCACCCCCGACGAAGCGAGGGTGGTCTCGGCCGACCAGGGCACCCCGGACGCCCCCGGGCATGCCGCCTCGCTGATCGACACCGACACGATGACCGTGGCCGCCACCGTGCCGACCGGGGCGGGCCCGCACGGTGTCGTGATCGATCCGACGGGCCGCCTCGCCTGGGTGACCAACAGCTACGACAACAGCGTCTCGGTCGTCGACCTGACCCGCCAGACGGTGTCCGCGACCGTCCCGGTCGGTGCGGGCCCCAACGGCATCAGCTATTCACCGCGTCCGCCCGCGGTCGGTGCGCCCACCGTGGCCCTGAAGCTGCCCGCTCCCGACATGGACGACCGCGGGCAGCCGCCGACGCACGATCCCGACGATCACATGCCGGCGCCCGCCCCGACCCACCACACCGAGCCACCGCACGAATCAGGCCATCACTGATCAGGTGGACGGCTCCGCCAAACAGGCGGCACCTCGCGCAGAAGGTCAGCCCACGAACTCGCGTAGCAGTTGCGCCATGATCTCCGGTTGGTCCTCGGGGATCAGCGTCCAGGAGTCGTCGACGATCACCTTCCTGGCGTGGGGGAAGAGTTCGACGAGGCGGTCGGCATGCTTCAACGGCATCATCCGATCCTCGCGCGCCCACACGACGAGCACCGGCCGATCGAAAGTCGCCAGAGTGTCCGACAATTCGAGCAATCGGCGGCGCGAGGGCGCACCGGTGGCGAACTTGACCAGATCGCGGCGTATCGCGGCGTTCTGCACGGCGGGACGGAACCACTCGTCGAACAGGGCATCGGGGATCCCGGATTTGGCCAGTGCGCCATAGGCGCGGCGGCTGTGGCGGAAGAACCGGGTCCCGAGCATCCTGCTCAGCACCCAGCCGCCGCCGGGTACGCGGCAGAGCAGCGCGGCGGGGCGGGCAGGCTTGGGCGGGTAGTTGTCGAAGGCTGTGCAGGACGCGAGCACCAGCTGCCCGAGGCGTTTGGCCCGCCCTGCCGGGATCATGAATTGTCCACCGCCCCAGTCGTTGAGGACCAGGGTCACGTCCTCGAGGTCGAGGGCGTCGAGGAAGTCGGCGAGGATTTCAGCCACCCCGGTCTCGGTGAGGTCCGCATCGTCGTCCATCGGCACGGTGTGCGCACCCAACGGCAGGGTCGGAGTGATGCAGCGGTAGCCGGGCAGCAGCGGTAAGACCTTTCGCCACTGACGCCCGTCCATGAGTAGGCCATGGCCGAACACCAGGACCGGCCCGTCCCCTCCGGTGTCGTCGTAGGCGATCGGTCCGGCGGGCACGTCGACGGTGAACACATCGCCTCCTAGATAGATCGTTCTACTGTGTCGAACGATATGCTGTCGACGCACGATGCGCAAGAAGGAGATGTCATGGCCGATCCGTCCACTCGAAGCCGAATCCTGGACGCGACGGCCGAGCTGTACCGGCGTCAGGGCATGCCCGCCACCGGCCTCAAGCAGATATCGGCCGCGGCGCAGGCGCCGTTCGGCTCGATCTACCACCACTTCCCCGGCGGCAAGGAAGCCATCAGCGTGGAAGTCATTCGGCGCGAGGGCATTCGGTACGGCGAGCTCGTCGGCGCACAGCTCGCGGACACCGACCCGCTCACCGGCATCCCGCAGTTGTTCGAGAAGGCGGGCCGGGACCTGGAAGCGCAGGACTACAGCGAGGCCTGTTCGATCGAGACGATCGCGCTGGAGGTGGCGAGCACCAACGAACGACTCCGGGTCGAAGCCGCCGAAGTGTTCCAGAGTTGGCTCACGGGTCTCGCGGCGTGGTTCGGCCAGCTCGCCCTCACCGAGTCGGAGTGCCGCAGGTTGGCGATGATCACGCTCACCGCACTCGAAGGCGCCTTCGTGCTGTGCCGCACGTTGCGGTCGATCGACCCGATCATCGCCGCCGGGGACGGCGTGCAGGCGGCCGTGCGCGCGGCGGCCGCGACGGCCCGGCGGAGTTAGCTCAGGCCGGGACGTTGGCCTTCAGGGACGCCAGCGCGGCGGTGCTCAGTCGGGCCAGTTCCTCGGCCTCCGCGGGATCCAACGCGGCCGAGAAGATGTCCGCGATGCGCCGGTTGGTCGCCTGCTCGATCTCTGCGTAGCCGTCCTTCTTGTCCGCGCCGTCGGCGAACGGCTCGGGCCAGCCGAACATCGCGGTGTAGCCCGGTCCCTTGTTGAGCATGTGCGCCTCGACCGGAGTGAGGCCCGAGAGGGACAGCGCATTGAAGTGCAGCCCGGCGCGCAGCTCGCGCAGCACGAACATCACCTGCAGCGCCCGCGCAGGAGCGTCCTCGGCCAACGGCATCCCACGCCAGCCCGCGAACAGCGGCAGGGCCGTGATCGGCGTCGCCGCAATGAGTTTCTCCCCCAGGGCGGCGATCCGATCCAGCCCCTCGGCGCCGGACAGGTACTTGCGGCCGAACTCCGCGGTCTGGTCCCAGTAGATTTCCGATGCGCGGGCCGCCCCGTGTACCGCGACACCTTCGTCCCACATTGCCGCCAAGCCCACCGGCTCGAACACCGCGAACACCGCGCTGACCGTGGCCCCGGTGGCCTCACCCAGAACCCCGCCCCGGCCGGCGACATACCCTGCCAACGGGTTCTGGTAACCGGCGGCGACGCTTCCGCCATAGGTTTCCGGATGCAGCATGAATACCGCAACAGCCTGCTCGATGGCCGCTCCCGCGGTCGCGACGGTGTCAATCAGGTCGGCATTGCTCATGTCCAGCTCTCCACACGTAGGGCTTCGCACCGGCCGGCGGTCGGGCGTCCAACCGGAAGGGTAGCGACCCGTCCAGTCCTGGCTCCGGCATGCCGCAGGGTTCGGAGGTTCAGGCCGTCCTGGTGTGGCGATCCGCTGGGCCGGACCTACTGACCATCGCCCATCGGACCGAACCCCATGCCCATGCCGCCGTGAAGGCCCGGATGCACGGGCAGGCCGCAGTTGGCGCGCAGGTCGCGAAGCGGTTGATGGATGTTCCGGAAGGCGGTCGCCACGTCGGGATGGGTGTCGACGTAGGTCCTGATGATGTCGTGCCGCTCCTGGGGGGTGGCCTGGCCCCTGGCGTCCATGAACACCTGCTGGACTTCGGGGTGTGAGTCCAGATAGTCCGCCATCTGGGTCATCGCGCCGGAGTGCGCCCGCATCATCGCTGCCGGGGAACACGGATCCGGCGCCGGCTGCGCGCTCGCAACGCCTGCTGACGCCAACGCCAACATTGCGGCCGCGCCGGCGGCCACCATGAACCGCGGGAGTCGGCCGCCGTCATGTCGTGGTCCTGCTGTCATCGCTCCTCCTGATCGCTGATACTCCGACGAACGTGGGTTTCCGGTGAACTCAAGATCGAAACGTCACGTGCCGGGCCGCGGGCGCTGGACGAACGCTCGGGGCTGATTCCGGGGCTACAAGCGATACCCACCAGGGTATGCTCATCGGGTATCTCAGCCGGCGCCCGTAGGGTTGCGGCGCTCCGGCGCTCGAAGCGACGGATCCGATCTGGAGGTGGACGTGGGCCGCTCGACGGAAGGTCGTCCGATCCAGTTGGGCCTGGGGTACAACGCCGCACAGTTCACCTTGCTGGTGGTGGTCAACGCGCTTGTCGGCGGCATGCTGGGCCAGGAGCGCACGGTGCTGCCACTGCTCGGTGAGCGGGAGTTCGGTCTGCGCGCCTACACCGCCGGGCTGTCGTTCATCCTGGTGTTCGGCCTGGCCAAGGCGGCCACCAACTATTTCGCAGGCACCTTGTCGGATCGTTTCGGTCGCAAACCGGTGCTGGTGGCCGGATGGCTGGTTGCGGTCCCGGTGCCGCTGCTGCTGATCTGGGCGCCGTCTTGGTCCTGGGTGCTCGCCGCCAATGTGCTTCTCGGCGTCAGCCAGGGATTGACGTGGTCGACCACCGTGGTGATGAAGATCGATCTGGTGGGCCCGGCCCGCAGGGGCTTCGCAATGGGTCTCAACGAGGCCGCCGGCTACGGAGCCGTCGCGGTCACCGCCCTCGCCACCGGCTACCTCGCCGAGGCCTATGGCCTGCGACCCGCACCCTTTCTCCTGGGTCTCGCCTTCGCTGCCCTCGGGCTGGGCCTGTCGGCGGTGTTCGTGCGCGAGACCCACGGACACGCCCGACTGGAGGCGGCCACCCACGTCGCCAGGGCCGACGGTCGCCACGATCACCTGCACGATCAACTCACCAACCGGGAAGTGTTCCTTCAGACCAGCTTTCGCGAACGGGCGCTGTCCTCGGCCAGCCAGGGCGGCTTGGTGAACAACCTCAACGACGGTCTGGCGTGGGGCCTGTTCCCGATCCTGTTCGCGAGTGCCGGGTTGTCGGTGGGGAGCATCGGGGTGCTCGCCGCGCTGTATCCCGCGGTGTGGGGTGTCGGCCAGCTGGTCACCGGGGCATTGTCGGACCGATGGGGCCGCAAGTGGATGATCGCCGGTGGAATGTGGCTGCAGGCAATCGCTTTAGCGACGATCGCCTTCGGCGACGGCTTCGCCGTGTGGGCTGTCGCCGCAGTCGCGCTGGGGGCCGGGACCGCCCTGGTCTATCCGACTCTGCTGGCTGCGATCGGCGACGTCGCGCATCCGGCGTGGCGCGCCCGCGCGGTGGGGACGTACCGGCTGTGGCGAGACGGCGGCTTCGCGGTCGGCGCATTGGTTGCCGGCGTCGTCGCCGACGTCCTCGGTGTCCGCGCCGCCGTCTGGACGGTCGCCGCATTGACCGCTGCTTCCGGCCTCGTCGTCGCGCTGCGGATGTACGAAACGCACCCCGGTCCACGCTGATCATGTCGGTGTTGGCTCGGTGCCGTCGCCGGGAGCATCATCGGTCGGGTGGAAGTGACTGTTGACGCGACGCGCGATCCGTCGATACGGGACGGCGCCGAGGTCGCCCGCCATCTGGCGGTTGATCCCGCGACGGGTCTCGCGTCGGCGGAGGCAGAACGTCGCCTACAGCGCGACGGCCCCAACGAGTTGCGGGCCAAGGCGCCGGTGCCGATGTGGCGGAAGGTCGTTCGTCAGTTCCAGGATCCGCTGATCTACCTGTTGCTCGTCGCGGTCGCGATCTCCACGGCGGCCTGGCTGGCCGAGGGGGCGACCGGCGCACCGATCGACGCGCTGGTCATCTCCGCGATCGTCGCACTCAACGGCGCCCTCGGGTTCGTCCAGGAGCGTAGGGCCGAAGCGGCCGTCAAGGCACTGCAGTCGATGACCGATGCGACGTCAACGGTGCTGCGGGAGGGTGAACTGCGTACGGTGCCGTCGCGCGAGTTGGTGTGCGGCGACATCCTGGTGCTCAACGAGGGCGACGCCGTCGGCGCCGATGCCCGGCTGCTGACGGCGGCGGAGTTGCGCCTTTCCGAGGCGTCGTTGACCGGTGAGAGCGAGTCGGTGACGAAGACGGCCGCCGCGTTGGCAGACCGCCTGCCGCTCGGCGACCGCACGAACATGGTGTTCCGCGGCACCTCGGTGGTCCAGGGAGTGGGCCGCGCGGTCGTCACTGCCACCGGGATGGACACCGAGGTCGGTTCGATAGCCGAGATGCTCGAGGCCACCAGGGAGGACCCCAGCCCCCTGCAGAAGGAGATCGCGAGCGTCAGCAAGCTGCTGGGCCTCACGGTCATCGTGATCGCCGTGGTGGTCATGATCGTCACGGCGGTGGTGAACGAGATCTCCACATTCAATCATCTGGTCACCGTCTTGCTGCTGGGCGTGTCGCTCGCGGTGGCGGCGGTCCCCGAGGGGCTGCCCGCCATCTTGTCCGTCGTCCTGGCCATCGGGGTGCAGCAGCTGGCGCGGCGCAACGCTGTGGTCAAGAAACTGCACTCGGTGGAGACGCTGGGTTCGGCCACCGTCATCGCGTCGGACAAGACCGGCACCCTGACCAAGAACGAGATGACGATCCAGCGCATCCGCACCGCGTCGGGTGAGGTCGAGCTGACCGGCGCCGGGTACCGCCCCGAAGGCACCGCGCTGGCCCGAGGCCGGGAGCTGTCGGATCCGGCGCTGTCGCGTGAGGCGCGGATGGTGCTCGCCGGCGGTTGCCTGGCCAACAACGCACAGCTGACATCGCGCGACGGCGAGTGGCAGATCCAGGGTGACCCCACCGAGGCGGCATTCCTGGTGGCCGCCCACAAGCTCGTGGGCACCGTCGACCGTGCCCGGCAGTTCGAGCGACGCGGCGAGATCCCGTTCACGTCCGAGCGAAAGATGATGTCCACGTTGGTCTCCGGCGGCGACGAGGGCACCGCGGTGGTGGCCAAGGGCGCACCCGACGTGCTGTTGTCGCGTTGCGTCGCCGTGCAGGTCGGCGACGAGGTGATTCCGCTCGACCCCGGCCGCCGCGCGGCCGCGACGGCCGCCGTCGAAGAACTCTCCGCGCAGGCCTTCCGCACCCTCGGTGTCGCCTACCGCTGGGTCGACGACCCGGACACCTGCGGCCCGCTCGACGTGGCTGACGAACAGCACCTCGTCTACGTGGGCGTCGTCGGGATCATCGACCCGCCCCGCCCCGAAGTGGCCGCGGCTGTGGCCGAAGCCCGCCGAGCGGGTGTGCGGGTCATGATGATCACCGGCGATCACCCCACCACTGCGGCGCGCATAGCCGAGGACCTCGGCATCGTCGGGACCGGGGCCACCGCGGTCACCGGGGCCGAACTCGACGCCCTCTCCCCCGATCAGCTTCAGGAGGTGACGGCGACGACGTCCGTCTACGCCCGTGTCGCGCCGCGCAACAAACTCCAGATCGTCGACGCGCTTCAGGCCCGCGGCGACGTCGTGGCGATGACCGGCGACGGCGTCAACGATGCCCCGGCGCTGAAGTCCGCCGACATCGGTGTGGCGATGGGGATCACCGGGACACAGGTGACCAAGGAAGCCGCGAAGATGATCCTCGCCGACGACAACTTCGCCACCATCGTCGCGGCCGTCCGCCAGGGCCGGGCCATCTTCGACAACATCAAGAAGTTCCTGCGCTACCTGCTGTCGTCGAACATGGGTGAGGTCTTCACCGTGTTCTTCGGCGTGGTGTTCGCCGGTTTCATCGGGATCACCACCACCTCGGGGGAGGCCATCGTCGTCCCGCTGCTGGCCACCCAGATCCTGTGGATCAATCTGGTCACCGACTCCGGTCCCGCCCTCGCGATGGGTGTGGACCCGGAGATCGACGACGTGATGTCCCGTCCGCCGCGGCGGCCGACCGACCGGCTCATCGACCGCGAAATGTGGCGGGGCATCGTGTCCATCGGCCTGGTCATGGGCATCGCCACGCTGTTGACGATGGACATCTTCCTGCCGGGCGGTCTGGTTGAGGGCTCGGACACGTTGGACGTGGCGCGCACCGCCGGGTTCACCACGCTGGTGTTCGCCCAGTTCTTCAACGCCTTCAACTCCCGTTCGGAGACCACCAGCGCATTCCGCCACCTGTTCAGCAACGGCTGGCTGTGGGCGTCGGTGGGCCTTGGTGTGGTGCTGCAGATCGCTGTGGTCCAATTACCCCTTCTACAAACCGCTTTCGGCACGACGTCGATGGACATGGCACATTGGGCGGTGGCGATCGCGATGGCCTCGACGGTGCTGTGGTTCGATGAACTCCGCAAGCTGGCGCTGCGGGCACTGCGGCGCTCAGGAAGCGCCCCGACAGATCGGACGAGCCGGGGATGACTACGACTCCATTGTCCAAGCAGCAGGAGCATCGTCTGCTGTCACGCTTCATGCTGTTGAGCCTGGCCGCGGCGATCGTGACCATGGCACTGAAAGCCGGTGCCGCCGCGATCACCGGTTCTGTCGGGTTCCTCTCCGATGCAATGGAATCCGGGGTCAATCTGGTCGCGGCCGTGGTGGCGCTGTGGGCGCTGCGGGTGGCGGCCCGCCCGCGCGACGCCGACCACCACTTCGGCCACGGCAAGGCGGAGTACCTCTCGGCCCTGGTCGAGGGCGCGATGATCTTCGTTGCCGCCACGGCGATCATCTGGAGCGCGGTCGAACGTCTGATGAGCCCCGCTCCGCTCGTCCAGCCCGGCGTCGGACTGGCCCTGTCCACCGCCGCGGCAGGGGTCAACCTGGTCGTGGGGGTCACACTCCTGCGGATGGGCCGTCGGCACCGCTCGGTCACCCTCGTCGCCGACGGCAAGCACCTGATGACCGACGTGTGGACTTCCGCCGGCGTGATCGTCGGCATCTCCCTTGTCGCACTGACGGATTGGTATCCGCTTGATCCGATCGTGGCGCTGGCGGTCGGGATCAACATTCTCTGGACCGGGTACCGCTTGTTACGCGGCTCGATGAGCAGTCTGCTCAGCGCCGCCCTCCCCGAGCAGGACCACGCCGCGGTGGACGCGGTCCTCGACCGGTACCGCGGCGAGTACCCGATCGAGTTCGCACCGCTGCGCACGGTCGAATCCGGCAGGCAGCGACTGGTGTTCGTGGTCGTCGCCGTTCCCGGGGGGTGGACCGTGCAGGCGGCACACGACCTGGCCGACCGGCTCGAGGATGACATCGACGCCGCGCTGCCACACACCGAGACATTCATCCACGTGGAGCCTGCGGACACATCGGCCCGATAGCGTCAACCGCCCGCGACCATGTGCTCGCCGGGGTGCGCTGCCTGCCAGCCGGCTATCGCCTCGTCCCATTGCTCGCCGTCAAGAGAGGTCAGCGAGGCGGGGAACAACCCGTCCTCCTCCTTGGCGATGTGCTCA
>Ga0172382_10002662_pt1 | contig 29421 bp, 21 predicted proteins | sample Leawel138RmetaG_FD_122245 | JGI IMG/M metagenome (GOLD analysis project Ga0172382, IMG submission 122245) | Leachate microbial communities from a municipal landfill in Southern Ontario, Canada - Leachate well 138R metaG | ecosystem: Engineered > Solid waste > Landfill > Unclassified | place...
GAGGAAGTGGCAGGGGGACGCGGATGGGGGCGGCAGGCGGCAAGGGGCGCGCGGTGGCAGGAAGGAAGGGCGGCAGGCGCGGCGACCGCCTGCCGGAGCTCCCCTCCCCCGGGCCACAGGCGGCACGGGAGGCAGGGCGCGGGGCCCACCGGGGGCCCCCGGTCGCACGGCCGTCGGCCCGGGCCCCCGTGCACGGGCCGGAATAGGGCCCTCCGGCGACGGGCAGCGGGCAGCGCCAGCCCCGGGCCAAAGCGCGACATACGGCGGGCGGCGGACCGCCCGGGCACGGGGCGGGCCGGGCAGTGCGCGCAGTCGTGCGGGCTTCGGCGTGGCCGGTCGCTTCCGGCCGGGGCGCAAGGCGGGCGGGATCTGGTTGCCGCGCCCAGGTTCGGCGGTCGCCTCCGGGCGCAGGAGCGAGGCCGACGGGGCCCGCCAGGCCGACGAATTCCTGGCGCGCCCAGGGCGCGGCCACCGGGCACAGGCGGATGCAGGACGTGGGCCATGCCCGGGGGCGCGGGCGCGGGCCGCACAGAAGGGCCGGGTCAGGCCGAGGCCGGAGCGAGAGCGGGGCGGCGCGACGCGGGGTTCAGCGCCCGGGCCGGGCGCTGGCGCGGGGTCAGGCCCGGACACGGGGCGCGAAGTGCGCCGCCAGGCACGGGCGCCGGGGCCGGATGCCGTTCCTGGCGGCCCCGCCCCCCCGCCCCCTCCGGGCCGGACGGGGCCGAAGCCGAAGCGGGCCGCCGCGCCCGGACGAATCCCGGGGCGGCGGCCCGCCGAAAGCCGAACGGGGCCGGGCCGGGCCCGGCCTGGCTAGAACTCCAGGTGCCGGGGCGTACGCGGGCAGGGAACCACGTCGCGGATGTTGGTCACGCCCGTGACCATCATCAGCAGCCGCTCGAAGCCCATGCCGAAGCCGGAGTGCGGTACGCTGCCGTAGCGGCGCAGCTCCATGTACCACCAGTATTCCTCTTCGGGCAGGCCAAGCTCGCGGATGCGCGCGGCCAGCACGTCGGCGCGCTCCTCGCGCTGGCTGCCGCCGATGATCTCGCCCACGCGCGGCACCAGCACGTCCATGGCCGCCACGGTGCGCCCGTCTTCGTTCTGGCGCATATAGAACGCCTTTATATCCTTAGGATAATCATAGACGATGACCGGACGCTTGAAGACCTCCTCGCTCAGGAAGCGCTCGTGCTCGGTCTGCAGGTCCAGGCCCCAGGACACGGGGTATTCGAAACGCTGGGCGCCCTTGGCGGTGGTGGCGTTCTTCTCCAGCAGGGCCACGGCCTCGGTGTAGGACACGCGGGCAAAGGGGCCGTCCAGGATGGTGTCCAGGGTGGCGGCCAGGCCCTTGTCCACCCAGGTGGTGAAGAGGGCCAGGTCCTCGGCGCAGCGCTCGCGCAGCTGGGCCACCAGGAACTTGAGGAACGCCTCGCCCAGGTCCATGTTGTCGGTCAGGTCGGCGAAGGCCATTTCCGGCTCGACCATCCAGAACTCGGCGGCGTGGCGCGGGGTGTTGGAATTCTCGGCGCGGAAGGTGGGGCCGAAGGTGTACACGTCGCCCAGGGAGCAGGCGAATATCTCCGCCGCCAGCTGGCCGGACACCGTCAGCGAGGCGGGCTTGCCGAAGAAGTCGTCGTCCGGGGCCTGGGCCTTGCCCGCGTAGGGGTCCAGGGTCGTCACGCGGAACATCTCGCCCGCGCCTTCGCAGTCCGAGCCGGTGATGATCGGCGCGTGGACCCAGGAGAAGCCGCGCTGGCGGAAGAAGTCGTGCACGGCCTGGGCGGCCTCGGAGCGGATGCGGAACAGGGCGCCGAACTTGTTGGTGCGCGGGCGCAGGTGCGCGATGGTGCGCAGGAACTCGTCGCTGTGGCGCTTCTTCTGCAGGGGGTAGCGCTCGGGGTCGGCCTCGCCCACAAGGCGCATGGCCGTGGCGCGCAGCTCCCAGCGCTGGCCCTTGCCCGGAGATTCCACCAGGTCGCCCGAAACCTCCACGGCGGCGCCGGTGCCCGCGCGGGGCATGTCCTCCCAGCCGGGCAGCCCCTCGTCCACCACGGCCTGGAGGTTGGCCAGGCAGGAGCCGTCGTTGATCTCCAAAAAGGCGAAGCCCTTGCCTTCGCGCCGGGTGCGCACCCAGCCGCAGACGCGCACGCCCCGTGCGGGCGCCGTGGCCGCCAGGGCGGCCTTGATCCTGATGCGGTTGCTCATGCGGTCCTCGCTTGCTTGCATGTCTCAGTCCTCGGCCACGTCGGCCACCGTGCCGCCGCAGGCGCGCTCCAGTTCGCCCGGGGTCAGGCGGAACAGGGCGTTTGGCGTGCCGGCGGCGGCCCAGACGGCCTCGTGGCGCAACAGGTCGCGGTCCAGGAAGGTCACGGGCTGGCGGGCGTGCCCCAGGGGCGGCACCCCGCCGATGACGTAGCCCGTCATCTCGCGCACGAAGGCCGCGTCGGCCTTTTCCAGGGGCTCGCCCAGAAGCGTGCGGACCTTGGCCGTGTCCACCCGGTTGGCCCCGCTGGCGACCACCAGGACGTGGCGGGCGCTGCGCGGCGCACGAAAGACGATGGACTTGGCGATCTGGGCCACCTCGCAGCCGACGACGGCGGCGGCCTGGGCCGCCGTGCGCGTGGCTGCGGGCATCTCCATGACCCGCAGCTCAAGCCCGCAATCCGCCAGGGCCCGCTGCACGCGGGCGGCGCTGGCGCTCAGTTCCCCGGTCTGGCTCTGGTCCACGGTCCCTCCCCGGCCCGGCGCGCCGCACTTGACGCGGGCGGGCATCTGCGCAAAGTATCCCTGTCCGACGCGCCCGGCGGCCCATGCGCCGCGCGCCCGGTCAGGCTGTATCCGATTTTGCGGCGAACCGCCACCTCCGCCCGGCGGGCCGCCCCCCCACGCCTCCCCAGGGAGGCCCCCAACCCGGGAGCACGCACGTCATGGGCTTTTTCAGCAAACTGAAGTTCTGGTCCAAGAAGGACGGGGACGCCGCTCCGGGCCCCGAGGCCCCGGCCTGCGCGCCGGGCTCCGAGGCGACCGGCGCCGCGCCCGCCCCCGGGGCGCTGGCCGACGCGCAGGCCCCGGCCGCAGCCGCGCCCGCCCCTCAGGAGGCCGCCGTCACCGCCGACGCGCCCTGGCAGCGCGAGCTGACCCTGGCCCTGCGTGCCGCCGAGCCGCGCCTGTCGCAATGGCTGGCCCTGGCCCTCCAGGGCGTGACGGAAAAAGGCCCGCAACTCTGGGAGCGCCTGGAGTTCCTCTTCCGCGCCCTGGGCGCCCCCGAGGCCGAGGCCCGCGACTTCAACGCGCGCTTCTCGGCCTGGCTGGAGGCCATGGAGTACGAGCGCGTGGAGGAGTTCCGCTCGGAGCTGCAATACCGCCTGGCCCTGGCCCTGGACCTGGAGGACGAGGAGGACGAGCGCTCGCGGCTGCTGCTCAAGCTCTCCGAGGGCCTGGAAAAGACCCGCGAGCGCATCACCCAGCGCATCGACGGCCTGCTTTCGGACCATAAGGTCATGGACGAGGGCTTCTGGGAGGAGCTGGAGGAAATCCTGATCATGGCCGACGTGGGCTACGAGGCCGCGCGCGACCTGACGGCCCGGCTCCAGGCCCGGGCCCGCAAGGCCGACAGCACCGACCCGGCGGCCTTCAAGGGCTTCCTGGCCGAGGAGCTGGCCGGGCTGTTCAAGACCCCCCGGCGCATCAGCGCCGTGAACCCGCCCGAGGTCGTGCTGGTCATCGGCGTCAACGGCGTGGGCAAGACCACCACCATCGCCAAGCTGGCCCACCGGGCCCAGATGCAGGGGCGCAAGGTGCTGGTGGCGGCGGGCGACACCTTCCGCGCGGCGGCCATGGAGCAGCTCCAGGTCTGGGCCGGGCGCGTGGGTGCGGGCTTCTACGGCAAGGGCGAGGGCGCGGACCCCGCCGCCGTGGCCTTCGAGGCCGTGGACAAGGCCGTGCGCGAGGGCTACGACATCCTTTTCGTGGACACCGCCGGGCGCCTGCACACCAAGACCAACCTCATGGAAGAGCTGAAGAAAATCCGCGCCGTGCTGGGCAAGAAGCACCCCGGCGCGCCCCACCGCTCCATCCTCGTCCTCGACGCCACCACCGGGCAGAACGCCCTGTCGCAGACAAGGCTGTTCTCCGAGGCCGCCGGGGTGGACGAGATCGTGCTGACCAAGCTGGACGGCACGGCCAAGGGCGGGGTGGTGGTGGCCATTGCCCTGCAATTCGGCGTGCCCATCACCTTCGTGGGCCTGGGCGAGAAGATGGAGGACCTGCGGCCCTTCAACGGCCGCGACTTCGCCGCCGCCCTGCTGGGCTCGGCCTGACCCGCGCGCCGGGCCGCCCCGGCACCGGCGCATATCCTTAATATATGGACGCGGCGCCCCGGGCTCCACGAGCCCGGGGCGCCGTCCGTTGGCGGCCCGGCGGTGCGCCGCCTAGAACTGCGCGCCGATGGCCCCCGCCGTCTCCAGGGCGATGGGCGCCAGCTCGCGGGCCACGCGCTCCTCGTCCCATTCGGCGTATTTGGCGCTGATGTACACGGCGGCCAGGGGCTCGCCCCGGGAGCCCACCACCGGCGCGGACACGGCAATCTCGCCCACGAGGAACTCCTGGACCGAGACGCAGTAGCCCAGCTCGCGGGTGCGCTCGATGAGCGCGCGGTTGCGCGCGGGGTCCACCACGGTGTGCGGGGTGATGGGCACATGGGCCGAGCGGGCCAGGATGTCGTCGACCCTGGCGGCGGGCAGGCGCGACAGGATGGCCCGCGCCCCGCAGAAGGCCGGGATGCGCCGCCCGGGCAGGGTGCTCTCGAACAGCAGGAAACGCTGGGGCAGGCGCACCAGGTAGATGACCTCGGTGTCGTAGAGCGCACCGAGGTACACGGAGTTGCCCGTGCGCGTGCGGGCCTCCAGCAGGTAGGGCGTGGCCGCCTCCACCAGGCGGTTGCCGCGCAGGTAGTTGTAGCCCAGGGCCATGACCCGCGGGGTCAGGCTGAAGCGGCGGGTGGCGGGATCCTTGGACAGGTAGCCGAGCTGCTCCCAGGTGTGCAGGAAGCGCTGGACCGCGCTGCGGTTCAGGCCGGTCTGCTCCGCCAGCTCGGCCAGCCCGAGGCTGCGCGTACCCCGGTCGAAGGCCTCCAGGATGCGCACGGCCCTGCCCAGGGAGGCCACAAACAGCGGGTCCTCGCGTTGCCTGTCGCCTTGCGCCATGTCTGCCCCCCCGTGACGTTGCGGACCGCGGCCCGGGCCCGGGGCCGCCCGTCGCGGCGCCGGACCCGGCCCTGCCTTGTAGTGCATTTCCGTGATTATTTCATCTCCAATCCGGGCCGTCCCCCTTGACCGGGAGGCGGCCTATCAATTATATATAGATACTAAGTATTGCATGTCAATACTTCGTCCGCGCCCGGCGGAAGCAGCCGCCGGGCAACCCCAACGGCAAGAGAGGAAGACCATGAAACGCATCGCCCTTATCTGCCTTCTCGTCCTGGCCCTGCCCGCCGCGGCACTGGCCGCCACGTCGGTGAAGATGAGCTACAACGGGCCGCCGGACGACAACGACAACGCCGTGCACTACTTCGCCACCCACTTCAAGGCCCAGGTGGAGGAGGCCACCGCGGGCGCGCTGGAGATCCAGCTCTTCCCCAACAGCCAGCTGGGCAGCGAAGAGCAGCGCATGGAACAGACCATGAGCGATCCGGTCATCAACGTGGCCTCCTACGGCGGCATCGAGACCGTGCTGCCCGAGATGTTCGCCACCAACATCCCCTTCCTGTTCGACAGCTACAAGGCCGCGCACATCTTTTTCGACGGCAGCCCCTTCATGGACAAGATCCGCGCCACCCTGCGCGAGCGCACGGGCATCGAGCTGCTTGAGGTCGTCGAGGAAGGCGGCTTCATCGCCTTTACCTGCAACCAGCCCATCCACTCGCCCGCCGACTTCAAGGGCCTGACCTTCCGGGCCATGGACGCCAGCCAGGTGGCCATGTACGAGGCCTTCGGCGCCGCCGGTACGCCCATCCCCTGGACCGAGGTCTACCTCGCCCTGAAGACCGGCGTGGCCCACGGCCAGATGAACCCCCCGACCTACATCATCATGGGCAGCCTCTACGAGGTCCAGAAGCACCTGACCCTGGCCAACGTGCAGTACTCCGACCAGTTCCTGCTCATCAACGCGGCCCTGCTCGACTCCCTGAGCCCCGAGCAGCAAAAGGCCGTGCGCGAGGCCGCGCGCAAGGCCAACGCCATGACCCGCGAGTTCGTGGAGTCCCAGGTGGATCAGCGCGTGGAGTTCCTGGCCTCCAAGGGCATGACCGTCTACACGCCCACCGCCGCCGAGATGGCCCAGTTCAAGGAACTCGGCAGCCCCTCCTATGTCGACTGGCTCAAGGCGCGCATCGACCAGCAGTGGATCGACCAGGCCCTGGAAGAGGCCGCCAAGGCCAACGCCGAGGCCAAGTAAGATGGGCCGCCTGGCCCGCACCTGCCAGACGGCTTCCGACGTGCTGGAGCGCCTCTGCCTTTTCGGGGCGGGGGCGCTCCTCGTCGCCAACCTGGCGGCGGTGATGCTCGGGGTCTTCTCGCGCTTTTTCCGCCCCCCGGTCTGGACCACCGACGTGGCCAAGATCACCCTGGTCTGGATGGTCATGCTCGCCGCCGCCCCGGCCCTCAAGCGCGGCGAGCACATGGCCATCACCATGCTGGCCGACCGGCTGCCCCCGGGGCGCCGGGCGCTGGTGATCTGGGTGCGCCGGGCGATCTTCGTCTTCCTGCTGGGGCTCATGGCCGTGCTGGGCTTCCAGTACGCGGCCAAGATGCAGGCCCTGACCATCATGACCCTGGGCATCAAAAAGACTGTGCCCCTTCTGGCCGTGCCTGTGGGCATGGTGCTCATGCTCGTGGAGTTCGGCCTGGGGCTGTGCGTGCCCCCGCCCGGCGCCGGGGCGCAAAAAGACCCGGGAGGTGCGCCATGAGCCTCGTCCTGCTGGCGGTTTTCTTCATCATGCTGCTCACGGGCCTGCCGCTGTTCACGGCCATGCTGGCCACGGCCCTGGCGGGCTTCCTGCATGTGGGCGAGCTTTCGCAGCTGCGGATCATGGTCCAGCAGTTCTACGGCGGCATGGAGCCCTTCTCCCTGCTGGCCATCCCCTACTTCATCCTGGCCGGGGAGCTGATGGGCTGCGCGGGGCTCACCTCGCGGCTGCTGCGCTTCGCCGAGGCCCTGGTCGGGCACCTGCGCGGCGGGCTGGGCTACGTCACCGTGGTGGCCAGCGTCATCTTCGCCGGGGTCAACGGCTCGGCGGCGGCCGATGCCTCGGCCGTGGGCTCGATCATGATCCCGGCCATGAAAAAGGGCGGCTACCCCGGCTCCTACGCCGCCGGGCTCACGGCGGGCAGCTCGCTCATCGGCCCCATCATCCCCCCGAGCATCTTCATGATCCTGTTCGGGTCCATGACCAAGACCAACGTGGGCGCGCTGTTCATGGCCGGGGTGGTTCCGGGGCTGCTGCTGGCCGTGGCCTTCATGCTCATGCACCGCGTCAGCGCCGCCCGGCTGAAGCTGCCGCGGGTGAACACGCGCTTTTCCACCGCGCAGCTGCTGCGCGCCACGGGCGGAGCCGTGGCGGCCCTCATCGCCCCGGCCATCATCATCGGCGGCATCCTGTTCGGCTTCATGACGCCCACGGAATCGGGCGCCGTGGCCAGCCTGTATGTGCTGCTGGTGGGCCTGCTCTGGACGCGCGAGCTGACCCTCGCGGGCATCCTGCGCGCCCTGTCCAACACCGTGCGCCTGACCAGCGTGATCTTCGTGGTCATGGGCGCGGCGACCATCGTGGGCTGGATCCTGGCCGCCGAGCGCGTGCCCCAGACCCTGGCCCCGGCCATCCTCGAATTCGCCACCACGCCGACCACGGTCCTGCTGCTCATCAGCGCCATCATCTTCGTGGTCGGCATGTTCATGGAGGAAATCGCCGCGCTGGTGCTGCTGACGCCGGTCTTCGCGCCCCTGGCCAGCGCCGCGGGCATCGACCCGCTGCACTTCGGCATCGTCATGACCCTGAACATCACCATCGCGCTGATCACCCCGCCCATGGGCGCGTGCGTGTACATCGTCTCCTCGGTGGGCAACGTGTCCCTGGAGAAGATGTTCCGCCACATCTGGCCCTTCGTGCTGGTGGCCCTGGCCTGCCAGCTGGCGCTGATCCTGGTGCCGTCCATATCGCTGTGGCTGCCGCGGACCCTGGGCTACTAGCCCCGGGCCCGAGGCGAAGCCGCCAACCGAAGCCTTTGCGGAGCCGCCCGTGATCCATCCCAAAGACGCGCCGCCCATCGCGCCCGCCCCGGCCCCCTCGTGGGGCCGGGTCCACCAGGTGCCCCTGCGCGAGTGCGGCCAGCCCCTGGTGCCCCTGTCCCTGGCGCCGGAGCGCATCCTCGTTCGCCCGGCCTACCACGCGGCGGGCATTCCCGGCGCGCTGCCCGAATGCTACGCCCGCGAGGAGGTCCAAAAGCGGCTGTGGGCCGCCCAGGCCCTGCTGCCGCCCTTCCTGCGGCTGGTGATCCTCGACGCCTGGCGCGGGGTGCGCGTGCAGACCGCGCTGTACGACCAGTGCCGCGCGGCCCTGGCCCGGGCCCATCCCGAGGCCGACGCCGCCGGGCTGGACGAGATGACCGGGCGCTTCGTGGCCCTGCCCAGCGTGACTCCCGACCGGCCCTCGCCCCACGTCACCGGCGGGGCCGTGGACCTGGCCCTGGCCTCCGTGGCGGGCGCGCCCCTGTGGTTCGGCGCGGCCTTCGACTACCCGGGGCCGGTGTCCTTCACCCGGCACTTCGAGGAGCGCCTGGAGGCTGGCGAAACCCTGGACGAACGCCAGCGCGAGGCCCTGGTCAACCGCCGCCTGCTGCACCACGTCATGGCCCAGGCCGGATTCGTGAACTACCACGCCGAGTGGTGGCATTTCGAATACGGAACCCAGCGCTGGGCGCTGCTGACGGGCCGCGACGAGGCGCGCTACGGCGTGGCCGCGCCGGACCTGAACCCCTTCGCCACCCTGGCCGCGGGCGCGCCCGCGCCCTGAGCCCGGCCCCCCTCCCCGCCAAAGACAAGGCCGGGGGCGGACCAGCGTCCGCCCCCGGCCTTTGCCCGCCCGCGCGAAGGGCATCCCCCCCGCGCGGCGGCACTCAGCCGCACTTGGTATAGCCGCATTCGGCGCAGATGAAGCAGCCCTCCTGGAAGAGCAGGTCCTTGCCGCACTCGGGGCAGCGCGGGGCGGCCAGGTCGTTGCCCGCGCCCGCGCGCGGCTCCGGCGTGGCGCCGCCCATGTAGCGCTGCTCGAAGACCCAGGCGATGGCGTCGGGGATGGACATGATCATGCCCTTCTTGCGGAACACGGGGTGCTCGCCGCCGATGCCCTTGAGCTGGCCCACGATCTCGCGCACCGAAACCCCCGAGCGCAGCGCCAGGGACACCAGCCGCCCGATGGCCTCGGCCTTGGCGGTGATGGAGCGGCCCGACTTGCCGATGGTGGCGAAGACCTCGAAGGGCTTGCCGTCCACCTCGTTGACCGTCAGGTACATGGTGCCCAGGCCGGTCTCGATCTTCTGGGTGAAGCCGTAGATCACGTCGGGGCGGCTGCGGACCATCTTGGCGGCGGCGGCGCCCTTTTCCGCCTGGGCCGCGGCGCCCTCGCCGGTGCACAGCACCTGGGCGGCCTTGCAGCCGTCGCGATACACGGTCACGCCCTTGCACCCCGTCTCGTAGGCCATCCAATAGATGTCGAAGATGTCCTGCTGGGTGGCCGAGCCCGGGAGGTTCACGGTCTTGGACACGGCGTTGTCCGTATGGCGCTGGAAGGCGGCCTGCATCTTGAGGTGCCACTGGGGGCCGATCTCCATGGCCGTGACGAACACCCGGCGCAGGGACTCGGGCAGATGCTCGACCTGCCCGACGCGGCCCGTGCGGGCCACCTCCTCCATCAGGGTTTCGGACCAGGCCCCCGCGTCCTTCAGCGCCTGCTCGAAATAGGGGTTGGACTCCACAAGCTTTTCGCCGTCCATGACATGGCGCGAGAAGGACAGGGCGAACAGCGGCTCCACCCCCGAGGAGCAGCCCGCGATGATGGACAGGGTGCCCGTGGGCGCGATGGTCGTGGTGGTGGCGTTGCGGTAGGGGCCCAGGTTGCGCTGGCCGTAGGTGGAGGACTTCCAGGCCGGGAAGGCGCCGCGCTCCTTGGCCAGCTGCTTGGAGGCCGCCTTGGACTCGTCGTTTATGAACTTCATGAGCCGCTCGGCCAGGGTCAGGGCCTCCTGGGAATCGTAGGGCACGCCCAGGCGGAAGAGCAGGTCCGCGAAGCCCATGACCCCGAGGCCGATCTTGCGGTTGCGCTGCACCGTCTCGGTGATCAGCTCCAGGGGGTAGCGGCTGGCGTCGATGACGTTGTCCAGGAAGCGCACGGCCAGGTGCGTCACCCGGCGCAGCTCCTTCCAGTCCACGTCGTGGTCCTGGCCCTTGGCGTACATCAGGGCCAGGTTGATGGAGCCCAGGTTGCAGGCCTCGTAGGGCAAAAGCGGCTGCTCGCCGCAGGGGTTGGTGGACTCGATCTCGCCCTGGTCGGGGGTGGGGTTGTCGCGGTTGATGCGGTCCAGGAAGATGATCCCCGGGTCGCCGGACTCCCAGGCCTTTTGCACCAGCAGATTGAAGACCTCGCGGGCGGGCAGGCGCTTTTTGACCTCGCGGGTGTGCGGGGCCACCAGCTCGTACTCCTCGTCCTTCTCCACGGCCTGCATGAACCGCTCGGTCAGGGCCACGGAGAGGTTGAAGTTGTTCAGCTCGCCGTCGCGCTCCTTGGCGCGGATGAAGTCGATGATGTCGGGATGGTCCACGCGCAGGATGCCCATGTTGGCGCCGCGCCGCGTGCCGCCCTGCTTCACCTGCTCGGTGGCGGTGTTGAAGATGCGCAGGAAGGAGATGGGCCCGGAGGCCACGCCGCCCGTGGAGCCGACCCGCGCGGCGTGAGGCCGCAGCCGCGAGAAGGAGAACCCCGTGCCGCCGCCGGACTTGTGGATCATGGCGGCGTTCTTCACGGCGTCGAAGATCTCCTCCATGGAGTCGCCCACGGGCAGCACGAAGCAGGCCGCCAGCTGCCCCAGGCCCGTGCCCGCGTTCATCAGCGTGGGCGAGTTGGGCAGGAACTTGAACTCCGTCATCAGGTCGAAGAACTCGCGGGCGAGCTTTTCCACGCCGATGGTGGACTTCTCGTACTTGGCCTCCTCCTGGGCGATGGCGGCGGCCACGCGCCAGAACATGGTGGTGGCGTTCTCGGTGGGCTTTCCGTCGCCGTCCTTGCGGTAGTAGCGCTTGCGCAGCACGGTCTCGGCGTTCTTGCCGACCTTGACCTGCATGAGCGTGGGGGGCATGTCGGGATTGAACATTCCTGGCTGGTCCTTCATCTGTAAGGTGTTATATCGGCTTGAAAAAAGGCTGCCCGCCAGGTCGCGGGCGCCGGGGCATGCTCTGGAAAAAGACTACCGTACCCGGCGCCTGAAATCCAGCGCCAACGCGCCCCGGCCGGCCAAAGGGCACGGAAGTCCGGGCGGGGCAAGGCGAAAAAAGTTGCACCCGCCCCCCCGGCGCCCCCCCGGGCGGGGGTGGGCAGGGGCGGGCCGCGCGTGTATGATCGCAGCCGGACCGGTTCCCCAAAAAACAAGGAGACACGTCATGGCTGTGAAGAGAATCCTCATGCTCGTCGGTGACTTCGTGGAGGACTACGAGGTCATGGTCCCCTTCCAGATGCTGACCATGGTCGGCCACGAGGTGCACGCCGTCTGCCCGGGCAAGAAGGCCGGGGAGCAGGTGGCCACGGCGATCCACGATTTCGAGGGCCACCAGACCTACACGGAGAAGCCCGGGCACAACTTCACCCTGAACGCGGACTTCGACGCCGTGGACCCGGCGGCCTACGACGCGCTGGTGATCCCGGGCGGGCGCGCGCCGGAGTACATCCGCCTGGACGCCAGGGTCATCGCCATCGTGCGGGCCATGGCCGGGGCGGGCAAACCCGTGGCGGCCGTCTGCCACGGCCAGCAGGTCCTGGTCGCCGCCGACGTGCTGGGCGGCAAGGCCTGCACGGCCTACCCGGCGGTGCGCCCCGACGTGGAACGCGCGGGCGGCACCTGGGTGGAGCCCAACGCCACGGCCTCCAACGCCGTTGTGGACGGCGTGCTGGTCACCGGCCCGGCCTGGCCCGCGCACCCCGAGTGGATGCGCGCGTTCCTCAAGGTCCTTGGCTCGACCATCGAGCCGTAGGCCGCGCCCGCGGCGCACACAAAAACACGGCGGCCCGGGGAGCGAATCCCCGGGCCGCCGCGCGTTTGCGGGGCCGCGGCTACTTGATGCCCGCGCGCATGAAGCTCTGCACGAACTGGCGCTGGAAGAGCAGGAAGGCCAGCAGCAGCGGAGCCACGGCGATGAGCGTGCCCGCCGAGATGATCGGGAAGTGGACCCCGGACTCCGGGGCCCCGAAGATGGCCAGGCCCACGGTGAGCGGGCGGGTGGTCACGGAGTTGGTGATGACGATGGGCCACAGGAAGTTGTTCCAGTGGTAGGACACGGACACCAGCCCGTAGGCCAGGTAGGTGGGCCGGCCCAGGGGGATGTAGACCTTGGTCAGCACCTGCAGGCGGCTTGCGCCCTCCACCAGGGCGGCCTCCTCCAGCTCCACGGGCACCTGCTTGAAGGTCTGGCGCAGCAGGAAGATGCCGAAGGCCGAGGCCACATAGGGCAGGGAGATGCCCGCGATGGTGTCCACCAGCCCCAGGGCGCTCATGATCTGGTAGTTCTCCACGATGAGCTGGTCGGGCATGATCATGAGCTGCACCAGGACGAGCATGAAGGCCACGTCGCGCCCCGGGAAGCGGAAGCGCGCGAACGCGTAGGCCGCCAGGGTACACAGCACGAACTGCCCGGCCAGGGTGCACAGGGTGTAGGCCAGGGTGTTCAGGTAGTAGCGCGCAAAGGGCGCCGTGGCCCAGGCCTGGGCGAAGTTGTCCAGGGTCAGGGGCGCGGTGGGGTCCAGGCGCGTCAGGTATTCCTGGCCGTGGAACGCGGCCCACAGGGCGAACAGCAGCGGCCCGGCCCACAGCAGGGCCAGGGTCCAGCAGGCCAGGGTTTCGAGAATGCGGGTGATGCGGTCGTTCATGGTCGCCTACCTGTAGTGCGCCCGGCGTTCGAGATACAGGAACTGGACCAGGGCCGTCAGGGCCAAAAGCCCGAGCAGGACCACGGTCAACGTGCTGGCGTAGGCCGTGTCCCAGTAGGCGAAGGCCGTTTCATAGATGTAGTAGAGCAAAAGCGACGAGGCGTTGTCCGGCCCGCCCTTGGTCATGATGAACAAGTGGTCCACCAGCTTGAAGCAGTTGATGGTCGCGTTGAGCAGCACGAAGATGGTCGTGGGCATGAGCAGGGGCCAGGTGATGCGCCGGAAGCAGTACCAGCGACCCGCGCCCTCGATGCGCGCGGCCTCGGTGAGGTCCGGCGGGACGCCCTGAAGCGCGGCGAGGTAGAAGATCATGAAGAACCCGGCCTCCTTCCACACGGCCATCACCGCCAGGCACCACAACACCGTGGAGGGGTCGCCCAGCCAGTTCACCCCGTGGATGCCGAACGGGGCGAGCATCTTTTCCAGGATGCCGACCTGCGGGGTGTAGAAGAACAGCCAGATGTTGGCCACCGCCACCATAGGCAGCACGGTGGGCGTGAAGAAGCTCGTGCGCGCCAGGGCGCGCCCGGGCAGGGTGCCGTTGACCCACACGGCCATGAGCAGCGCGAGGCCCACGCTGGCGGGGATGGTGCCCAGGGCGAACAGGAAGTTGTTGACCAGCACGCGCAGGAATATCTCGTCGTGCAGCAGGGCCTGGTAGTTCTCCAGGCCGATGAAGCGGGCCGGGATCCTGCCGCGCGGGGTGGTGAAGAAGCTGTTGTAGAGCGTGCGCACGATGGGATAGTGCGTGAACGCGATGAGCAGCACCGCCGAGGGCAGCAGCAGCAGCCAGCCGTAAAGCCATTGCGGGGTCCTGGATATCCGGGTCATGGCGCTCGAAGGGCGGGGCGGATGGCTCCGCCCCGCTCCGGTTTGTCCGTTTAGCGGTAGGCCTTGAGCACGCGCTCGGCGCCCTTCTGGGCTTCGGCCAGGGCCTGGGCGGGCTCCTTCTGGCCGGTGAGCACGGCCTGGAGGGCGTCGTCCAGGAACTTCTTCACCCGCGCGGTCTCGTGGGTGGAGAACTCGGCGGTGGCGAACTGGAACTGGTCGCGGGCCACGGCGGCCGGGGGGAACTCCTGCACATACTGGCGCAGGGTCTGGGTCTCGTAGGCGTCGGGGCGGGTGGCCACATAGCCGGTCTGCATGGACCACGCGGCGGTGCGCTCGGGGGCGGTCATCCACTTGATGAAGGTCAGGGCCGCCTGACGCTCCTCGGGGGTCGCCTGCTTGAACACATAGAAGTTGCCGCCGCCGGTGGGGCTGCCGCGGCGCTTGGCGGCGGGCAGCATGGCCACGCCGAATTCGAAGGAGGCGCCGTTGCGCACCGGGGTCAGGTTGCCGGTGGTGTGCCACATCATGGCCGTGGCGCCCTCCAGGAATTTCTGGCGCAGGGTGCCCCAGTCGATGGTGCCCTCGGCCATGACCTGGTGCTTGGCGCCCAGGTCGCGCCAGAATTGCAGGGCCTCCACGCAGGCCGGGGCGTCGAACATGGTCGCGTCGCCCTTGTCGTTCATCAGCTCCTGGCCGTTCTGCATGGCCAGGGCGCCGAACATCCAATAGGGGTAGCCGGTGGAGGGGATGCTCACGCCCCAGCGCTCCACCTTGCCCGATGCGTCACGCTTGGTCAGCTTCTTGCCCATCTCGACCATCTCGTCCCAGGTGGCCGGGGGGGTCTCGGGGTCCAGGCCCACCTCGCGGAAGGCGTCCTTGTTGTAGTACATGACGATGGTCGAGCGCTGGAAGGGGATGCCGTAGGTCTTGCCGTCGACCATGCCGTTTTGCATCAGCGCCGGGTAGAAGGACTGCATCCACTGGCGGTCGGCGTCGCTGGCGACCAGCTCGTCGAAGGGCACCACCACGTCCTCGTCCATGAGGTCGAACACGTCGATGGAGAACAGCACGGAGAGCTGCACGGGCTCGCCCGCCTTGAGGGCGGCCAGGGCCTTGACGCGCGTGTCGTCGTAGTTGCCCGCGTACACGGCCTTGACCTTGATGCCCGGGTTCTCGGCCTGGAACTGGCCGATCATGCCGTCGATGATGCCCGTGATGGGCCCGCCCACGGACACGGGGTAGTACATGGTCAGCTCGATGTCCTTGGCCCGGGACAGGCCGGGCAGGCACAGGGCCACGGCCAGGACCAGGACCCCGGCCAGGGCCGCCTTGCGGAATACGGATTTCATGGTAGCGCTCCTTGCGTCTTGCGATGTGCTCGCGGTGTGGAGAGACCCTTGGCGTATCCGGCGGTGCCGTCCGCCGGGCGCGTTTTTTCCTCTGCCGCTTGCGGGCTCAGGCCCCGCAAAGGATATCGTCGCGCCGCCTGCCGCTGGCGGCGTCGAAAAAGTGCAGCGCCTGCGGCGGCAGCACAAGCCGCACCCCGTCGCCCCCGGCCACCTCGCGCTTGCCCGGCAGGCGGACCAGCACCTCGCCCCCGGCCAGGGCGCAGCGCGCCAGCAGGTCGGCGCCCAGGAACTCCGTGTCCAGCACCCGCGCGGGCAGGCCGCCCGGGGCCAGGACGATGTCCTCGGGGCGCACGCCCAAAAGCACGCCCTTGCCCGGCACGCCGGGCAGCACCACCGCCCCGCCCGGCTCCAGGGCCGCGCCGCCCTCGGCCTCGTGCAGCGGCACGAGGTTCATGGGCGGGGTGCCGATGAAGCGCGCGGCGAACACCGTCTGCGGCCGGGAATACAGCTCCGCCGGGGTGGCGTGCTGCACCAGCCGCCCGCCGTCCAGCAGGGCCACCCGGTCGGCCATGGTCATGGCCTCCACCTGGTCGTGGGTCACATAGATCATGGTGATGCCCAGGGTGCGTTGCAGGGCGTGGATCTCGCGGCGCATGGAGTTGCGCAGCTTGGCGTCGAGGTTGGAGAGCGGCTCGTCCATGAGGCACACGGGCTTCTTGGAGACGATGGCCCGGCCCAGGGCCACGCGCTGCTGCTGGCCGCCCGACAGTTCCGAGGGCTTGCGGTCCAGAAGCTCGCCCAGGCCCAGCAGGCGCGAGGCGATCTCCAGGCGCTCGGCCACCTCCTGGGCGCCGCGCTTGCGCAGGCGCAGGCCGAAGACGATGTTCTCGCGCACCGACAGGTGCGGGAACAGGGCATAGGACTGGAAGACCATGGACAGGCGCCGGTCGGCGGGCGGCAGGGCCGTGATGTCCGCGCCGCCCATGAGCATGCTGCCCGAGGTCACGGATTCCAGCCCGGCGACCAGCCGCAGCAGGGTCGACTTGCCGCAGCCCGACGGCCCGAGGATGACCAGGAACTCGCCCGGGGCGATGTCCAGGGACACGTCGTTCACGGCGGTGAAGGCGCCGAAGATCTTGGTCACGGAGCGCAGGCTGATGCCCACGCCCCGGCATTCGGAGGCACTCGGTTCGCTCATGGGGTATGTTCCTCGATGGTTCCTTGCTCCAGCAGGGCGGCGGCGGTCTGCTCGTCGGTGGCCAGCACGGTCAGGTACCGGCCAAGGAGCACGGCGCGCAGGATGGCCGTCTTCTGCATGCCGCCCGAGGCGGCAATGGTGATGGGGATGGCCCGCAGGCGGTCCAGGGACGGGCCGGTGAAGCAGCGGTTCAGGGGGTGGTCCACCGGGTTGCCCGCCGCGTCCAGGAAATGGCCGAACAGCTCGCCCACGGCGCCCGCCTCCAGCAGGGAGTGCCACTGCTCGTGGCTCAGGGCGCCCAGGGCGACGTTGGTCGAACGCGCGGTGAGGTCGCCCACGCCCACCAGGGCCATGTCCACCTCGGCGGCACGCTCGTAGACGCGGGTGAACATGGGCTGGCCCACCAGGGTGGCGCGGGTGGCCGGGGAGTCGGCGTACATGGGCGCGGCGATGTAGTAGCAGTGCGCCGCGCCGAGCCTGCGCGCATAGCGCGAGGCGATGTCGTAGGGGTTGGTGGTGTTGCTGTGGGGCAGCCCGCCGAAAAGCGAGACCACGGTGATGTCGCCCTGGGGGCGGCGCGAGAGCGCGCCCACGCTGGCGCCCAGGGTCTTGCCCCAGCCAAGGCCCAGGGACTGGCCGTCGCGCAGGCGCTCGCCCACCCAGGCCGCGGCGGCCTCGCCCACGGCCTCGTAGAGCTGGCGCTCGCGGGCCGGGGTGGGCACCACCATGGCCCGGGCCAGGCCGAAAGACTCCTGCAACCGCCACTCCAGCTCCACGCACGAGGCCAGCCGGGAGTTGACCGAGATCTGCACGAGCCCCGTCTCGCGGGCCTCCTGGAGCAGGCGGTTGACCCGGGCCCGGGTCAGCCCGTAGCGCTCGGCGATGCCCGCCTGGGTCTGGCCCTCCTTGTAGTAGGCCCAGGCGATGCGCGCCTGCAGCTCGTCCAGCCTGTCCATCTCCCCGCCCATGGCCCCCCTCGCGTGACTTCTGTCACTTTTTTGCGGCAACTGTATAGGATTCTGAGCCCCGCGCAAGGGTTAACTTCATTCCACCCCCCGCTGGCACGGGAATGCCACATTACCGTAAACTCCGCGTAATCCTGCGCCGGACAAGGCCCGCCCCCCGGCGCGCCCGGGGCGGGGAGCCCCGCACTATTGTACTTTGCAAAAACATTTGTCTTTGGCTGGCGCAACGCAAGGCGGGCCGGGAGCCCGCGCCCCCGGCCCGCCGTCGCGGCCCTTTGCCCGTGCGGCCTACTTGCCGCGGATCTCGTGGTAGCCGTCGATGAGGTCGTCGACCACCGTGGCGTCGGCGAGGGTCGAGGTGTCGCCGAACTGGTCGAAGATGCCGGCCGCGATCTTGCGCAGCACGCGGCGCATGATCTTGCCCGAGCGGGTCTTGGGCAGGCCCTCGGCGAACTGGATGACCTCCGGCGAGGCGATGGGCCCAATCTCCTTGCGCACCCAGGAGCGCAGCTCCGCGGCCAGCTCCGGCGAACCCTCCAGCCCGGCGGACAGGGTCACATAGGCGTAGATGGACTCGCCCTTGATGTCGTGGGGCATGCCCACCACCGCCGCCTCGGCCACCTTGGGGTGCGCCACCAGCGCCGACTCGATCTCGGCGGTGCCCATGCGGTGGCCCGAAACGTTGATCACGTCGTCCAGCCGGCCCATGACCCAGAAGTAGCCGTCCTCGTCGCGCCGCGCGCCGTCGCCGGATTCGTACATGCCCGGGAAGCGCTCGAAGTAGGTCGAGCGGTAGCGCTCGGGGTTGCGGAAAACCCCGCGCAGCATGCCCGGCCAGGGCTTGCGCACCACCAGGTTGCCGCCGGTGCCCGGGGGCACCTCGCCGCCCTCGGCGTCGACCACCGCGGCGTCCACCCCCGGCAGGGGCAGGGTCGCCGAGCCGGGCTTCAGGGGCGTGGCGTAGGGCATGGCCGAGATGAGGATGCCGCCGGTCTCGGTCTGCCACCAGGTGTCCACGATGGGCAGGCGGCCCTTGCCGATGTGCTCATGGTACCACATCCAGGCCTCGGGGTTGATGGGCTCGCCCACCGACCCCAGCACGCGCAGGCTGGAGAGGTCGCGCCGGGTGGTCCAGTCCACGCCCTCGCGCATCAGCGCGCGGATGACCGTGGGCGCCGTATAGAAAATGTTGACCTTGAACTTCTCCACCACCTGCCAGAAGCGGTCCGGCGCGGGATAGCTGGGCACGCCCTCGAACATCAGCGAGGTGCCGCCCAGGGCCAGGGGGCCGTAGACGATATAGCTGTGCCCCGTGACCCAGCCGATGTCCGCCGTGCACCAGTACACGTCGTCGTCGTGCAGGTCGAAGACGTACTGCATGGTCGAGGCGACGTAGGTCAGGTAGCCGCCGGTGGTGTGCATCACGCCCTTGGGCTTGCCCGTGGAGCCCGAGGTGTAGAGGATGAACAGCGGGTCCTCGGCGCCCATGGCCTCGGGCGCCACGAAGCCCTGCACGTCGGGCGCGGCCATCTCCTCGTGCCACCACAGGTCGCGGCCCTCGGTCATGGCCACGTCGTTGCCCGCGCGGCGCACCACGACGCACTTCTCCACGCTGGGGCAGGCCGCCAGGGCCTCGTCCGCGTTGGGCTTGAGGGGGATGGTCCGCCCGGCGCGCAGCACGGCGTCCGCCGTGACCAGCACCTTGGCCTCGCAGTCCTGCACGCGGTTTTGCAGGCTCATGGCCGAGAACCCGGCGAACACGATGGAATGCATGGCCCCGATGCGCGCGCAGGCCAGCATGGCGACGGCCAGCTCGGGAATCATGGGCAGGTACAGCGACACGCAGTCGCCCCGGCGCACGCCCAGCTTCTTCAGCACGGCGGCGAAGCGGTTCACCTCGGTGTGCAGCATCTGGTAGGTGTAGACGCGCACCTCGCCGTCGGGCTCGCCCTGCCAGATGATGGCCGCCTTGTTGCGCCGCCCGTTCTCCAGGTGGCGGTCCAGGCAGTTGTGGGCCACGTTCAGGGTGCCGTCGGCGAACCAGGCGACCTCGGGCTTGTTCAGGTCGCAATCCATGATCCGCGTGGGCTCGCGGAACCAGGAGACCAGCTCCCGCGCCCGCCCGGCCCAGAAGCCCTCGGGGTCCTCCATGGACCGGCGGTACAGCTCGCGGTACTGCTCCATGCCCTGGACGTGGGCCCTGTCCCGGTGTTCCGCCGGGGGCTGGAAAAGCCGCGTTTCGTGCATCACGCTTTCGATTCTCTCTTCGCTCATCACCTGCTCCCTTGGTTGTCCTTGCGGCGGAGGCGGTCCTCCCGGCGCGGCCCCCCTGGCCGCGCGACGCGTGGCGCCGCCTTCCGGAGTACACCAGCTTTCCTAGGCCTTGCAAATTCCGGCGGGCACTATTTTTTGGTAAACGGCATGATTTCGTGGTATGAACGGATGCGTGAAAATTGGCACACGCCCGCCCTTGCCCGGCGCCCGTTTTTGGGTCAAAGGAACCCTGTGGGCCGCACTCCCGGCCCACGACGCAGACGGCCCCAGCGCCCCGGAGCAGACCCGCCCATGAACCTCGACAATTTCAACACCATGTTCCGGCCCAACTCGGTGGCCGTCATCGGCGCCACCGAGGAGCCCGGGCACCCCGGCGCCGTGCTCATGCGCAACATCCTGGCCAGCAAGTTCATCGGCCCGGTCATCCCCGTGCACGACACCCTGGACTCGTGCTTCGGCCTGCCCGTCTACCGCGAGATCGACACCCTGCCCCTGACCCCCGACGTGGCGCTGATCTGCTCCGAGCCGGAGACCGTGCCCGACTATGTGCTCCAGCTCGGCCGCCGCGGCACGGCCGGGGCCGTGGTCATCGGCAACGGCTTCGCCGACCTGCCCGCCGACGTGCGCGCCATGCTCGAAGGCGCGATCCTCTCCGCCGCCAAGCGCACGGACCTGCGCGTCCTCGGCCCGGAGAGCATCGGTTTCATCTCGCCCGCCACGGGCATCAACGCCAGCCTGGCCCACATCGGCGCCGAAAGCGGGCGCGTGGCCTTCGTCACCGAATCCGACTCGCTGTTCACCTCCATCCTGGACTGGGCGGGCAGCCGCAATATCGGCTTTTCCCACTTCATCTCCCTGGGCCGCAAGCTCGACTTCGGCTTCGGCGACCTGCTCGACTGGCTCAACGCCGACCCCAACACCCGCGCCGTCATGCTCTACGTCGAGGAAATCGCCAACGCGCGCAAGTTCATGTCCGCCGCGCGGGCCACGGCGCGCAACAAGCCGCTGCTGGTCATCAAGGGCGGGCGCAGCCCCGAGGCCGCCGACCTGCTCGGGCGCTACTCCCGCCGGCCCCAGGGTCTGGACGCCGTGTACGACGCGGCCTTCCGCCGCTCGGGCATGCTGCGCGTCGGCGACATCGACTCGCTCTTCGACGCCGTGGAAACCATCGTGCGCTCCCGGCCCCTCAAGGGCGAGCGCCTGGCCATACTCTCCAACGGCCGCAGCCCCGGCATCCTTGTGCAGGACATGCTCGCGGGGGGCGGGGGCACCCTGGCCCAGCTCGACGAACAGACGCGCACAAGCCTCATGGACCTGCTGGCCGGGGAGCCCGGCGGCCCGGCCAAGGCCTTCCTGGACGCCGAAAACCCCGTGAACATCACCGCCCACGCCAGCCCCGAGCGCTACGCCGAGGCCCTGAAGATCCTGCTCAAGGCCGAAGGCGTGGACGCCGTGCTCGTGCTCAACGTGCCCTCGCCCCTGGTGGACGGCCAGGAGGTGGCCCGGGCCGTGGCCGCCGCCGCCCGGCGCTCCAAGCGCACCGTGCTGGCCTCGTGGATCGGCGGGGAGCACTCCCAGAAGGGCCGCGAAATCCTCAACGAGGCGGGCATCTCCACCTACTGGACCCCCGACAAGGCCGTGCGCGCCTTCCTGAACCTGGTCCACTACGGGCGCAACCAGGACATGCTCGTGCAGACCCCGGCCTCCCTGCCCACGGAATTCATGCCCGACACCGCCACCGCGCGCATGGTCGTGGCCAACGCCCTGGAGTCGGGCCGCCGGACCCTGACCGTGCCCGAGGCCATGGACGTGCTGGACTGCTACGCCGTGCCCGTGGTCGAAACGCGCCTGTCGGGCAGCGCCGAGGCCGCCGTGGCCGCCGCCGCCGAGATGGGCTTCCCCGTTGCCCTCAAGGTTCTCTCGCCCGACTCCTTCTGCAAGACGCGCGCGGGCGGCGTGGCCCTGGACCTCGACTCCCCCGAGGCCGTGCGCGAGGCCACCGGCGCCGTGGCCGACCGCGTGGCCGAGGCGCACCCCGACTGCCGCGTGGCGGGCTACGTCGTGCAGCGCATGGGCCGCCGCCCCCGGGCCCGCGAAGTCTTCATCCGCGCCGCCACCGACCCCGTCTTCGGCCCCTACATCCACTTCGGCCAGGGCGGCGCCGACACCGAAATCCTGCGCGACGAGGCCCTGGCCCTGCCGCCCCTGAACATGGCCCTGGCCCGCGAGCTCATCTCGCGCACCGCCGTCTCGCGCCTGCTGGCCGGGCGCGACGACCACCCCGGGGCCGACCTCGACGCCCTGTGCCTGACCCTGGTCAAGGTTTCGCACATCATCATCGACCTGCCCGAGGTCCAGACCCTGGCCATCAACCCCCTGTTCGTGGACGAGGACGGCGTGCTGGCCCTGGACGCGGAGATCACCGTCGCCCCGGCTGCAGGCGAGCCCGGCGCGCGCCTGGCCATCCGCCCCTACCCGCGCGAACTCGAGGAAAGCGTGGAGCTGGCCGACGGCACCCGCGTGACCCTGCGGCCCATCCGCCCCGAAGACGAACCCGCGCACTGGGAATTCCTCTCCCGGCTGTCCATCGACGACATCCGCTACCGCTTCTTCGGCCTGGTGCGCGAGCTGCCGCGCTCGGAGATGATCCGCCTGACCCAGATCGACTACGACCGCGAAATGGCCTTCATCGCCACCGCCGAAGACCCCGGCGCCCCCGGTCGGACCGAGACCCTCGGCGTGGTGCGCGGCATGACCAAGCCCGACAACTCCGCCACCGAGTTCGCCATCGTCGTGCGCTCCGACCTCAAGCGCAAGGGCCTGGGGCGCATCCTCATGGACAAGCTCATCCGCTACGCCCGCACCCGGGGCACCCGCTTCATGATCGGCGAGGCCCTGCTCGAGAACAAGGGCATGGCCACCCTGGCCGAGCGCCTGGGCTTCGAGGTCAAAAAGAATTACGACGACGATGTCTACCAGTTCCGCCTGCCCCTGAACCCCGACTAGCACCGGGCCGGGGCGCCTCCCCCGCCCCGCGGGGCCGCCCTCCGGCCGCGGCGCGCGGAAAAAGCGGCCCCAGGGGCTTTGCAGGGCGGCCCATTCGCCTTATAGTGGACCGCAGCGATAGGAATTCAAGGGCGCCTGGCGTCCGCCAAGCGAGGAGGCTCCCATGTGGGACTATACCGACAAGGTCAAGGATCACTTCCTGAACCCGCGCAACGCGGGGGCGATGGACAACCCCGACGCGGTGGGCGAGGTGGGCAGCCTGGCCTGCGGCGACGCCCTGAAGCTCTTCCTGAGGATCAACGCCCAGGGCGTCATCGAGGACGCCACCTTCCAGACCTTCGGCTGCGCCAGCGCCATCGCCTCGTCCTCGGCGCTGACCGAGCTGCTCAAGGGCAGGACGGTGGAGGAGGCCGAACGCCTGACCAACAAGGATATCGCCGAGTACCTGGGCGGGCTGCCCAGGGAGAAGATGCACTGCTCGGTGATGGGCGAGGAGGCCCTGTCCGCCGCGCTGAAGAACTGGCGCGGCGAGGCCGCCCCGCAGGCCCACGCCGAGGGCGAACTGGTCTGCCGCTGCTTCGGCGTCACCGACGTGACCATCCGCCGGGCCATCGAGGAGAACGGGCTGCGCACGGTGGAGGAGATCACCAACTACACCAAGGCCGGGGGCGGCTGCGGCGACTGCGTGCCCCGGCTGGAGGAGATCCTGGCCGAAGTGCTGGGCCGGACCCCGGCGCCCGCCCCGGCCGCCCGGCCGCTGACCAACCTGCAACGGATGCAGAAGGTCATGCGGGTCATCGACGAGGTGGTGGCCCCGAGCCTGCGCAAGGACGGCGGAGACATCGAGCTGGTGGACATGGACGGCGCGGACGTGCTGGTTTCCCTGCGCGGGGCCTGCTCGAGCTGCCCCTCCAGCCAGCTGACGCTCACGGATTTCGTGCAGAAGACCCTGCGCGAGCAGGTGGACCCGGCCATCCGGGTCAGGAGGGCCTGAGGTGGACCAGCAAATCAAGCCGCTGTATTTCGACAACAACGCCACGACCCGCGTGGCCCCCGAAGTGCTCGAAGAAATGCTGCCCGTGCTCTCGGACCTCTACGGCAACCCGTCGAGCATGCACCGCTTCGGCGGGCAGGTGGGCAGGCTGCTGGCCCGGGCCCGCGAGCGCGTGGCCGCCGGGCTGGGCTGCTCGCCCGAGGAGATCGTGTTCACCTCCTGCGGCACGGAGTCGGACAACACGGCCCTGCACAGCGCCGTGGCGGCCAACCCGGGCAAGAAGCACCTGGTGACCACGCGGGTGGAGCACCCCGCCGTGCTCAACGTGGCCCAGCACCTGGAAAAGCGCGGCCACGACGTGACCTGGCTGGGCGTGGACGCCCAGGGACTGCTGGACCTGGACGAGCTGCGCCGCTCCCTGCGCGACGACACGGCCCTGGTCTCGGTGATGTTCGCCAACAACGAGACGGGGACCGTCTATCCCCTGGCGGACATCGCGGACATCTGCCGGGAGCGCGGGGTGCTGCTGCACACCGACGCCGTGCAGGCCGTGGGCAAGCTGCCCCTGGACCTGTCCGCCCTGGGGGTGGACTACCTGGCCCTGTCGGGGCACAAGCTGCACGCGCCCAAGGGCGTGGGGGCGCTCTATGTGCGCCGGGGCGCGCCGTTCCGGCCCTTCGTCCTGGGCGGGCACCAGGAGCGCGGGCGGCGCGCGGGCACGGAAAACGTGGCCTCCATCGTGGCCCTGGGCAGGGCGGTGGAACTGGCCGCGGCGAACATCGACGAGGAGAACACCCGCGTGCGCGCCCTGCGCGACCGGCTGGAGCGCGGCCTGCTGGAGTCCATCCCCGACGCGCGGCTCAACGGCCACCCCGACCGGCGCCTGCCCAACACCACCAACATCTCCTTCAAGTATGTGGAGGGCGAGGCCATCCTGCTGCTGATGGACGAGCTGGGCATCTGCGCCAGCTCGGGCTCGGCCTGCACCTCGGGCAGCCTGGAGCCGTCGCATGTGCTGCGCGCCCTGGGCGTGCCGTTCACCTTCGCCCACGGCTCCATCCGCTTCTCCCTGTCGCGCTACAACACCGGGGCCGAGGTGGACACGGTCCTGCGCGAGATGCCGGGCATCATCGCGCGGCTGCGGGCCATGTCGCCCTTCCGCGAGGGTGCCGACGCCCCTGACGGCGGGGCCTGCGCCTGCTCCTGCTCCGCCCCGGGCAAGGGGGGCCGCTGATGCGCATCGCACAGGACATGACCCGCCTGGTGGGCCGCACGCCCCTGGTGCGCCTGAACCGGGTGGCGGCCGGGCTGCCCGGCACGGTGGCGGCCAAGCTGGAATTCTTCAACCCCGGCTCGTCGGTGAAGGACCGCATCGCCCTGGGCATGATCCAGGCCGCCGAGGCCGCCGGGCGCCTGGGGCCCGGGGCGGTGGTGGTGGAGCCCACCAGCGGCAACACGGGCATCGGCCTGGCCCTGGTCTGCGCCGTGCGCGGCTACCGGCTCGTCCTGACCATGCCCGAGAGCATGAGCCTGGAGCGCCGGGCGCTCCTGGCGGGCTTCGGGGCCGAGCTGGTGCTGACCCCGGCGGCCCGGGGCATGACCGGGGCCATCGAACGGGCCCGGGAGCTTCTGGCCGCGACGCCCGGGGCATTCATGCCCTCGCAGTTCGACAACCCGGCCAACCCCGCCACCCACGAGGCCACCACCGCCGTGGAAATCTGGGACGACACCGACGGCACGGTGGACGTGCTGGTGGCCGGGGTGGGCACCGGGGGCACGCTGTCGGGCCTGGCCCGGGCCCTCAAGGCCAGAAAGCCCGGGCTGCGGGCCGTGGCCGTGGAGCCCGCCGATTCGGCGGTGCTTGCGGGCGGCGCCCCCGGGCCCCACGGCATCCAGGGCATCGGCGCCGGATTCGTGCCTGCCAACGCGGACACCGCGCTCTTCGACGAGATCATGCCCGTGGGCACCGACGACGCCCTGGCCATGGCCCGGCGGCTCATGCGCGAGGAGGGCATCGCCTGCGGCATCTCCGCCGGGGCGGCGGCCCTGGCCGCCGTACGGGTGGCCGCGCGGCCCGAAAGCGCCGGGCGGCTGGTGGTCTGCATCATCCCCGACACTGCCGAGCGCTACCTGTCCACGGCCCTGTTCCAGGCTCCGGCCGCGGGCTGACGCGCGCCGCCCCCAACCCTTTCGCCCCTCCGAACGCCATGAAGCAATTCGACCCACAGCTCGACCAGGTCATCGACGCCCTGTGCGACCCACGCTCCTACGAGATCGTCCACCACAGCCATGAGCGCCATGTGCCCATGCCCTCGGTGGCCGTGCTGGAGGAGGTCGTGGGCCGCCTGCGGGCGGTGCTCTTTCCCGGCTACTACGGCTACTCCGACGTGGACGCCTCGACCATGCGCTTCCACGTCGGCGCCAACCTGGACAAGATCCACCGCCTGCTGGCCGAGCAGATCATGCGCGGGCGCTGCTTCACCTGCGCCCTGGAGGCCGCCGACTGCGCCGACTGCGACGGGCAGTCGCGCGAGGTGGCCTCGCGGTTCATCGCCCGGCTGCCCGAGGTGCGCCGCCTGCTGTCCACCGACGTGATGGCCGCCTATGCGGGCGATCCGGCGGCCAAAAGCCCGGGGGAGACCATCTTCTGCTACCCCTCCATCCTGGCCGTGACCCACTACCGCATCGCCCACGAGCTGTACCACCTGGGGGTGGACCTCATCCCGCGCATCATCACCGAGATGGCCCACTCGCGCACGGGCATCGACATCCACCCCGGCGCGGAAATCGGCGAGGGCTTCTTCATCGACCACGGCACGGGCGTGGTCATCGGCGAGACCTGCGTCATCGGGCGCGGGGTGCGGCTGTACCAGGGCGTGACCCTGGGCGCCAAGAGCTTCCCCAAGGGCGAGGACGGCGCGCTCATCAAGGGCATCGCGCGCCACCCCATCGTGGAGGACGAGGTCATCATCTACTCCGGGGCGACCATCCTGGGCCGGGTGACCATCGGCAAGGGCTCGGTCATCGGCGGCAACGTGTGGCTGCTGAACGACGTGCCCCCCGGCACCCGGGTCATCCAGCGCCCGGCAGGCGGCGACGGCGAGGCCGCCTTGCTGCTGCAGGGCATCGGCTGATGCTGCGCTCCTGAAACAGGGCCCGCACCGCCCCGGGGCGCCGCGCCGCGGCCCTCGGCGCGCAAGATCCGACCGGGGCCGGACGCACCGGGGCCCGCGGAGCAAGGCATTCCACCTTGCGCCGCGGGCCCCGTCCGTTTTCACGGGTGCCCCGGGGCGCCGGAGGCCCTCAGCGCGCCGAGGGCCGGAACAGGCGCAGGCGCAGGGCGTTGCTGACCACCGTCACCGACGACAGGGCCATGGCCGTGCCCGCGAGCATGGGGTTCAGGGTCGGGCCGCCGAAAAGGTGCAGCGCCCCGGCGGCCACGGGGATGCCCAGGGTGTTGAAGGCGAAGGCCCAGAACAGGTTCTGGCGGATGTTGCCCATGGTGGCCCGGGCCAGCTCCAGGGCCGTGAGCACCCCGTTCAGGTCGGCGTGCATGAGCACCACGTCGCCGGACTCCACGGCCACGTCGATGCCCGAGCCCATGGCCACGCCCAGGTCGGCCCGGGCCAGGGCCGGGGCGTCGTTGATGCCGTCGCCGACCATGGCCACGGGCAGGCCCCGGGCCTGGATCTCGCGCACGCGGGCCTCCTTGTCCTCGGGGCGGACCTGGGCCAGCACCTCGTCGATGCCCGCCTGGGCGGCCACGGCCTGGGCGGTGACGGCGTTGTCGCCCGTGAGCATGACCACCCGCAGCCCCAGGGCCTTGAGGCGGGCCACCACGGCGGGCGCCTCGGGCCGCAGGGTGTCGGCCACGGCCAGCAGGGCCGCCAGCCGGCCGTCCAGGGCCAGGAACAGGACCGTCTTGCCCTGGGCGGAGAGCTCCGCGGCGGCGCGCTCGGCGGCGGGCTCGTCGCGCCCGGCCACCCCGTGCTCGTCCATGAGGGCGGCGTTGCCCAGCAGCAGGGCGTGCCCGCCCACTGCGGCCGCCACCCCGCGCCCGGTCAGGGCCCGGAACGCCTCGGGCTCGGGCAGCTCCAGCCCGCGCTCCTGCGCGGCGCGGACCACGGCCAGGGCCAGGGGGTGCTCGGAGGTCCGCTCCACCGCGGCGGCCAGGGCCAGCAGACGCCCCTCGTCCTGCCCGGCGCCGGGCATGGGCGCCAGGTCCGTGAGCACGGGCTGGCCGTGGGTCAGGGTCCCGGTCTTGTCGAAGACCACGGCGCGCACGGATTCGGCGGTCTGCAACGCGGCGCCGCTCTTGACCAGCACCCCGAGCTGCGCGCCGCGCCCGGTGCCGACCATGATGGACATGGGCGTGGCCAGGCCCATGGCGCAGGGGCAGGCGATGACCAGCACGGCGACGAAGATGCGCAGGGCCAGGGCCGTGTCGCCCGTTCCGGCCAGCCAGGCCAGCCCGGCGGCCACGGCCACGGCGATGACGGCGGGCACGAAGTGGAAGCTGATGCGGTCGGCCAGCCCGGAGATGGGCGCCTTGGACCCCTGGGCCTGCTGGACCAGCCGGATGATGCGCGCCAGCACCGTGTCCTGGCCCACGCGGGCCGCGCGCACGGTGAGGGCGCCGGTGGTGTTCATGGTCCCGCCGGTGACGGTGTCGCCGGGGTTCTTGGTCACGGGCAGGGACTCGCCGGTGAGCATGGACTCGTCCACCGCGCTGCCGCCCGTGACCACCTCGCCGTCCACGGGCACACGCTCACCGGGGCGAACCAGCACCACGTCACCGGGCTCCACCTCGTCCAGGGCCACGGTGGTGTGCCCGCCGTCCGCGCCGACCAGGGTCGCCGTGTCCGGCGCCAGGCGCATCAGCGCACGGATGGCGTCGGAGGTGCGCAGGCGCGAGCGGGCCTCGAAATACTTGCCCAGGGAAATCATGGCGATGAGCACCGCCGCGGACTCGTAGTAGAGGTCCATGGCGTGAGCCTGCGGGTCCACCCCCAGGGCCACCAGCACGGTGGCCCACAGGCTGTGGACCAGGGCCGCGCCGGTGCCCACGGCCACCAGGGAGTCCATATCCGGCTGACGGCGCCAGAGGTTCGGCAGCCCGCGCAGGTAGAAATGGCGCCCCGACCAGACCACGGGCAGGGTCAGGGCCAGCTGGGCCAGGGCAAAGGCCAGGGGGCTGTGCATGGGGTCCAGCCACGCGGGCAGGGGCAGCCCGGCCATGTGGCCCATGGAGAGCACAAGCAGCGGCGCGGCGAAGGCGAAGGCCGGGATCAGGCGCCGCCGGGCGGCCTCCAGCCGGGCCAGGGCCTCGCGGCGGCGTTCCTCGAACAGGTCCGGCCCCGACGACGCGGGGCGCGACTCGAAGCCCAGCTCGCGGATCCTGGCGCGGATGTCGCGCCGCGAAACGCGGGCGGGGTCGAAACGGAAGCTGCCCGTCTCGCCCGCAAGGCTGACCTCGGCGCCGAGCACGCCGTCCATGGCGCCGACCACGCGCTCGATGCGCGCCGAGCACGCCGCGCAGTGCATCCCGCTTATGGCCA
>Ga0172382_10002664_pt1 | contig 29411 bp, 33 predicted proteins | sample Leawel138RmetaG_FD_122245 | JGI IMG/M metagenome (GOLD analysis project Ga0172382, IMG submission 122245) | Leachate microbial communities from a municipal landfill in Southern Ontario, Canada - Leachate well 138R metaG | ecosystem: Engineered > Solid waste > Landfill > Unclassified | place...
CCTAATCCAGATGTTATGTGTAATCAGACAATCAAATTCGGTGCTTTTTTCGATTGGGCCATGAATAAGGGATTTCAATTTGTGGCTACCGGTCATTATGCCAGATTAAAAGAGGTGGAGGGTCAATACCACCTACTGAAGGCGGTTGATAAGGACAAGGACCAAACTTATTTTTTATGGGCTATTAAGCCGAAGGTGTTGTCTAAAGTCCTTTTCCCGATCGGTGATTTCAAAAAAACCAAAGTTAGATCGATGGCTCGCCAGGTAGGACTACCCAATTACAGTAAAAAAGACAGTCAAGGTTTGTGTTTTGTTGGCCCGATTGATTTTAAAGAATTTCTAAAAACTATGATTAATGAAAAGCCAGGTGTAGTTTTAAACAATCAAAATAAAATTATTGGTCGGCATCCAGGGGCTTTTTTCTTTACTCTTGGTGAACGCCATGGTTTTTATCTTGATCAGAAAGAAAGCAATCAAGGACCAATGTATGTGGTTAGTAAAGATGTTGATAAAAATACAATTAATGTCGATTTTAAACCACCGATTCACAAAATTGATCAAAAAATTAAATTAAAAGATACTAATTGGATGACTGGACAAAGGCCAGAAGGCCAAATATTAGCTGCTGGTCGTTACCGGCAAGAACCATTTAATTGTGAATTTTTATCTGATTTTGAGATAAAAACAAAAATTCTAACAGACGCTTTGGCCCCTGGCCAGTCAATGGTTTTCTGGCAAAATCAAGAATGTTTGGGTGGAGGGGTTATCGATAATATGAATTAAACTAACCTCCTTCCCGCTCTTTAAACGTTGTGTTAAAATGGGCCGATGAAAGCATCTGAAATTAGAGATAGATTTCTTAAATTTTTTATCAATCGCGGACATCAAGTTATCGCCTCAGCTTCACTAGTGCCAGAAAATGATGCTTCGGTCCTTTTTACTACCGCCGGTATGCAACCATTGTCACCTTATCTTCTAGGCGAAAGTCACCCGGCCGGTAATCGATTGGTAAGTGTGCAAAAATGCGTCAGAACAGTTGACATCGAGGCTATCGGTGATAAGACTCATTTAACTTTTTTTGAAATGTTAGGTAATTGGTCGCTAGGTGACTATTTTAAAACTGAATCAATCAACTGGAGTTTTGAACTATTAACTAATCCGACAGAGGGTTTTGGTTTAGACCCTAAGCGTCTATACGTTACTGTTTTTGCTGGTGATAATAATGCTCCCTGTGATGAAGAATCAAGCCGCCAATGGCAGGCCTTAGGTATACCCAAATCAAGAATATATTTTTTACCCGATAATTGGTGGAGTCCGGGAGATAATGGTCCTTGTGGCCCAGACACCGAAATATTCTATGACCTGACTGATCAAGGTTTGGGTGAGATGAGTCTAGAGGAATTTAAATCGGCTGATGATAAACAGCATTTAGTTGAAGTTTGGAACAATGTTTTTATGGAATATGAAAAGAAAGATGGACAAGTGATTGGCCGATTAAAGAAAAAGAATGTTGATACTGGGGCGGGACTGGAAAGATTAACGGCCATTATTCAAAAAGTTGACAGTGTGTTTGAAACTGATTTATTAGCACCGCTGATCGAGATGGCTAGAACTTTGGCTACTAAACCTGACGACCGAGATTTAAAAATAATTGTTGACCATCTGCGTAGTGCAGTGTTTATTATTGCTGACGGAGTTAGCCCATCAAATACCGACCGGGGTTATGTGTTAAGACGCTTAATCAGGCGAGCCTTAGTGGCGGCTCACCATAGCCAGCTCAAAAGTGGAGCTTTTTCTTCTTTAGCTTTGAAAATTATTGATAGTCAAAGCCCTTCATATCCAAATTTGAAAGAACTCTCATCCTTGATTATTAATTGTCTAACTGAAGAAGAGGCTAAATTCAGTCAGACTCTAAAGCGGGGACTAAAAGAATTTGAAAAATTTGCCAGTCGTGGCCAAATTGAAGCGGCTGATGTCTTTTTACTTTACTCATCTTATGGTTTTCCGATCGAGCTGACTTTGGCTTTAGCCGCTGACAGGAATTTGCCAGTTGATAAAGCCGGATTAAAAGATAAAAAGGAAGCCCATAAGAAAGTGTCAGCTGTTGGGGTCAATAAAAAATTTCGCGGAGGTCTAGCGGGAACCGACGAAAAAACCATAAATTACCATACCGCCACTCATCTTTTGCAGGCTGCCTTAAGGCAGATTTTAGGACCAGAGGTGTATCAACGGGGGTCTAATATTACTCCAGATCGGCTTCGATTTGATTTTTCTCATTCTCAAAAACTAACTGATGAGCAAAAACAAGCAGTGGAAAAATTAGTTAACCAAGCAATTGAAGCCAATTGGCCAGTTAAGGAAATACAAATGTCTAAAGATGATGCTCGATCAATTAATGCTTTAGGAATTTTTAACGATAAATACGGAGATCAAGTAAAGGTTTATTATATTGGCGAGGATTTGTCTTCAGCCTGGTCAAAAGAATTTTGCGGTGGACCTCATGCCAGCCGAACAGGACAATTAGGTAAATTTAAAATTATTAAAGAAGAAAGTGTAGCCGATGGAGTTAGACGAATAAAAGCTATCTTGGAGTAATTTAAGAGTTCAAAACCTTCCCTTTTGAATACCGACCGTGTTATAATTCGGTCAAGTTTTAAGATGTTTGGCCAAACTAAAAATAATGATGAGATTATAATTTTGGACATCGGTAGTGCCAGTGTGGCCGGCTCCCGAGTAGTTATTTCGACTGACAAGAAAAAAATTGATTTCAAAGATAGTGTTAGACACGAAGCTAATTTTAAAAATCGTATTTCGTTTAAAGTTTTTTTTGAAGAGATCGAAGGAGCTCTAAAAAACACATTAATTGGCCTAAAAAAAAGTAACAACCGACCAGTTGGCAAAATCGTTTGTTTTTTATCATCGCCATTTTATTTATCAAAGACTAAAACTTTAGTTTATACTCAAAAATCTCCTTTTGTGGTCAACAACAAATTAATAAACAAGTTGATGGCCAAAGAAGCTGAAGAGTTTTTAGTTTCCAGGAAAAAGATTTATCCAGAAATCGCCGATGATGAAAACTGCTTAATTGAAAGTAAGATTATGGCTGTTCGTTTAAATGGATATTCAGTTGCTTCAGTTGATAGTCAATCGGCCGTTAAATTAGAAATAGATGGTTATTTATCTTTAAGTTCAAAGGCCGTTACTCATCGATTGACCGAGATAATTAACCAAACTGGGCTGGGTAAGAATGTCATTTTTCATTCCTTTGCTTTTGCCGGTTTTAGCACCTTAAGAGATATTGATGACGATGATGATGACACTTTTGTTCTGTTGGATATAAGCGGTGAATTATCTGATTTAATTTTTTCTTTAAAGGGCGTGTTATTAGAAAATTTATCTTTCCCAATTGGCAAAAATTATATAATCAGAAAGACAGCTGAAGTTTTTAAAACCGTTCCAGCTGAAGCAAGATCTTTGATTAAACTTTATTCAAACGGCCAGGCTAATGCTCAGATAGAAGAAAAAATTTCTCAGGCATTGGGGGAAATTAAAAAAGATTGGAATAAAACCTTTCGCCAAGGACTATCAGCTTTGATGGAAGTCGGTATTTTACCCGAATTAATCTATTTAGTGGGTGAAGATAATTTAACCAACATATTTGAAGGTTGGTTAAAGGAAGATAGTTTTAAAGATTTAACTTTTGGTCATCGAGGAATTAAGACTATATTAGTTAAGCCAAATATGTTTAAGGCTTTAGATCGGCCAGAAATGGAAAAGTTTGATCCATTTTTAGCAATTGAAGGATTATTCCTAAAGAGGGTTTTGTGATATAATCATTAAGTATAATAAAAAATTATGGATGAAATAAAAATAAGAAAACGAAGAAGTTTAAGAGAGGTTCTACCTAAGAAGGGGGAATCAAGTTCGACTCCAGTAACTACTGAGGGGGAGCGCATTTACTCTCCCGCCGTAGCTAAAAGGTCTTTAATGCCACGTTTTTTGTTATGGTTTTTATTATTAGCCCTACTCATTTTTCTTTTTATTGTTTTATCAACTTGGTTGACTCGATTAACGTTTATTATTACTCCCCGACAAGCTACAGTCGAAATGTCAGAATATGAACTGATTGCTTATGAAGTTAACCTGGCCGATGATGATAGTTTAAGTTTCAGTCTAATAACCAATGAGATAATTGAACGTGAACCAGTAACAGCTTCCAGTCGTCAATCAGTGACTGAAAAAGCTAGTGGCCAAATAATTGTTTATAACGAGTTTGAAGCTAACCCTCAAAAACTTATTGCCCGAACCAGATTTGAGTCACCAGACGGTAAAATTTATAGAATAGCCGAACCAATAACGATTCCTGGCTACACTCAAGATGATGACCAAATTGTCCCTGGCTCGGTTGAAGCAACAGTTTATGCTGAAGAAGCAGGAGAAGAATATAATATTGGATTAGTTGATTTTACTATTCCAGGATTTGAGAATACAGCTCGGTATGACAAAGTTTATGCCAAATCAAAGACATCAATGGTCGGTGGCTTTGTTGGTGAAAAGCCGGTGGTTTCTGAGGTTGATAAAACTCAAGCTGAAGATATTTTAGATAACCGATTGACACCATTTTTGGACGAAGACTTGCCAATGGCGGTGCCATCCAACTTCGTCCTATTTCCGGATTTTACTTTTAAATATTTTGAGTCACCAGTGATCAGAGAAAGTGAGAATGGTAGTTTGACGATGGAAAAGAAATTGGTTCAAGTTGGGGCCATGTTTAATTTAGACGAATTAGCCAAAGTTTTAGCTCGAGAGTTTGTCGCTGATAGTTATCGTAATGAAGAAATTGAGATATTAAACCCTGAAGATCTTGAAGTATCACTTATTGGTCGGGATCGACTTAACCCCGAACAACTAGATGAATTAACAGTAATTTTAAGTGGGTCAATAAATCTAGCTTGGAAAGTAGATCAGGACCGTTTAGCTAACGAGTTAAGATCTCTTCACCAGCAAGAAATGGCCGACATCTTAACTAATTGGCCAGCCATCGAAAGGGCCAGAACTAAATTTTTACCACCGTGGATAAGAACAGCTCCTAAAAACCCCGATAAAATAAAGATAAAATTAGAATTAAATTAAATTAGCTTTGTTTTTCTTGACTTTTTCAGTCTTAATTTGCTAATATAAACCGGGTAAGGAAATGAAAGATAATAATAAAAATAGCTCGTCTTCAGATGGGGGCGGGACGGTTGTTTCTGGCATAATTGCCGAAGCTTTACCTAATACTCATTTTAAGGTCAAAATAGGTGATCAGGAGATATTAGCTTATCTTTCGGGTAAGATGAGGCTTCATCGAATCAGGGTTTTAGTTGGAGATAAGGTAGAGGTTCTCTTAGATGAGTATGGAGGTAAAGGTAGGATCATAAGAAGGAATTAATTTTATTAATGAAAGTTAAATCAACAGTTAAAAAAAGATGTCCTAAGTGCCAGTTGGTTAAACGACGAGGTCATCTTTATGTTATTTGTAAAGCCAAGCCAAGGCACAAACAAAAACAAGCTTAATTATTTATTTATGATGAGAATTGCTGGTATTACCATACCTGAGAATAAAAGATTGGAAATTGCGCTAACTGCTGTTTATGGCATCGGACGTGTTCGAGCTCAAAAAATATTATCTGAGGCCAAAGTTGATAGTGGCAAAAAGGCTAATGATTTAAAACCAGCTGAAGAAAATGAAATCAGAAAGTTGGTCGAAAAATATAGAATTGAGGGTGATTTAAAAAGAGAAGTCTCAGGTAATATAAAAAGATTGAAAGACATAAAGGCTTACCGTGGTTTACGTCATGCTCATGGTTTACCTTCGCGAGGCCAGCGGACAAAGACCAATTCTCGAACTCGCCGTGGTAATATCAGGAAAACTATGGGATCTGGTCGCAAAAAGGTTGAAAAGAAATAATCATTCAATTTAATTATGGGAAAAAAAAGGATTGTTAAAAAATCAGGTCAAGATAACTTTGCCACCAAAACCAGGTCGGCTAGTCGAGCGATCAAGAAAAAAATTGATCATGGAGTTTTGTATATCACTTCAACCTACAATAATACTCGAGTAATGTTAACTGACGGTTCGGGTAATGCTGTTATGTCATCTTCCAGCGGAGCTTTAGGCTTTAAAGGGTCAAAAAAGGGAACTCCATATGCGGCTGGTAAGGCTAGTGAAATTTTAGCTGAAAAAGCCACCGCCGCCGGCTTAAAAGAGGTTGATATTGTAGTTAAGGGTGTCGGGGCTGGACGAGAAGCCGCAATTCGCTCATTTATTGCTAAAGGTATTAACATTAGCTCAATTAAGGATAAGACCCCAGTGCCGTTTAATGGGCCCAAACCGCCTAAACCCCGACGAGTTTAACTTATTTTATTTAAATTGATATAAATCATGAAAATTGGACCAAAATATAAAATTTGTCGACGTCTCGGAGATCGAGTTTTTTCTAAATGCCAAACAACTAAGTTTACCGTTTCTGGCTTAGACGCCAAAAATAAAGGGGGTAAATCTAAACGTCGCCGAGGTGGAGTTAGTGAATATGGATCACAGCTTTTGGAAAAACAAAAAGCTCGTTATACTTATGGCATAAGCGAAAAACAATTTGCTAATTATGTTAAAGTTTCAAGAGAAAAAACCGGAATTGATCCAATTGTATTATTAAATCAATTATTAGAGAGCAGGTTGGATAATGTTGTTTATCGTTTGGGTCTAGTCGGATCTAGACGATTTGCTAGACAAATAGTTTCTCACGGTCATGTTATGGTCAATAATCGACGAGTAACTATTCCGTCATTCCAAGTTAAAGTTGGCGACAAAATTTCAGTTAGACCGCAAAGTATCAATAAGGGAATTTTTACTGATTTAGATGAGAGGCAAAAGAATTACACGATCCCTGAGTGGTTATCATTTGATCCGTCCCAAAAAATCGGACAAGTTAAAGCCTTGCCGATAGCAACCGAGACCAACCTTAATTTCAGCTCCATTTTAGAATTTTATAGTCGAGTTTAACTTATTTTATTAATCTTAGATTCTTTTTCGTATGCCAGATTTCAATATAATATTACCCTCTAAACCGGTTATCGTTAAGGAAGACGATAATAAAGGCGTTTATGAGATAGAAGGCCTTTATCCGGGTTATGGGCATACATTGGGCAATTCTTTAAGGCGAATAATCCTGTCGTCATTGCCGGGTTTTGCTATTACCGCCGTCAAAATAGAAGGAGTTAGTCATGAGTTTTCTACCATTGATGGTGTTAAAGAAGATGTTATTGCCATAATTCTTAACTTGAAAAAAATTCGTTTCCGAGTGGAAGGCGATGACCCTCAAACAATTAGCTTAAATATTAGCGGACCACAAAAAGTAACTGCTGGTGACATAAAGACACCTGGGGGCATAGAGGTGGTTAATAAAGATTTGTATTTAATGGAATTAACCGACAAAGTTGATGTTAAGATAGATTTAAATTTAGAAAAAGGTCTTGGTTATTTAGCTAAAGAGGTTTTACAAAAAGATAAAGTTGACATTGGGATGATCGCCCTTGATGCTATTTTTACCCCTATTAGGCGAGTCAGTTATGAAGTTGAGCATATGAGAGTTGGTAACCGAACTGATTATAATCGACTGCGAATAGCTATCGAAACTAACGGTGATGTTTCTCCTCGAGAAGCATTAGAAAAATCAATAACAATAATGATTAATCAATTAAAAGCGATAATCGGATTTAAAGAAGAATTATCGGAAGAAATTGAAGATAAATCAGATGAGGAAGTGGAGATCGAGGAAGTAGGCGAAGAGCCAGAACCAACTGAAGGTGAAGATATATCCAAAACCAGAATTGAAGATCTTAATTTATCGGCCAGAACTTCAAAGGCTTTAGCTGGAGCTAGTATAAGAACTGTTGGTGGATTGATGAGAAAAAGTGAAGATGATTTGTTAGCCCTTGAGGGTTTGGGCGAAAAGGGTATTCAGGAGATAAAAAGAGCCTTGAGTAATTATGGTATTGTGTTAAAGTAGCCAATTATTATGAAGCACCATCAGAAAATAAAAAAATTAGGCAGAAAGGCCAACCCTCGCCGAGCACTTTTAAAGTCTTTGATGGTTGCTTTAATCGAAAAGAATAGAATCAAAACAACTGAGGTTAAAGCCAAGGCTCTTAGGCCAACAATCGAAAAGCTTGTTACTTTGGCCAAAAAAGATACTTTAGCTTCAAGACGTTTGGTCATTGCTCGATTAGGAAATGGCCAAGCAGCTCAAAAATTAGTAGATGAGATATCTAGTAAATACAAAAATCGAGCTGGTGGTTATACTCGAATTATTAAATTACCTCGTCGCCCAAATGATGCTAGCCCAATGGCTTTTATTGAATTCGTTTAATTATGGAACAAATAATAGATGCTAAAAACAAAATATTAGGACGAGTTGCTAGCCAAGCAGCAATTTTGTTGCGCGGTAAAGATAAATCTTCTTTTCAAAGACATTTATCGCCTGATCAAAAAATCAAGATAATAAATGCCTCTTTGATTAAATTATCTGGAAAGAAATTAGATGATAAAGAATACCATCGGCATAGTGGTTGGCCCGGAGGTCTAAAAACCGAAAATGCACGACGAGTAATTGGAAAAAAGGGTGCTGGGGAAATAATTCGATTAGCAGTGTATGGTATGCTGCCAGCTAATAAATTAAGGCCTAAATTAATGAAAAATCTAATTATAGAAGAATAATTATGACCACAACTGAAACCAAAAAGAATACTACCGTTGATAAAAGTCGATACATTGAAGGCATCGGCCGACGTAAAACATCAGTAGCGAGGGTTAGAATTACCAAAAAAACAGGTCATAATTTTTCGGTCAATGAAAAACCATTAGCCGAATACTTCAAAATAAAGGAATTAGCCAATCGCGCTCGACAGCCACTTGATCATATCGAAAGCAGTGATAAAATATCAGTTAGCGTTGTGGTTTATGGTGGTGGCATTGCTTCTCAGGCCGATGCTGTTTGTCTGGGTTTGGCTCGAGCTTTGGTTAAGCAAGAGGAAGCTTTAAAGCCAAAATTAAAACAAGCCAAATTGTTGACTCGGGATGCTAGAGTCAAAGAAAGACGTAAGTTCGGGTTGAAAAAAGCTCGCAAAGCCCCTCAATGGAGCAAACGGTAAAAGATTAATAATTATTTTTTGAGATCACAATATGAACAAACAACAAATGAACAATTTTAATAACAGTCCCTATCGAGAGCCGGAAAAAAACCGATCGTCAGTGTGGACTGACTGGCGATTTATTTTGATTGTTGGTCTAATCGTTGGGTTTTTGATTGGTTATGTTATTTTTGCTGATAACTCTATCAATAATGAAGAAATCAACAATGACGACAATGGTGAACTAATTGAAGAGTCTGACGAGGCAACTACTTCGGCGGTGGCTAATAAAATAACAGTTGATGATCAACCGCCAGCTGATCGAGTGCTGGTTAAAAAAGCTGTGCTTGATGAAGACGGCTGGATAGTTATTTACACTGACCGAGACGGTCAACCAGATTACATCATCGGCGCTCAATTTTTTGCCACTGGCGCTTACAATGATCTCTACACTTGGATTGAAATCCCGACTATCGCCGGTAACCATTATCATGCAGTAATTCATAATGATGACGGTTATATCTTCGAAACTGAGTTCGGCCGACATGTTTTTGATTTAACTAAAGACTTACCAGTAACCGACAACTCAGGAAATTGGTTGAGTGATCGATTTAGGGTCATGGCTACTGGTTCTCGAGGTTAAATTACAAATCACAGTCCAATTAAAACCAATGAGATTTGAGTGGCTGGCTAATTTTTAAGGTTTAGCGTTAATATGAGTGATAAGAAAAAAGAACCCAAAAATAAAATCGGAAGGCAAGAAGATAGCGACATTTCTTCAGATTATGGTGTTGAAATAATTTCCAAAATTACTAGATTAAAAAAAGAACTAACTGATTGCAAAAAATTAAAAAACGAATATCTGGCTGGCTGGCAAAGAGCCAAAGCTGATTTCATAAATTTTAAAAATGAAGAAGATAAAAATCAGAGTAAAATAATAGCCATAGCTAGAGAAACACTATTGCTTGAACTTCTACCCCTAGCTGACAGTTTTGATATGGCTATTGCCAATCAACAAGCTTGGCAGGAAACACCAGCCAATTGGCGCCAAGGGGTAGAATATATTCATCGACAATTAATATCATTTTTAAATGATCATGGAGTTAAGAAGATAGAGGCAGAAGATAAAGATTTTGATCCGATTTTTCACGAGTCAGTTGGAACAGTTGATGTTAGTGATCCAAAAGTTGATCACAAGATATTGACTGTTGTGAAAAATGGGTATTTATTAAATGGTAAGGTTATTCGACCGGCCCAAGTAAAAGTTGGAATTTTTAAAAAAAATAATTAAAAGTAATAATCATATAGGCATATGGCTAAAATAATTGGAATAGATTTGGGAACTACTAATTCGGCCATGGCTTACATCGAAGGTGGCCAACCGAAAATAATAGAAAATAGTGAAGGCGCCAGGACAACACCATCGGTAGTGGCTGTATCTAAAGCTGGTGAGAGGCTAGTTGGCCTTTTGGCTAAACGTCAAGCAATTACCAATCCTAAAAATACTGTCGGTGGAATTAAAAGATTGATGGGGCACAAATTTGATGATCAAAATGTAAAAAAAGATAAAGAGCTGGTTTCGTTTGAAATAAATCAGGGTGATAGTGGGGGAGTGAGAGTCAAAATGGGTGATCGACAATATCGACCGGAAGAAATATCAGCTATGTTGTTACAAAAATTGAAGCAAGATGCTGAAGCCAAAATAGGAGAAAAGATAGAAGAAGCGGTTATTACGGTTCCAGCTTATTTTGACGATTCCCAACGAAAGGCAACCAAGGATGCTGGTGAAATTGCTGGTTTTAAAGTTAAACGGATAATTAATGAACCGACGGCCGCCGCTTTAGCTTATGGTTTTGATAAGAAAAAAAATGAGCAAATTGCCGTTTACGATTTTGGTGGTGGTACTTTTGACATCTCAATTCTTGAGGTTTCTGAAGACATGGTGGAAGTTAAAGCTACCGACGGTGACTCTCACATGGGTGGAGAAGATATTGATCAGAAAATTATAAAATGGATAGCCGAAGAGTATAAAAAAGATTCAGGCATTGATATCCAGAAGGACGAATTAGCCCTGCAACGATTAAAAGAGTCAGCTGAAAAAGCTAAACATGAATTATCAACCGTTACTGAAACCGAGATAAATATTCCCTTCATTACCTCTGATGCGGAGGGACCCAAACATTTACTTATAAAGATGACCCGGGCTAAGTTGGAAGAACTAGCCGAAGAATACATCAATCACTCAATTGATATAACTAAAAGGGCAATTGATGCTTCTGGTTTTAAAATTGAAGATATTGATGAGGTTGTTTTGGTGGGCGGTCAAACCAGAATGCCAGGAATTCAAGCAGCGGTTAAAAAGCTTTTTAACAAAGAGCCTAATCGCTCAATTAATCCTGATGAAGTGGTAGCTATTGGTGCTGCTGTTCAAGCTGGAATTTTCCAAGGTGATGTTAAGGATGTTTTATTACTTGACGTTACACCTTTATCTCTAGGAATAGAAACTCTAGGTGGAGTGGCCACTAAATTGATTGACAAAAATACTACCATTCCGACTTCCCGATCACAAACCTTTTCAACCGCCGCTGATAATCAAACATCAGTCGAGATCCATGTGGTTCAAGGCGAAAGAGAAATGGCGACTGATAACAAGACTTTGGGGCGATTTATATTAGATGGAATTCCGCCGGCACCGCGAGGTTTACCACAAATCGAGGTATCTTTTGATATTGATGCCAATGGTATTTTAAGTGTCACCGCTAAAGACAAAGCTAGTGGTAAAGAACAATCGATAAAGATTGAGGCTCAGTCAAGTCTGTCCAAAGAAGAGATAGAAAAAATGAAAAAAGAAGCCGAACTTCATGCTGATGAGGATACTAAGAAAAAAGAATTGATTGAGGTCAGAAATTCAGCTGATCAACTAATTTACACGGCCGAAAAATCACTACGTGAAGCTAATGATAAAATTGATGATTCAACCAAAAAAGAAGTTGAGGCTAAAATAGCCGAACTTAAAAAAGTGAAAGATGGTACTGACCCAGCCAATATCAAGAAAAGCCTTGAAGAATTATCACAATCAATGCAAAAAATCGGAGAAGCAATGATGAAAAAAACCAGCGATGAAAAAACGACTGATAAACAATCTTCAAAAGAGGAAAACATAAAAGATGCTGATTATAAAGAAGATAACGAGGCCGACAATAATAAAAAAACAGAATAATTTTGTTCCGATATGGCCAAAGATTATTACCAAATACTCGGAATCAACAAAAACGCCTCCAAAGAAGAAATAAAAAAGGCGTTTAGACAATTAGCTCATAAATACCATCCTGATAAAGCTGGCGGTGATGAAAATAAATTCAAAGCCGTTAATGAAGCTTATCAAATTCTATCCGATGAAAAAAAGCGGGCCGAATATGACATGTATGGCAATGTTTTTAATGGCCAACGAAGTGCTGGCAGTCAAAGTGGTGGCTTTGATTTTTCTGATAGCTCTGGTTTTGATTTCGGTGATATTTTTAGTGAGTTTTTTACTGGCGGTGGTCGACAAACAAGACGTGGCCGGGACATTTCGGTTGATATCCAGGTAAGTTTTGAAGAATCAATTTTTGGAACTGAAAGAAAATTGCTAATAAACAAAGTTGGCACTTGCCAAGATTGTGGAGGTAGCGGAGCTCAAGTAAATTCCACGATGAAAGAGTGTCAAACTTGTGCCGGCCGTGGTCGAATCAGAGAGACTAGAAGATCATTTATTGGTACTTTCAGTACAGAAAAAGAATGCCCAGTTTGCTTGGGTAGTGGTAAGATCCCAGAAAAACCATGTACTAAATGTGGTGGCCAAGGGGTTTTAAAGCAAAACGAGGAAATAAAAATAAATATTCCGCCAGGTATTCAAAATGGTGAAATGATAAGATTAAGTGGCCAAGGAGAATCAATACCCCATGGTGGAGCTGGTGATCTATATGTCAAAATTCACGTCGAGAAACACTCCATTTTTAAACGGAGTGGTAATGATTTATTAATTGATTTGAATGTCAAATTAACTGATGCTTTATTGGGGGCAGAGTATAAAATAAAGACTTTAGAGGGAAATAATTTAACCTTAAAGATACCGGCAGGAATAAATTTCGGCGAAATCTTAAGGATTAAAAATCGTGGCGTACCAACTACAGCTGGCAAGCGAGGAGATTTGTTAGTTAAAATTATTATTAATATTCCTAAAAAACTTTCCCGCCGAGCCAAAAAATTAATCGAAGATCTGCGGGGTGAGGGCGCTTAAAATGCTTTACTTTCCTGCTATACTACAAACTTTAATTTGGATACCAACTCGTATAATCTTTTTTCTGCTGGTAAGGTTAAAGATTATTGATCAAGATAAAGCTGAAAAAGAAGATCCGGGAGTTATCTTCGTCGCTAACCACCGCTCTCAATTAGACCCCATCTTCATTCGCGCCTGTCTGCCGATGTTTAGTCGTCACCGTGGAATATTTTATGTCTCACTGACTAAAAAAAATTATAAACATCATAAATTTGGTCGCTTTTTTTATGGTGGTTTGTTTTTTAAGTTTTGGGGCGCCTATCCGGTCTACAAAGGCCTTAATAATTATCACCTAGCTTTTATGCATCATATTGATATTTTAAAAAGCGGTCGCAGTGTGGTTATTTTCCCCGAGGGAGGGGTAACCAAGACCGACGAGCGTGGAACAGCCAGACCTGGAATTATCCATCTGGCCCAAATTACTGGAGCTAAAATAATTCCAGTTAAATTGGATGGAACTTTTCACTTATCAATTAAAAATTTTTTCTTAAAACAAAAACCAATAACTGTTAGTTTTGGCGAATCATTATCTTTATCCGAGTTAACCAAAGATTTAAAGTTAAAACTAGATAACGAAGAAAATTACCGCCTAGTGGCGAGTAATATTTTAGACAGGGTCATGGTTTTACCGGGTCTGGATTAATTGATTGCTAGATCAGACAAATAATGTTTAAATTAATAGCAGAAGAAAGCAGTGAAACAAAAGGAGGTTTTTAATGCTTACATACTGTAAAAAGTGCGGCCGTTTTATTCATGTTAATTGGAAGAGGCCATTAGTTCGTTGGGGGATCTGTCGGCAGTGCCGGCAATCAAGCAAAAATGGCTTTAAGATTAAGTCATCCCTGAAGCCCGAAAAATACTAAAATCGGGCTTTTTTCTCGAATTGCTGTTGACGAATAACCAAAAAATTGTTTTTATATAAGAGGTAAATATAGAAATATAGGTCGATAATTAAAATTTATAAATATCTATTAATGACTACTGAACCAGCACCTATTCCGGTCGGTAAGAAGGCCGGTGAAAAAATTAAAGGCTTTGTTAATATTGGCTTAGTTAACAATGGTAAAAATGAAATCTTAATGATTCGTCGTCAAGAAACAGAGACTGGCTTAGACAAAGCTGTCCTAGATTGGCAATTTCCTGGTGGTGAGCAATATTATGGCGAATCACGTTTTGATTGTGTCAAACGATGCATTAAAACAAAAACTGGCTATGGCATAGAACCAATTAGACAAATATCAATCAGGATGCATCCCCAGTTTCCCGCGACGGTTGTTGCCCACAGTGCTAATTTAATTTCTCCAATACCCACTAGCTCACCAGATGAAGTAAAAGAAGTTAAGTGGGTTAAAATTGAAGAGTTAGCCAAATTAATCACTTCTGATATTGATCCTGAAATAAAAAAGTTTTTAAAAATTTAAGGCTCCAATAGGAGTTTTTTTAAAACCTCTAAAACAGCCATAAAGCTGATAGTTGAGGGTTTGTCATTTTTCGATAAAGAGATATAATTTAAGTATGAATTTATTGGGTGCAATCTTTTCTTTTGTTGCTAGTTTGTTGGCGATTGGTGGTTTTTTATTTATTGTTCGATCTTACCATCGCTCTAAAAACAAATCGCTCATTTTTTTGTCGTTGATGTTTTTAATGTTTGGTTTACATGGTTTAGCTTTATCGACACCATCCTTTTTTTCCGGCATCAGTTTGGCAACAAGAGCTCATCTTTATAATTTATCAATGGCCTTTGTGTTCATAGCCTTTATTGTTGGCTTAAGAATCCCTACTTTTATCACTAATGATTTCATTAGAAAAAATTTAACATCACTTAGCCTTTTGTTAGCGGCCATTGGGATGACAGTGGTGACTATTCAATTTGTTAATTTTAGATTACCAATTGTTAATGATCAAGGTTTTATTTTTTGGAATGTTAACTCAATTACCGCTTGGTTAGCTGGTGGTATAGCCTTAATCTATGGCTTTAGCTGGTCCTATCTGTTATTTAAGAACTCTAAACTAATAACCAATGAGCATCACAAGCTAAAGATGCAAATATTAATGCTTGACGGTGTTTTGCTCGGTTTAGCCGGTTTTTTATCGTTTACCTCAACCAATAAATTCGTCACTTTAGCTAGCGTTGCCTTATTTATGCTAGCTGGCTTAATTACTATTCTTATCCCTTTTTTGCCTAAAGGAAACAACTAAGGAGGGAACTTTGCTTTTTAATTTTATTTTTTGCTATAATTCGTCTTTATGTCGACAACCAACAAAAAAAGACTCCTATCAGGAATAAAACCAACCGGTCGGCCTCACATTGGCAATTATTTTGGTGCTTTACGTCAATTTGTTGAATTCCAAAACGATTACGAAACCTTAATCATGATTGCTGATTACCACGCGTTGACGACCTTATATCAGCCAAAAGAATTAAAAGAAAATTCATTTAACCTAGCTGTCGATTATTTAACCATTGGCCTTGACCCTAAAAAAACAATTCTTTTTAGGCAATCGGATGTTCCAGCTCATACCACTTTAGCTTGGATTTTTAATTGCCTAACTACTATGCCATACCTAATGAGAGCTCATGCTTATAAAGATGCCCAAGCTAAAAACAAAGAGGTTAGTGTAGGCACCTTTACTTACCCGCTTTTGATGGCTGCTGATATCTTGCTCTATGACACTGACATTGTCCCGGTCGGTAAAGATCAAAAGCAACATGTTGAATATGCTCGTGACACAGCCTTAAAATTTAATCATCAATTTGGAACGACCTTCAAACTTCCTGAGGCCAAAATTGTCAATCAGACAGAAAGTATAGTCGGTATTGATGGCCAAAAAATGAGCAAAAGTTATAACAATACAATCCCTCTTTTTGCTGACGACCAAGAAATAGAAAAAAAAGTAATGTCGATCACTACTGATTCTAGGGCAATCGGTGAACCTAAAGATCCTAAAGAGTGCAACATTTTTTATTACCACAAATTATTTACTCCTGATGATCAATTAAAAATCTTAGAAAATCGCTATCGGCAAGGAGATATCAGTTACCAAGAGTCAAAAAAAATTTTAATTAGTAATATTATCAGTTTCATAAAACCATTAAGAGAGAAAAGGCGAACTATAGCGACCGATAAAAAAGAAATTGAAAAGATATTTACTCAAGGAGCTAGACGGGCGCAAGTCATAGCTGAGGCTAAAATGAAAGAAATTAATAAAAAGATAGGCATTGATTTGTTTGCCAGCCTATAAAAATAAATGCTAGACTAACTTTCATGCTTAAACCAAGAATTAAAGATCTAAGAAAAGAAACTGGAAAAGAGATTGAGCTGGCAGGCTGGGTTGATGCTAGGCGTGACCACGGTAAACTCATTTTTATCGACTTAAGAGATGCTACCGGCAAAATCCAAGCTGTACTTTTACCAACCAATAAACAAGCTTATGAATTGGGACAAACTATTCGACCAGAGTGGGTTGTCCAAGTTAAAGGACAATTAAATAAACGACCAGAAAAAATGATAAACTCGGAAATTGTCGGTGGCGATGTAGAGTTAGAGGTTAAAGAGCTTAGGGTTTTAGCCGAAGCCGAAACTTTGCCTTTTGCCATTGATTCCGACGGTAAAGAAATAAATGAAGAGATAAGGTTAGCTTTTCGATATTTAGATTTAAGACGACAACGACTAGCTTTAAACATTAAACAACGGCACTTGATCTACAAATTTTTAAGAGATTATTTAGCTGGTCAAGAATTTATTGAAATTGAAACCCCGATTTTATCCAAATCTACTCCCGAAGGAGCTCGCGACTATTTGGTACCATCACGACTTGATCAGGGTAAATTTTATGCTCTTCCTCAGTCACCTCAACAATATAAACAGCTTTTAATGGTAGCTGGTGTTGAGCGCTATTTCCAATTTGCTCGATGTCTCCGTGATGAAGATACTCGCGGGGATCGCCAGCCAGAGTTTACCCAACTTGATATTGAAGCCAGTTTTATTGAACGTGAAGATATCTTAACTTTACTCGAAGAAATGATTAATCAGATGGTAACAACTCTATATCCTGATAAAAAAATTAAATCCAAACCATGGCCAAGATTAACTTATGATGAAGCTTTGACTAAATATAAAACTGATCGTCCTGACTTAAGGAGCGATAAGCAAGACCCAAATGAATTAGCTTTTTGTTGGATAATTGATTTTCCCTTGTTTGAGTCAGACCTAGAAGACGGCCATTACGCCCCCAGCCATCACATGTTTACTATGCCCAAGACTGAAGATTTACCAAAACTAAAAACTGATCCCGACCAGGTTAAATCTTATCAATACGATATTGCCTTAAACGGTTTCGAAATTGGCGGTGGTAGCATTAGAATACACAAGCCTGACATTCAGTCTCAAATATTTGACCTGATTGGCTTTAACGATAAAGATAAGGCTAATTTTAAACACATGTTAAAAGCCTTTACTTTTGGGGTTCCTCCGCATGGTGGTATTGCTTTAGGCCTCGATCGATTAATGGCTATTTTACAAAATGAACCGAATATTCGTGAGGTTATAGCTTTTCCTAAAACCGGGGAGGGCAGAGATTTAATGATGGATTCACCAAGTTCAGTCAGTGATAACCAACTTAAAGAACTCGGTTTAGAAATAAGAGATATTAAATAAATTGACTTACCTCGAGATAATAACTTTGTTCGATCAGCGATTATTGATATCGCTTTTTTTTGTTTATATAATGGGGTAAAATGGCTGTTATGACTGAAGATTTTACAATTAAAATCGGTGAATTTGAAGGCCCTTTGGATGTCTTACTACAACTTATTGAGAAAAGAAAACTTCATATAAGTGATGTCTCATTAGCTCAGGTAGCTGATGATTTTATTGCTTTTATCGAGAGAGAGAATAGTTTACCCAAGGGTGCAGTTACTGACTTCATTACCGTTGCCTCAACTTTGATATTGATAAAATCCCTTTCTCTATTACCGGCGATTGAGACAACCGAAGAAGAAAATAAAGATATCAAAGAATTAGAGAGGCGATTGGCCGAATATCAAAAAATAAAAGAACAAGCTCAAAAAATCGGCCATTTGTTTGGTCGACAGATAATATTTTTTCGGCAAGCTAATTGCCGACGCCCAATAGTTTTTTCACCCACAGCTGAGATTACCATAGAATCATTGAAAAATTCAATTTGGGCAGTAATTAAAAGCATTCCTCGGCCAGAGAAATTACCAAGAACTGAGGTTAAAAAAGTTATCAGTTTAGAAGAAGTAATAAATAATTTAGTTGACAGAATTAAACGTGCTTTAAAGATTAATTTTAGTGAGTTCTTAGGTGACCAAAAAAAAGAAAAAATAGCTGTCATTGTAAATTTTTTGGGGGTATTAGAATTAGCCAAAAGGGGAGATATTTTAGTTAACCAAGCAGAAAAATTTTCAGAAATTGAAATTGAAAATATCCAGGCTGATATTCCCAGATATTAAGTTCCTTTTTATTAACTTGCCGAACCCCTACAAAAACCTTTATAATTAAATATCTTATGGATTTAGCCACCAAAATTGAGAGTCTCCTATTTTTTAGGTCAGAGCCAATGACCTTAAAAACTTTAGCCAACTTATTATCTTGCTCATTAGCAGAAATTGAGCAAGCTGTAGAAGTTTTAGAATCACGTTTGATCGATAGGGGAATAAAATTAATTAAAAAAGATGACGCTTTGATCTTGGGGACTAACCCTGAAGCTCATGAGTTAATTGAAAAAATAACCAAAGAAGAATTATCTCGTGATATTGGCAAAGCCGGACTTGAAACTTTAGCCATTGTTCTTTATCGTGGGCCCATCACTAAAACAGAAATAGATTATATTAGAGGTGTTAATTCAGGCTTTATTCTAAGAAATTTATCAGTTCGTGGCTTAATCGAGAGGTTACCTGATCCCACTGACGCTAGGCGTTATCAATATCGTCCAACTTTAGACTTGTTAGCCCAATTAGGGATAAAAGATATTTCTGAATTACCCGATTGGCATAGCATCAAACAAGAAATAGACTGTTTTATTGACCAAGATAATAATAACGATGATTAAATTAACCACTCCAATTAAAAATAGATTAATCCTGGGGATGAGTTTTGCTTTAGTGGCTAGTTTTTTAATTTGGCAGATACCTTTTGATAGGTTAGCTAAAACTGATAATTCGTTAATTTCCCAAACTTTAAACGACCAGCAAGCAACTGAACCGACAGTTGATTTCTTTTCGACCATCAATTTAAAGGCCAGATCAGCAATTGTCTGGGACATAGAAAAAAATGAACCATTATATTCATTAAATACCGACGAGAGGATGCCTTTAGCTTCACTAACTAAGGTCATGACAGCATTAACAGCAATGGAAACCATGTCTAAAGACGAAATTATTCCTATAACCGAACGAGCAGTTGAGGTGGTTAGCAATGCTGGTCTTCAGGCTGGTCAAAGTTGGCGCCTTAGAGATCTTCTAGTCTTCTCTTTGGTTACTTCATCAAATGGGTCGTCACGAGCTGTCGCCCTAACTGCATCAGCTAAAAATAAGCGTGATTTTATAACTGATATGAATCAGTTAGCTAAAACTATTGGCTTGCAAGACACTTATTTTATAAATGAAACTGGTCTTGATGTTGGTGACTCATATGGTGGTTCTTATGGCACGGCAAAAGATATGGCTCTCCTGTTTAGTTATGTTGTCCGCCAAAATCCTGAATTATTTTTACCCACTAACCAACCAGTAATTAATTTAAAGTCAATCGAAAATTATTCCTATACTGGCTATAACACCAATCAAGCGGTTGGCGATATTCCTGGAATTATGATCTCTAAAACTGGCTATACTGTAAATGCCGGTGGTAATTTAGGTATTGTTTTTGACGCTGGGTTGCGTCAGCCAATGGCAGTAATTGTTTTAGGTTCAACTCGAGAAGGTCGGTTTGAAGATGTTAAAAATTTAGTTCAGGCCACCCTTAGGTATACGGCTAATAAATAGAAAATTTAAAAATAATCAAAAATTTTATGTCTTTAAATGTTTTAAAAATTTTTTTGCCTACAGTCATGGCTTTCTTTGCTGGGATTAGCTTAACCCCGTTTCTAACTCATTATTTGTATAAACATCGAATGTGGAAAAAAAAGGCCGGCAAGATTTCCCCCGATGGCAAAGAAACAATTATTTTTAATCAATTACACAAGAATAAAGAGGTCGGCACCCCCAGAATGGGGGGTATAATCATTTGGTCTAGCACCTTAGTAACCATATTTTTCTTTTGGATCATTTATCAGCTTTGGCCGACTCCATTAACTGAAAAATTTAATTTTTTAAGTCGTAATCAAACATGGTTACCCCTTTTTACTCTAATTAGCGCATCAACTATTGGTCTGATCGATGACTGGTTACAACTTAAGGAATACAAGGACAAAGTAGCCAATGGTCTAGCCTTTAAAGTTAGATTGCTAGCCGTTGCCCTGATTGGCCTTGTTGGTGGTTGGTGGTTTTTTAGTAAACTAGGAATTGATTTTATCTATTTACCACTTTATGGTAATTGGGTCATCGGCTTTTGGATTATTCCCATATTTATTGCTGTTGTTATAAGCCTATTTTCAAGTGGGGTAATAGACGGATTAGACGGCTTAGCTGGGGGAATTATGGCGATAATTTTTACCGCTTATGCTGGTATTGCTTTTTTCCAAAATCGAATTGATTTAGCTGCTTTCTGTGCCGTTTTGGCTGGTGCAACTTTAGCCTTTTTGTGGTTCAATATACCACCGGCCAGATTTTATATGTCTGAAACCGGCATGTTGGGTCTTACTGTCACCTTGGCGGTAATTGCTTTTTTGACTGATTCAATTTTGTTTTTACCCTTAATCGCTTTACCGCTTTTAGCTACCTCCCTGTCAGTTGTCATCCAACTTGCATCAAAGAAAATTCGAGGCCGCAAGGTATTTTTAGTAGCTCCTCTTCATCATCATTTTGAAGCCATCGGCTGGCCAGCTTATAAAGTGGTCATGCGTTATTGGATTATTGGTATAGTTTGTTCCATTATTGGTATGATTTTAGTTTTACTGGCAAGATAAATGAAAGCCAAAAAAATCAATCGGGCATTTTTAAGTTTAGTTTTAATCATGATTCTGATTGGTTTTTTATCGTTTCTATCGGCTTCATTGGGTAAAATTGGGCAAGATGTTTCTATTTTTTCACAATTAGTATTAAAACAATTTCTGATATTAATTCTGGGGTTGGGAGTATTTTTTATAGTCGCTAATATTGATTACAAAATTTGGCGACGATATGCTCTTTTCGTCTTTGCTACCTCAATTTTACTTATGATATTAATAATGATTCCTGGTTTGGGTGTGAAATCAGGTGGAGCTATGAGGTGGCTTCATTTAGGACCATTTACTTTTCAACCGGCTGAATTGTTAAAGTATGGTTTTGTTTTTTACTGGGCTGCCTGGCTGGCAACAGCTAAAACCAAAATAAAAGATCTGCGATGGGGGATGTTACCCCTTCTGTTTCTACTCGGCTTAACTGGTGGTTTGTTATATTGCCAACCTGATACCGGCACCTTAATGGTTATTGCTGGTACCGGAATAATTATGTACTTTACCGCTGGTTGTCGATGGCGTGATTTAGGCGTTATAATTTTAGTTGGTAGTTTAACTTTGTCAGCAATGGTTTACTATCGGCCTTATTTAAGGGGTCGAATATTAACTTATTTAAATCCAACTCAAGACCTCTTAGGAGCTTCTTATCAAGTCAATCAATCGTTGATTGCTATTGGTGCCGGTGGTATATATGGTCGAGGTTTTGGCCAAAGTACACAAAAGTTCAGTTTCCTGCCACAACCAATGTCTGATTCAATTTTTTCAATCACCGCTGAAGAATTTGGTTTTATCGGTAGTTTAATTATAATTTTGCTATTCTTAACTTTTACTGTTTTGGGCTTAAGAATTGCCATCAGGGCACCCGATATTTTTGGTAGACTTTTAGCTGTTGGGATTGTTATACTGATAGTGGCCCAATCATTTATTAATATTGGAGCAATGCTAGCTTTGTTACCATTGACTGGATTACCACTTATTTTTTTCAGCCAAGGCGGTAGCGCTTTATTGCTGTCACTTTTGGGGGCCGGTGTAATTTTAAACATATCGCGTTATTGTTAATATGAAAATACTTTTTACTGGCGGTGGCACTGGGGGGCATTTTTATCCAATCATCGCCGTTTGCCAAGAAATTAGAGAAATCGCTAGAAATAAAAAGTTGGTTGAACCACAGTTTTTTTATATGGCTGATAACCCCTATAATGAAAAAATTTTATTTGAAAATAAAATTAAATTTATTCCTGTTACGGCTGGAAAAATTCGTCGCTATTTTTCATTAAAAAATTTAATCACACCTTTTTACATTGCTTCTGGTATATTAGCGGCCATAATTAAAATGTATCAGATTTACCCCGATGTTATTTTCAGTAAAGGTGGTTATGCTAGTGTTCCAGCTTTAATGGCGGGCCGACTATTAAGAATTCCAATTATCATCCATGAATCTGATTCTGATCCTGGTCGAGCTAATTTATGGTCAGCCAAATTTGCTAAACGAGTAGCTTTATCCTACCCGGAGGCGCTTAAATATTTTCCCCAAGAAAAAAGTGCTGTTGTTGGTAATCCATTAAGACGAGATATTTTAAAGCCGATTAAGGATGGAGCTTTTGAATTCTTAAAATTAGACCCCGAGATACCAGTAATATTCATAGTTGGTGGTTCTCAAGGAGCAGTTAAAATTAATGAGGTGATTTTGGATATCTTACCAGAATTACTTGATAAATATCAAATAATTCACCAAACCGGTAAAGATAATTTTGACGATGTTTCATTGAGGGCAAATTTTTTACTAAAAGATAATCCCCAAAAAAAACGTTATAAGCCTTTTGCCTACCTTAATGATCTAGCAATGAAAATGGCCGCCGGGGCAACTCAACTAATTATCTCTCGAGCGGGTTCAGCAATTTTTGAATTTGCTTTATGGGGCATACCATCTTTGATTATTCCCATTCCTGAAAATGTCAGCCACGATCAAAGAACTAATGCTTTTACTTATGCCCGTTCAGGGGCTTGTGTGGTTATTGAGGAAAATAATTTAACGCCCTCAATCCTAAAAGCCGAAATTGATCGATTAATGAACAATCCTGAAGATCGAGAAAAGATGAGTCAAGCAGCTAAGGCTTTCGCCCGACCAGAAGCGGCTTTTTTGATTGCTGAGGAAATAATAAAGATTGGATTGGAGCATGAAGAATAGGAGAATTACAACCAGATTTGCGCCTAGCCCAACTGGGGCTTTTCATGTTGGTAGTGCTCGAACGGCCCTATTTAACTTTTTGTTCGCTCGTCAAAGTGGCGGTTCAATGATCTTACGGATCGATGATACTGATAAAGATCGATCAGATAAAAAATACGAACAAGACATTTTATCAGGATTAGATTGGCTCAAAATAAATTATGACAAACTTTACCATCAATCAGAGCGGACAAATATTTACCACCAAGCTCTAATCAAACTTCTTGACGAAGGTTCTGCCTTCTGGTCAAGAGAAGCTAACGGTCAGAGACAAGAGGTTATTAGGCTTAAAAACCCAGGTCAATTAATCAGGTTTAATGACTTAATTAGGGGGGAGATAAGTTTCGAAACTAGTGATTTGGGCGATTTTGTTATTGCTAAGGATTTGAATTCGCCATTATATCATTTAGCATCGGTGGTTGATGACGGTGAAATGGAGGTAACCCATGTAATAAGAGGAGAGGATCATATATCAAACACCCCAAGACAAATATTAATAGCTAAAGCCCTAGGTTATGATTTGCCTGATTACGCCCATATTCCTTTGATTTTGGCCCCTGATCGAAGTAAATTATCAAAACGGCATGGAGCCACGGCGGTTCTTGATTATCAAAAATTGGGTTATTTGCCAGAAGCCTTGATAAACTTTATTGTCAGGCTCGGCTGGTCGCATCAAGCTGGCCAAAACCAAGATCCGGATCAAGAAATCTTTTCTTTGAGTGAATTAATCGACCGGTTTGATTTATCAGCCATTCAAAAAAGCCCAGCTATTTTTGATATCAATAAATTGAATTGGTTTAATCAAGCCTATATTAAAAACTCACCAACTGAAGTCTTAACTAAAGCCATAAAACAGACATTACCTCAGATTTCAACTGATAAAGCTAATAAAATAGCACCACTGGTCGCTTCCAAAATTAATACCTTAAAAGACATTGAGAAGATAATTACCACCGGAGAATTGGCTTTTTTATTCAACCGACCTAAAATCAATAAAGTGATGCTTAAAAACACTGATCATTTTGATAAGTTAATAGATTTATTATCAAAATTACCCGAAGCTGATTTTTCTAATGATAAAATAAAAGAAGCTATCTGGGATTATGCCAGTCAAGAGGGGAGAGGTTGTGTATTGTGGCCAATGCGAGTGGCTTTAACCGGCTTAGAAAAATCACCAGATCCTTTTTCGGTAGCTAGTGCTTTGGGTAAAAATGAAACTTTAAATCGACTATCATTAGCCAAACAAGCCAAATGATTAACCAAACGAAGAAACTAATAATTTTTTTCGTGCTAGCTGGTTTTTTATTAATAAGTGGAATTTCCAAAGCTGACCAAGTAAGTGAATTAAGATCAGAAATAACAGCTAGCAATCAGCAGATTCAAGCGTTGGAGGCTGAAATTAGACTTTACCAGAGCGAATTGAATAATTTAAAACAAGAATCTTCCAGCCTAGAAGCCGAAATTAAAAGAATTGATTTAACCAAGAAAAAACTCGAAGCAGATATTAATCTAACAGAGAAAAAAATTGCTCAGGCTGAACTCAATATTGAGCGCTTAGCTATCAATATCGGCCAGAGCGGTTTGATGATTAAAGATAATAAGGGCTATATCATTGAGACTTTAAAACAAATAAAATATGCTGAACAAAATAATTTAATTGACATTTTGGCTGGCTATAATACCTTAGCCGATTGGCTACAAAAAACCGCTAGTTTAGAAAAGCTTCATCAAGATATAGTTAGCCATTTAAATCAATTACAAGAAGCTAAAACGAGTCAAGAAAATCAAAAAATACAAGAAGAAAGAACTAAAACCGAAATGGCATCTTTGATTGTTAAATTAGCTGATCAAAAGAAAATTGCTGAAATAAATAAACAGGAAAAAGCAAATATCTTAGCTCAAACCAAAAATCAGGAATCAAGTTATCAACAGCTTCTAACGGTCAGAGAAAATCGCAAAAGATTACTTGAAGCTGAGATCAGACAAGCTGAAGAAGCTTTAAGGGTAATAATCGATCCTAATAGTATACCCCAGCCGAAAAAGGGGGTTATTGGTTGGCCAGTCGATGAACCTAGAATTACCCAAGGGTTTGGGATTACTGATTTCGTCCGCCGTAACCCTCAATTTTACGGTACCTCAGGTCATAATGGAGTTGATTTCGGGGGACCAATCGGTACACCAGTCAAAGCTTCGCTTGATGGTCAAGTTTGGGCAGTTGATGACACCGACTTGGTTTGTCCTGGTGCATCTTATGGTCGTTGGATAGTAATCAAACATCCAAATAATTTAGCCACTCTGTATGCCCACTTATCACTGATCAAAGTAGAGGCAGGCCAAAACATTGAACGAGGAGAGATTATTGGTTACATTGGCAATACCGGTTTCTCTACTGGCCCTCATCTACACTTTACTTTAATTCCAACCGAAGCAGTTAAGATAACTGACGGTATAAACGAACTTAAAAGTCGAGCTTGTCCAGGGGCAGTGTTCAGAATTCCAATTATGCCGTATGCTAATTGCCTCAACCCTATGGATTATTTTTAACTAATGTGGCATAATAAAAAGATGGCAGGGGATAGTGACAATAAAATAAATTACGGTTTCTTTAGTTTAATTAAAATAATCATTATCGGCGTAGCCGCTATCTTGGTTTTGAGTGCCTTAGGAATCAGTTTAAGAAGTGTGGCTGAATCAGAGATGGCGAGAGAAAATTTTTCTTTTGTTGGTGAGATTTTAGACAATATTTGGCATTGGTTAAAGGTATTGATCTTTGATTACCTTTTGAGGCCAATAGAATTTATCTGGAATAGCTTAAATCTAGATAAAATCTGGCTTAATTTAACAAGTTTTTTCTCTAACCTAAAAAATGGCTTAAAATAAAAGTTTTTTGCCCATAATGACAGCCACAATCAATTAATTGTTGACTTTTTAAAATGCCCGTGCTAGGATTCAGTCAGTTGCAAGCGGAGTTTATGGTTTAGTGTAATTTGCAACTTGGATGATGAAAACTAGATTTATCTAGTTTTTTTTATTGGCTGAAATAATCTAGCCAGTGCATCCTTTCTAGGCTTATTATAAAAACCGTACAAATAGGTGTGGCAAGCCTCATAGCATTCGCTAATTTCAGTCCGTCAATCGCCGAAAGCCCGTTCCCGGCAACCAAGCCAGAAACGGTCGTCGTTGAGAGAATTATAACCATACCTGAATTAATCAGGGAGAAGAGCGCCCGCGTTGGCGTCGATGGTAATCTAGCAACGGCCATTGCTTTCTGTGAAAGTACCAACCAGCAATTCTCGGATGAGGAAGCTGGCGTGGTTATGAGGGGCAAAGAGAACCCTCTAGATGTTGGCCTCTTCCAAATTAATGAAAAGTTCCATTTGGAAAAAAGTCAGAAGCTCGGTTACGACATCTACACACTCGAAGGCAATATTGACTATGCCTTGTGGTTACTAAAAAATGAAGGGAGTTACCACTGGAAGTGGAGTCAAGGTTGTTGGCAGAAGAAAATGTAGCGAATAAAGATAAACAGGCCCAGGATCTAATCCGGGCCTGTTTTTTTGATTAACTTAACGAGCCTAATGTGTCTAGTTTATTAACTTGTTTAATATTATATGTCGCAAAATCTATCTTGTGCGACATATAATATATCAAGGTTCTTACTCCTTAAAACTTATCCCCTTTTGACTTTAACTTGAAATATAAAACTTTTTATGAAATTATAATTATTGTTGGCAATAGAGAAACCGAAAAGGAGGTCGGAATGAAGAATTCGATTCAGCGGATAGGGATAAAGCATTCACCTCGAAATAGTGGGGGGCAAGGAAGGGTTTATTCCCCTCACCCATCAAAACAATTTGCCTTTTTAATCCGCCGGCAAGCTAGGCGGATCCCCAAACGTTAATTCCTTTTGCCAACTTACCGCTTTGGCCCAAATGGCTAAAGCGGTTTTCTATAAACCTTTACAATTAGCCGCTGGTTCATAACCAGCAATCTCAGCTTGTTCTTTACTATCAAACCAAATCTTATTCTCTTCTTTAATCCTTAAGGCCCCAGCACACCAGGGGAAATGATACTTGGTACCACTTTTAGACGCCACATAAAGACCGCCTAGAGAAGCGGTAACCTGATCGGCAACCGAAATTTCTTCATCAGCTGTAGGTATTTCAATCCTAATTGGCGTCCGATTAGCTTCTATTTGAGCTAAGCGACCAAGACCAAAGGCCAAACAAGCTGTAACTAACAACAAAATAATAAAAAATAGATCTTTCTCCTTAGTGATCACAAAAAGCTTGATTTTTGATGTTAATTCCCTTATACTCATAAACGTTAAATAATAATATTTTAGCAGATTTTATCATCACATTAAACTAAAATGGCACACAGAAAAGCCGGCGGTTCGGCTAAAAACCTCCGAGATTCCAAACCTAAATACTTAGGGACTAAACTTTATGACGGCCAAGAAGCTAAGTCTGGAATGATTATTGTTCGTCAACGAGGCACAAAAATAAGAGCTGGCCGGAATGTTGGTATTGGTAAAGACCATACCTTGTTTGCTCTAAAAGACGGCCGGGTAAAATTTGAAACCATAAGACACACTGGTTTCGATAATCGAGTTAAGGCGCTCAAGACTGCCAATATTGACTAATATAAACAAACTCTAAACCGCCTCAACTTTAAGAATAAACGTTGGCGGTTTTTTGTTGTTTCCACCATCATCTTTTAGTTCAACTGAATACTCCCCGATCATCTTAATCGGTTCATCGATAATTAAATCATTGGCTTCAATTTTTTTACCAATTTGATCTTGGCAAGCTTTGATGATATCAGCTTTACGAAGACCAGCAAATAAATGACCTGCCTGATTAGCTTTAGCCTTTACCACAATCACCTGCCCTTTGATTATTTGTTTAAACGCTTCTTTTTCGGCCTTAGTTATTTGTTCAGCCTGAATCTGCTTTGACTTAAGACCAGCTATTCTTTTGAGACCAGCCGGATTAGCTTCTGTGGCCAGACCGGTTTTAAGCAAAAAGTTGCGACCAAAACCATCAGCTACTTGTTTGACCTCAAACTTTTTTCCTACTTTAGCTACATCTTGTAGAAGAATAACTTTCATAATTTTAACGTTTATTTAAGAGATAATAAATATTCTACTGCTTTATCCAATTGAGGATCTTGCCCAGCTTCGATATCTTCTCTGGTAATTGAAACTTTGATATCCGGTTCTAGACCATTCTGAGAAATCGTGTGTCCGAAAGGCGTCAACCAACGAGCCACCGTTACTTTCAACGAGGTATCTTCAGTTAAGGGTATTAATTCTTGAACCGACCCTTTACCAAAGGTCGTCTCGCCGATTAAAGTGGCCAAGCCATACTCAGATAAAGCTCCAGCTAAAATTTCTGAGGCTGAGGCTGAGCCTTGGTCGATCAGGATAACTAATTTTAAATTATCAGAAAATACATCATAACCATAACTACGATAGGTTTTTTCAGCTCCGTTAGCCTTTCTAGTTTCCCGAAGGACAATTTTACCAGCCGGTAAAAACCAGCTAGCAATATCGATTGAAGCTTCTAGATAACCACC
>Ga0172382_10002665_pt1 | contig 29410 bp, 24 predicted proteins | sample Leawel138RmetaG_FD_122245 | JGI IMG/M metagenome (GOLD analysis project Ga0172382, IMG submission 122245) | Leachate microbial communities from a municipal landfill in Southern Ontario, Canada - Leachate well 138R metaG | ecosystem: Engineered > Solid waste > Landfill > Unclassified | place...
CCCTGTGAAGATACAGCGCATGAAAGGAGGCACGTGGGTCAGCCGGATCGAGGAACGGCGGAAGCCCATGTGCCATGATTCTTTCGAAAAGGACCTGCTCTTCGACCGAGAGGTAGACTATCGTGCCTGAGGTGCGCATCAGGTTGACCAACGGATCGTTGTCACACGCCCCCCCGCCGGTTGCAATGACCGTGGAGCCTGACAGTTGGGCCAGCAAGCCTGCCGTTGCACGGTATTCAAGGTCCATGAAAGCCTCTTTTCCCTGTTCACGATAGAATTGGCGCAATGAGGCATGACGCGCATCCATGAGGGCAGTGGCAAGGTCGTCGGTGTCGAAGAAGGAGATGGACCCGGTAGGATTGAGAAGGGATACAGCCTCCTTGCCCACCGAGCTCTTTCCCGAGTGCTTGATTCCCACCAGATAGACGATGGCCAAGATCAGCTCCTGCGGTGGTCGTCGAACAGCGCTATCCAATTCACCGGATAGCGGGAGCCCGTATGTTCACGATGTACCCTGACCGCAAGGCGTAACTTCCGGCGAGCATCCCGCTGGTACCTGCGCAACTCGATGCGCTGCATGTAGCGGGCCTCTTTCAGGTTCTTCATCGTATCGAGCATGTGTTTGTTGTCAGGCACCACCATCTTGAGTGCATAGCGGAAGGTGATGATCATCGCGTACCAGATAAGCACGATGACCAGGGGGACGACCTCGCGAACGCTTCGGTCGGGACTGATCTCGACACGATAGCTGCCCTCCAACAATCCGGTGGCGATCGCATGGAGCGGAGATATGCTGATGTAAAGGAAGATGACGGAGAGGGCGAGGGGGAAAACCCAGAACCACCCTTGGCGTGAGAACAGGAACCTGAGGCATGCCGCAGCACTCAGGAAGCAGAGCAATGTGGTGAATACGGAGACCAGTAGCATCAGCATGGTGAACATGATACCATGGAGCAAGAGGATAGGGAAGTACGGCCTTGCTCTCGGAAAGGGGGTCCTATGGATGGCACGCGACGGTTTCAGAATGGATTGCCTCGTGAGGTGCTCGAAGCACGATCGGTGCGCAGGCATACCGATGTGCGCGGTGAGTTCTATCGGGATACGACTGCAATCATCCACAGTTCAGCGTTTCGGCGACTCAAGCACAAGACCCAAGTCTTCTTCGCACCGAGCAACGATCATATCTGCACCAGGATGGAGCACGTCTTGCACGTCGCATCGATTGCCACGGCGGTCTGCAGGGGGCTCGGCCTCGACACCGAACTTGCTTGGGCCATCGGGATGGGTCATGATCTCGGCCACACCCCATTCGGTCACGTAGGCGAACGCATCCTGGCATCGATGATGGCCGAACGTGGGTTCGAAGGATTCGAGCATGAACTGAACTCCCTGCGCATCGTCGATTTCCTTGCCGAACATGGAAAGGGACTGAACCTGACGTACGCGGTACGGGACGGAATCGCCTGCCACAACGGAGAACGGTTCGAACGGGTGCTCATGCCCCGGTTCGCACAACGGGACCTCTCCTTGCTCGCCAGCCGTACCGAGGCGGTTCCTGCCACGTGGGAAGCTGCGGTGGTCCGCTTTTCCGACCAGATCGCGTATCTCGGAAGGGACTATGAGGATGCGTGCAGGTTGTCGATCATAGAAGCGAAGTCAATCCCCCAAATCGTCGTAGAGCGGCTCGGGAGCAAGAATGCCAGCATCATCGATACCTTGGTGAACGATTTGATCGATTCTTCCTCGCCGGAGTGTGGAGTCGCCTTTTCCGAGCCTGTGTTCGAGGCGGTGCTTGCGATGAAGGAATACAATTACCGATCGATCTATCTCTCGCCGATGCTCGAAGGGTACAGCAAGTACTTTACCCGCCTCTTGCGGCTCATCGTGGATTATCTGCAAGGCCTGTTCGATCAGTTCGGTTTCGAGGAAAAACCGTATCAGGAAGAGAAGAACATGCTTGCCGTCGGTTTCATGCTGCATCTCAAGGAGATGCGTGAGCCCTATCTGAGACACGACGGGAACCTCGACAGGATCATCTTCGACTATGTCGCGGGAATGAGCGATAATTTCTGCCTGGATTGTGCCAACGAGATCCTGAAACCGGACCACCTGAACGAACGGATCGAACAGTCCATCACGGGAAAGTGGTTCGATGTGAAGTAGCACGTCATTTCATCTTGTGGGTGATGCTCTCGATCTCCTGGATGAACTGGTCGACGTTGTCGAACGCGCGGTATACCGATGCGAACCGGATGTATGCCACGGTATCGATCTTGTACAACTGCCTGAGCGCAGCCTCTCCGATTGCCTTGGAGGAAATTTCCCGCTTCGTCCCAGCCATGAGGACGACCTCATCCTCGATATCCTGCAGGACCTGCTCGATCGTCTCCTGCCCGATGTGACGTTTTTCGGTGGTGATCCTGATTCCCCGTTCCACTTTCTTGATATCGAACGGTTCCCTCCGGCCGTCACGCTTCACGACCATCAGCGGTTTCTCCTCGATTCTCTCGTATGAGGTGAACCGATAGCCGCAGGCAAGGCATTCCCTTCTTCTGCGGATGCTTGAACCGCTGCTGTTCTGGCGTGATTCCAATACCTTGTCATCCATATGGCCACAGTGGGGACACAACACGACAATATTCTCCTTGGCATAAGATAATTCATATTATAGCATACATTTGAAATGTTGATAATCGTTTCTCACGATTTTCCCGCATATTTCAGTCACCATGTCTATTCATCTGACAGCTGCTGAAGAATCATGACAAATTGTTAGCATTAGGTTGTAGATTTGTATATTGTGTGATAATAATAACACAAACACTCTTCAAGTAGCGAGGTAGCCATGGAATCTGTCAGCTCATGTGTGAAGCGAATCATCGATCGTACCCCATTCCTGTATGAGATGCTCATCCAGGGAATCCTGAGCTACAGCAACTACGCTGCGTCCATCCAGCCGACAGTGGAGGAAATGCACGGCAAGCCGGTCAAGACCTCTGCGATCGTGATGGCAATCAGACGCTATGCGGAGGAACTGAGAAAGAAGGACACGGAGCAGAAACAATACGACCTGCATTATGAGATCATGATGAAGACCAACATCTATGACATCAACATGGTCCGAAGCGAGACAATCGTGGGAAAGCTTGGTGAGCTGTATGGCATGATCGTTCCCTCCCTTGGGGATTTCCTCAATGTGACTCTTGGAAGTCACGAGGTAAGCCTATCGTTCAGCGAGAAATATCTTGGAACCGTCGAGAAGCTGGTCAAGGGAGAGACAATACTCCACCGGATGGGCGATCTCGTGGCCCTCTCCTTGGTTTTCTCCGGAGATTTCATGTCCACACCGGGAATTGTCTATGAGGCGGTAAGAAAGCTTGCGTGGGAGGAGATCAATGTGAATGAGATCATTTCCACGATGAATGAGCTGACTTTCGTCATCCGGCGCGAAGACTCCATGGATGCCTTCACGGTATTGCAAAGCTTCCTGGGAGGTGCGTGATGCGAGAACGACCCATCATCATCACCGGACCGGTCAACGGCAAGAAGACTTCGATGCTCTACAGTCTCTGTTCGTTGCTGGATTCTGAAGGGTACTCCTTCGGAGGAATGATCCAGGTGCCGGCGCTGCCGGGCAAGGAGAAGCGGGATTGGATTTGGAGCGACCAGGGTACCGGTGAGATCCGGTTGCTGATGAGTGTCGACGAGCGAAAGGGATGGCAGCGGTTCGGCCGCTTTTGGATCGACACGTCGACATTCGATTGGGCTCGCCAGAGGATACTCGGGAAGCTCGATGCATGCGACTACTTGACCTTTGATGAGATCGGGCCCCTTGAGCTCGAGGGAAGGGCACTTGACGGTACATTCCGTACCGTGCTTGAATCGTTCGGCGGGACGGTCATTGCCGTCGTGCGCGAGCAGTTGCTCGATCGGATGCTGCAGACCTATGAACTGGATGAGGATGAGGTAAGGATCATACGCTCGGATCGTCCTTGGGATGACCAACTGGAGAACTTGATACCGTGAACGAACTGTTTTGGATACTCATGCTGTTGCTCAATTTTCTTGCCATCATGGTCGCGTTCAGGCTTTGGGGCAGGCTCGGATTGTTCATCTGGATCCCGATTTCCGTGATCATCGCGAACATACAGGTCACCAAGACGGTGGTCCTGTTCGGGCTCGAGGCCACGCTCGGGAACATCGTGTACGCCACGAGTTTCCTTGCAACCGACATTCTCAGCGAATGCTACGGAAGAAAAGATGCCGCGCGTGCAGTCGGCATCGGATTCTTCTCCCTGGTGGTCATGACGGTTCTCATGAATGCTGCGTTGCTGTTCATCCCTGCAGAAAGCGACTTCGTGCAGGAGAGCATGGCTACGATCTTCGGGCTCATGCCTCGCATCGCACTGGGAAGCCTCACCGCCTACATCGTCTCGCAGGTGCATGACATCCATGCGTTTGACTATTGGAAACGCAAGAAACCGGGAATGAAATGGCTTTGGTTGCGCAACAACGCGAGCACGATGGTGAGCCAACTGATCGACACCCTGCTGTTCACGTGCATTGCCTTCTGGGGAGTCTATGAGTGGCCCGTGCTGTGGCAAATCATGCTGACGACCTATCTGCTCAAGTGGGTCGTCGCAGCATTGGATACTCCGTTCATGTATCTCGCGAGAAAGTGGTTCGAATCCGGGGTCGTGCGACCGTGATGGGTTGTATCAGGTGAACATCCCTTGCATGGAACTGACGGCCTCTGCGGTTCCGGCCAACAGCAAACGCTTGATTCCCTTCCGTTCGGCCAGCAGTTCGTCATCATAGACGAACGGCGTGTCATCCACATACCGTGTCTCGAACCCTTGGGAGTGCAAGAGTGCGTGGGCTCCTGCGATATCCCAGGCATAACAGCGGATGCTTACCGAACCTTGTACGTGCGGGTGAATGAGCGGGGAAATCATGTGGAGGATGTTCGATCCGTAACAGCGCAGCTTCACATCGAATTGCTTGATCGAGAGATGACGCGGTGCATGTGAAGCCAAGGCAATCTGCTCGAGTTTCCTGTCGCTGATGCGTGCCTTGAACGGCTTTCCGTTGAGGGTAAGTCCTTTTCCCGGATCGAGGCGAAGGAAAAGCCCTTCGTCCCTGCTCAGGCCCCAACGCGGGGCACAGACCATGCCGCCGATCGGTTGGCGATTCCCATCGAGTACGCCGAGAGCGATGCACCATCCGGGCAATCCTTGGCTGTAGACATCGGTTCCGTCGATCGGATCGAGAATGAATGTGAGCGGTGCATCGGGACGGAAAGGACGGATGGCCTCCTCCGTGACCACGTTCGCTTCGGGGAAAAGGGATGCGACAAGATCGCCTATCCTGGTGTTGATCAGGGTGTCTGCCTCGGTAAGGACCGTTCCGTCCTCCTTGTAATTCCTTGCGATATCAGCCTGTGCATCGCATGCATAATCAGCCAGCTCAAGTACCAATGATGCGATCTTGTCATAAGAATCCATTGAACACCTTCCTGCTCTGTGATAGGGTATGTGCGGTTATGCAACAACATATCGGTCCGCTCGTGCAATCCTATATCAAAAGCACTGACGCATACAAGTCGTTCAAGCAGGATAGCACCAAGCGTCAATACATCGAGGGTCTCGAGGGGTATCCCCTCGCCGAGGCCCTGTCAGTTTATGCCCGTTCTATCGAAAGACGGCTCTGGGCGATCTGTTCCACCGAAGTTTCCGCGATGCAGCTCTGCAAGGACCTGCAGACGGCGTCGGTTCCCTTCATCTATATCCCCTCCAACGGCAAGTTGCTCTACAGTCCCTGGGAAGGAACGGATCGCGAGTATACCCAGCTGAAATCCTTGGCTGCGCTGCTCGAGCATCCTTCCAGGCTCGTCATCACCCATCTGCGGGCATTCGTTTCCCCGGTCGTCTCCATTGGGTCGCTGAGGGAGTCGGAGATGCGGCTGAAGATCGGCGATCCGTTCGAGTCGACCAAAATCGCCGATACGCTCGCTGCTGGCGGCTATTATCGATCACCGAGTACTTCGGTACCCGGAGAGTTCTCGATCCATGGCGAAGTCCTCGATTTCTTTCCCTACGACAGTCCCCATCCGGTGCGCATCTATGCCGATTGGGAGCGGATCGAACGGATCACTTCCTTCGATCCGATGTCGCAGGATACGGTGAAGACGCTCGGTCACATCACCGTCACGCTGCTCAAGGAACGACAGAAGATCGAGACTGCGGACATTGGCGCCTATGTAGACGAGAAGGACTACTTTTTCTTCCTCGGAAAGGAACGGCTCGAATCATCATTCCATTCGCTTACCGTCGAAGCAAAGTCGCTGTACCGGCAGGCATTCCTCGATGATCGCCTTTCCCCGAAGCCCGATGAGCTGCTGTTCGATTATCCGCGATTCGTGGAGACGAGACAGCGCTGTACCGTGGTGATGGATGTACGGGGACAGACAAAGGGTGCCCATGTGTTCGATATCGACGGACCGCGTTCTTTTTTTGGCAACTTTTCCATGCTAAAGGAAGAACTTACGCAAATGCTGACCAACGGGTATGTGGTCGTGATCTATGCAGGATCGGAGCTTCAGAAGAAACGACTGAAGAACATGCTCGGACAGTTCGAGGGCCTGAAGATCCTCGACCTCGAGATCAGTGCAGGGTTCACCATCCTCAGCCAACATCTCGTCGCGATGTGCGATCATGAGATATTCGGTCGCAGGAAGCAAGTGGTCAAGACCCTGCACAAGGTGCAGTCCTCTCCGTTGGATTCGTTCGTTGATCTCAATGAAGGCGACTACGTCGTCCACGTGAACTATGGCGTGGGACAGTTCATGAAGATTGATCGGATCAACATGAGCGGGAAAGAGCGGGACTACATCAAGATTGCGTACGCTGACAACGAGACGCTATTCGTGCCCATCGAACAGGCCAACCTCATCCAACGGTATATCGGGAGCGAAGGGGGTAATCCCAAGCTTGACAAGCTCGGTGGGCAGGGATGGGAGGCGAAGAAGGCCCGTGCGCGGAAATCGGCAGAGGAGCTTGCCAGCCGATTGATCCAGCTCTATGCAAGGCGCAAGAGCAGCAAGGGGTTCCCCTTTCCCAAGGATACGGATTGGCAATTGGAGTTCGAAGCCTCCTTTCCGTTCGAGGAGACGGAGGATCAGCTCACCTGCATCGAGGACATCAAGCGGGACATGGAGAGTCCGACAGTCATGGACCGTCTGGTCTGTGGCGATGTGGGGTACGGAAAGACGGAGATTGCGTTGCGTGCAGCTTTCAAGGCGGTGATGGCCGGAAAGCAGGTCGCCTTCCTCGCACCGACGACGATCCTTGCCGAGCAGCACCATGAGACGCTGAAACAGCGCCTCGGCCAATTCCCGGTCAAGACGGAACTGCTTTCCAGGATCATTCCGAAGAAGGAACAACGTGTGATCCTCGGCCGGTTGAAGGAGGGGCAGGTCGACATCCTGGTCGGCACCCATAGATTGTTGCAAAAGGATGTGGCATTCAAGGATCTCGGACTGTTGATCATCGACGAGGAGCAGCGTTTCGGAGTCAAGGACAAGGAGCGTGTGAAGGAGCTCAAGGCAAATATCGATTCGATCGCCCTCTCCGCGACCCCTATTCCCAGGACCTTGTACATGTCCCTTCTGAAAATTCGTGACATGTCCCTGCTCACCACGCCACCGATACAGCGGCGTCCGATCAAGACGGTGATCAGGGATTTCGACATCGCGACGATCGTGCAGGCGATCCGCTTCGAATTGGGCAGGGGAGGACAGGTGTTCTACCTGCACAACCGGATCAATACGCTCGAGGAAGTGGTGAGGATGCTGAACACCCAGATGCCCGACATCCTCATCGAATCGATCCACGGGCAGATGGATCCGGAGGCGATGGAAGACATCATGCGCCGCTTCATCCACCAGGGAATCCAGGTCCTTGTCTCCACCACGCTGATCGAGAACGGCATCGATATCCCGAACGTCAATACGATCATCATCGACCGGGCCGACCGTTACGGTGTATCCCAGCTCTATCAGTTGCGCGGTCGGGTCGGCAGGAGCGATCAGGAGGCCTTTGCCTACCTGTTTTATCCCGAGCTCTCGGTGATCAGCGAGATCGCCGTGAAACGACTGAAGATCATATCGGAGCATACCGAGCTTGGCAGCGGTTTCAAGATCGCGATGAAGGACATGGAGATCCGGGGGACCGGCAATCTCCTCGGAAGGGAACAAAGCGGACAGCTTGCTTCGGTCGGGCTGGACATGTACCTGCGCATCCTCGACGAAACGATCGCCGAGATGCTGAAGGATGGTTCGATCGAGGAGGACAAGGAGGTCTTCCTCGAACTCGACTATTCCGGATTCATACCGGACTCCTATATCAGCGAGCCTTCGGTGAAGTTCGAAGTGTACAAGAAAATCGCCAGCATACACGCTGACGTACAGCTCCAGGGGCTTACCGCTGAGCTCGAGGACCGGTTCGGGCCGATGCCTGAGGTCGTGGTGAATCTTCTGTACATCGCAGAGTTGAAGATCATCTGCAGGAAGTTGAGGATCCAGCACTTGAAAGAGCGCAACGGCTTGGTCACGGTCGAGTTCGCGAAAGTGAAGGATATCTCGATCGACAAGGTCATGGAACTGATCCGCCTGGGCAACGGGAAGGTGGGTATTGACCAAAGACGCATGAATGTGTTGACCTTACGGACCGATGCGGTCTCCCTGAAGGACAAGTCACTGTTCATCCTGGAGACGTTGCAGCGATTGGCATGATGGGGAGGATGTGATGGCTTTGGAATCGCAACGGGTCGAATCTGTCTCGGAGGACGGCAAACGCAGCATCAAAAGTTTCGTGTTGCGTGGATCCAGGCTCGCTCCGTACCAGAAGGAAGCCTTGGAACTGTATGGCGAACAGTTCGTGATTCCATTTGATGACACACGGATGCTGTCTTTCACTGAGATCTTCGAAAATGACAATCCCGTGATCGTGGAGATCGGGTTCGGCATGGGGCACACAACTGAACGCATCGCTACGCAGATGCCGTTCACAAACTTCCTCGCCATCGAAGTATTCCTCAGCGGATTCACCAAGCTGCTCAGCGCAGTCGGAAGGAAAAGCCTGACGAACCTCAGGCTCATGCGCTTCGATGCTGTCGAGGTGTTGGAACACATGGTCGCACCCTCTTCCGTGGCGGGCTTCCACATATTCTTTCCCGATCCCTGGCCGAAAAAGAAACACCACAAACGGAGGCTCATCCAAGAATCGTTCGCACGACTGCTGATGGATAAGCTTGTCCCCGGTGGCTATATCTATTGTGTGACCGATTGGGAAGAGTATGGGCAGCAGATGCTTGATGTCTTCGACTCTATCGAAGGATTGCACAATCCCTACGGCACATACGCTCCCTCGCGGTCATGGAGACCTACCACCGGATTCGAACAGAAGGGGTTGCAGAAGCAGCATCGCATCCATGAAATCTGGGTAGAGAAAAACCGGGGCTGAGCACCCCGGTCTTCCCTGCCCTTGCAGTGGGACCCCTATTTTTCGGCAGCTTCCCTGGCAGCCTTCGCCGCCTTGATCACTTCATCCGCTATACGGCCGCTGATCATCTCATAGTGGTCGAACTCAAGCTCGAAGGATCCGGTACCGCTGGTCATCGACTTCAGGTCGATCGCATAGTTGAGCATCTCAGCCTGAGGAACTTCGGCACGCACCATCTGGATGCCGCTGCCGATGTCTTCCTGCCCAAGCACCCTGCCACGCTTTCCGCTCAGGTCGCTGAGAATGTCGCCGAGATACTTGTCCTCGACATAGACAGCCAGCTTCATGAACGGTTCGAGCAGTACGGGACCCGCTTTCTCGATAGCCATCCTCATCGCGCCTTTCGCAGCAAGACGGAATGCCATTTCGGAGGAGTCTACCGGGTGTTCCTTTCCGTCGACGATCGTGACACCGATGTCGACCATCGGATAATCGGCAAGGAATCCCTCTGCCATGGCATCCTGGAGGCCTTTCTCGATTCCCGGCATGTATCCTTTCGAAACCGATCCGCCCTTGATCGCGTTCGTGAATGTGTACTGCAGTCCCCGTTCGATCGGTTCGATCTCGATGAGAACTTTTCCGTATTGGCCATGACCTCCGGACTGTTTCTTGTGTGCGTACTCGACGACGCCCGATTTCTTGGTGATGGTCTCACGGTATGCGACTTTCGGGAGCTTCGTATTGATGCTGATCTTCTGCTTCTCCTTGATCTTGTCGAGGATCATGGTGAGATGCAGCTCTCCCATGCCGCTGATCGTAGATTCCTTGGTTTCCTCGTTGAACATGATGTTGAATGTCAGGTCCTCTTCGGTGATGCGGTAGAGAGCCTCGTTCATCTTGTCCTCGGATTTCTTGTCACCCGCCTGGATGGCAAGCGAATAGATCGGGGAAGGGAACATCAGGGGCTTGAAACGATACCCTGCATCAGCGGCAAGCAAACTTGCGTTCGTGTGGGTGATGTTGCTCTTCGCGATGACTCCGATGTCACCGGCACAGAGTGCATCAGTCTCCACGAGCTTCTTGCCGAGCATGCGGTAAATCTTCCCGGGTTTCTCTTTCTTTCCGAAATCGGGATTGAAAAGTTCCGTATCGCCGGCAATGCTGCCCTGGACGACCTTCACATAGGCGAGTTTTCCTGAGAACTGGTCGATCGTGGTCTTGAAGACGTAGGCTGCGACCGATCCGTCCTGCTTGATGGAGATCGTACTTTCCTCACCATCGGCGATGATGAAATCCTCTTTGCCGACCGGGGAGGGGAAGTTGTTGCGGATGAAGGTGAGCAAACTGGAGATTCCCGAACCGAGGAGGCTGCTGCCGGCGAACACCGGCACGATCCGGTTTCCTGCCAATCCCTCACGAAGTCCCCTGCGGATTTCATCCGGTTCGAGCGTCCCGACATCGAAATATTTCTCGATCAGGTCGTCCGCACCCTCAGCTGCCGCCTCGATGAGCAACAGTTCATATTCCTCGACCAAGGAATTGAATTCCTCGGGAATTTCCCCGACCGTCTCTTTCCCGTTCGGAGTATATGCATAGGCTTTCTTTTCTATCAGGTTGATCACGCCCTTGAACGTCTCACCGGAACCCATCGGGATGGTAACGGGAACGTATGTCGCAGGCAACTGTTCTTTCAATTGATTGAACGCACCGAAAAAATCGGCCCGTTCGCGGTCTGTCTTGTTCAAGAATACTGCACGCGGCTTGTTGCGGTCGTTGAGCCGCTTCCACAGCTTGATGGTCTCGATCTGTGCACCGTCACGTGCATCGACGGTGACGAGAGCCGTCTCACAGGAACGGAAGGCGCTGATGACCTCTCCTACGAAGTCAGCTGTTCCCGGGGTGTCGAGGAAAGTCAAGGACTTGCCTTCGAACGAAATGTTCGCCATGGCAGTGTGGATGGAGATCTTGCGCTGGATCTCTTCCTCGGTGTAGTCACTGGTGGTCTTGCCCGAATCTATGGATTCAGCCCGGGAAACCACACCACTTTGGAACAGGATCTGTTCCAATAATGAGGTTTTCCCGGTACCGTTGTGGCCTACGATGGCAATGTTCCTTACGTCAGTACTGGATACGCTCATATGTCCTCCTATGATAAGCATCGGATGATACTCAAAAGACATAGTAAATCCATACCGGTGATCTGTCAAACGAATATTGCGAAAGTAGCCGTTTTTCACATGCCAAGCAGGAAAAACGGCACTTTCTCAGGATTTCTTGGCGAAATGGGAGAACTCCATGGTGAAGGTTCCGCGCCCTTGTGTCGAGCTTCGCAAGATGGTCGAATAGCCGAACAATTGTGCCAGCGGAGCCTTCGCGATGATGTGGTCGGCGCTCGTGCGACTCTCCATGCTGTTGATCAATCCACCGCGTGCGGTAAGGCTGCCCATGACTTCCCCGACGTATTGGGAAGGCACCACGATGTCGACCCGCATGATCGGTTCCAGCAAGACCGGGTCGGCCTCCCTGCACGCCGATTCGAAGCACATCGCACTGGCGGCTTCGAACGCAAAGGTCGAGGCGGTCAGCTCGTTGTACACCACCGACTCAAGGACTGTCTCCAAATCGATCGCCTCATAGCCGAATTTGATTCCTGATCGGATCGAGTTCTCCACACCGCGTTTGATCGCATCGGACATCTCAGCCGGCAATGCCTTCGGGGACACCTTGTTGGTGAACTTTGCACCTGTTCCGGTGCCCAACGGTCGTACCGTGAGCGTCACCGTCGCAGCGTGTTCTTTCCCAGCGAGGATCTTGCTGAATTGTTCTGTCTTGGTGACCGGTTGCTGGATGGTCTCGCGGTAGGTTACCTGTGGGTTTCCGACCCTGGCCTCGACCTTCATCTCTTTCGTGAGGCGGGTGACCAGGACATCGAGGTGCAGCTCACCCATGCCGCTGATCACCAGCTGGCCGGTATCTGCATTCTCCTTCCAGGTAAAGGTAGGATCTTCCTGGGTAAGGATGCCGAGCGCTGCTTTCAGCTTGTCCTGATCGCTCAGCGTTTTCGGTTCGATTGCCACCGAGATCACAGGCTCGGGAAAATCCATGTTTTCGAGCAGTATCTGGGCCCCTTCGCTACCGATGGTATCTCCTGTCTGGGCGTTCTTGAACCCGATGACGACTCCGATATCACCTGCGGCCAGTTGGTCGATCGGCTCGGGACGGTTCGCATGCATCCGTACGATCCGGTTGATCCGCTCGCGTTTCTTCTTCGTGATATTGAGTATGGCAGTCCCTTTCCTGATCACTCCGGAATAGACCCGTACGAAGCAGAGAGGTCCGGCCTCCCGGTCATGCTGGATCTTGAAGATAAGGGCGAGGGGATTCCCTTGGGGATCATGGTGCACCTCGACTTCGGTGCCATGCTTCACCGAGATGCCCTTCATCGGCGGTATGTCCACGGGTGAGGGAAGGAGTTCCACGATACCGTCGAGGAGCGTCTGCACGCCGATATTCTTGAGCGATGCTCCCACGAATACGGGAACGAGCTTGCGTTCGATGGTCGCTTTCCTGAGCGTGCTGATGATCATGTCGCGTGGAATCGGCTCACCCGCAAAGTACTTCTCCGTGATCTCATCGGAATGGCTCGCGGCAGCATCGATCAATTTTTCGTGCCACTCAGCTGCAAGGTCGCTCATGTCGGAAGGAACCGGACTGTAGTGCATGCTGCTGCCCATGTCGTTCACTTCGAATTCGATCATCCTGTTCTCGAGAAGATCGACGATGCCATTGAATGAAGATTCCGCTCCGACGGGAAGGAAGAGCGGTACTGCCTGGATGGAGAATTTCTTGGAGATCTCTTCGACAACCTGATAGAAATCGGCGCCGAGCCGATCCATCTTGTTCACGAAGATGATGCGCGGGACCTTGTAGTGGTCGGCCTGTCTCCATACGGTTTCCGTCTGCGGTTCGACACCGCTGACTCCGCACACGACCGCGACCGCTCCATCGAGGACACGAAGCGATCGTTCCACTTCTGCAGTGAAATCAACGTGCCCTGGAGTATCGATGATGTTGATCTGGTGATCTTTCCAGAAACAGGTGGTTGCGGCAGAACTGATCGTGATGCCACGATCCTGCTCCTGTTCAAGGAAGTCCATGGAAGCCTCTCCGTCATCCACCTCTCCGATTCGATAGTTCTCTCCCGTATAATAGAGTATACGTTCGGTGGTAGTGGTCTTTCCGGCATCGATATGGGCCATGATTCCTATGTTGCGCAAGAGCTTGTCGTCCATTGATTCCTATCCTTCCCTGATAACACGTGAGTCGTCGGAACGCCTCCAATGAGGTAACATACCATAAATGGAAGAGAGAATAAAGGGAGCTTACTCAGGCACCTTGCGCAGTGCACGCAGCGAATTCAGGACCGCAAGGAGCGCCACCCCCGTATCGGCGAACACCGCGAGCCACATCGAGGCGATTCCCGCTGCTCCGAGCGCCATCACCACAACCTTGATACCCAGTGCGAACATGATATTCTGGCGTACGATGGATAGCGTGCGTCGCGAATGGACGATCGCATCGGGAATGCGGGACAGGTCATCAGTCATGATCACCACATCGGAGGCTTCGATCGCAGCATCCGAGCCGATCGCACCCAGGGAAATACCCACATCGGACAAGGCCAGGACCGGTGCATCGTTGATACCGTCCCCGACGAACAACAGGCTCTTTCCGGCCTTTCTGCGCTTGAGCGACTCTTCGACGAAGGCCAATTTGTCCTGGGGAAGCATCCGTGCATGATATTCGGTGATCCCGAGTTTTCGGGCCACCGCTGCTACCGGCTTCTCATGATCCCCGGATATGATCGCGAGATGTCCTATCCCAAGTTTCCGCAATGAAGCGGTCGTCTCATCCGCTTGCAGCCGCACAGGATCAGTCGCGGCGATTCGACCGATTTCCTCATCGTCGCAATAGACGCTGACCACCGTGTGCATGCCCGACTCATCGGCTGATTCCTTGGGGATCCCGACATAGATCCTCCTGTCCCCGACGACTCCGCGGATTCCCCGTCCGGGTATCTCCTCGACATGATCTGCAGGCATGATGGACGGTCCGTGATGCAACACGATGGCACGTGCGATCGGATGGGTGGAATGAGCCTCCACCGAGGCTGCGAGCGAGAGGACCTCATCAGCCGTGAACCGTTCATCCACCGATCGTACGTCAGAGATGGAGAACGTTCCCTCGGTGAGCGTCCCCGTCTTGTCGAACACGACCATGTGTGCCTCGGCGAGCGACTGGACATAGGTACTGCCTTTGACAAGCACGCCCATCCGAGCCAGACCGCCGATCCCGCCGAAGAATCCGAGCGGTACGGAGATGACGAGGGCACAGGGACAGCTGATGACGAGGAACACCAAAGCCCGGTACACCCAATCGGAGAACGATCCAAGTCCCAGTAGGGGAGGCACTGTCGCGATGGAAGAGGCCAGGATGACGACGATCGGTGTGTAGTAGCGGGCAAAGCGGGTGATGAACCGTTCCGTCCTTGCCTTGCGCAAACCCGACTCCTCGACCAATCGCAATATCGTCGCCACGGTAGAATCCTCGTACCTGACCACTGTTTCGGCAGTGAGGACGCCACCACCGTTTATGCATCCGCTCATGATCCGGTCGCCCGGTGCGACGGCGCTGGGAACCGATTCGCCAGTGAGTGCCTTGGTATCGAGTTCGGACTCTCCCGTCCTGACGACAGCGTCGATGGGCACTTTCTCCCCGGGCCGGATGAGCAGGATGTCTCCCACCCCGACCTGTTCGACAGGCACGTTCTTATGGACACCATCGATGAGGATCGTGGCTTGGGCGGGACGGATATCCATGAGTCGGGCTATCGAGGCTCGCGAACGGTCGACAGCAAGGTCCTGGACCCACTCGCCTGCCTGGTAGAACGCCATCACCGCGACCGCCTCGGCATATTCACCGATGGCTATGGCTCCGACAGTCGCCAACGTCATGAGGAATTGCTCATCGAAGAGTCGTCCCCTGAAGATGTTCCGGAGCGCACGAAGAACCACATCATGACCGCTGATCACGTACGAGAGCAAGTAGGTCGCGAAAGACCAAGGAGATCGGAGGTTCCCGGCGATGATGAGCAGAAGTACCGATACGAGTACCCGCATGGGAACGCCGAACCGTTTCCCTGTTGTCCTTTCCTTGTGTTTCGAAAGATCAAGGGATGCGTGCGGTTCCTCCTGTTGTACGGTAAAGCGGACCTGTGCATCCAGTGTTTCGTCCATGGCACGATCGGATACGATCTCCAGACGGTTGGCCATCAGGTCTATCTGTGAGGAGCCTATACCGTCGATGCGGTTCAGCGCATCCTGGATCCTCACCGCACAGACGGCGCAATCGACTCCTTCGATCCGGTAGACATGTCTGTTGTGCATCCCTTGCTCCTATACATTCATATATGATTATCTATTCATATATAGGATACGAGCGACAGCCATTCCTGTCAATGGGTCACACACGGGAAAGTGAATCGCGAATCACCAGATGGTGTGGCAGGCGCACGTGGATATCCCCACGATCCTCTCCGGTCTGCCCAAGCATGCGGAAAAGCAATCGTGCTGCAAGCACTCCCTTTTCCTTGGAAGGTTGGTGTACCGTGGTCAGCCCGGGGAGGGTGTAGTTCGTTTCATCGATATTGTCGAACCCGACAACCGAGATGTCCCTTGGGACCCGCAGGCCGAGTTCGGGCAGGCGGAGCATGCATCCGATCGCCACGATATCGCTCATCGTGACGATGCAGGTGGGCCTACGGGGAATCGTGAGGATCCGATCCACGACTTGACGTCCCTGCGCAACCGTACATTCGCTCTTAAAAACCGTGATCGAGGGGGACCCGTAATCGAGGCCAACCTCACGCAGAGCCTCAAGATACCCTTCCATTCTCCGCTTCTGGATCCCCTCCGTTGCGGATCGCTCGTACGAGACATCGGAAAGACCGATGATGGCTATTTCCCGATGTCCCGATTCCAACACCGTATGCATGATATCGTAAGCAGCCTGGCGATCGTCGATGTTGACGGAAGGCATCTCTTCGGAGGGAATGCCGTCTATCGAAACGAAGGGGATTCCCCGTCTCCCGATCGATTCGGCGATCTCCATGTTCGCACTCATTCCCTGGATGATCATGGCATCTACCGCCGCGGTGCGGACCGCAGCGATCACGCTCGCGTTGAGCGGAGGGATGAGGGTGAGGGTGTTTCCCCGTTCCTGGCACACATCCCCGATTCCCTCCACCACCTGCATGATGTAGGGATTCCGGAAAGAGAACCGAAGTTCCTGCGGAAGGAGGAACCCGATGCTCTCGTGCCGCTGCAATGAGAACTTTCGGGCGAGCGGATCGGGATAATAGCCCAATGTTTCCGCGACTCCAAGGATGGTATCACACGCTTGGCGTGATATGCGGGAGGGATCATTGAATGCAAATGAGACGGCGGTCTTCGAGTACCCGCTTATCCGCGCGATGTCGTTGATCGTCGCCCGTTTTTTCAGTGAATGATGGCCGGTCATGTCTGCCTTTCCCCTCTCAACAGCAACAATTCATACGGTCCGAGGGTGACAGGACCGTTGTCGGGATCGACAGTCTTGCCTTGGATCAGGTCCCGGTACTTGCCTGACGGCCTGCCTAGTTTGATGGTTATCCGTTTTTGGTGTTCGGTGAAGTTCGCGACGACAAGCAGGATTCCCTGTGGGTCTTCGGTGGTACGGTCGCTCAAGGCGATGCAGAGGGTGCCGTCGTCATCAGTAGCCAGGACTTTAGGCCTGGTGCCACCACCAAGAAGATTTTCCTGCATCCTGGTCAGTATCAGGTGCTTGACCCTGCTGAAGATGATTCCCTCTGGGCTTCCCCGGTCATCCCTCTTTTGCGCGATCTCCCAATCGAACGGTTGGCGGTGGATGTTCCTGCTGTCCATGCTGCGGTTCGTATCGTTGGCATACCCGTAGTTGTTCAGTTGCGCGATCTCATCACCGCTGTAGATGACAGGAATGCCGGGTGCTGCCATGAGGAAACCATGCAGGAGCACGACCCGTTTCAGCGCAAGTTCCGTCTGATATCCATCGTACTCTTCAGTTGCCTTCTCGAGTCCGCACAGCGAGGCACAGGTTCCGCAGTTGCGTGCGTCCCGTGTCTTCGGGTCGGCCTCGTAGAGTCTTCCCCGGCTGAAACTTCCGGGAAAGGAACCTTCATAGAAGGAGATGAGGAATTGCTTGTGGAGAAAGGGATCGAAATGAAGTTCCCTCGCCCTTTTCTCGTCGAACCCCCAACCGATGTCGTCATGACACCGCACGTAGTTGACCCAACACGCTCCCTCAGGTATCGCTGTCGGCAATGCTTCCAGCGAAGATCGCAGCATCCTGGCATCTCGGGTCGCGAGGGTGTTCCACAACTCGACCATCAGGGAGACATTGTAAAGCAGATGGCATTCAGGAGCTTCTTCGGTACCGAAATAGGGGGCTACCTCCTGGGGTGCCATCACGACCTCTCCCTTGATGATGCAGGAGGGAGCGGCGATCTCGAGGACCAACCGGAACATCCTGAGGAGCGTGTGGACCTGCCGTAGGTTCCTGCAGCTGGTTCCCCATTCCTTCCAGATATAGGGGATGGCATCGAAACGGAATATGTCAACACCCCGGTTCGCCATGTGCAGCAACGCGTCGGCCATGTCGATGAACACATCGCTGTTGCCATAGTTCAAGTCCCACTGGTACCGGTTGAAGGTGGTGAGCACCCAACGGTCCATCCGTGCATCATGGGTGAAGTTGCCGGGAGCGATCACGGGAAATACCTCATTGACGGTCCGCTCGTAGGCATCGGGAAGCGTCCGGTCGGGAAAGGTGAAATAGCGTGCCTGACACGATGCATCCCCCTCACGGGCACCGACGGCCCATGCGTGCTCGTCCGATGTGTGGTTCAGCACGAAGTCGAGGCAGACGCTGATTCCCCGTTCATGGCATGCGTTCGCGAAGGCATCGAAATCCTCATCCGTGCCGAACCGTGCATCGATGGAGGTGAAATCACTCACTGCGTATCCGCCATCGTTCGCATCGGAGGGCATCGTGAATACGGGCAAAATGTGAAGATAGGTGATGCCGAGCTCTGCCAGGTACCCGAGCTTCTCCTGCATCGCTTTGAAGTTCCCGGCGAAAAGTTCCACATAGAGCATCATGCCGACCATGGAGGAACCTTGGTACCAACGCGGATTCTCGCTCCGCGAGCGATCCAGTTCGCGCAGGGATCTCGGGCGGTCCTCCCATCGGGAGCGCACCATGGTCATGAGACGATCGAATCCCGTTTCTCCATACAGCGAACGGAAGAGACGAAGCATCTCATCCTTCGCCGCGTCACGGCGGATCTCGAAGTCTCTGCGATACATTGAAGGCGCTTCCATCTGCAATCTCCACTGCATGTTGGTCAGTTGCATGATTTTTTCCCAAATCCACGATAATTACAAGAGCCCCGTCGACAGTCGCCCATGTTGCAATTACCGGTAGGTTGGGGCATAGTTCGGGTACGGAGATGCATATGGCCACCTATATCCAAGAACCTTCACGAACGTTCAATGAATATCTTCTGATCCCAGGGTACTCCTCTGCCGATTGCGTGCCGGCGGCAGTCGACTTGAGTGCACCGTTGGTACGATTCGAAAAGGGAGGACGATCGCCGTTGCGATTGCATGTCCCGCTGGTCTCTGCGATCATGCAGGCGGTGAGCGATGACCGTCTTGCCATCGCACTGGCAAAAGAGGGCGGGCTTGCTTTCATCTATGGCAGCCAGACGATCGAGAGTCAATGCGCGATGGTACGGCGTGTGAAGAACTACAAGGCCGGATTCGTGCCCAGCGATTCGAACATCAGGCCAACACAGACGCTCGCAGATCTGGTCGCATTGAAGAACCGGACCGGGCACTCCACGATAGCCGTCACCGACGACGGCCTGCCGAACGGGAAGCTGCTAGGGATCGTGACCAGCCGCGACTACCGGGAACATCGGATGGAGGGAAGCACACCGGTCTCTTCGTTCATGACACCTCTGGAGCATCTCGTCTGTGGCAGCGACGAACTGACACTCACCGAGGCGAACGACATGATCTGGGATCACAAGCTCAATACGTTGCCGATCATCGATGCACGGGGGCATCTGTGCTCGCTTGTCTTCAGAAAGGATTATGAGAGTCACAAGGAGCATCCGCTCGAACTGCATGACGATGCGAAGCGCTATATGGTCGGTGCAGGCATCAATACACGTGATTTTGATCAGCGGGTTCCCGCGCTCGTCGAAGCGGGGGCGGATGTATTGTGCATCGATTCCTCGGAGGGATTCACCGAATGGCAGGGCAGGACGCTCGCTTTCATCAAGGAGCGTTGGCAAGATCGTGTGAAGGTGGGCGCAGGCAATGTCGTCGACGCGGAAGGATTCAGATACCTTGCCGACCGTGGTGCCGATTTCGTCAAGGTCGGCATAGGGGGAGGTTCCATCTGCATCACCCGGGAAACCAAGGGCATCGGACGAGGACAGGCTTCGGCGCTGATCGAGGTCTGCCATGAACGAGACCGATATTTCCAGGAGACCGGCATCTACGTTCCCATCTGTTCCGACGGTGGCATCGTGCATGACCATCATCTCACCCTTGCCCTGGCGATGGGAGCCGATTTCATCATGCTCGGCCGCTACTTCGCACGCTTCGATGAAAGTCCCTCCAACAAGGTCTTCATCAACGGAAACTACATGAAAGAGTATTGGGGGGAGGGGTCGAACAGGGCGAGGAACTGGCAACGGTACGACATGGGCGGTTCCGATCGCCTCTCCTTCGAGGAGGGTGTCGACTCGTACGTCCCCTACGCGGGACGATTGGGTGACAACGTGCGGCTCTCGCTGGCAAAGGTCCGTTCCACCATGTGCAACTGCGGAGCTACGGACATCCCGCAGTTGCAGGCCAAGGCAAAACTTACCGTCGTCTCCTCGACGAGCATCGTCGAGGGTGGGGCTCACGATGTCCTGCTGAAGGACGATAGGACCTACAGCTACCGACCCTGATCTCAGGAGAGACCGAACGCCTCGTGCAACGCCTCGATCTGTGCATCGCTGATGGGAACGACGTTCCCGATCGCTCTGCTCAGGTAGAGGCTCGCCGCTGTCGCCTCGGCAACCTCAAGCCTGTCGAACGCCTTCAGCAGCGACTCGCCGGTGACGACGATGCTGTCGTTTTCCACGAGGAGTGCTGGGGATCGGCTGGTGATTGCTTCCGAGATCGCATGGGGATCGCGATAGATCGTTTCGAAGGGTAGCTTTTCTACGTCCCTCAGAAGGATATGGCTTTCCGGTATGGTACGGGCATCGAACCGAGCATCGGTGACCGCGAATGCCATGAGATGCAACGGGTGGGCCACGAGGATCGCCTTGACCTCGGGGTGGTCACGATAGATCCGCTGGTGGATCAACACAGCCCTGCTGGGTGTCTTTCCCTTCTCCTTCATGTGGTCCTTCACCCGGACCAGGTCTTCTCCCTGTACGTAGAGTCTGTCTTTGTCATAGGGAGTGATCAGCATCGAATCGTCCGGTAGCCGTACCGAATAGGTTCCGTTGGTCGCGTTGAACAGCCCCTGCTCGTAGGAGCGGTGGATGAGCATGACCATGTCACGCCTTGAGGCAAGTTCCTCTGTCGGGCGGAGTGTGAACTCGATGTCCTCCATATGCAAGTGATCGGTGGTCTCGGACAGAAAGAGTTGCTCGGGTCTGAGGCTCCGTACCGTACCGAGCCGATTGGCTACCGTTTCCAACGCGGCGCTCGACTCGAGTGTCTCGAACGTCATGAACGCCCTGAACAGGGTCGCCGCTCCTATCACCACACCATGATTCTCGAGCATCACGATGTCGCTTCCATGAGCGAACTCAGAGGCTATGCGAGCGCCAAGCTTGGCGCTCCCGGGCAATTCGTAGGGAGCCATCCGGATATGCCTGCAGGTCCTGGCGACCGCGGGAAACAGGGAAAGCGACGGAAGTTTCCTGACGATCGAGAACGCAACCAGCGCGTTCGGATGTGCATGCAGTATCGCATGAAGATCGGGGCGCGCCTCATAGATGGCGAGGTGGAATGGCAATTCCGACGATCCCTTGTGCGCTCCTTTCACCGTACCGTCGGGCAAGACGCATACGATGTCCTGGCGGGTGAGCGAACCTTTGTCGATGCCTGCAGGTGTGATCCACACACATCCTGCCTCATCCCGGATCGAGAGGTTGCCGCCGCTGGTGGTCGTCATTCCCCTGCGGTAGATCCTATCCATGATCATGACCAATTGGTCTGCCGGGTGCAAGAGTGAAAAGTCCATTCGGGCCTCCTGTCATCCGATCATACCACATAAAGTTGAACCTACCCATACGACTTGGTTGACAATCGCGGCGCTGTCATGGTAGGTTCTTCTCCGATACCCCGGGGGGTTAGCTCAGTGGGAGAGCTCCTGCCTTACAAGCAGGCTGTCGTGGGTTCAAATCCCTCACCCCCCAGTCAAGGCTGCCGCAAGGCAGCCTTTGCTATCTCCTGGCACCGTGTTGACAGCGGACGCTCTTGCTCGCATGATGATATGCAAGACCAGGGAGAAGCACATGCCAGGAACCACCATCAAGCACATGAGCTCGCCACTGCTGACCACATCACGTCTCCTCTTGCGACCGTTCGTCCTTGAGGATGCACCTGCGTTGTTCTCGTGGGCTTCGGATACCGAGGTGACCCGTTTCCTTCGGTTTGCCGCACACTCGGACATCGAGGAATCGCGGAAGGTCATCACGCGATGGATAGAAGAATCACGCAGACCGCCGTTCTTCCACTGGGCGATCGTGCGTCGTTCCGATGACCGCACCATCGGTTCGATAGGACTGGAGATACAGAGCCTCCACGACAACAGGGGAGAGGCAGGCTATTGTATCGCCAAGCATGCATGGAACCAAGGGTACGCGACCGAATCGCTGACTGCCGTACTCGATTTCGGACTGGAACGGGCGGGGTTCCACAGGATCGAAGCTTGCCATTCTGTAGCCAACACCGCCTCGGGCAAGGTGATGCGCAAGGCCGGCATGCTCTTGGAAGCAGGCCCGCTGCACCACTACTACCGTGCGGACATGCTCGGCTACCAGGATGCAATGATGTACGTTGCCTTCAGCGAACACTTTTGAACGGTTGCTCACCGAGTGTGCTTCGGGTATGCTCATCATGATGAAACCCAAGATGGAAACGCGGGCAGGGCGAGAAGGAAGGCTGGACCTATGGACATGAAAAATCGATTGCAACGGATCCTCGATGAAATCGAACATGCACGGAACGAAGCGGGAAGGACCGACCCGGTCCATCTGATGGCCGTCTCGAAGACACATCCGTATGAAGCGGTGGAAGAAGCCATGCGATGCGGACAGACGCTGTTCGGGGAGAATCGCGTCCAGGAAATCCAACAGAAATTCCCCTTTGATCGAGTCGGGTCGGAACTCCATCTGATCGGACATCTGCAATCGAACAAAGTGAAAAAGGCCGTGCAACTGGTGGATGCCATCGACTCTGTGGATTCGCTGAAACTGCTGCGGCTCATCGAAACCGAAGCGGGCAAGCTGGGCAAGCGCATCGATATCCTGTTTGAGGTCAACACCTCGGCCGAGAGTGCGAAATCGGGTTTCACCGATGAGCTCTCCTATTTCGAGGCCGTGGAAGCAGCCGCTTCCATGCAATGGGTACGCGTGTGCGGCCTGATGACGATCGGTCCCCTCAGCGACGACGAGAAGCGGGTTCGCAGTGCGTTCGCTTCGTTGCGTGAGCTTGGACAACGCAGTGCCGACCGCTATCCCGACCTCTCGTTTGCCACCCTCTCCATGGGGATGAGCCAGGATTTCCCCTGGGCGATCAAGGAGGGCTCCACCGTGGTACGGGTCGGAACCGCGATATTCGGGGCGAGGGACTATCGATGAAGAGGTACATTGCGCTGCTCTTGCTCGTACTTCTCGTGCTGCAACCGGTCTTCGCCGACTATGTTCCCTATGCTCCCGATGAGTTTCCGCAGTGGAGCATCAAGCTGCGACGGGCGGAGACGCTCGCATTCGGCGCATTGCCGATCACGCTCGGCTTGACAGGATTGACGTATGCGACGGCGAGAGGGCTGGGAGCAGGGACGTTTTCCGACGATCCTTTCACCGACTCACTCGCCGTGATCGGTATCGCAGGTGCCCTCGCGATCGTCGTGGCCCTCGCCGATTATATCATCGGGGAGATGCAAGACTGATGGCTGATATCGCACGCCGGTTCGAAAAAAGGGTGGAATCGCCGGATGAGGGAATGCGGGTGGATCGGTGGATCGCGACCCATTGTCCCGAGTTTCCCCGTTCCGCTGCTTCGGACGAGGGTACGAGCATTGTCGTGAATGGAAATCCGGCAAAGAAGAGCAAGCGGTTGGCCGAGGGCGATACGGTATGCGTCGAATGGACCGAAAGCGTATTCGATCGTATCGAAGGCCAATCCATCGCGCTGGACGTATTGCATGAGGATGAGGACCTGCTGGTGATCCACAAGCCCCAGGGACTTGTCGTGCATCCGGGTGCAGGCAATCCCGACGGGACTGTGGTCAATGCATTGGTGCATCGGTACGGCGAATCGTTCTTCACGCTCAAGCAGGGAGAAGAGGACGCCGATGATGAGGAGACCGAACGGACATCGTTGCGTCCCGGCATCGTGCACCGGCTCGACAAGGAGACCAGCGGCGTCATGGCGATCGCTTTGAACCGGGAAAGTCACCAGGAGCTGTCAGGACAGTTCAAGGACCGGACCGTGGAAAAGCATTACATCGCGATCGTGTGCGGACGCCCGTCGCGCAAACGCGGGAGGATCGAAACCACGTTGGTGCGGGATGCACGCGACCGGAAGAAATTCACGGTCGGTCGAGAAGGGCGGGGCAAGCATGCCGTGACCGATTATCTCGTGCTGCGGCAATGGGAGCACCATGCCCTGGTCCGTGTCCGCCTGCTGACCGGACGGACACACCAGATACGGGTACACTTTCGCTCGATCGGCTGCCCGATACTCGGTGATCCGCTCTATGGGAAGCGTGACTCGCGTTTTCCCGATGCAACGCTGATGTTGCATGCGTTCTCGCTCGCGTTGGATCATCCGCGCACGAAGCAGCGCATGAGATTCCGGGCACCGATGCCTGCGCGCTTCAAGGCAGTGCTCTTGCATCTGATCGGCAAGGAACAGAAACCGCTCAAGTGAGGATGGACGGGTGGCTCAGCTGCTCGAGGTCATCGATCGCCATGGCATCAATCAGTTCCCGATTGAAGAGCTTCTCAATCTTCAGCGCCGAGATCGTGCCGTGCCCGGGGAAGATCAGGAACCGTTCATCCAAGGTCAACAGCCGATTCTTGATCCCCTTCAGCAGCAAAGCCTTCTCCATTACACCGTTCGTACTGCCGATCCTGCCTGCATAGAGGACGTCTCCGGTGAACAGGGAGTTTCCGATTCGGTAGACGAACGAATCCATGGTGTGGCCGGGGATCTGGATCGCTTCCACCGTTATTCCGGAGAGGTCCATGATGGCACGGTCCTGTACCGCGCGTACGGGATGGTCGTACACACTGGGCGAACCGGCATATACGGTCGGATCATAGATCTTCACCAAGGTGCCGAGTCCCTCGGTATGCGCGGCGTGACGATGGGTCAGCAGGACGTGGGCGATCGTGAAGCGGTTGCTCTCGATCCTTTCGATGAGCTCCAGGTCGATATGGCCGGGATCGATCAGGATCGCGTCTCCTCCATCCTCGGGACCGATGAGATAGGTGTTCGCATATTCGTTGAGAGAGAAGTGGAAGAATACTTTCACGGCAATTACGAGAAGCTCGCCTCCTCATAGTTGGAGTACTTGAACGAAACCCCCATGCGCTCGGTGAACCGGAAGTCCGCACTCTTCAGGTTGCAATCGATGAACCTGACATTCACCAGGTGGGATGAGCAGAAGCTCGACGAATAGAGATCGGAAGAGCTGAAGTCGCAGTCATGTGCATCGATCCCCATGAAATTCGTGTGGATGAGCAGCGAATCCTTGAATGAGCAGTTCAACAGCTTGGATCCCGCGACCACGGAGTGGCGGGCATCACACCCGTCGAAGGTACAATCCTCGAAGATGCAGAAATCGAAGAAACATGCCTGGACCTTCGCATCCGAGAAATCGACCCGTTCGAACACGCAGCGTGCGAAATCGCAGGTAGTCAGATGTACCTTGGAGAAATCGACATCCTTGAGGCGGACATCGGTCATCACGATATCGCGATGACGGTGCGAGTCGGTGAGGGTGAAGATCAGCGACTGGAGTACCTCGGCGCTGTTCTGTGCATGCTGGAGACACGTATACATCTCCTCGAGGGCATAGCGCTTGCATCCATCCACTGCACAGGGTACGCATTTGAACATGATTCGAGCCTACCAAATAGGGAAAGCCCTGTAAAGCGAATAACTTGCACATGCACACGATTGTCGGTAGAGTGGTCGCATGAGCGAACGCATAGGGGTGATCACGCGAGGCATCAACAATATCTACACCGTGGTTCCTGTGGAGCAAGCACAGGAACTCTCTGCCGCGACTCCCGTCTTCTGCCGCATCAAGGGGAAGGTCCTGCAGGATGTCGAGGATTCCTATAATCCGCTCGCCGTCGGGGACCGGGTCATCTACACACATGACGGGATGGTGCTGTCGCGGCTCGAACGACGCAACAGCTTTGCACGGTGGAATGCCAAGCGACAGGTGAACCAGACATTGGTTGCCAACATGGACCGGATCCTCTGCATCACGAGTACCAACGATCCTCCTTTCCGTCCCCGGTTCATCGACCGGGCGATCGCATGTTCCCACAAGATTCCCGTCATGATCGTGCTGAACAAGTGTGACCTGGCACTGACAGGGGAAGAGGAACAGCGGTTCCGGCTATATGGGGAGCTGGGGTACGAGATCTTCGCGATGAGTGCGTTCGACCAAGCAGGCATCATCGCTCTGCGAGCGCGTCTCGCGGGATTGACGGTCGCACTGATCGGACAGTCCGGTGTTGGCAAGTCTACGATCACCAACGCCCTGCTCGGAGAGGACGAAATGCAAAGGACCGGAGAGATCTCCAGCAAGTTCCATCGGGGCCGGCACACCACCAACCACGCGATCATGCTGGATGCACGCACCTTCAGGGTTGTCGACACACCCGGCATGCGTGAGCTGCTCGTTCCCCACGAAGATCCGCACGTGCTGGCTGATTCTTTTCCTGAATTCAGAAATCTTGCTCAGAAATGCTCATTTCAGCCTTGTTTGCATGATCATGAACCCGGTTGTGCAGTCAAGGATGCGCTGGAAAAGGGCATGATACACCCCGATAGGTATGAAAGCTACCTGCGGATGATCGCATCGATCGAAGACCGGCCGGAAAGCTGGGAAAGCGATCGACGCTGAGGATGGTTATGGACGAACGGACAATACAGGACCTGCAGTTTCCCCAGGTGCTCGAGGAACTGGCCAGGTACTGCCTCTCGGAGGAGGGGCGCGAAGAGCTGCGATCGCAAGGTTTCCTGCATGATCAGCAAGAAATTTCTTACAGGCAGGACATCGTGGAGGATCTCATCTCGCTCACCACGTATGGAAAGGATTCGCCGATCCCGTTCCCTCCTGTCTCCGAGGTGCTTGATCAGCTGCACCTGGTCGGCGGAAGGCTGGATGGCGAGTCGCTGTATACCGTAGCGCAATACCTTGAGGCGGCACGTCTGTTCACGGAATATTGCCGCATGCCGCGCAAGATGCCTGGAGAACCGACTTCGGACGAACCGGTGAAACCGGCAGGAACCCTTTTCGAGCCGTTCGATCCTGATCTTGCGACCCTTGCCAAAGTCCTCCTCGATACCTTGGAGGCACCGGGTGTGGTGAAACCGAGCCACCCTGCGATCGTCAGGCTGACACGCGAATTTGAGAAGCGGCGATCCGAACGCCAATCATACAGCACTGATTTCCTCAGGACGCATCACGAAGGTGCCTCCACCGTCCAACCGCTGTTCAGGGACGGTCGTGTCGTCCTGCCCGTACGAAACGACCAGCGTTCGACCCTTGAGGGACTCGTGCACTCAACCAGCTCATCCGGTGCGACCGTGTTCATGGAACCCTACCGTCTGGTCGAGCTGAACAACCAGGTCGTGATGGCACAGCAGCAGATCCAGATTGAAATCGCACGGATACTCGCCGACCTGTCGCTGAAAGTACATGCACAGCTGGACAAGCTGGTCAGGTTGACCGAACAGGTCCGGTGGGCAGACTCGCTGTATGCCCGTGCCCGCTACGTGATGCGCTACCAGTGTTGCCGCCCTTCGGCAAGCACCGACGGTCACCTGCTGCTGCTCCAGGCCCGGCATCCGCTTCTGAAGGAACGTGCGGTCCCCATCACCATCGAGCTGGACGAGGGCATCAAGGCCGTTGTGATCAGCGGTCCGAACGCTGGAGGAAAGACGGTCACGATCAAGACCGTCGGCCTGTTCGTGCTCATGCACCAGTTCCTCTACTTCGTTCCTGCAGCTGAGGGGACCGTCCTCCCGCTCTTTCGTTCGGTATTCACCGACATCGGGGACGACCAGTCGATCGAGAGATCGTTATCGACCTTCAGCGGTCACATGCAGAATATCGGGAGGATACTGACCTCCTGCACCTCCGATTCCCTGCTCGTGCTTGATGAATTAGGCAGCGGAACCGATCCGGTTGAGGGTTCGGCCCTTGCGCGGGCTATCCTCGAATATTGCGTCGACCACGGTGCGTTGACACTCGTCACCAGCCACCACAGTGTGTTGAAGCAATATGCCTATGCACACCCGCACCTGGTGAATGCATCGATGGAGTTCGATGACAACACCCATGAGCCGACATTCCGCATCATCGCAGGGCTGCCGGGAGAGAGCCACGCCATCGATACTGCCGTCCGCATGAGAATTCCCCCGGAGGTGGTGGACCAAGCCAAACGGTACATCGGTTCTGAGATGGTTGAGATATCCACGATCATCAGGGAGCTTGAGCAGAAAAGACGGGAGTCGGAATTGCGTGCGAGGGCCCTGGACGATCGTGCCCGGCAGTTGCAGGAGCAGGTGCGGAGGATGGATCTCAAGGACTTGCAACTGAAACAGCAGGAACAGCTCCTCAGGCACGAGCAGATCGGTGACCTGTCCCGGTTCATCGATGAGAAGCGAAGCGAGCTTGAGAACCTGGTGGCACAGCTGCGGGAAGGAGAGATCACACGCGAGAAGACGAAGAAGGTGAAATCATTCATCACCTCGCTTGAGCAACAGCGCACGGTGAGTGAGCAGAAGGTACAGGAACTGGAACGGAAGGTCCTTGAAGAGGAAACACCCGAGGAAGGGGGATTCGAGGTAGGCATGGATGTGCTTGCCGGACCGCACAAGCGGGAAGGCCGGATTGTCAGGAAGGAGAAGCAAGGCAAGTGGCTCGTCGCGATCGGACCGATGAAGTTCCCGATGCACGAGCGGGATCTCAGGCACGTGTCGTCAAGGCGGGCCAAGGAACAGAAGAAGGTGTCCATCTCCTATGAGTCCCGTTCTGTCGCACCCTTGCCCACGGTCGATGTGCGTGGCATGACCCTCGACCAGGCACTCGAGGTGGTGAAGAGCCAGATCGAGGGGGCACTTGTCCACTCGATCGGAAGCTTCTCCATCATCCACGGCATGGGTGATGGAATCCTTGCGCGGGGCATACACGATTACCTCAGGCATGAGAAAGGAGTCTCCTCCTATTACTTCGCACGGCCCGAGGACGGTGGGTACGGAAAGACCTACGTGGAATTCTGA
>Ga0172382_10002666_pt1 | contig 29394 bp, 27 predicted proteins | sample Leawel138RmetaG_FD_122245 | JGI IMG/M metagenome (GOLD analysis project Ga0172382, IMG submission 122245) | Leachate microbial communities from a municipal landfill in Southern Ontario, Canada - Leachate well 138R metaG | ecosystem: Engineered > Solid waste > Landfill > Unclassified | place...
AGGAGAAGCTCGGTTGGGGAACACCGATCTATTCAGCATTCCGCATACAAGGGCGCGCGATTGATGGGCATCAGGTGGGGAGAGGAGAAATCGAGGCCGGTCTCGCGCAGCATCTCGCCCAGGGTGTCGGTCGGAACGGGCCGGCACAGATAAAATCCCTGCGCCTCATCACAGGCGAGACAGGAGAGAAATTGCAATTGGCTACGGGTCTCCACGCCTTCGGCGATAACCGCCATCCCCAAGCTGTGCGCCATGGCGACGATCATTCGCACCACCGCTTCCTTGCGTGAATCTTCCAGCAGATTATCCATGAAGGATCGATCTATTTTCATCCGGTCGATGGGAAACTGGCTGACGTAATTCAGCGAGGAATACTCCGTGCCGAAATCATCGATGGAAAGGCTGATGCCCAGCGTTTTCAACTCCCGCATGCGACCGATGGAAGCGGCAACATTGCGCATCAGATGGCTTTCGGTCAATTCGAGCTCCAGCAGATCCGGGTCGAGACCGGTTTCGACCAGGAGTTCTCGGACCGTATCGACGAAATTGTCCTGGACCAGTTGACGGGCGGAGAGGTTGACCGCCACCCGAAGCGGCGCAATGCCTTCCCGTATCCAGGCAAGCACCTGGCCGACCGCCGTCCGCAGAACCCATTCCCCGAGTTCGACGATCAGTCCGGTTTCTTCGGCGATGGGAATGAATCTCCTCGGCAAAACCTCGCCCAATTCGGCATTGTTCCAGCGCAGCAGCGCCTCCACTCCGGTGATGCGTCCTTCGACCAGGCAGATTTTCGGCTGATAATAAAGGCTCAACTCCTCCCGCGCGATGGCATGCCGCAGTTGCGCTTCTATGGCGTTATGCTCGCGCAGCATCCGATTCATCTCCTCGTTGTAGAATTCAAAGCCATTTTTGCCTCTGGATTTGACATGGTAGAGGGCGGTGTCGGCTCTGCGGATCAACTCATCCCCTGAGTGGCCATCTTCGGGATACTGGGCAATGCCGATGCTGGCGGTGAAAAAAATCTCCTGACCATCGATTTTGACCGGCTGCGTCAGCTGTTTTCGCAATACGTTGACAACCTTTATCTCATCTTCGGCACTGTTCAGCCCATTACAGAGGTGAGCAAACACATCGTCGCCGAATCTGGCCAGGGTGTCGCTCTGCCGGCAGCTCTTGCGCAGGCGTTCGGCCAGGATCGTCAACAGCTGATCGCCCGTCTGATGGCCGAGGCGCTCGGTGATCGATTTGAAGTTGTCGATATCGATCAACGCGACCGCCAGGCGCTGTTGCCGGCGCAGGGCGTCGGCGATCCCCAGGGTTAACCGGTCGGCCAGAAGATTGCGATTGGGCAGGCCGGTCAGGTGATCGTGATTGGCCTGAAAAAACAACTGGCTTTGCAACCGGCGGTGCTCGGTCGTGTCGTGGGTAAACAGGGCCAGGGACTCCCGCCCCTGGTACCGGACAGGGACGGCGGTGATTTTGGCGAAAACCGAAGTGCCGTTGCGGTGGCGAAAGGGAATTTCGCGTTTTTCAACGAGAGTGCGCGCCAGCTCGTTTTCCGCATCCTTGTTTTCCAGCCGCATCAGATCGAGCAGATTCCTGTCGGTCAACTCCGCCAAGGGCCGGCCGATGAACGACATAAATCCGGCATTGGCGGCGATAATGTCCCACGATTCCGGTTCGATGAAGACAACGCCCCCCGCCGTTTGGTCGAAAATCACTTGAAAACGCGTGTGCAGTTCCTCCCGCTGCCGGAGTGAAAAGCGCAATCGGGCGGTGAGCCCATAAACGACGGCGCCACCGCCGGCAGCCAAAAAGCCCAGAATCCAAGCATGCAGCATCATTTTCTCCCCGACCCATAAAAATTGGCGACAAACAACCAATATTTTAAAGAATGTAGAATAAATTAGAAAATTGCAATTAAAAAATAGGGGATGAGTTAAAATTTTTTCGACAATGCTTTTGCCGCGACTGTGTGTGGATTCACCGAAGGAGGTCCGCCAAGAGCGCTTTATTGCATAAATGGATTTTGCGGGTATGAATAACTCATGCTTTCCCATGTCTCCATGCCAACTTCCGGATTTGGTAAAAAAGAGCGACTTTTATTCATAATGGTGTGCAAGGAGATTATCGAGAAAGGAGAAATCGCATGAAAAGATGCAGATGCAGTTTTCATTCATCTGTTCTGCCATCGGTGATGGCGCTGGTCGCCGTGCTTTTCTGGGCCGCTGCGGCGGCAGCCATACCCGTTACCGTTTCCATCGAAAATCTGTCCCCCACCAACGGCGCCCACCTGACGCCGCTGTGGGTCGGTTTTCACGATGGCAGCTTCGATCTCTACAACATCAACCAACCCGCTTCGCCAGCCCTTGAGCGGCTGGCCGAAGACGGCAATGCCGAACCGCTGAGCAACGCCTTCCAGATGGGTGGGGCCGGTACGACACAGGGGGTCCTCAGCGGATCTGCAGGCCCGATCGCTCCGGGTGAAATGGCCTCAATGACCTTCGATCTGGACGGAACACTGGACGCCAACCGCTACTTCAGTTATGCGGCAATGGTGATCCCCAGCAACGATGCCTTCATCGCCAACGGCAACCCGCGCCAGCACACGATCTTCAATCCCAATGGGATGCTTCTGGGGGCGGACTTTATCGTCCGCGGGGTCATGGTGCTCGACGCGGGAACGGAGGTGAATACGGAAATCCCCGAGCAAACGGCATTTTTCGGGCAAACCGTGGCCGATACCGGTGTTGACGAGAACGGCCTGGTCCGTTTCCACGAGGGCTTTCAGGACCCCGCCGCCGGCGGCATCCTAAGCGATCTGCTGTTCGCCGGGGCGGATTTCCGGGGGCCGGGCTATGAGTTGGCGCATATAACCGTCAGCAACGGCGGCGACATGGCGCCCGTTCCCGAGCCGGCGACTATTCTGCTCCTCGGCAGCGGCCTGCTCGGCCTGATCGGTATCGGCAGAAAACGGCAGGACTGAGAAATCGGCCGAATAAACTTCATCCGGAAGCTAGTAAAAATCCGCCGCCGCTTGCCGGCGGCGGTTCTTTTTTCACCGGGCAGCTGAAAGATCGAGGCGGTGGATCGGCATGCACAGATCACGCGGATGGCGGGAGGGTCCAAAAAAAAACGGGAAGACCAAGGTCTTCCCGTTTTTTTTTCTTGTCTTGCTGGCGTCAGTTCGACATGACGAATTGCGCTCGTCGATCCTTTTCCCAGACATCTTCGCTGTTGGCTTCCTGGTTCGCCTTCTTTTCCCCGTAGCTGAGAATTTCGATCCGTTCCTGAGCAATCCCAAGATCCGTCAAGAAGTCCCGAGCGGCCCGCGCCCGCTTCTCCCCCAAGGCCAGGTTGTAGGCGTCTGTACCGCGGGCGTCGGCGTGTCCTTCAATAAGGATTCGAGCCTGCGGTTGCGCCTGCAACCAGAGGGCATTCCCCGTCAGCACATTTTTGCTGTCGCCGGTAAGCAGGTAAGAGTCGAAAGCAAAGAAGATCGTATCGGCGGCACGTTTTACCGCCTCTTTCTGCTCCTCAACGGCGACCGGGACCGGTTCGATGACCGCCTGAGGAGGCGCCACAGGCTCAGGCTCGACAGCAACCGGGGCAGGGGCAACGTCATTGGCGGGCGGATCGTTCACCGCCGTTTTTCCGGCGCAACCGGCCAGAAGCATAGTGGCAAGGATCAGGGCCACAAGATTTTTCATTCTCAACCTCCTTGAGTTTAAAGTGGACATTCTGAATGGGTCACTTACGACAATGGCAGGATGAGTAGCAAGAGTAAGGCCAGCGAGGGGGTTCGCTGCGCTATTAATCCGCCAGACGCCCGCCGGGCGGCTCGGAACGTGAATTAAAATCTTTGGGACGGCATGGAAAAAGAATAATGGGAAGGCGCCGAAATTTGTCCGGGAGGCTCGTGTGTGGTCAAAGCGCATAAGCCGTTGCCGATTTACGTTATTGAAGAGGGGGGTGCCGCGCATTCCTCTCGGCGTCCTCATCGAGAAACCCCACCCATTCCACCGTCAGCGTCGCCACCCCGAACTCCTCCTCCACCTTGCCCTTGAGCACGTACGGCCGCTGGCGCGAGAGCTTGCGGCAGAAGCGGGTGTAGGCCTGGGGGAAGAAGGTGGCGTCGAAGAGGGCGCTGGTGTCCTCGAAGCTGACGAACTCCATCGGCCGGCCGTGCTTGTCCTCCACCGTCTTCGTCGTCACCCACCAGCCGGCGACGGTGACGTAGCGGCCGGCCCAGCGGCCGAGGTCGGCGGCGGCCACCGGCTTCAGGCGCGCCAACTGCCGGCGGTAGAGGAGCAGCGGGTGGCAGGAGACGAGCATGCCGAGGGTTTCCTGCTCCTGACGCAGCACGACGGCCTCGTCGTAGGGGGGAGGGGCGGGAAGGGCGACGGCCGGCGCCTCGTCGAACAACAGCCCGGAGTCGGCGCGCTCCCGCTCCTTCTGCCGGCGCAGCACCTGCCAGAAGAGGGCCGGGCGCTTTTCCTTTCCCTCCAGTGCGTCGAAGCAGCCGGCGCGCACCAGCAGCCCGGCGGCGGCCGGATCGGGATCGACTCGGCGCAGGAAATCGGCGAAAGAGGCGAACGCTCCGCCTTTATTCCGCTCGGCAAGAAGGGCGGTTGCGGTCTGCCGTGGCAGGCCGTGGATCTGCATCAGCCCCATGCGCACTGCGCGCTCCTGCCCGCTGTAGTGCCAGTCGCTGGCGTTGATCTCCACTGGCAGCACCTGCACGCCCAGCCGCCGGCATTCGGACAGGTAGGCGAAGGGGGCGTAGTAGCCCCCTTGGTTGCTGAGCACCGCCGCCATGAATTCGGCCGGATGGTTCGCCTTCAGGTAGGCGGCCTTGGCGCTGACCAGGGCGTAGGAGGCCGAATGCGGCTTGCAGAACGAATAACCGGCGAAGGAGAGAATCTGCTCCCAGCACGCCGCAAGGACCGCTTCCGGCACCCCCTTGGCCAGGCCTCCGTCGAAGAAACGCCGGCGGCAGTCGGCGAGCTTCTTCTCCTTGTGCTTTTTGGAGACGATCTTGCGCAGTTGGTCCCCCTCCCAGGCGGAAAAATCGGCGAGGGCCATCGCCATCTGGGTGATCTGCTCCTGGTAGATGGCGATACCGTACGTTTCGTCGAGCACCTCGCTGAGCAGCGGGTGCAGCGGCGCCCACGGCTTGCCGCGCAGGCGGCCGACGAATTCGCGCACGAAGGCGTTGGCCGCCGGGCGGATGATGGAAGAGACCTGCACCAGCGACTCGAAGAGATCGGCGGCGGAGGCGCTCGGGTCGGGGGCCTCCCCCCACATCTTGCGCAGCACCAGGCGGATGGATGGGGATTCGACGTAGAAGCAGCCCATGGTGCGGCCGCAATGAAAGAGGGCGCGGGTCGCCGCGTCCTCCAGCGGCCGCCAGGCGGCGTAGTCGATGCGGCGGCCGGTGTGCGCCTCAACCGCCGCCAAGGCATCGCGGATCACCGCCAGGGAGCGGTTGCCGAGGATATCGATCTTCACCAGTCCGGCGGCTTCGGCCTGGTCCTTCTCCCACTGGATGACCGGCAGCCCCTTGGCGGTGATCTCCACCGGCACGTGCCTTCGGATCTCGTCGGGGACGATGACCAGCCCGCCGCAGTGCAGCGACAGGTGACGCAGCTGCCCCTTCAAGCGGCGGGCGATCTCGAGAACCTCCCGCCATTCCTCGCTCAGCGCTTCGCCGTGGAAGAGGGGATGGGAGGCGACGGCGCCGGCGGTCTGGTCGGCCTTCCAGAAGCCGGAGATGCGCTCGGTGACCGCCTTGATCTCACCGTTGGGGATGCCGTAGACCTTGGCCACCTCGCGCACCGCCGCCCGCCCCTTGAACCCCACCTGATTGGCGACCATCGCCGCGCGCCGCGCGCCGTATTTGGCGAAGGCGAAATCGAGGACGCCGTCGCGCTCGTCCCAGGGGAAATCGATGTCGATGTCCGGCGGATCGCTGCGCCCCTCGTTGAGAAAGCGCTCGAAGAACAGGTTGTGGCGCACCGGGTCGACGTGGGTGATCCCCAGGCAGTAGGCGACCAGGGAAGCGGCGGCGCTCCCCCGGCCGCAGGTGCGCGCCGACTGGCGGGCGATTTCCTCCACCACCAGAAAGTAGTGGGCGAACCCCTTGCGCCGGATGAGGTCGAGCTCCTTGCACAGCCGCGCCTCCACCCGCTCGTCGATGCCGCCGTAGCGCCACAGCGCGCCTTGGCGGGCGCGCGCCTCCAACTCGGCGCCCGCTTCCTCCTCGGCCATGCCGCGAAAGGCGGGAAAGACGGTGGCGGACAGATCCCAGTCGGTCTTGCAGCGGTCGGCGATGGCGGCGGCGTTCTCCAGCGCCTGCGGGCAGTGGGGGAAGAAATCGGCAAGTGTTTCCGGCGACAGCAGGAGATCCCCCTCGCCGGCGTGCTCCTCCGAAGAAAGGCGCGACAGTTTGGTGTTGCCGGCGATGGCGCGCAGCACCTTGTGCAGCGCGAAATCGCCGGCTTCGAGAAAGACGGCGCGGCTGCTGGCGACGGGGGGGACGTTCAGTTCGCGGACGAGGGCGAGGGCGCGGTGCATCTGGTGACCGGGGGAGAGCTCGACATACAGCCGGCCGGCCGCCGGCCGGCGCAGGGGAGCAAGGACGTCCCGGTCGTCACTGAGGACGAACAGCCCCCGCTGCCGCTCCAGGAGGGCCTGTGGCAGGTTGAAATCGGCACGGCAATGCAGGTCGGAGAGGATGCGGCAGAGGTTGCCGTAGCCATCCTCGTCGGCGGCGAGCAGGACGGCGCGATGGCCGCCGGCCGCCGCCTCGGCGCCTATGATCGGGGCGATGCCCGCGTCGCGGGCGACTTCGAGAAAATGCGGGATGCCGTAGAGGCCGCCCCGGTCGGTGAGGGCGAGGCGGTTCATCCCCATTTGACGGGCGGCGGCGCAGATCTCCGCCGGCGAACGCACCCCCCAGGCCGGGGAGAAGGAGGAATGGACGTGCAGGTGGGCGAAATTTCTCATTTTAAAATAAAGCTTTCACCGCAGAGGCACAGAGGACCAGAGAAGGTCTGGTTTTCTCTGTGTCCTCTGTGCCTCTAGTGAGCGAAGCGACGGGTGTGAAAAGCATTTGCATTGTCTGTTCAACATCTGTCCTGCGGTTCATGCCCGAAGGCCCGCCCCCAGCAGAGGACTTCCCGCCCGTGGCGGCCGCGCAGGCGGTCGAGGGCGTCCTGCAACGCCTCCTCCTGGGGAGCAACGATCGGCGCGGCGAAGAGTTCCAACTGCCGCTCTTCGGCGGTCAGGCGACCGCAGGCGAGGCGCATCGCCCGGATGCGCACCCGGCGGCTGGCGGTGCGGGCGAAGAGATCTTCGGCGGCGGCGAACAGGGGGCGGTCGTGGCTGAGCGGCGCTGGCAAATTGGCGGTGCGCTGCTCATTTACCCCGTCGGCGTAGGTAATGCTCAGGGTCAGGCGCAAGGCTCCTTTTCCCAACCGTCGCAGGTGCAGCCCGCAGCCCTCGGCCAGGCGGCAGAGTTCGGCGGCGAGCAGGGCATCGTCGTTTTCCGCCCGCGGCAGAAAGCTTTCCTCCGTCACCTCCGGGGCGCGTCGGGGCGGCTGCACCGGCGTGGGGTCGATCCCCTGCGCCCGCTGGCGCAGCAGGGGAGCGAAGGAGCCGAAGGCCAGACGCAGCTGCGCCAGCGGCAGGGCGGCCACCTCCCCGACCCGGCGCAGATTGAGGTCGCTCAGCAGCAGCGCCGCGCGCGCCTGGCCGACGCCGGGGAGAACCGAAACGGGGAGGGGGGCGATGAAGCTGCGCTCGCTGCCGCGCAGCACGTCGCATACGCCGGGTTTTTGCAGAAAGCCGGCGGCGATGCGCGAAACCAGCTTGTTGCCCGCTAAGCCGACGCCGCCGTGCAGGCGCAGGCCCGCGCCGATCTCCCGCTCCAGGCGGGCCGCCGCGTCGCGCCCCGGGCCGAACAGGCGCCTGGTGCCAGTAAGGTCGAGGAAGAGACGCCCCGGCGCCGCCGCCTCCCACAGGGGAGAAAAGCGGCCGGCGCAATCGGTCAGCGCCCGCATGCCGCGGGCGAGCGCCTCCGGGTCGGGGGACAGCAGGGTCAGCGCCGGGCAGCAGCGCCGCGCCTGGTAGACCGCCATCCCCTCATGCACCCCTTCCGCCCGCGCCTCGGCGGAGACGCATTGCAGCAGCGCCCGCTCCGAATGCCCGGGCGCCACCGCCACCGGGCGTTCGCGCAGGGAGGAGTCGGCCACCCGGGCGAGGGCGACGGGAAAAGCGGGAACGGAAAGATGGAGGATGTCGCGGTCCATGGAGACACTTGCGTATGTTTTGCGTAAGTTCGGTGAAAAAAAATCCCCCGCATGCGGGGGCTGCAAGGAAAATTCAAGGTTTCCAATCGACTGGATCGAAAGGAAGGTTCTGTTTCTCCCCAAGCCAGATCAGAAGGTCCGGTTCCGCCATGCACCAGACCAGGGTATCGACCGCTATCCCGGACAGCCTCCCCTTCAGGGGCGGGGAATCCCTTCTTTCGAAAGCGGAAATAAAAGCTACGTGCTGGTGCTCATAACCGGCAGCCTCGGTCATTTTCAACAGCTCACCCTTTCTGGCCTCGGTGACCGGTCCATCCGAATACACGATCTCGACAAAGACCAGAAGGGTATTTTCGCGCCCCAGATCGGCCAACACCAGATCCGGCAGCAGGCGCTGTTGATCAATGGGCAGGCCGAGATCCCGCATAAGCCGATCATCCTGCAAGACGACTTTGTTCCCGCTTTCACTGATCCAGAGGACGGCCGGCTGGCGTAGAAAGCGTGCGGCAAACTGTTCAATCACAGCTTTGGCGATAAGAGAGCTGTTCCCGGTAGCGAGATTGCGCCTTTCGCCGTTGGGCATGGTAACCGAAACCGCGCCCTCGCCGGCCTGGCGCTCCTGCATGATGCGCACTCTGGCCAATTCGGCGGTGGAAAGATAGCGTTTCTGCCATGTCAAAGCCTCATTCTCGAACTGACTCTGCGGCAACAGAAAAAGCTCCGCAAAATGTTTACGTAGAGCGTATCTCCTCTTGTTGCTGGTGGTGGGACGCACGGATTGACAACGACCGCGCCTTTAGGAACAAACCCGTCTCGAAGCGTTTCATCCCGGATCTGCTCCCGGGAATTATCGGCATACCATCGGTTTCCGCCGGGTTCGTATTTGGCCCGAAGGCATTCCTGGCGGTAACGCTTCCGGCTGCTCTCGTCCTGGAGTTGCGTTTGCTGCTGTGTGAATCGGTAGATGTGCTTCGGCGCCAGCCAGACTCCCCGGTTTTCGATCGCATCGATATAGAGCATGACAAAGACGGTTTTTGCTGCGGTATCTCTGGTCACATAGCCACGGTCTGCGGTCCCCTCGGGGAAAACGAATTCGAGGCGTCTCTGGATCTCGGCGATATCAGGCAGCGGCGCGGATGCGAAAATCGTCATACATCTCCTTAATGGCACGCTCAAGAACGTTCTTGCCGGCCCCCTTTTCGATGAGTGCCTCCAGCCGCCCGCAGACTTCCGGCGAAGGTAAAGGCATGGACTCCAGTTCGTAAGCGGAAACCGCCGCAGACCCGTTGATGCATCTGAATATCCGGTCGACGGTTTCGCTGTTGAGCAGGGCGGCGATCGCGCTGGCGGACACCAGCGGTTCACGTCCGGGAAGTGGGCGTACCATGTTCAGATGATTCTCCACCGTTACCCTTCCGCCATTGGTGTCGATAAACGACTGCGGCAACTCCGCGGCGATAAGGCGTCGCGATTGCTCCAGTGCTGTCGTGCGCTGCAGTAAAACACAAGCGCTCCGCACGATATTGGGGTCGTTCTCCCTGGCCGGCTTGAACCAAGGAACGTGATTCCGGCCGGTTGCCTTGAAAGTAAATATTCCGGAGCCGGATGGTTCGACGCATTCGGCCCAGATCAGCGGAATGGCCCCTTTCACCTTGTCGGCAAACAACCTCTCTTTGTGGCGGTTCCAGACCAACGGTCCCGTGGCGACGCAATACCCAAGATCAGCAAGGCGGTAGGGCAGAGAATGGCAGATTGTCGCCAGTCTCGATTGGTCGGGGGTGCGGGGCAGGATCCAGGGTTTCTCCGGACTGTCAGACAAAGTGTAATGACCGTTTGCTACGATCTCCACAGCTCCGGTTTCTTTCAGTGTCAGGCTGGATATGGCTATCCTGCCGCCCACCTCTTTCTGCTTTTTGTAAACAGCAAGCAACGTTTCCTGCAGGGCATCCGCAAAGACGGCTTCGCGGTCGGCAATAAAATCAATCGCCACGGGCGGAGTTTCGGAAGCCAGAACCGTCCGAAGCGATTGAAAATACTGCCCGCCCAGAAAACTGGTCGGCGTTACATAGGCTATTGATCCTCCAGGGGCGATCAGGCGGGCCGCCAAGTCGCAGAACAGACCATAACGGTTGGCATGGCCGTAAAGGCTGCGGGACCATTTCGACCGCTCTTTTTCTGAAAGTTTGATGCGGCCGTAGGGAGGATTGCCGACAACCAGATCAAAGTGATTATAGAAGGACTCTGGTGTGCGCAGGCTGTCGCCAACCTGCACCAACTCGGCCAAGGGACGGCCAGCCGCCGTTATATCGTCTTTAAGAAGCAGGGTGACAAAGACCGTGGATACCCAGGCGCTGAACGGGTCGATTTCGAAACCTTGCAGATGCGTTTCAATATGCGCCAGGCGGGTCTCCGGAGGAAGGTGGGAAAGGGATGCCATCATACGTCGGGCGACCGGGGCCAGAAACGCCCCGCCGCCGCAGGCCGGATCCAGAACCCGAGCGCAGGACCAGTCAACTCCAGACTGCTCGGCCAGGTCGAGAAGCCGTTCCACCAGTGCGGGAGGGGTATAAAAGACCCCGTATTGGCCTCTGTAATCGTCGGGGAGCATAACCGTGTAGGTGGTTCCGACGAGATAGGCCGCCATTTCCATGTCCAGCGATTGGGCCAGGAAACCCATTTTTATGGCAAGAGGATGGGCCAGGGGCTTGACAGGTGGTGTGTCTAGAGAAGGGCGATAGGCGGTCAGTATCCCGGCGAGGAATCTTCGCGCAAAACAGGAGGGATTTTCCTGCTGGGCGGCCAGTCGCCTGGCCTGATTGCGGGCCGCTAGAAAATGCTGGAGTGACGCATTCATGCGGGCATCCTACCTTTCATGAAATGATCCGTCAATTGGGGAATCGAGCACGCGCTGCGCATTTACAAACAATGCCGGATGACCCCGATGACCACCCCTTCGATGCGGAAGCTTTCCTCGTTTTCGACCATGATGGGGGTCATGGTGGGATTGGCCGGGTGCAGTTCGATGCGCTGTCCCTTGCGCTGGAAGCGCTTCACCGTCGCCTCGCCGCCGATCAGGGCGACCACCGTCTGGCCGTTGCCGGCCTCGGGCTGGCGGCGCACCACGACGTAGTCGCCGTCGAGGATGCCGTCGCCGATCATCGAATCGCCGCGCACCCGCAAAACGAAGTTATCCCCCCGCCCGACCATGGAGCTGGGGACGTCGATGCTCCCCGGCGTCTCCACCGCCTCGATGGGCCGGCCGGCGGCAACCACTCCCGCCAGGGGGAGTTCGGCGGCCCTCGGCGGCGGCGTCCGCACCCGCATTCCCCGGCGGGCATTCCAGGTGCGTGCCAGCGCCCCTTCCCGTTCCAGGCGCACCAGGTAGTTCTGCACCGTCCCCAGCGAGCGGAAGCCGAAAGCGCGGGCGATCTCCTGCTGCGAGGGGGGATACCCTTCCCGCTCGCAATGCAAGGTGATGAAATCGAGGATTTTTTTCTGCTTCGGGGTTAACGGACTCACGGCACAAGCTCCTTTGCGAGATGTTCAAGAATAGGCGTAAGTTTTGCGTAAGTCAAGGCGGGAAAATTGAATTTGCAGATCTGCGAAAGACCGCCAACGCTTTGCAGTTTTGCAAAACATTGTTTTTTGCCGCTTCCTGCTTTCCCGATCACCGTATTTTATCTCCGCCGAAGGGCCCCGAAGCCCGTCATTCGTGACAACAGCCGTTTTTTCCGCCCCTTTCGGCGCAAGCGATTTTCCCGCCTTTTCATCCCGCCGGACTTTTTGCATTTTTGCAAACCGATGCCAGACCTGATTATTCGAAATGGTTTGTCGCATTCGGAAGTCGTTGAAATATAAAAGGAATAAATGTTTTTTAAAGATTGGTATGCCGGTTGCTATAGGGAATGGCAACAGGCATTTCCGACATCAAATCGAGGTATCTATGCAGAGCAGCACCGTATGCCCATTCTTTCGCAAAGGTGAAGACTACTGTGAAGTCGGCGGCTGCGGCTACATCTCGTCCCACGATGTCACGGTGATCATCGCCTACTGCCACAGCCGCCACCACACCTGTCCCAAATATGAGGAGTTGGCCACGCGCTACCCGCGGGAATGGCAGGCGGCGGCGGTCGAGTCCTCCCCCGGGCGTCTGTTTCCCGCAACCCAGCCCGCCGGCTGGCCGGCGCTGGTCGAACCGCACGGGAAACCTTTGGTGAAACCCTTCCGGGTCAATTGGCCCCTGCCTTTTCGGCTGCGATATGCCGCTGTTTATCAAAACACCCTTTATCCACGTTCCAATTCACCAAAGGAGAGAGAGATGACAACCAACGCAAGCACCGTGAAGTCCAAAGGCTGGCAGGTCGTGATGGCCGGCACCGGCATCAACCTGGCGCTCGGCATTTTGTACGCCTACAGCATGCTCAAGGGCGACATCGGCAAACTCTTCAGCGGCGCCGGCGACCCGTATGCCGTGGCCTGCCTCGCCTTCGCCTTTTCGATGATCCTCGGTGGCAAGGCCCAGGACAAGGTCGGTCCCCGTCTCACCGCCATTATCGGCGGCCTGCTGGTCGGCGCCGGTTTCATCGTCTGCTCGCAAACCTCCAGCTACTGGGGTTGGATCCTCGGCTTCGGCATTCTTGCCGGCAGCGGCTTCGGTTTCGGCTACTCGGCGGCGACCCCTCCCGCCCTCAAGTGGTTCTCCCCGGCTAAAACCGGACTGATCGCCGGCATCGTCGTTTCCGGTTTCGGCATCGCTCCCGTTTATCTGGCCCCGGTCAGCAAGTACCTGCTCGGCACCTATGGCCTGCACAACACCATGATGATTTTCGGCGTCGCTTTCATCGGCATCGTCTGCGGCATGGCGATGTTTATCAGCAACCCGCCGGTCGGCTATATTCCCGCCGGGGCCGCTCCGGCCTCCGCCAAAAAATCGGCGGCCAATGACAAAGAGCCTGGAGAAATTCTGCGCGAAGGCCGTTTCTACAGCCTGTGGTTCGCCTATTTCGTCGGCGCCGGCGCCGGCCTGATGGTTATCGGCAGCATGGCCGGCATGGCCAAAAAGAGCATGGGCGAGTACGCCTTCATCGCCGTCGCCGTCATGGCGATCGGCAACGCCGCCGGCCGCATCATCGCCGGCATTGTCTCCGACAAGCTTGGTCGCGCCAACACCCTGATCCTCATGTTGGTTTTTCAGGCCTGCCTGATGTTCGCCGCCATCCCGGTGGTCGGCAACGCCCAGTCCGGCGCCGTCCTGGTCACCCTGCTGGCGACCTTCATCGGTTTCAATTACGGCTCCAATCTCTCCCTCTTCCCCTCCTTTGCCAAGGATTACTGGGGCGTGAAGAACTACGGCATGAACTACGGCCTGCTCTTCTCCGCCTGGGGCATCGGCGCCTTCGTGCTGGTTAAGGTTTCCGCCGCGCTCAATGCCAAATTCGGCGGCAGCACCATTTCTTTCGCCGCCGCCGGCGTGCTGCTGCTGGTCGGCGCCGTCCTCTCCCTCTCGCTGCGGCCGAAAAAGAGCGAAGCGACGGTTACCGTTCCGGCTCTCGAAGGCGTCGAGGAAGAGGATATGGTGCTGGAGAAGGCGTCCCGCTGATCCGCCCTTTTCTGGCAAAACGCCCTGTTGCAGGGTATTGAAAGGCAAAAACCGCTCCCTTCCGGGGGCGGTTTTTTTTAACACGCCACCCCAGAGGGCCGACCGCCAGGCCGAAAATGACGACGATCCACGGCATGCTGCGCCAGCGCCGGGCGCCGCCGATGGCCCCGGTAACCGCATCGACGAGATAGCCGAAGGCGCCCAGCAGGGCATCGGGAACCGGCAGCACATGACTGATGCGGGAGGTCAGGATTTTGCGGCTGCCGTCGCGAAAAACGATTCCCAGACGCTGCCGATGACCTTCATCTGGAACAGTCCGAGATAGGTGGCGATGGCGAAGCCGACGAGGGCAAGGACGATGATGGGCAGGCGCTGACGCCAGATCGAGGGATTATGGTTCCATCCGGGGGGGATAGTCGTCGCATCCGCCATGAATCGCTCTTTTCGCCGCCTGCGCAGAAAATTGGGCGCACTCTGCTACGATTCTGCCGGATTCACGGAGAAATTCAACTTTCGCAAGATTTCGTCGCGGGGATGACGGTTTTTACAATTTGCCGGCGGAGGGAATTTGCAAAAATGAGCGCCTCAACTCTTCGGCGATAATGGGCCTGCTGAACAGGAAACCCTGACCGAAACGACACCCCTCATCCTTGAGGAATTGCAGTTGGTCGGCCGTCTCGATTCCCTCGGCGATGACTTCAAGGGACATGCTTCTGCCGAGGGCGATGATGGCTCTGGCGATCGCTGCGTCGTGCGCCTCGCTGCCGATATCGCGGATGAAGGAGCGGTCAATTTTCAGTTTGCCGATGGGAAAACGTTTGAGATGGTTCAGGGAGGAGTAGCCGGTGCCGAAGTCGTCGATGGCCAGGTGTATGCCGCGCGTCTTAAGCTCGTGCATGGTGTCGATGACGCCGGCCAAATCATCTATCAGGGTGCTTTCGGTGATCTCCAGTTCGAGTCCAGATGGGTCGAGACCGGTTTCCGCCAGGCAACTTTCGACCATGGCGATAAAATCGGGCTGCTTGAACTGGCGGCCGGAGATATTCACCGCCATGCGCAGGGGAGCATAGCCGGCCTCCTGCCAGGACTTGCTTTGCCGGCAGGCGGTTCTGAGCACCCATTCGCCGATAGCCACGATCATCCCGGTTTCTTCGGCCAAGGAGATGAAATCGAAGGGGAAAATCACCCCCCATTCCGGATGCAGCCAGCGCACGAGGGCTTCCATGCCGATTATCTCGCCGCTGAACAGATCGAATTGCGGTTGATAGTGCAGGAACAGTTGATCCTGATTGAGGGCTTTGCGCAGGTTTCCCTCCAGCACCAGCAGATCGTGGGCGTGGGCGTTCATCTCCGGTTTGTAGAACTGGTAATTGTTGCGACCGCTTTCCTTCGCCTGGTACATGGCGATATCGGCGCATTTCATCAGCCCTTCGAGATCGCGCGTGTCGTCGGGAAAAATGCTGATTCCGATGCTGCCGGTGAGCGTCAGTTCGTGCCGGCCGATTTGCATCGGTTGCGCCAGGGCGTCGAGGAACTTGCGCGCGACGGTCGCCGCGTGCGACGGATCGTTGAGTTGCTCGATGATAACCAGAAATTCGTCTCCCCCCAGGCGAGCGATAGTGTCCGCTTCCCGGATATGAGACTGCAGCCGGCGGGCCACTTCGCACAGGACGGCGTCGCCGGTTTCATGCCCGAGGGTGTCGTTGATGTTTTTGAAACGATCGAGATCGAGGAAGAGCAGGGCGATCTGGTGCTTGCTCCGACGTGCCTGATTCAAGGCGTGATGTAACCGATCATTGAACAGCAGCCGGTTGGGCAGGTGGGTTAACGTATCGTGGTGGGCCAGATACTGCAGGCGGTTCTCATGCTCGCGCAGTTGGCTCTTGACCCGGAGTTGCTCGGTGTGGTCGGAGAAAAAAAGAACTCCGCCGATGACGTTCTGCTCCTGAAGAATCGGATAGGCGCGGTATTCCACGGGAAAGCATTCGCCGTCGGCGCGACGGAACGATTCATCTTCGGCGGTGCAGATTTCCCCCTTTTGCACCGCCTGCAGAATGCGGCACTCGTGCCGGGGATGATTGGCGCCATCCGCCCGGGCGTGGTGGATGGTGTCGTGGACATTCCGGCCGACCAGATCCGCTCGGTCGCGGATGCCGAGCATGAGGGCGGCCGCCCGATTGCAGATCGTGCAGTTGCCCTCGGGATCCATGCCGATAATCCCCTCGCCGGCCGATTCGAGGAGCTGGCGCAGCTGCCCCTCGCTGCGGCGCAGATCGGTGATATCCCGCACCACCTCCACGCCGGCGATAATCTCGCCGCGGGCGTTGCGCACCGGGCAGGCGACCACCTCCAGATGCAACAGGCCCTTTTCCGTGTTGGCGACCGTTTCGCGCCGGTGAATCTCGCCGTCCTCGAAACATTCGACGAGCAGACAGCCTTCGCAGATCTCTTCCCGGCCATGATAGGCGCGAAAGCACTGCTCTCCGACCCGCATGCCCTGCCGTTTCTGGTGCGCGAGATTCTGATAGACAATGACAAAATCCCGGTTCTGCATGGTCAGGCCGTCGCCAAGAGCGGCCATAACCGCCTCCACCTGACTTTTTTCCTCAAGGAACGCTTCGGTCTGTTGGGGTTCGGGGATATTGCGGGAGATGCAGATTACATAGCTTTTTTCCGCCATGCGCACCAGGCGGTGGCTGACCTCCACCGGGAAATACCGTCCGTTCTTGTGCTGGTGACGCGATTCGAAAAAGGATTCGTCCCGGCGGGTCGCTTGTTCGATGAAAGTTTTCCAGCTTTTGTTATCCGGTGCGCCCCCGGCAATATCGGTGATGGACAGGCGCAGAAGATCAGGTGGATCGTATCCCAGGTTGAGCGCCAAACGTTCATTGCCATAAAGCAGACCGCCCGTCTCCAGATCGACGATGTAGATGGCATCGTTGGACTGATCGATCAGTTGTCGGAAGAGTTGCAAGTCCGCTATCACAGAGACCCCAGGCAAGAGTTTCGGGCGCGATGCCGAAGATGCAAAAAGATTCTTTCATCCCTTTTCATCGAATAGAATACTTTTTCATGTTTGTTGTCAAGATCGTTGCTCCGTTCCATCCGCCCGGAGACGGGCAAGTGCTTGTCAAAGCCATCGATGCCGGGCGATAATCGCCGAAACTCTTTGCCAGGAAACGAGTCGAATGCACCGGCGCGGAAAAATCATCCTCCTCCTCTTCTTCCTTTTGCTCCCTGGCTTTAATACGCTGGCTTTCGCCGCCGCGAGTCCATCCCTGGACAGCCTTTCCCGGCTTAAATACGGGTTGTGGCCACCCCTGCTTGTTTTCGCCCTCTGGTGGCTGGTGCGCGGCGGCCGGCCGGCGCCCGGTAAACGCGTGGCTTACCCGCAGAAGATCTATACCATCGCCCTGCTCGGCGCTGTTCTCCTGTTCGGCTTCGCCTTGGGCCGCGAGCCGAATCCGGTGGGGGCGTTGGTGGCCTTCTTCCCGTGGGCCGCCGAGGCCCCCTGGGGGAGCCGACTGCTTGGCCTGCTCTTTTTCTCCGTGCTGGCTCTCGTCGGGACCAAGCTGATCTGCGGCTGGGGTTGCCCCTTCGGCGCCGTGCAGGAACTGCTATATAAGATTCCCCTGTTTCGCCAAAGCAAGGAAATCCAGTTGCCTTTCCTGATCACTATGGCGGTGCGCACCCTGTTTTTTCTCGCCTTTCTTTTCGTCGTCATCGGCGGTGGCGGCCTGTACGCGCATATCGATCCCTTCCGCCTTTTCGACGGGCATTTTGGTCCGCCGGCGGCGATTTTCGTCTTTCTGCTGCTGCTTCTCTCCCTTTTCGTCTACCGCCCTTTCTGCCAGATCTTTTGCCCCTTCGGCTGGTTCTCCTGGTTTCTTGAGCGCTACAGCCTGTTCGGCATCCGCATCAATCGCCGCACCTGTTCGCGATGCAACGCCTGCGCCAACGCCTGCCCGCTGGAAGCCGCCCGCGGCCGCCTTCTGGCCTCTCCCGTTCCCGCCGACTGCTTCTCCTGCGCCCGCTGTCTGCGCGGATGCGCGGCGGGAGCCATCGATTACGGCTGGCGCCTGGGAAAGAGGGGCAAGCGCGGGATGCGGGGTTGAAGACACAGGCTCATCGATAACTTGCAAGCTTGTATTATGGGACCGCCAGTTCCTTCAGCCAGTGGTCAGACAGGCGGAAAATGTGCGCGCCAGCAGGGGATTGACCGCTCCCGGCGGCAGGCCGAGGAGCGGGACCAGTACATTGACGCCGACCACCTGTAGCAACGCATTTCCCCCATAGCGCAGTCCAACCGTCGAATGATAGACTTGAGAACATGCCGCAGCGAAACGCTATCCGTCAGCCAGCCACCCCCCTCATCCGCCTGCGCGGCCTGAGCAAGATCTATCCCGAAGGGGAGCGGCAGAGGATCGTTTTTCAGAATCTCGATGCCGATTTCGGCCGGGGGGAGATGGTTGCCCTCATCGGCCGCAGCGGTTCGGGGAAATCGACCCTGCTCAATCTGATCAGCGGCATCGATCTGCCCACCGGCGGAAAAGTCGAGATCGGCGGCGCCGTGCTCACCGGTCTGTCCGAGCGTGAGCGCACCCTGTTTCGCCGCCGCCACATCGGTTTCATCTTCCAGTTCTTCAATCTCATTCCCACCCTGACCGTACTGGAAAACCTGCTCCTGCCCCTGGAGCTGAATGGGAAGATCGGCGCCGAAGAGCGGCGGCGGGCGGCGGATCTGCTGGCGCGGGTCGGTCTGGCCGACCGTCCCGACAGCTACCCGGACCGCCTCTCCGGCGGCGAACAGCAGCGCCTGGCCTGCGCCCGGGCGCTGGTGCACCGGCCGCAACTCATTCTGGCCGACGAGCCGACGGGGAATCTCGATGCGGAAACCGGCGCGCTGGTCATGGCCCTGCTTGACGATCTGGTGCGCCAGGCCGGGGTGACGTTGCTGCTGGTGACCCACAGCCGGGAGTTGGCCGGCCGCGCCGATCGCGTGCTGACTGTCGGCGACGGGCGGCTGAGCGCAGCGGAGGCGTGGTGATCCTCTGGCGCGCCAGTTGGCGCACTTTCCGCCGCCGTCCGCTGCTGCTGCTTTTTTCGGTGCTCGGCGTCGCCCTCGGGGTGGCGGTGGTGGTCGCCATCGATCTCGCCAACAGCAGCGCCGAGCAGGCTTTCCGCATCTCCGCCCGCGCCCTCTCCGGCCGCGCCACGCACCAGGTGGTCGGCGGCCCCGGCGGGCTGGACGAGGAGGTTTACCGGCGCTTGCGCCTGCAAGTCGGAGTGCGCGCCAGCGCGCCGGTGGTGGCGGGGTACGCCGCCGTTCCCGCCCGTCCCGGATACACCTTGCAGGTCATGGGGGTGGACCCCTTCGCCGAGACGCCCTTTCGCACCTATGTCCCCGCCGTCGGGGGGCGGGGAGAGCTCAGCGCCCTGCTCACCGAGCCGGGGAGCGTTCTGTTGCTGTCGGCCACCGCCGAAGATCTCGGCATCGTCCCCGGCGATGAACTGGAGTTGGAGATTGGCGGCGGACGCCGCACCGTGGTGCTGCGCGGCTACCTGCGGCCGGGGGACGAGATCGCCGCCCGCGCCCTGGTCAACCTGCTGCTCACCGATATCGCCACCGCGCAGGAATATTTCGGGGAAACCGGAAAGCTCACCCGCATCGACCTGGCGCTTCCGGAAGGGCCGGAGGGGCAGGAGATGCTGGCGCGGGTCCGTTCCGTCCTGCCGCCGTCGGCCACCGTCATCGCCGCCGGTAGTCGCGGCGATTTTCTCGCCCAAATGACCGAGGCCTTCCGCCTCAACCTCACCGCCCTCAGCCTGCTGGCGATGGTGGTCGGCATGTTCCTCATCTACAACACCTTCTCCTTCTCCGTCCTCCAGCGCCGGGAACTGCTCGGCGCTTTGCGCACCCTGGGGGTGACCCGGCGGGAACTCTTTCTTCTGGTCCTCGGCGAGGCCGCCCTGGTCGGGCTGGCGGGGACGGCCCTCGGCATCCTCATCGGCTTGGCGCTGGGCAGCGGACTGCTGCATCTGGTCACCCGCACCATCAACGATCTGTATTTTGTGGTGGCGGTGCGCGATCTGGCGATCAGCCCGCTTTCCCTCGGCAAGGGGATCGCCCTCGGGCTCGGCGCGTCTCTGGCGGCGGCCCTGGCGCCGGCCTGGGAAGCGGCGATGGCGGCGCCGCGCACGGTGCTTGCGCGCTCGACTCTGGAAAGCGGCCGACGGCGGCTGACGCCCCTGGTCGCCGGCGTCGGATTGGTGCTGTTGCTTGCCGGTGGCGCCATTTTTCTGCTGCCCGGGCGCAGCATTCCCCTTGCCTTCAGCGCCCTGTTCTGCCTGATCGCCGGCTATGCGCTCATCGTCCCGTGGTTGGCGACGGCGCTGCTGCGCCTGCTGCAATTTTCGTCGGGCCGGGTTTTCGGTCTGCTCGGGCGGATGGCCACCCGTAACCTGAGCGCCTCCATCAGCCGCACCGGGGTGGCCACGGCCGCCCTGGTCGTCGCCGTCTCGGCCACTATCGGCGTCGGTATCATGATCGGCAGCTTTCGCCTGACCCTCGTCCACTGGCTTGAAGATTATCTGCGCGCCGACATTTACGTGACCGCCGCCGTCAGCGGCAGTCGGCCGCCTCTGCAACCGGTGGTGGTGGAGCGCCTGTCCGCCCTGCCCGAGGTGCGCCTGGTCACCCGGGCGCGGCATCTGGAACTGGAATCCCCGACGGGACCGACCTCCCTGTTTGTCGTCGATATGCCGGCGGAGAGTTTCGCTGGTTATGACTTCGCGAACGGCGATCCGGAGCAAATCCGCCAGGCGCTGCTTAACGCGCCGGCAGTGATCGTCTCCGAGCCGTACGCCTACCGCCACCGGCTGCAACGGGGGGACGCGCTGCGCCTGCGCACCGCCGGCGGCGAGCGGGAATTCGCCATCGCCGGGGTGTTCACCGATTACAGCAGCGATCGCGGGCGGGTGGTGATGAGCCGAAAAATTTACGAAGAGTATTGGGACGACCGCACGGTGGACGCCGTTGGCCTGTATCTGGCGCCGCAAGCCGACGCCGAAGAGGCGGTCGCGGCGGTGCGCCGGGCGGTGGGCGGTGGGCAGCAGGTGACCGTCTATTCCAATCGCGGGTTGCGCGAGACCTCCCTCGCCACCTTTGATCGCACCTTCGTTATTACCTCGGTGCTGCGCATGCTGGCCATCCTCATCGCCTTTGTCGGCATTCTCAACGCGCTGATGGCGATGCAGATCGAACGGGCGCGCGAGCTGGCGGTGCTGCGCGCCACCGGACTGACGCCGGGGCAGTTGTGGGCGCTGGTCACCGGCGAGACCGGCCTCATCGGCCTGCTCGCCGGGGTGCTCGCCATCCCCTTGGGGATTTTGCAGGCGCTGGTGCTGATTCTGGTCATCAACCGGCGCTCCTTCGGCTGGAGTTTGCAGATCGATCTCGCTCCGGCGGTTCTCGGCCAGGCGTTCCTTCTGGCGCTGGCCGCCGCCCTGCTCGCCGGCCTCTATCCGGCCTGGCGCATGGCCCGCACTTCGCCGGCCCTCGCCCTGCGGGAGGAATGAGATGCGCCGCTTCGCGCCCATCGGTCTGCTGCTCCTGCTGGCGATCCTCGCCGCGCTCGTCCTCTGGCGCACCTGGCCCGCTCCCGCACCGCCCGAAGCGGAGCGCCTCTCCGTCGCCGAGACCCTCGGCGGCGCGGCGGCCGAAGGGTACGCGCGGGCGACGGAAGCGCGTCCCTTCGTCTTTCCGGTCGATCACGGTCCGCATCCGGACTTCCGCACCGAATGGTGGTATTTCACCGGCAATCTGGAGGATGCCCGGGGGCGGCATTTCGGCTATCAACTCACCTTCTTCCGCGTCGCCCTGGCGGCGCAAATGCCCGAGCGCGCTTCGAACTGGGCCACCCGGCAGGTCTACATGGCCCATTTCGCCCTCACCGATCCGGCGGGAAGCAGGTTTTACGATTGGGAGCGCTTCAGCCGCGCCGCCCTCGGCCTGGCCGGGGCGCAGGCCGAGCCTTTCCGGGTCTGGCTGGAGGATTGGTCGGTCATCGGGAAAGGGGAGGGGGCGAATATTTTCCCCCTGCGTCTGCGGGCGGCGGCCGGGGAGGTTGCCATCGATCTGCTGCTGGCGCAGGGCAAGCCGATTGTGCTCCAAGGGGAGCGCGGGCTTTCGCGCAAAAGCGGCGAGGCGGGAAACGCCTCCTACTACTATTCCCTCACCCGGATGCCGACGACCGGCGTCGTCCGCCTCGGGAAAGAGGAGTACGCGGTGCGCGGCGCCTCCTGGCTCGATCGGGAATGGAGCACCAGCGCCCTCGGCGCGCAGGAGACGGGATGGGACTGGCTTGCGCTGCAACTCTCCGACGGGCGGGAGCTTATGTTCTACCGCCTGCGCCGGCAGGATGGCCGTTCATCCCCTTTTAGCGCCGGCACCCTGGTGGAGCCGGACGGCACGTTTCGCGTCCTGTCTCCTGGGGAGGTGGAAATCCGCGAACTCGACCACTGGCAAAGCCCGGCCAGCGGCGCGCTCTACCCCGCCCTTTGGCGATTGCGGGTTCCCGACGCCGGCATCGACCTGGAGATCGTACCGTGGCTGGCCGATCAGGAACTGGACGCGACGGTGCGCTACTGGGAGGGGGCGGTGCGGATCCGGGGAGAATCGGCGGGGATGGTGGTGTCCGGTAACGGATACATCGAGATGACCGGTTACGGCAAAGCCGACGAAAAATAGCCCAAACCGCCTCACGCCCACTCGCTGCGCTCGTTCGCGACGCAGAGGGCGCGGAGAAGGCAAAACACTTCTGGCTTTTTGTTTTTGGATTTCTCTGCGTCTCTGCGCCTCTGCGCGAGATCGCCTTTAAACCGTCTCACGCCCACTCGCCTGCGCTCGTTCGCGACGCAGAGGGCGCGGAGAAGGCAAAACACTTCTGGCTTTTTGTTTTTGGATTTCTCTGGGTCGCTGCGCCTCTGCGCGAGATCGCTTTTAAACCGCCTCACGCCCACTCGCTGCGCTCGTTCGAGACGCAGAGGGCGGAGAAGGCAAATCAGTAACTTCTCCTTTATTGGGTCAGCGAGCGTTCCTGGATTTCCTTTTTACGCCGCTCGTATTCTTCCCGGGTGATCTCGCCTGCTTTGTAATCCTCATCAAGTTCTTCGATGGCTTTGTGCGCCTGGTATTCGTAGGCCGCTCCCGCGCCGGCGGCGCCGACCGCCGCTCCGCCGTAGAAGCTCCTGCTGCAGCCGCTCAATCCAAGGATTCCGACTAGCAAGCCGAAAAAAAGAATCCAATATATCTTCATTTTGGCGACTCCTTTACTGGTAAGGGTTGCACCATCCCTTTACCTATAAAACCGCCGGCCGCATTGTCAAACGCGGCCGGCGAAAAGAGTCCACTCCGATTTAGCCTCCAACGATCAAAAATCCATGCGCAGGCCGAGGGTGAGGTTGTGGGTGACATATTCGGACTCGAAATCCTCTCCGTTGGCATCGGTGAATTCGGGATCCAGGGCGGCGAAATACCGGTAACCCAAATCGAGGTAGAGCCGGGGGGTGAGCTGCCGGGCGACGCCGGCCAAAACCTGCCAGGCGAACACGATGTCGTCATCGTCGGCCAGGGAACTGTCGGCGACCCGCAAATCGTCCAGGGTGATGCGTGTCGCGCCGGCGCCGAGGCCGACATACGTAATCCAGGGGAGATTGCCCCGGTATTCGCCGATGGTGTTGAACATGACGCTGGCGGCGGTAATCGAGCCGCTGCCGGCAATGTCTCCACTCTTGAAATCCGCTTCGTCCAGCTCGTTCTGTCGCCAGTTGAATTCCATCTCGACCCGGCCGGAGCCGATGTTCGGATAGGCGTCGCGCAGATCGTACCCGAGCGCCGCCCCCGCCTGCCAGCCCGGATCGAAGCTGAAATTGAAGGTGCCGTCGTCGCTGTCGTTTTCGACATCGTCGACCATCGCCGCGCCCCCGTGCAGGGTGAGATAGAAACCGCCCTCGGCGGCGAAAGCGGCGGGTGCGAGCAGGGCCAGCAGGCAGCCGGCGAGCAGGATGTATTTCATGATGCCCTCCCGAGCATAGAATAAAACACCGGTTATTGGGTGACGGTAATTTCCTTTGTACCGCTGATTCCGTTTAAGGTCGCGGTCACGGTCACTGGGCCGGTTAAGCTGCCCTTAAACAGACCGTTCGCGTCAATGGTGGCGGCGTTAGTCGGAACCCTGTTCCAATTGACCTGGGAGGTGATCACCCGGCTGACATTACCGGAATATTTGCCGGTGGCAATCAACTGCAACTCGCCGCCGATCTGCACGGTATTGGATGCCGCTGAGATTTCGATGCTCTGCAGCGTGCCGACGGTGAGGGCGGCGGCGCCACTTCCCCCCCCGGTACTCGCCGTGATGTTGGTGCTGCCGGCGGCTACCGCCGTAGCTACTCCTGTGGCGGAGATTGTTGCCACCCCCGTATCGCTGGAACTCCAGGTGAAGGTGGCCGAAGTCTGCTCGGTGTCGTCGCTCATGAATGCTGTGGCGGTAAATGGATGGGTTTCGCCGGGGGGCAGGGTCACGGTGGCGGGAGAGACCTCTACCCGATCAAATACCGCCGGAGTCACCGCGAAACCGGCGGTCCCGGATTTAGTGCCGTAGGTGTTTGCGAAGGTTGCGTTAATATCCGCATCGCCAACGGCGACGCTTTGCGCCAGGCCGGCTGCATTGATGGTGGCAACCCCGGACGGCGTGGCTTCCCAGGTGACACTCCCCGTGAGATCCTGCGTGAAGCTGTCGGGGGGAAGGCCAAACAATCCCTGGGCATTGAATTGCTGCCGTCGCCCTTTGGCTACGCTCGCCGTGGCCGGCGTGACGGTCAGCTGCTGAATAATCGCATCGGAGACCACGAAACCCGTCAAGGCCCCGGAAATGCCGTTGAGAGAAGCGGTGATGTCCGCCAGCCCGGCTGCCTTGCCATTTGCCAGTCCGGCGGTGTCGGTAAACTGCAGAACGCCCTCATTTCCCGCCGCGACTTGCCAAGTTGCAGCGTCGGTGATGTCACGGGTGAACTCCCCCGAAAAATTGCCGATGGCGAAAAATTGATTGCTGGTGCCTGCAGCGATCTGTGGGTTCACCGACTGGATGGTAATGGCGGTCAGCAAGACAAAATCGTTTTCCCGGGTCGGGTCGTCGGGGTCGCCACAGCCGGCCAGCAGCAGCATCAAGATCCAAATCGCACCGATCAAACGTTTCATCGCATCCTCCGGTTCAGGTCAGAAATAAGTTCAGGCAATTACCACAGATGAATCGCAGCGGCAAGGCCAATGTTAATTTGCCTCGTCTTGACACCGCTGCCGCAGCAGGACGGCGAAGGCTTCGGCCGCCGGCGACAGGGAGCGCCCGTCGCGGCGGGCCAGCCAGAGGCGGCGCTCCACCTGCAACCCCTGCACCGCAACGGCATGCAGATCGCCCCGTTCCCGCTCCCGCCCCACCGACAGCTCGGAAAGAAAGGCAAAGCCGAAGCCGCTGGCTACCGCCTGCTTGACCGCCTCGTTGCCGCCGAGCCGGACCGCGACCCGCAGGCGCGCCGGATCGAAGCCGGCCCCCCGCAAGGCCTCGTGCAGCGCCCGGCCGCTGCCGGAGCCGCTTTCCCGGGCAATGGTCGGCATCTGCGCCAGTTCCTCCAGCCGCACAGATTCCCGCCCGCGCCAAGGGTGTTGCGCGCCGACCATCAGGTGCAGCCGGTCGGTCGCCAGCGCCGTGAAATCAACCCCCTCGGCGGCGAAACGGCTGCCGAGGACGGCCAGTTCGACTTCGCCGCCGAGCAGACGGTCGAGGGCGCCGCGGCTGTCGCCGGAGAGGACCGACAAGACGATGCCGGGATGACGGGCGGCCAAGGAGGTCAGAATTTCGGGGATGAGGTAATCGGCGGGGATGTTGCTGGCGGCCACCGCCAGCGGGGCGTTCGCCAGTCCGCGAAAGCCGGCCATCGCCTGTTCCAGTGCCGCCAGTTCGCTCCGCACCCGGCGGGCGTGGCGCAGAAAAAGTTTGCCCCCTCCGGTGAGCACCGCGCCGCGGCCGGTGCGATCGAGGAGGCGAATGCCGATTTCGTCCTCCAGGGTGGCGATATGCTGGCTGACGGTGGACTGGGTGAGCAGGGTGGCCTCCGCCCCCCGCGAAAAGCTTCCGGTGTCCGCAACGGCCAGGAAGATGTCGATCTGCCGCAGATTCATGGCGAAGTCCTATGGATATTTTCGATGGGTTCTATGGAATTTATCGAAAATATCCGTTTGACCCGCCGCTGTCAATCCATTACCGTCGGCCCCCTCCCGGTGAAAAATCGCTCATTTATCCGCCATATTCAGGACGATCTTCCCCCGCGCTTTCCCCGTTTCGCTGTGGGCAAAGGCGTCCCTGGCGTGTTCCAGCGGATAGGCCCGATCGATGACGACGTGCATCCGGCCGGCCTCGATCTGGCCGCGCATCCAGTTCATGTCGGCGCTGTTGGGGTGCACGACGATGGTGCGCGCCTTTTTTCGGGTGAGAAAACCGGTGAGGTACTGATTGAGCAAAGTGCCGGGCTGCGGCAGGGTGGCGATGTAGACGCCTCTGCGGCTGAGAATCTTTTTGCACGCGCCGAAGGATCTTTTGGCGACGGCATCGAAAACGACCTCGTAAAGATTGCCGCCTGCGGTGAAATTTTCCCGGTGATAGTCGATCACCCGGACGGCGCCGAGATCCTTGACCAGGCCGGCGTTGGCGGCGCTGCACACCGCCGTGACGCTCGCGCCGAGAAGCCGGGCGATCTGCACGGCAAAGGTGCCGACGCCGCCGGCGGCCCCGTTGACGAGCACGCGGTCGCCGCGGCCGACGTGACCCAGATCGCGCAGGGATTGCAGGGCGGTAAGGCCGGCAATGGGGATGGTGGCGGCCGACTCGTAACCAATGCCCTCCGGTTTGAACCAGGCGTGTTTTTCGTTGACGCAGACGTACTCGGCATAGGCGCCCAGGGTCTTGATCCCCGGAAAGGCGACGACCTGGTCGCCTCTGCTGAAGCGCTGCACGTCGACGCCGGTTTCAACGACTTCGCCGGCGCATTCGCTGCCGAGGATGTGCGGAAAAGCGAGCCCGGCGACGATCTTCAACTGGCCGCTGCGGATTTTCCAATCCACCGGATTGACGGAAGCCGCATGCACCTTCAGCAGTATTTCGTGGCGTCCCGGGTTCGGTCGGGGCATGTCGCGCACCTCGACCACTTCGTTGCCGCCGTATCGCTCGATGACCACCGCTTTCAAGAACCCTCCCCGGAGCAGAAAAAAGTCCCCTCATGCGCACGTGCCGAGGGGACTTTTGGCGACTCAAGCCAGCGAGCTAATTGAGCATTTTCTTGTCCGGAAACGGAATCACTTTGCAATCCTCTCCCTTGTTCTCCCGCCGCTCGCGCATGAAACCCTCGGGGTCGTGCAGCACCCGCTGAAAATCCCCGAATCCTTCCCAGAACAACTCGACCATCCGGTTCATGCGCGCCACCGGATCGCGGTAGCGGCCCAGGTCGGCGTCGATGCGCATTTGCAGACCGTACGCCCGCGCCCGGTGATTTTCCGGAAATCCTTCGATCGTTTCCTCGATCAGCAGGCGGCGCATCGCCTCGAAGGCTTCGGGGTCGGCGCGGTACAATTCTCCCAGGCGGGCGATCATCTCTTCGGTATTGGTCGGCGGAGTTTCCATCCGGGCTCCTCTCTTGCCCTCGTATGGTTCTTATCCTTAGCAGGAATTAAGGTTAAGGCAGTTTCACGCAATTGCAACCGGAAAAAACGGCGCGAACCTGCCTATCCTCCTGCGAATGGCGCGGCGCTCCGGCCTTGGCGTCGGCTCAGCCAACGCCGCCTGGTGAACGCGCCCGCCTTCTTTGTTCCTTCGGTGCTGAAAGCCCTTCGGGAATGAATCAGTCGCGCCCACTCGGACGTTCGCTCGCCTTCGTGGCGAACTGGCGGGTGTAGAGGACGAGATACCAGCGGTATTCCGGCCGCACCACCCGTGGCAGCACCGGTTCGTGGCCGATGCCGGTGAGCATGGCCCGCAGGAGGCGGCCATCGCTGTAGTTCTGGATGGCGGGTTTGCGCAGGTCGGCGGGGACCGGCATATAGCTCTGCCCGACGGGGCCGGCGCCGAAGCCGTCCTCGCCGTGGCAGAAGACGCAGTAGTAATCGTAATAAACCTTGCCGCGCGCCAGCGCCTCGGGGGAAGAGCCGATGGGATTTTCCAGGCGTTCGGCCGGCGCTTCGGCGGGCAGTTGCGCCGCCGGATGGACCGGCACGCTCTCCGCCGGCGGCGCCGGCATGGCCGCTTCGAAGGGGCGCAGGTGAATTTGGAGGCGCATGCGCGGCCCCATGACCAGTTCGTACAGGAAGAGCCCGCCGACCACCGCACCGCCCAGGCCGCCGAAAAAGACGCCGATTTTGACCCAGCGGATCACTTTTTTGTAGGCGACGCTCATCGGTCGGCTCCCGGCTGGTCAACCGGAGGAAGGAGGGGCAGGGCGCCGGGCAGCGGATGAATCTGCTGGACCGGTTCCATGTTCTTCGGCAGCTGCACCGTGGAATAGATCGATTCGGCCGGGGTGAAGGCGGTCTGGCCGTAATCCCAGTAGCGGTCGGCTTCAGGGATGACGGCATGAATCCACATCGCCCACAGGATCAGGCTGGCGCTCCAGGCGAGCAGAATCACCCATCCCCAGAACTGCGGCAGGATTTTGTATTCGTCGTATTTTTCCGTCTTCGGGACGGTGTCGTGCCGTTCGTGGCGTTTCATGGCCTCACCAGTTGGGCGGAACGATGGAGTAGAAAAGCGGGTACAGAATCGACCAGAGGGCGATGCCGACCAGCGTCACGACCAAAATCCACGGGAAGGTGAGCCGTCCCCAGCGCCGCCAGGCGGCCAGGGAATCGAGGGGGAGATGGTATGATTCCCGCTCCTTCATTCGCGGCCGCCACCCGGCGGTGTAAAACAGCAGAATCGCGAGCATGAAGATCAACCCGCCGCCCAGGCCGAGAACGATCCACTGCGCGTACAGGACTTCGAGCAGAAACATGGTGCAACTCCGAGGTTCAAGGTTAAGACCCGCGAATCACGGATAACGAATCACGAATCACGATCTTTTTCCTCCTCCACCTCCGCCCACAGCGCCAGGTTCCGCGCCCGCTCCTGGTCGCGGAAGTGGCCGGAGCGGGCGGCCCAGGCCGCGGCGAAAATGACAGCGCCGAAGACCAGGGCGGCCCAGGTCAGCCAGACGCGGATGAACTCAGCGGCCATCGGTTTCCTCCTCGTAAGGATTGAACTTCTGCGGCGTGCCCGCGGCGGGGCCTTCCGACTCCGGCGGCGGATAGGGGTTCACCCACGGTTCCTCGTACGCCGCGTCGATGCCCTCCGGCGAGATATCGGCATCGGTGTAGCCGATGAAGTGGACGGCGATGAAATTGGA
>Ga0172382_10002667_pt1 | contig 29378 bp, 29 predicted proteins | sample Leawel138RmetaG_FD_122245 | JGI IMG/M metagenome (GOLD analysis project Ga0172382, IMG submission 122245) | Leachate microbial communities from a municipal landfill in Southern Ontario, Canada - Leachate well 138R metaG | ecosystem: Engineered > Solid waste > Landfill > Unclassified | place...
CCGGAAATCAACCTGCTGGTCCACGATGCGGTCGCCGCGGCCAATGGCTCGATCTCGGCCGAGCACGGGCTCGGCCAGCTGCGCCGCGACGAGGCGGCGCGCTACAAGTCGCCGGTCGCGAAGGCGCTGATGTGGCGGCTGAAGACGGCGCTGGACCCGCTCGGCATCATGAACCCGGGCAAGGTCCTGGCGCCCTGACTGACACTGCCAGAGCCTGGGCCGGCCGCGCCTGAGCCGGCCGCGCCTGAGCCGGCCGCGCCTATCCGCGCCAGCGACGCACCGGCCCGGTGTCCAGGTGGATGAAGCCCGACTTCGGGTAATAGCCGACGCCCCCTGCCTGCATCGACAGAGCGGCTTCGCGCACGCGGGCCAGTGACACACCGGGCAGCCGGATGTCGATCGCCCGGCCCGACATGTGGAAGCTGTTCCTGGCAACGCCGCTGCTGCGCCGGACGAGCATCGCATTGGTGCGCGGCGAACGGTAGCCCGAGATCACGTTGAAGGGATCGCCGCCGATACCGAGCAGGCGGGCAAGCTGGCTCAACTGCTCGAGCAGCGCCGGATCGATCGTGTGGACGTCGCCGGTGCGATGGTCGCGCAGCGCCTGGTTGATCCGGAACAGCGCATCGGTCAGATACAGCGGGCCGTCCCGATAGACGACCTGCAGGGACTCCTTGGTATGGATGTTGACCAGGGCCAGTTTCGCCGGCCGCCGGACACCCTCGAAATCCGCCAGCGCCAGGCGCGGCGCCAGCAGCATTCCGGCACTGCCGACCGCGGCGCCCAGGGCGCCCCGCATCAGCCAGCGACGTTCCTGCCCGCGACGCGCCAGCGACCGGTCATGCATCGGTTGGTTCATCATCGTGCTCCTTTCAAATAGCCAGCGGTCCCGACCGGCTGTGCCTGGCCGTCCCGTTGCTCGATCATCCTCGCCACCTGCGCCCAGTCGATCGCAGCGCTCGCGATCCCCTGCACGTCGGCCATGCGCTCCACAGCGGCCAAGCGATCCCCGCCACGCCGGTAGGCGTCGGGATTGGCCTCGAACCAGATTTCGCCGGCCGCGTCGCGGGCCAGCAACAGCGGACGATACAGGATTTCTCCGCGGGCCCCGGTTACGACGCGCGCAAACAGCTCGGCGACATCGTCCGGATGCATGCGGATGCAACCATGAGAGCGAAAGCCGTAGATGCTGGCCGGCGCGTTCGTGCCGTGAATGCCGATGCCCGGCAGGCTCAGTCCGATCCAGTGCCGACCGAGCGGATTGGCCGGCCCGGGCGGCACCTGCGTGAGCACCGGCCGCCCCTCGCGGCGCATCTCCTGCTGGATCGAGCGCGGCACGTACCAGGTCTTGTCCTGCTGGCGATTGAGTACCACGAAGGGGCCGATCGGCGTCTGCCAGTTGCGCCGGCCTACGGTGACCGGCCAGGCACCGGCCAGCCGACCGCCCTCGAACAGGAAGGCCATCCGCTGCGGGACGTTCACGACGATCCCGTCACTGACGTCGTGGCCGAGCGGTACCAGGTGGCGGGAGCGCACGAACAGTCGCTCGCCGGTCTTCAGATGGGCGTCGGCCGCCAGGCCATTGGCTTCGGCGATCAGGCGGTAGGCGATCCCGTAGCGGGCGCCGAGTGAACTCAGGCTGTCGCCGGCCACGACCGGATGCTCGATCGCGACTTCGACGAACTCGACAGGCTTGCCTGCGGGCGGCTGTCCGGCAAACCGGCTTGCCGGCGGCAGGCTGGCAGATCCACCGGCCGGAGGCAGTCCGGCAGACGGGTACGCCGGCAACTGCGCCGCACCAGACGGCTCGCAGGCGGCACGGGCCACGACAACCGCAAGCAGGGTCGACATTGCCAGCGCACCGAGCACCCCCCTGCGCACCCTCAGCCTCCGTCGGTCACATGCCGAGATAGGCTTCGCGCACCCTTGGATCATCGAGCAGTTCGGCACCGCCGCCCTCCAGCACGATGCTGCCATTCTCCAGAACATAGGCACGATCGGCCAGCCGCAGCGAGGCCGCCACGTTCTGCTCGACCAGCAGGATCGTCATGCCCTCGCCGTGCAGCCGGCGGATGATGTCGAAGACTTCGGCGACCACGGTCGGGGCCAACCCAAGCGAAGGCTCGTCGAACATGATCAGCCGCGGGGCGCCCATCAGGCAGCGGCCGATCGCGAGCATCTGCTGCTCGCCACCCGACAGGGTGCCGGCCAGTTGCCCGGCCCGCTCTTCGAGGCGCGGAAACATCTCGAAGACATGCTCGAGCATGGCGCCGGCACCGGCGCGCGCCCGGGGCAGCAGGGCGCCGATCTGCAGGTTCTCCAGAACGCTCATCGACGGGAAGACCTGACGCCCCTCGGCCACCTGGCCGATGCCCAGGTCGCAGACACGATGGCTGTCGAGCCCCGCAATGGCGGTCCCGTCGAAGCTGATGCTGCCGCTGCGCGGCTTCAGGATGCCGGCCACGGTGCGGATCAGCGAGGTCTTGCCGGCACCGTTGGCGCCGATCAGCGCAACGATCTCGCCGGCCTGCACGTCGAGACCGACCCCATCGAGTGCCTGGGCATCACCATAGAAGACGGACAGCTGGTCGATCGACAGCATCAGTGCGCCACCTCGCTGCCCAGGTAGCTTTCGAGCACCCGCGGGTCGCGCGCGATCTGTTGCGGGGTGCCCCGGGCGATGATCTCGCCGTGGTGCAGCACATAGACGCGCTGGGCCAGCGCCATCACGGCACGCATCACGTGCTCGATCAGCAGGATCGTGACGCCATGTTCGACATTCAGGCGCCGGAAGACGGCCACCATCTGGTCGGTCTCGGTCGGCCGCAACCCGGCCATCACCTCGTCGAGCAGCAGCAGCCTGGGCTCGGTGGCCAGCGCCCGCGCGACTTCCAGCCGCTTGCGATCGGGCAGGGTCAGGCTCGACGCCGGCCGGTGGCGCAAGGCCCACATGTCCAGCCCCTGCAGGGCGCGCGCCGCCCGCTCCCGGGCCAGTTCACGATCGGTGGTGCCACGGAAGCCGCCGACCATCGCATTCTCCAGCACGGTCATGTCGGCGAACGGCTTGACCAGCTGGAAGGTGCGGCCGATCCCGGCAGCGCAGACCTGGTCGGCCCGCAGCCCGGCAATCTCCTTGCCGAGGAACCGGATGCTGCCGGTATCGGCCGGCAGCGCGCCGGCGATCAGGTTGAACAGGGTGGTCTTGCCGGCCCCGTTCGGACCGATCAGCGCGACCACCTCGCCCTGACCGACCGTGAGCGCGGCATCGGCCACCGCGCGCAGGCCGCGAAAGCTCTTCGATACGCCGCTGACCTCAAGCATCGTCGGCATCGTCACGATGGCGCGCAAAGCCGAAGCGCCGGGCCAGTCCGGGCCAGATGCCGTGCGGCATGAACATGATGGCCAGGGCCAGCGCAACGCCGTACAGGATCTGCTTGGCACCCGGAATCTCGTAGCCGGACGCCGCCAGGGCCTCGTTGATGCCTTCGGACATCAGCGTCAGCACCGCAGCGCCGAGGATCGGGCCGAACAGCGTGCCGATGCCCCCGATGATGGGCGCCAGGATGATCTCGATCGACCGGCCGATGCTGAAGATCTGCTCCGGGAACAGGTTGTTGTAGAAGAACGCGAAGAAGACGCCGGCCAGGGCGGTCATCCCCGCCGACACCTGGATCGCGTACATCTTGTAGCGAAAGGTATCGACGCCCGCAGCCAGCGCCGCCTCCTCGTTGTCCCGGATCGCGCGGAAGTAGAAACCCGGCCGGCCGCGCATCAGCCAGGCCGACAGGATGAAGCCGCCGACGGTGAGCGCCAGCGCAAGGTAGTAGAACATCAGCGGGTGACCGCGCAGGTTGAGCAGGTCGACGCGATCCTGCTGGACCACCTTCAGGAAGAACCCCCCCGAGCCACCCACCCAGTCGAAATGGTCGAAGCCGATCCGGGTGAACTCGGCGAAGGCAATCGTCAAGAGCGCGAAATACGTGCCCGAGATGCCGAAGCGGAAAGCCAGCCAGCCGACGACGCTGGCCGCGAGCACGCAGACCCCCACCGCCGCCACCATGCCCACCCAGGGGATGATGCCGAAGTGCTGGTACAGGGCCGCTGCGGTGTAGGCCCCCAGCCCGACGTAGAGCGCATGGCCGATCGAGAGCTGGCCGCAGAACCCCATCATGACGTTCCAGGCCTGGCCGAGGTAGGCAAAGTACAGGATCAGGATCATCACCGACAGCAGGTAGCGGTCGAGCGCCAGCGGCAGCACGAGCAGGCCGGCCAGCAGGAGCAGCAGCGCCGTGCGGGAGCGCGCCGGTGCATCGGTGAAGACGGCGACGAGATCACGGCGCGCACTCATGCGCAGGGCTCCGAACGGCTCCGGAAGATCGGGTTCATCATGGGGTCAACGTGCCGAGAACAGGCCCTGCGGCCGGAAGGCGAGCACCAGGATCAGCAGTGCGAAGGACAGCATGCTCTTGGCCGACGGCGTGATCAGCAGGCCGGCCACCGACTCGGACACCCCGATCAGCACCCCGCCGGCCAGCGCCCCCACCATCGAACCGAGGCCGCCGATGATCACGATGATGAAGGCCAGCAGCGTGTAGGCCGGACCGGAAATCGGCGTGACATCGACCAGCAGGGTCAGCAGGCAACCGGCCACGCCGACGCAGGCGGTGCCCAGGCCGAAGGTCAGCGCGTAGAGGTGGCGAACGTTCAGGCCGACGATCTGTGCGCCGAGCAGATTGTCGGCGCAGGCCCGGATCGCCTTGCCGAAGGGCGTGAACCGGAAGATCGCGAACAGCACCGCGCAGGTGGCCAACGCCACCACCGCACAGATGATCCGGACCTTGTCGATCAGCAGCGGCCCGATCTCGACCGAATCGAGCACATAGTCGACCTGCACGTTGCGCGCATCGGGCCCGAAGATCACCAGCAGCACATTGACCAGCACCAGCGCGACCGCCAGCAGCAGGATGAACTGCGAATGCTCGGGCCGGTCGATGAAGGGGTTGATCAGGCCGCGCTGCAGCAGGTAGCCAAGCCCGAAGAACACCGCCGCCACCGGCGCGACCAGCCACAGCGGGTCGACGCCGGAGTAGGCGAACACCACGACCACGACATACATCGCGACCGCCATCAACTCGCCATGCGCAAAATTGACGATGCGCACGACGCCGTAGATCACGGACAGGCCGAGCGCCATCAGCCCGTAGACGAGGCCGGTCAGCAGTCCGCTGATGACAATATTGGCAATCGCGTCGATGGGCACGCGATGATCTCCCCGGAACTGTTATGAAGAGTAATCGTCGACTCAAGCAGCGAGCATAGCCAAAAAAAAACGCCGAGGAAACCCCGGCGTCTCTGCGAGCCAGCCGACCTCAGGCCACACGCCGGCGACGGGCCGCCGCAATGCCGGCGAGACCCAACCCCAGCAGGCCGATCATGGCAGGCTCGGACACGGTCGACTGAAAAGTGGTCGGAACGACGGGCAAACCCCACGACTTGTCACTGCCGCCACACGCCCCGCCAGGCAGCGTCTGGCTCCCGTCACACAGTTGCTGGGCTCGAATACCGACGATCCCGAGCATGTCCTCGGTCAGGTCGATTTGATCCGATTCGACGGTGAAGCTGAAGGTCTGGATGCCGTCGTAGCCCGTATTGCCGAGGCCGAACACCATCTCCCACTCGCCGTCGTCACCGGCCTGGGCAGGAATCTTCAGTCCGTTCAGGTTGCAGCCGTTACCACAGAGATTCCCGTTGGCGATCTGGACATCCTTCGCAGTCACCAAAACGCGCCCCGCCGGCGTCACGTTCGAAAGCGTCAGCCCACCCACGTCGACGTCACCCAGGTTCACGAACAAGCCAAGGGCTTCGGCATTCCACGGATCGACTGTGAGATGAAAGTCGAGAGCCCCCGCATTTTCGGTAATCGTCAGGATGTAATTCCCCGACTGCCCTTCGTTGGAAGTCCAGGAGTTGTAGACGACCGCCGCGCTCGCGACCTGCGCGCAGACCGCCATTACGATCCCTGTCAGAAGTTTTTTCACAGCATGTACCTCGCTTGATTCCCAGGGCGCGTTCAAATGACTGCCGGGCCAGTGGAATTACTCAAGCAAATTTCATGCCTAAAATATCAAGCCATTGATTCAACAGGATTTTATATCAACCATCAGGAGCTGCAAAGAGTCCGTTGTCAGAATTTCCGACATCCTGGCCCCGCGACCCGCAGTGGCTATGCGCGGGTCGCGGGCAGTGCCTCAGCCGCGTTCCCGCCAGCCCGGTACCGGGAACACCGGCTTCATCTGTGCCGCAGCCTGCGGCAGCACGACCACCGGCTGACCGCCGCGGTTCTGGATGCAGGCCGACGCGATCTGCGTATTCTGCCCCTTGGCGTCGAAGCTGATCGGCCCGCCGACCATCATCCGCTCGGCGATGTGGGTCTGGCGGATCGCATCGGCCAGCACGCTGCCGTCGGTGCTGCCGGAACGCTTGAAGGCATCGGCGGCAATCATCAGCGACTCGAAGGTGAAGCCCACGTTGAGCGCGTGGAACATCAGCTTCTCCTTCGGGAAGCGCTTGTCGAAGACTGCCTCGACCTGCCGGGTCAGCGCCGCATTCGGGTTGTACCAAGGCACATTGGAGATCGCGTAGTCGGAGAACTTCGGACCCAGCGCCCGGTAGAACTGCGCCTCGTACATGCCGGGCGAACCGGGGCTCATGATCCCCTGCGGCGACCAGCGCTGCTTGACCATTTCGCGCACCATCAGGATCGCGTCGTTGAGCCGGCTGACCAGCATCACGATGTCGGCACCCGACGCCTTGGCCTTGGCCACCTCGACCGACAGGTCGCGGGCCGCCGGATCGTAGGAGATCGTGTCGACGACCCTGAACGGCAGGTAGTCGAGCTTGGGCAGGATCGCCGAGATGCCACGCGCCATCGACTGTCCGAAGGTGTCGTTGACATGCATGAACACGGCGGTACGCGGCGCGGTGTTGGTCGCCTGGAAGATGTCGCGGAACAGCGACAAGCCGTTGTGGATCAGGTCGATCGCCGTCGGGAAGTTGCGGAAGGTGTAGCGATAGCCCTGTTCGGTGATCTGCGGCGCCGCAGCGATGTTGATGACGAACGGGATCTTGCGCTGCTCGGCCACCTGGGCGATCGCGGCGGCGGCACCCGAGTCGAAGGGGCCGACCAGGATCTGGGCGCCGTCGTTGATCAGCTTCTCGGCGCGCGAACGGGCCACCTCGACGTTGGTCTCGGTGTCGGCGTTCATCAGCTCGACTTCGACACCGTACATCTCGCTGAGCAGTGCCGGCGCAATGTCGGCGCCGAGCTGGCAGGACTGGCCGATGAAGGCCTGGGTGCCCGAGCGCGGCAGCAGCACGCCGACCTTCAGCTTCTTCGGCTGAGCCCGGACGATCGCCGGAGCGGCCAGCGCGGCCGAGCCGGCGACTGCCGAGCCGGCAGCAATGCGGTTGAAGTCACGACGGTTCAGTCGATGCACGGCAATCTCCTCAGTGATGTAACGAACAGGCTCAGACGTCTGCGTGCCCGCCCGCCTGGTCCCGCAGGACGCGTTTCAGGATCTTTCCGGTCGGACTCTTGGGCAACTCGCCGACCACATCGACGCGCGAAGGAATCTTGTACGCAGCGATGTTTTCGCGACAGTACGCGATGATCGCATCTGCCGACAAGTTCTCGCCAGCCCGCGGCACCACGGCCACCGCAACCTGCTCGCCCTTCTCGGGGTGGGCGATGCCGTAGACGGCCACTTCCTGGATCTGCGGCATCCGGTACAGGTACTGCTCGACCTCCGCGGGCCAGACCTTGAATCCCGACACGTTGATCATGTCCTTGACGCGATCGACGATGTAGACATAGCCGTCGGCATCCATCCGGCCGACGTCGCCCGAGTGCAGCCAGCCGCCGCGCAGCGCCCAGGCGCTGTCCTCGGGGCGGTTCCAGTAGCCCTGCATGACCCCGGGGCCGCGGATCACGATCTCGCCCCATTCGCCGCTGGGCAGATGGCGGTCCTGCTCGTCGACGATGGCCAGTTCGAAACCGTCGACCGCCCGACCGACCGAACCGAAGCGGTGCTCGACCCGGTCGTTGTAGCAGGCGAACGGCGAACATTCGGTCAGCCCGTAGCCCTCGTAGACGCGCCGGCCGAAGCGCTCGGTCCAGCGCCGCGAGATTTCCTCCGGCATCGTGGCCGCCGCCGACATCTCGTAGCGGATCGACGACAGGTCGTAGCCGGACAGATCCATGCCGAGCAGGCCGATGAAGATCGTCGGCACCCCGAAGAACATCGTGATGCGCTCGGCCTCGATCGCCTTCAGGACCTGCTCGGGAACGAAGCGGCGGAACAGCACGACGGTGGCGCCGGCCAGGACGGCCGCGTTGAGGATGTAGTTCTGGCCGTAGACGTGGAACATCGGCAGGAAGGCCGCCAGCCGATCGTCGGGTCGGTAGCCGGAATAGCGGGCGGCGGCGGCCACGTTCGACGCGATGTTGGCCTGGGTGAGCACCACACCCTTGGGAAAACCAGTGGTGCCCGACGAGTACAGCAGGGCGGCCGGATCGTCGGGCGCGCGCTCGGCTGCCGGGCATTGGACGGACTGACCGGCCAGCCAGCCGGCCAGCGACTCGCTGCCGGAACCGGGGCCACCCTCCGGCACCGCCGTGTCGACGAGCACACAGTGCCGCAGCGCCGGGCAGTTCGCACACGGCACGAAGCCGGCCAGTTCGGTGGTGGTGAAGACCGCGCAAGCGCCGGAATCAACCAGCAGGTACTCGACCTCGGCGCTGCGGAAGATCGAATTGATCGAGACCGGCACGGCGCCGATCCGCTGCGCCGCGTAGTAGACGGTCGCGAACTCGGGAATGTTGGGCAGGAAGATCGCTACCCGGTCACCCGCGGCGATGCCGTGCGTGCGCATCGCATTGGCCAGCCGGGATACCTGCTCGTCGAGCGCGCGGTAGCTGATCGCCGTCCCCTCGAACAGGATCGCCGGATGGTCCGGTGCGTCGGCGGCCCGGCTTCTGAGCATTTCGGCCAGATTCATTTGCCCTCCTCCGTGGCTATGCTTTATAACAATCGCCATGGCGATCCGCAAGCCCGATCTGCACGCATCGTCCGCCCGCCGCCGCGCCGCCCTGCCGCACGGCGCCCCGGACCGGGCCGCCTTCGACCACGGCGCCCTCGGGGACTCGCTCGGTTACCTGATCCACCTGGCCGAACTCGCCAACCTGCAGTTGTTCGCGCACGCGTTTGCCGGCACCCGCGTCACACCCGCGCGCTATACCGCGCTCGAACTGATCGGCAGCAACCCCGGCATCCGGCCAGCCGACCTGGCCAGCGCAATGGCAATCGAGCGCTCCAACCTCGTCGCCCTGATCCGCTTCCTGACGCAGTGCGGCTGGACCCGCGTCGAGGCCGGCCCGAACCGGCGCGAGAAGGCGTTGCACCTGTCCGACACCGGCCTGCGCACCCTGGGCGAGATGCGGCGGCGGCTGGCATGCCATGACCAGGCGCTCACGGGCGAGCTGTCAGTGGCCGAGCGCCAGCAACTGACCCGGCTGCTGGCGCGCATCGCCAGCATCTGAACGCTTCGACCAAGCCCTGAGCGTTTCATGCTGCGCTGCAATATCCTGGCGTAGAATTCGGCTTCTGAGCCACGAATCCGGCTTCTGAGCCACGACCCGGACCCCTGCCGCCATGCCCGCACCCATCTGGAAACGCAGCGCCACCTGCGCCGATCTCGACCGCCACCAACAGAACACCCTGTGCAGCCGGATCGGCCTCGAGTTCGTCGAGATCGGCGACGATTTCCTCAGGGCGCGGCTGCCCGTCGACGCGCGCACCGTGCAGCCGATGGGCATCCTGCACGGCGGCGCCTCCGCGGCGCTGGCCGAAACCCTGGGCAGCGTCGCGTCATGGCTGTGCATCGAAGACGGGCAGGCGGCCGTCGGCCTGGAAATCAACGCCAACCATCTGCGCCCGGTGAGCACAGGCTGGGTCCACGGCCGCTGCACGCCGATCCACATCGGCCGGCGCACCCACGTCTGGCAGATCGAAATGCTCGACGATCAGGACCGGCGGACCTGCGTCTCGCGGCTGACGATGGCGATCATCGACCAGCCACCGGGCCCGGAACCGGCACCAGCGGGTTGAGCGCCGCCCAGCGCCGCCAGGCGCCGAGCACCCGGTTCGGATATTCGGGCTTGCCCAGGCTGCCGTTGTAGCGCCCGAGCGCCCGGAACAGGTCGCCGCGCTCGGTGTCGAGATAGTGGCGCAGGATCGTGCAGCCGTAGCGCAGGTTGGCCCGCAGGTCGAACAGCCGCGCCGGGTCGCCATCGCCGATCACCCCGGTCCAGAACGGCATCACCTGCATGTAGCCGCGGGCGCCGGCACTCGAGATCGCGTAACGGCGAAACCCGCTCTCGACTTCGATCAGGCCGAGCACCAGATGGGGATCGAGCCCGGCCCGCTGGGCCTCGTAGCGCACGGCGTCGAGGAACTCGATGCGCTGCCGATGGTCGGGCTTCCAGCGACGCGGCAGATGGGCGGCCAGCGCCGCCAGCCAGTCGACCTTGTCGAGCACACTGCCATAGTGCGCCTCCCCGGCCAGGTCGTCGCCGATCGCCGCGCTCAGTGCACTGCGCACCGCGTCGGTGAGCGGCGCATACTGCTGCGAACTGGCGGCGACCGGCGCGCCGGCCAGCGCGAGCAGGCTGGCCAGGACCGCGGCGAACAGCCGCCAGCGGGGCAGGACAGGCATCACGGGCGGGATCGGGATCATCCCGCGATTGGAGCCCGGACCCGATCAGCCGGCAAGCCTCTCCCGGACGACCGGCAGCGCATCGCCGACCGATACCGCCGTCGACGCCATGTCGCGGCGTGCCAGCAACTCGATCTTGCCGTCGGCCAGGCTGCGCTCGCCGACCGTGATCCGCAGCGGCACACCGATCAGCTCCCAGTCGGCGAACATCACCCCGGGCCGCTCGTCGCGGTCGTCGAGCAGCACGTCGACGCCGGCAGCCTGCAGTTCGGCGTACAGGGCGTCGGCCGTGCGGCGCACCCGCTCGGACTTGCGATAGCCGAGCGGGCAGATCACGACTTCGAAGGGCGCGATCGCACGCGGCCAGACGATGCCGCGGTCGTCGTGGTTCTGCTCGATCGCGGCACCGGCCAGCCGCGTGATGCCGATGCCGTAGCAACCCATCTCGAAGGGCCTGGATTTGCCATCCTCGTCGATGAAGGTGGCGTTCATCGCCGCCGAATACGTGGTGCCGAGATAGAACACGTGGCCGACCTCGATGCCACGCTGGATGGCCAGCACGCCCCGGCCGTCGGGCGAAGGGTCGCCGGCCTGCACGTTGCGCAGGTCGGCCACGACCGGCTCGGGCAGGTCGCGCCCCCAGTTCACGCCGGTGTAGTGGAAACCCGCCTCGTTGGCGCCGCAGACGAAGTCGCTCATCGCCGCCACGGTACGGTCGGCAACGACCGTCACCGATCCGGCCGCGCCGACCGGCCCCAGATAGCCGGGCGGGCTGCCGAAGCGCTCGACGATCTCGGCCTCGGTAGCGAAGCGGAAACCGGCCAGGCCCGGGAGCTTGCCGACCTTGACCTCGTTCAGCTCGTGGTCGCCGCGGATCAGCAGCAGCCAGATGTCGGTGCCGACGACCGGCCCCGGCCCGGCCGGATTCCCGGCTCCGGCTGCGGCTCCAGCCTCGACCGGTCCGCGCCGGTCGACGGCCAGCACGATCGACTTGACCGTGCGCTCCAGCGGCAGGCCCAGCAGTCCGGCCACGGCCTCGCACTTCTCGCAGTCCGGCGTGGCGGCCTTGACCAGGGCTTCGCCGGCAGGCGCCCGCTCGCCGCCCAGCGGCAAGGCCTCGGCCAGTTCGACGTTGGCCGCGAAATCCGAATCGGGGCACCAGGCGATCGCATCCTCGCCCGTATCGGCGATCACCTGGAACTCGTGGCTGGCCGAACCGCCGATCGCGCCGGTATCGGCCGCCACCGGCCGGAACGCCAGCCCCATCCGCTCGAACGCCCGGACGTAGGCTTCGTACATCAGCTGGTAGCTGGCCAGCGCCCCGTCGCGGTCGCGGTCGAACGAGTAGGCGTCCTTCATCGTGAACTCGCGCCCGCGCATGATCCCGAAGCGCGGCCGGCGCTCATCGCGGAACTTGGTCTGGATGTGGTACAGGTTGCGCGGCAGCTGCTTGTAGCTGCGCAGCTCCTGGCGCGCGATGTCGGTGATCACTTCCTCGGAAGTCGGCTGCACGACGAAATCGCGGCCATGGCGATCCTTCACGCGCAGCAGTTCCGGGCCGTACTTCTCCCAGCGCCCCGACTCCATCCACAGTTCGGCAGGCTGCACCACCGGCATCAGCAGCTCGATGGCGCCGGCACGGTTCATCTCCTCGCGCACGATGGCCTCGATCTTGCGGATCACGCGCAGGCCCATCGGCATGTAGCTGTAGATCCCGCCGGCCAGCTTGCGGATCATGCCGGCGCGCGTCATCAGCCGGTGACTGGCCACCTCGGCGTCGGAGGGCGCCTCCTTCAGAGTAACGATATGGAAACGGGAGGCTTTCATGGATCGGGGGGTTCGCTCTATATAATCTTTCGATTGTAAGAGATCGAAGGGGTGCGTCCATGCTGGACCGTGACGGCTATCGCCCCAACGTCGGCATCATTCTGGTCAATCCGAGGAACGAGGTCTTCTGGGGCAAGCGCATCCGAGAACATTCGTGGCAGTTCCCGCAAGGCGGGATCAAGCGCGGCGAATCTCCCGAACAGGCGATGTACCGCGAACTGCGCGAGGAAGTCGGTCTGCAGCCCGAGCATGTCCGCGTGATCGGCCGCACCCGTGAGTGGCTGCGCTACGACGTGCCGCAGAACTGGGTGCGGCGCGAATGGCGGGGGCACTACCGGGGTCAGAAACAGATCTGGTTTCTGCTCCGGCTGGTCGGCCGTGACACGGATATCGACCTTCGGGCCAGCGGTCACCCGGAGTTCGATGCCTGGCGTTGGAACGGATTCTGGATTCCGCTCGACAGCGTGATCGAGTTCAAGCGGGAGGTCTACCGGCTCGCGCTGCTCGAACTGTCGCGCCTGCTGGCGGGCCGCGGCGGACGCGGCGGGCCGCCGCCGGGTGGCTGGCCTGCCGAGGCCCAGCACCCGCCGGAGATGGGCTCGACGGACTCCCGCCGGCAGGCGGCCGGGGCCCACGACGGGCAGATCGCGTCGCCCGCACGCAGCCTTGCAGGCGACGGGGCACGCCCGCCGCGTGCGCCGGGCCACTACCTGCGCGGGCCGCGGCGCCGCAACGTGGAGCAGAGCTCATGATCCGGCGCCGGCACGGGCTGCCGGCCGCCCTGGCAACCGCCCTGCTTGCCGCTGGCGGCGCCAGCGCCCAGCGCATCGACGATCCGGTCAACGACCCGCGCATCGACTACGTCGCCCCCGAGCGCAAGGCGGTCAGCGCGGCGCTGCCCGACCCGATGCCGGCGATCCCGGCCGAGCGTGCCCTGAAGGCCTTCGAGGTCAGCGCCACGTCGCGCAACCGCTTCGGCATCGATCCGGCCAGCCTGCAGATCCGGAGCCACCGGATCGTCCAGTACACCCTTGTGATCACCAGCCCTGCGGGCGTGCGCAACATCGGCTACGAAGCCCTCGACTGCAGCAAGGGGCAGGCCGCGCTGCTGGCGATCGGCCGCGACGGTGAAGGCTGGACAGCGGTCACGAAACCGACCTGGCGGCCGGTCGGCGCCGGCGACACAGTCAACGCCCACCGCCTCGTGCTGGCCCGGCTCTGGTGCCAGGGTGCCGGCACCAGCGACGGCACACCCGGCGGGCTGCTGCAGCGTTTCGACATCACGCCGCAGCACTACCGGTATTAGAAAGCCTCAGGGAGCCTGCCGGCCCCCGGTCCTCACACCGGCGTGACCAGCGGCTTGCCGCCCGCCCAGGCCGCCACGTTCGCCAGCACCAGACCGCCCATCGCGGCGCGCGTCAGATGGGTCGCGCTCCCCATGTGAGGCTGCAACACCACGTTGTCCATCGTCAGCAGCGCCTGAGGCACGTTCGGTTCGTCATCGAACACGTCCAGGCCCGCCGACCCGAGTCCGCCGTTGCCGAGCAGCTCGACCAGCGCGCCCTGGTCGACCACCGAGCCGCGAGCAATGTTGACGAAAACCCCGTCCGGACCCAGCGCCTCGAGCGCGGCGCGGGAAACCAGCCCGCGCGTCTCGGCGCCACCCGGACAGGCGGCGATCAGCACATCGGCCCAGCGAGCCAGCTCGATGATGTCGGCGAAATAGGGCCAGCTCACGTCGGGCTTGGCGCGCGGGCCATGCCAGCCGACCGTGGTTTCGAAGGCCGCGCAGCGTCGGGCGATGGCTGCACCGATCCGGCCCAGCCCGACCACACCGACCTTGCGCTGCCGCAGGCTGGCAGTCAACGGCATGGCGCCCTTCAGCCAGCGGCCCTCGCGCACGAAGCGGTCGCCGGCCGGGATCCTGCGCACGGTCGCCAGCAGCAAGGCGAGCGCCATGTCGGCCACCTCCTCGGTCAGCACGTCGGGGGTATTGGTCACCGCCACGCCACGGGTCCGGCAGTGCCCGACATCGACGGCGTCGACCCCGACTCCGAAGCAGGCAACGATCTCGAGCTGCGGCAACTTGTCGATGGTCGCCGCATCGATCCCCCGGCCGCCCGTGGTGACGACTGCGCGGCAGCGTGCCGCCAGCGAGGCGAGCAGCGCTTCGCGATCGGCCGCCTCCCAGTAGCGGTGAACGGTGTAACCGGCTTCGAGCTTCTGTTGGGTCGGGCCATGCAGCGGCGACATCAGCAACACGTCGGGAGCGGTCATCTCGGATTCCTTGGTCATCGGGTCGGATTCTTCATCATCGGGGACGGCGTCATGGCGAAGCCGGCGTCACTGTGCCGCCGGCAGCGGCACGCCGAAGCGGGCAGCCCAGGGCGCCAGCGCCGGCATGATCGCCGGATGCAGCGCCACGCCGCGACTCAGTTGATCGACGCGCAGCTTCAGGCCGCGCTCGCCGGGCAGGCGCACCGGCCGGGCCGGATCGCGCGGCTGCGACGCCCGGCAGGACGCCACGATCCGGTCGGTCTGGCGCAGAAAGGCGTCGTGGCCGGCGAAGGCCGCCGGGTCGTACAGCTGGACGCAGACGGTCGCCCCCCAGCCCTCGGGTGGATCGGCGCGGCCGTGGCCGGCCAGGCCGCCGGTCAGCGCCTCGATGGTGAGCGCCAGCCCGTAGCCCTTGTGCCCGCCGTCGAGGCCGCCCAGCGGCAGGATGGTGCCTGGCGGATCGGTGAACAGCACGGCGGGGTCGTCGCTCGCCCGCCCGTCGGCAGCGAGCCACCACGGATGCGCACCGCGCTCGCCGGCCGCCTTCATCCGGTTGCTCATCCCGTTGGTGGTGATCGAGGCCGAGATGTCGATCATCACCGGCCCGTCGCTGGCCGGAATGCCGACAGCCAGCGGGTTCGGCGTGAACACCGGCTGCGTGCCGCCGAACGGCGCCACGCTCGCCGCCGACGGATCGGAGCAGGTGATGACGACCAGCAGGCCGTCACGCGCCGGCCGCTCCAGATACGATGCCAGACAGGCAATGTGGTGGCTGCGCCGGATCGCGACCGTGGCCGCGCCGTGCTCGCGCGCCCGCGGGGCCGCCCAGTCGATCGCCCGCCGGACCAGCCAGGGGCCGGGCAGACGCCGGCCGTCCCAGGTGCAGACCGCGCTGCGCTCGGCGAGCACTTCGGGATCACCGGCCGTCGTCATCGACCCCTTCTCCAGCTCGCCGAGATAGCCGGCCAGCAGGTTCAGCCCGTGGGTGTCGTGACCGAGCAGGTCACCCTCGAGCAGCACTTCGGCAACCACCGCCGCCTTGTCACCGGAAAGCCCCGCCGCTTCGAGCAGGGCCGCTCCGAAACCGGTCAGCATCGCCGCGTCGTAGCGCACGACCGGGTCTTGGCCGACCGCGTCTTGCCCGCCTGTCCTCGACATCGTCTCCGAACCTCCCGCTTCAATAGACGGCGCGACCGCCGGACAGATCGAACACCGCCCCGGTCGAGAACGAGCACTCCTCGCTGGACAGCCAGGCCACCATCGCGGCGATCTCGTCGACCCCACCGAAGCGACCGACCGGGATCTTCGACAACATGAAGTCGATGTGCTGCTGGGTCATCTGCGAGAACATCGGGGTGCGCACCGCTGCCGGGGTGATGCAGTTCACGCGCACGCCGGACTGGGCCGTCTCCTTGCCGAGCGACTTCGTCAGCCCGATGACCGCAGCCTTCGAGGCGCTGTAGGCCGAGGCGTTCGGGTTGCCCTCCTTGCCGGCGATCGAGGCGATGTTGACGATGCGGCCATAGTCGTTGCGCAGCATCTCGCGAACGACCGCACGGTTGCACAGGAACAGGCCGTGCACGTTCACATCGAAGACCTTGCGCCAGTCGGCTGCCGGATAATCGACGACCGTGGCATTCGGCCCGGTGATGCCGGCGCTGCAGCACAGAACGTCGATGCGGCCTGCCGCGGCCACCGTGGCTGCGGTGACCTGGTCGACGCCGGCCTCATCGACGACGTCGACTGCCAGGCCCAGGTGGGCGCCCGCTGCCACGGCCGGCAGCGCCGCCGCGGTAGCCTGCGCAACCGCCGCATCCACGTCCCAGATGGCGACCCGGGCGCCGCTCGCCGCATAGCGCTGGGCGATCGCAGCACCGATGCCGGAAGCGCCGCCGGTAACGACCGCCACGCGGCCCTTGAGATCGATTTCATTCATGCCAATGCACTCCATTAATGTATCGTTGCGGCGGCCCTTCATGCAGGGGCCCTGCACCGAACCCGCCGCCCGGAACACCATGAAAAAGATACTGTTCACCGACTACGACCTGCGCGACATCTCGCTGGAGCGCAGGATCTTCGCCGAAGCCGGCATCACGCTGGTGGAAGGCCAGTGCCGGACCGAAGACGAGGTGATCCGCCTGTCGGAAGGCTGCAGCGCGCTGCTCGTGCAGTACGCGCCGGTCGGCGAGAAGGTCTTCTCGGCCCGCCCCGGCATCGGCCTGTGCTCGCGGATCGGCGCCGGCTACGACACGATCGACGCGCAGGCCGCTGCCCGGCACGGCGTCTGGGTCGCCAATTCGCCCGACTACGGGGTCGGCGAGGTTTCGCTGCACGCGCTGTCGATGATGCTGTGCGTCATCCGCAAGCTCGTCCGCTATGACCGCGACATCCACTCGGGCACCTGGCATTACACCAGCCCCGGCACGATCCCGCGCACCCAGAACCTGACGGTCGGCGTGCTCGGGTTGGGCCGGATCGGCAAGCGCTTCGCCCATTACGCCCAGCCGATCTTCAAGCGGATCATCGCGCACGACCCCAATCTGATCGACGGCGACTTCCCGCAGTACGTCGAACGCGTGTCGCTCGAGGCCCTGTTCGAGCAGGCCGATGCGATCTCCATCCACTGCCTGCTCGACGACAGCACCCGCGGGCTGGTCGACGAGCGGCTGCTGTCGCTGATGAAGCCGGGCAGCTATCTCGTCAACACGGCACGCGGCGCGATCGTCGATGTCGACGGCCTGGTGCGCGTGCTCAGGACCGACCGGCTGGCCGGTGCCGGACTCGACGTGCTGCCACTCGAGCCGATACCGCCCGATCACCCGCTGCATTCGGACCCCCGTGTGCTGCTGTCGCCCCATGCGGCCTTCTACTCGGTGGAATCGGAAATCGAACTGCGCCGCAAGGCCGCGATGAACATCGTGAACTGGCTGCGCACCGGGCGACCCGACTATCCGGTGGTCACCGGCAGCCGCCCGCCCGGCTGAGGGCTCGTCCCTGCCGCAACCCCCCGACCAGACTGCCGGGCGGCCGCGGCAAAGTGTTCAGGCCTTGAATCTGACGACCTGCTGGCGCTGCTCACCAAGCCCTTCGATCCCCAGGGTGACGACGTCGCCCGGCTTCAGATACTGCTGCGGCTTCATCCCCATGCCCACTCCGGGCGGCGTGCCGGTGGTGATGATGTCGCCGGGGTTCAGCGTCATGAACTGGCTCACGTAGGACACCAGCGTCGCGCAGTCGAAGATCATCGTCCGGGTGTTGCCGCGCTGCCTGGCCTCGCCGTTGACGTCCAGCCACACCGCGAGGTTCTGCGGATTCCTGACCTCGTCGGCGGTCAGGATCCAGGGCCCGACCGGCCCGAAGGTGTCGCAGCCCTTGCCCTTGGTCCAGGTGCCGGCGCGCTCGAGCTGGTATTCACGCTCGGATACGTCGTTGACCAGCACGTAGCCGGCGACATGGTCGAGGGCTGCGCGCTTGGTGACATAGCGCGCGGTGCTGCCGATGACGATGCCCAGCTCCACTTCCCAGTCGGTCTTCTTCGAACCCTTGGGCAGCATCACGTCGTCGTTGGGTCCGCTCAGCGAGCTCAGGGTCTTGTGGAAGATGATCGGCTCCTTGGGCACCGGCGAGCCGGTTTCGGCGGCATGGTCCGAGTAGTTCAGGCCGATCGCGACGAACTTCGTCACGCCAGTCAGCGGCACGCCGAAGCGCGGCCGGCCGCGCACCAGCGGCAGCTTCTCGATCTTGACCTTGGCCAGCCTGGCCAGGCCCTTCGGGGACAACTGCTCGGGGCCGATGTCGGCCACGACGCCGGACAGGTCGCGGATCTTGCCATCGGCGTCGATCAGTCCGGGTTTCTCCTTGCCGGGTCTGCCGTAGCGAACGAGTTTCATGAGCGCTCCAATCGTTTTGGTTGAGGACGGGTGTGGGTGAAGATTCAGGTGGTCATGCCACCTGCGTTCAGATGGTCATGCCGCCATCGACGGCAACGCACTGACCGGTCATGAAGGCGCTTTCGTCGCTGGCCAGGTAGACGACGATGGGAATGATCTCCTCGGCGACCGCGATGCGGCCCATCGGCTGGCGTGCCACGAACATCTTGCGGGCCTCGTCGATGTCACCGAGCTGGCGCATCCGGCTTTGCAGGCTCGGGGTTTCGACCGTGCCCGGGGCGATGCAGTTGCAGCGGATGCCGCGCGCAACGAAGTCGGCGGCAACCTGCTTGGTCAGCCCGACCACGGCCGCCTTCGAGGCACCGTAGGCGAAGCGGTTCGGCAGGCCGCGCACCGACGAACACACCGAGGCCATGTTCACGATCGAGCCGCCGCCGTTGTCGAGCATCTTCGGCAGGGCAGCCTTGATCGTCTTGAACATCGCGCGCACGTTGATCGCGAAGCTGCGGTCCCAGTCGGCATCCTCGCAGTCGAAGATCGTGCCCTGGTGAACATAGCCGGCGCAGTTGAACAGCACGTCGAGTGGCGGCAGCTCGCCGATCGCCTTCGCAACGGCGGTATCGTCGGTCACGTCGAGACGGCCCACCTCGATCGCCAGGCCTTCGGCTCGCGCCTCGTCGGCCAGGCCGGCGAGCAGATCCTCGCGCAGATCGGTGGCCACCACCCGTGCGCCTTCGCGCGCCATCGCCAGCGCCGACGCCCGCCCCATGCCCTGTGCTGCCGCGGTGATGAAGATGTGCTTGCCCGCCAGCCGTCCTGCCAACTTCCCCTCCAGCTGTCCCGCCAATTTCTTCTCCCTGTGCAAGTCCGGAAACACTCGGGCGTTGCGCTCGCAAGCCGCCAGCGTAGCGCAGCAATCACCGGACCTCAAACTGCATCGCGGCAAGCCGCGCGTAAAGCCCGCCGGCGCCGGCCAGCGCATCGTGTGTTCCGGTTTCGACGATCCGACCCTGATCGAGCACGATGATGCGGTCTGCATCGACGATGGTCGCCAGCCGATGCGCGATCACCAGCGTCGTGCGGCCCCGCATCACCCGCTCGAGCGCATCCTGCACGGCGCGCTCGCTCTCCGCATCGAGTGCGCTGGTCGCTTCGTCGAGCAACAGCAACGGTGGATTGCGCAACAGGGCGCGGGCAATCGCGATGCGCTGGCGCTGGCCGCCCGACAGGCGCACGCCGCGCTCGCCGAGGAAGGTTCGCCAGCCCTGCGGCAAGCGCTCGACGAACTCGTCGACACGTGCCGCGCGGGCCGCCGCCATCACCTCCTCGTCGCTGGCGTCGAGCCGGCCGTAGCGGATGTTCTCGAGCGCGTCGGCCGAGAACACCACATTGTCCTGCGACACCAGGGCGATCGAGGCCCGCAGGTCGGCCGGCGCCAGGGCGCGCAAGTCGATTCCATCGATGCGGATGGCGCCGGCCTGCGGATCGAAGAAGCGCAACAGCAACTGGAACAGCGTCGACTTGCCGGCACCCGAGGGCCCGACGATCGCCACGGTCTCGCCCGGCGCCACGCGCAGGCTGACCGCATCGAGCGCGCGATCGGCCGGGCGCGACGGATAGCTGAACGACACCCGGTCGAACTCGATCGCCGCCGCCTGTCGCGTCGGCAGCGGCGCCGGATCGGGCGGCGCGGCGATCGCCGGCTGTGCCTCGATCAGTTCGAGCAGGCGCTCGGTTGCGCCGGCCGCCCGCTGCACGTCACCGAAGACCTCGGCAATCGCCCCGGCCGCGCCGCCGACGATCACCGCGTAGAGAATGAACTGGGTCAGCAGCCCGGCCGTCATCCGCCCTTCGAGCACGGCGTGCGCCCCCATCCACAGCACGAGCGCGATGGCGCCGAACACCAGCACGATGGCCAGAGCCGTGAGCCCCGACCGTGCCCGGGTGCGCCGGATCGCACTGTCAAAGGCGGTTTCGGTGGAGGCCGCAAAGCGGCGGCTCTCGAAATCCTCGCGCGCGTAGGCCTGAACGATCTGGATCGCATTGAGGACCTCGCCGGCCAGCGCGCTGGCGTCGGCCATCCGGTCCTGGCTGTCGCGCGAGAGTCGGCGCACCCGCCGCCCGAAGACCAGGATCGGCAGCACGACGACCACCAGCAGCCCGACGATCAATGCCGCCAGTCCGGGGCTGGTCACCACCAGCATCACCAGCCCGCCGGCGAACAGCAGGGAATTGCGCAGGCCCAGCGAGACGCTGGTGCCGACCAGGGTCTGGATCAGCGTCGTGTCGGCGCTCAGCCGCGACAACACTTCCCCGGTCTTCAGCGTTTCGAAGAAGCGCGGATCCTGCCGGAGCACCTGACGGTAGACGGCGTTGCGGATGTCCGTGGTGACCCGCTCACCGAGCCAGGATACGCAGTAGAAGCGCAGCGCGGTCCCGAGCGCCAGCACAACCGCGACCGCGAACAGGGCGACGAAGGCACGGTTCACGCCGGCACCGCTCGCTGCCTGGCCGGCAAAACCCAGATCGATGAGAAAGCGGAAGGCCAGCGGCATCGCGAGCGTGGCGGCGGCCGCGACCAGCAGGGCCGCGACAGCCAGGGCGAGCCGCAGGCGGTAGGGCGCGAGGAAGGGCCGCAGCGCACCGAGCACGGCCAGCGTGCCCCTTTCAGGGCGGCGGCCCGTCGCCGGACTGCCCGTCAATCGCTCGCTCCACGCCCGGCCGCGAGGGCGCCGTCGCCGAAATACTCGGCATGGCGCGCAGCGATGTCGTCGAGCACCTGCATCACCACGCCCAGGTGGGCCCGCATCGCGGCCACCGCGCCGGCCGCATCACCGGTCATCACCCGGTCGGCAATCGCGCGATGCTCGACCAGGGTGGCGCGCGCGCGCCCGGGCCGGCTCAGACCCAGGTGGCGGATCCGGTCGAGCTGGGCCTTGGCATCCTCGATCACGTCCCAGGCCCGGGGGTGGCCGGCAAAGCGCGCGAGCATTGCGTGCATGGCCTGGTCGCAACGGAAATACGCGTCGGGCTCGCCGCTGCGCAGCGCCGCCTCGAGCTCGCGGATGTTGCGCGCCAGTTCCGCCCGGCGGTCCGCGTTCATGCGGCCGGCGGCAAGCTCGACGATCCGGCATTCGAGCGTCTCGCGCACGAAGTTCGCGTCGCGTACCCCCTGCATGTCGATGCGGGCGACGAAAGTGCCGACCTGCGGCACCACTTCGAGAAAGCCGTCCTCGGCCAGACGCTTGAAAGCCTCGCGCACCGGCGTGCGGCTGACCCCGTAGCACTCCGCCAGCCGTGCCTCGGAGAGCGACGCGCCGGGTACCAGCGAGACCGACACGATCCGGCTGCGCAGGTCGGCATAGATCTGCGGAGCCGCAATGCGGCTGCGCCGCGACTTGCCCGGAGAACCGGCACCGGTGGACATGGGCGACTAGTATACTAGTTGGCCGGTCGCGTGATAGGATCGCAGACCGTTCGCGTCCGCCGCCTTGGCCGCGAAGGCAACAACAAGCAATTCATTGCGAGAGGAGCTGTCCATGAGACTGATCGTATCCGCATTCGCCGCCGTCGCCGCTTTCGGCATCGCAGGCACGGCCAGCGCACAGACCAAGCTGAAATGGGCCCACGTCTACGAGACCGGCGAACCGTTCCACACCGAGTCGGTCTGGGCGGCCGAGGAAATCAGGAAACGCACCAACGGCAAGTTCGAGATCCAGGTCTTCCCGGCCTCCTCGCTGGGCAAGGAAACCGATATCAACCAGGGCCTGCAGCTCGGCACGGTCGACATGATCATCTCGGGACTGTCCTTTGCCGCGCGCGGCCTGCCACGCATCGGCGTGGGCTACTACCCGTTCACCTTCCGCGACGGCGACCACCTGGTCCAGTGGTCGACCAGCCCGGCCTTCCGGACGCTGGCCGACGCCTACCGGACCAAGACCGGGGTGCAGATCACCGCGCTGACCTACTACGGCGCCCGCCACACCACCTCGAACAAACCGATCACGACCTGCGCCAGCATGAAGGGGCTGAAGATCCGCGTGCCCGACGTGCCCGCCTACATGGCGATGCCGCGCGCCTGCGGGGCAAACCCGACGCCGATCGCGTTCTCCGAAGTCTATCTGGCGCTCGAGAACAACACGGTCGACGCCCAGGAGAACCCGCTGCCGACGATCGACGCCAAGAAATTCTATGAAGTCCAGAAGTACATCATCCTCACCGGCCACATCGTGGACGGCGTGGCCACCCAGATCGCGCCCCACATCTGGAACAAGCTGAGCGCCGAGGAACGCCAGATCTTCACCGACGTCACCCTCGAAGCTGCCCGCCGCGGCACCGAGATCGTCAAGCAGCGCGAGGCGGCGCTGGCCGACGAGTTCAGGAAGCGCGGCCTGTCGGTCTCCGAGGTCGATCGCAGCGAGTTCCAGAAGGCGGTGCTGGAACGGGTGCCGATGGAGTCGATGGGCTACGTGAAGACCGACTGGGATGCGATCCAGGCATTGAAGTGAGCCGGCCGGATCCCGTCCGCTGAACCGGACCCCGAATCGAACCGATAGCCACCAGGCAGCCATGAATCCGCACGCAACGGGAAACGGTGCGACGCAGGCCGACGACGTCGGCCTGCACGCCGAAGACGAACCGATCGACCTGTCGATCTACTGCTGGGAAGACTGGCTGACGCTGGCGATCTTCTGGCTGCTGGCCTTCACCGTCTTCTATCAGTTCTTCACCCGCTACGTGCTGCACGATTCGGCGGCCTGGACCGAGGAGATCGCACGCTATCTGCTGATCGTGGTCACTTTCGTCGGCAGTTCGATGGCAGTACGGCGCAATACCCACATCCACGTGGAGTTCCTGTACCGCTTCCTGCCGGCGGGCATCGGCCGGGCGCTGTCGACCCTGGTCGACCTGGTCCGGGTCGCTTTTCTCGGCTACGCGACCTGGCTGTCGATCGACCTGGTGCCGCGCATGCACAACCTCGGCATGACCGTCGTCGACCTGCCGATGAGTTACGTCTATGCCTTCGTCGCCCTCGGCTTCGGGATGATGACCTATCGGGCCATCGTGCTGACCATCATTCACTGGCGACGCGGCTGGAGCGTGCTGGAGCGTCCCGAGGAGGCCGCCGTCTGACGCGGCCCGGCCGGCCGCGGCCCGGCCTGTCGCGGCCCGACCTGCCTGACGACGTCGCCCGACCGACCCGGCTGCCCGCCCTACTCCCTCCGACCAGACCTGCCCGACCCGAGGACAGATCGGCATGAATGCACTTTTCTTCGGTACCTTCCTGGCCGCAATGGCCACCGGCATCCCCATCGCGATCGCGATGGCGCTGTGCTCGCTCATCTACATCTGGCTGACCGGCAACATTCCGGCGCTCACCGTCGTGCACCGGATGGTCGGCGGCGTCGACAGCTTTCCGCTGCTGGCCGTGCCCTTCTTCATCTTCGCCGGCAACCTGATGAACTCGGCCGGCATCACGAACCGGATCTTCGACTTTGCGCTGAAGCTGGTCGGCTGGCTCAAGGGCGGCCTGGGCCACGTCAACGTGGTCGGTTCGGTCGTGTTCGCCGGCATGTCGGGCACGGCCGTGGCCGATGCCGGCGGCCTGGGCACGATCGAGATCAAGGCGATGCGTGACCACGGCTACCCGGTCGAGTTTGCGGTCGGCATCACCGCAGCCTCGTCCACGCTCGGGCCGATCATCCCGCCGTCGCTGCCAATGGTGATCTACGGCGTGCAGGCCAACGCCTCGATCGGCAAGCTGTTCGCCGGCGGCTTCCTCCCGGGCACCGTGATGGCGGTGCTGATGATGCTGCTGGTCAGCTATTACGCCTACAAGCGCAACTACGGTGCCGACTATCCGTTCACCTGGCGCGGTGCGCTGGGCGGCCTGGGCGAACTCGTCGGCGTGGGCATCGTCTCGGTCATCCTGCTGTTCCTGTGGGGCAACGAGGAACTCGGCGGCCTGGTCAAGTTCGGCCTGCCGCTCGCGGGGCTGCTGATCGCCGACAAGATCTTCAAGTTCAACGCGCTGATGGCGCTGATGACACCGGTGATCCTGATCGGCGGGATGTCCACCGGGTTGTTCACCCCGACCGAGGCCGCGGTCGCCGCAGTGTTCTGGGCACTGTTCCTGGGTTTCGTCTGGTACCGGACACTGAACCTGCGGATGCTGGTCAAGATCTCGATGGACACCATCGAGACGACTGCCACCGTGCTGTTCATCGTGGCCGCCGCGTCGATCTTCGCCTGGGTGCTGACGACCACCCAGATCACCGAGGCGATCGGCCACTGGGTGCTGTCGATCAGCTCGGAGCCCTGGGTCTTCCTGCTGCTGGCCAACCTGTTCCTGCTGTTCGTCGGCTGCTTCATGGAAACGATCGCAGCGATCACCATCCTGGTGCCGGTGTTCATGCCGATCATCGCGCAACTGGGCATCGACCCGATCCACTTCGGGCTGATCATGGTCCTGAACCTGATGATCGGGCTGATCACGCCGCCGGTAGGCATCGTGATCTTCGTGCTGGCGAAGATCTCCGGGATGTCATTCGAGAAGACCGTCATGGCGATCCTGCCGTGGATCGTTCCACTGTTGATTACACTGTTCCTGATCACCTACATCCCGCAACTGGTGCTGTGGCTGCCCGACCTTCTGTATCCGGACTGAGCCACGGCCGATTCCTTCGAGAGGCTGAAACAATGCAGGGCATCTGGCCGATCCTGTTCGCTTTCTTCGATACGAACGACAGGCTCGACCGCGCAGCCATGCGCCGGCAGGTCGACACGTCGATCGCCTGGGGCGCCCCCGGCATCGCCGTGCTCGGGGTGGCGACCGAGGTCGGCAAGCTGTCGGTGGACGAACGGCGCGACGTCATCCGCTGGGCTGCCGAAGACATCGCCGGACGGGTGCCGCTGGCCGTCACGATCGCCGGCGAAACCGTCGCCGCGCAGCGCGCGCTGGCTGCCTACGCAGTCGGACAGGGCGCGGCCTTCCTGATCCTGCAACCGCCGCCGGCGGCCGCCACCGGCGAACTCGACGCTGCCGGCTGCGAAGCCTTCTTCGCCGAAGTCATGCGCGACCAGCCGGTGCCGGTCGGCATCCAGAATGCCCCCGAGTACCTGGGCTTCGGGCTGGCGCCCGAAGCGATCGTTCGGCTGACCACGGACCGCCCGGAATTCCGCATCCTCAAGGGGGAAGCCTCGAGCGTCATCATCGAGCGGACGATCGCCGCGGTCGGCGACCGCCTTGCCGTCCTGAACGGCCGCGGCGGCCTCGAACTGCTCGAGAACCTCGACGCCGGTTGCACCGGAATGATCGTCGCCCCCGACAACGCCGATCACCAGCACGCGATCCACGCCCTGCGCGCGGCCGGCCGCAACGACGAAGCCCTCGAGCGCTACCGGCAGGTGCTGCCGGCCATCGTCTTCGCGATGCAGTCGCTCGATACGCTGATCTGCTACGGCAAGCGCATCGCCGCCTGGCGCATGGGCATCGAGGTCGTCCACGACCGCGCGCCCGCACTGCAGCCGACCGACTTCGGCCTGCGCATGGCGCGCCAGCATGCCGAACGCCTCGGCCCCCTGGCCGGCACTGCCGCCAGCCCTGGTGCCGTCGGCGCCTCACCGTCCGGTGCCCGGCACACCGGCTGATTCTCGCGGAGCCCGTCATGTCCACCGTCGTATCCGTCATCCGTCAACCGACCCTGCGGCTGAGCCCCGAAGACGATGTCGTCATCGCGGCCCGGCCCCTGTCGGCGGGAACGGCCATCGCCAGCGAAGGCATCACCTGCAGCGAGAACGTCCCGGCCGGCCACAAGCTCGCGGTGCGCGCCGTCGCCAAGGGCCAGCCGGTGCGCCGCTACGGCCAGATCATCGGCTTCGCCACCCGGGATATCGCCCCTGGCCAGCACGTGCACACGCAGAACCTGGCTTTCGAGACCTTCGAGCGTGACTACCAGGTCGGCGTCGATGTCCGGCCGCTCGAACAGCCGGCCGAACCGGCCAGCTTCATGGGCATCGTGCGCCCCGATGGCCGGGTCGCCACCCGCAACTACATCGGCGTGATCTCCACGGTCAACTGCTCGGCGTCGGTTTCCAAGTTCGTCGCCCAGCACTTCACGCCCGAGCGGCTCGCCGAGTACCCGAACGTCGACGGCGTGGTGCCGCTCACTCACTCGTCGGGTTGCGGCATGGATTCCGAAGGCCTCGGCATCGATGTCCTGCGCCGGACCATCGCCGGCTACGGCCGCCATCCGAACTTCGCAGGCATCGTGATCATCGGCCTGGGCTGCGAATCCAACCAGATGGACGCGCTGTTCCAGGCCGAGCAGATGAAGGAGACCGCCCAGCTGAAGGCCCTCATCATGCAGACCACCGGCGGCACGCGCAAAACGGTGGAAGCAGCGATCGCCGCGATCAACGAGATGCTGCCGCAGGCCAACCAGGTCAGCCGCCAGCGGGTGCCGGCCAGCCACATCACGATCGGCCTGCAGTGCGGCGGCTCCGACGGCTATTCAGGCATCACCGCCAACCCGGCACTGGGCGCAGCCTGCGACCTGCTGGTGGCCCACGGCGGCACGGTGATCCTGTCGGAAACCCCCGAGATCTACGGCGCCGAACACCTGTTGACGCGCCGGGCAGCGTCGCAGGAGGTGGCCGACAAGCTGATCCGCCGGATCCAGTGGTGGGAAGACTACACGGCGCGCAACCACGGCAGCATGGACAACAACCCCTCGCCCGGCAACAAGGCCGGCGGACTGACGACGATCCTGGAGAAGTCGCTGGGCGCAGTCGCCAAGGCCGGCACGACACGGCTCGTCGACGTCTACGAATACGCCCAGCCCGTGACCGCGAAGGGCTTCGTCTTCATGGACAGCCCCGGCTACGACCCGGTGTCGGCCACCGGCCAGGTCGCCAGCGGTGCGAACATGATCGTGTTCACCACCGGCCGCGGTTCGTGCTATGGCTGCAAGCCCTCGCCATCGATCAAGCTGGCCACGAACACGCCGATGTACGAGCGGATGATCGAGGACATGGACGTCAACTGCGGCACGATCATCGACGGCTCGACGACCGTGCAGGAAAAGGGTCGCGAGATCTTCGAGGAAGTGCTGCGCGTGGCCAGCGGCGCGCCCAGCCGCAGCGAGGCGCTGGGCATCGGCAACGAGGAGTTCGTGCCCTGGTCGATCGGCGCGGTGATGTAGGGCCGCAGATCGCCCGCCGCCGCCCCAGTCGAGCGCCCACCATGATTGCGCTGAGCAGCGACACTGAAACCCGCCCGACGCCGGCGATGCGCGCCGCGATCGCCGCGGCCGAGGTCGGCGACGAACAGAAGCACGCCGACCCCACCGTCCGGCGGCTCACCGACAGGGTCGCCGAGCTGCTCGGCAAGGAAGCCGCCCTGTTCCTGCCCAGCGGCACCATGTGCAACGTCGTGGCAGTCAAGGCCCATACCGCCCCCGGCGAGGTCTTGCTCGCCGAGCGCGACGCCCATGTGCTGCGCGCGGAAGGCGGCGGCGCCGGCCTGATCTCGGGGGTGATGACCGAAGCGCTCGAAAGCCGCTGCGGTGTCTTCGAGCCCGCCGTGCTCGATGCGGCGCTCGCCCGGATCAGTGCCCTGCCCTCACCCTATGGCCCGCGCCCGCGCCTGCTGTGCGTGGAGAACACCCACAATTTCGGCGGCGGCAGCGTCTGGCCGCAGGCCACGCTCGATGCCGTCTGCGATGCCGCCCACGCCGCCTCTCTGATGGTGCATCTCGACGGCGCCCGGCTGATGAACGCAGCGGTAGCCAGCGGGATTGAACCGGCGCGAATCTGCCGGCACGTCGACACCGTCTGGCTCGACTTCACCAAGGGGTTGGGCGCACCGATCGGCGCCGTGCTCGCCGGCAGCCGCGCCTTCATCGACGAAGCGCGCCGGCTGCGCCAGATGGTCGGCGGCGCCCTGCGCCAGGCCGGCATCGCCGCCGCCGCCTGCCTGCACGCGCTCGACCATCACGTCGAACGGCTCGCCGAAGATCACGACAACGCCCGCCGGCTGGCCACCGGCCTGGCCGAACTGCCCGGCATCGAACTCGTCCACGGCCTGCCCGAAACCAACATCGTCTTCTTCGACCCGCGCGCGGCCGGCTGGCAGGCGTCCGATTTCGCCAAGGCCGCGGCCGCCCGGGGCCTGATGCTGGTGCCGGTGGCCGGTATGCTGCGCGCCGTCACCCATCTGGACGTGAGCCGTGAGCAGATCGATGCGGCGCTGGCCATCGTCCGCGCGATCCTCGGTCGCGGCTGAGCCCTGATCGATCATTACCTTTTCGCCTTCGAACAGCAAGGGCGCCGCGGGCCAGGACGCGGGGCGAGGCTTTCGGCGCACGCCGGGTGCTTGCCCCGCTGCGCGGGGTGCCCTCCGATGCTCGCGCTCGTGGCCTGCCGCCGAACTCGCTGCACTCCCTTCGCTTCGCTCCGTTCGTTTCGCTCAGACAGTCGGCGGCGAGTCAGATGATGGGTGCGCGCTGCGCGCGCAGGCCACGAGCGCTGCGCTTCTCGGCTGCGCACAAGGCGTGCGCCGAAAGCCTCGCCCCGCGTCCTGGCAGACAGTGGCCTGCGATCGAACGCAAA